>Ga0315298_1010957_pt1 | contig 10775 bp, 11 predicted proteins | sample WHS_1_MG_FD_203077 | JGI IMG/M metagenome (GOLD analysis project Ga0315298, IMG submission 203077) | Extremophilic microbial mat communities from Washburn Hot Springs, YNP, Wyoming, USA - WHS_1_MG | ecosystem: Environmental > Aquatic > Thermal springs > Hot (42-90C) | place: USA: Wyoming...
GGTTGCTGGAAGACTTGAGGTTAAATCATATGGCAAGATGGAGACGTGGTAAGATTGGGGCAGACCTCCTGTAATTCCACAGGAGGTGCTAACTGAGGGAAGCGTAATGATAACAAAAGTATGTAGTGCATGTAGTGTTGAGAAAGAGCTGGAAAAGTTTACTGTCAACAGGGCAAAACCCGATGGGCACGGTGGAGTCTGTAAGTTGTGCAAAAATGCCCAGAACAAAAAGAAGTACGCTGACAAAGCTGAGGCCGTCGCTAAGGGGGACCTGGTACTACCTGTAGTAACCACTAAGACATGCTCTGATTGCGGCTTAGAGAAAGCAGGGACTGAGTTCTATGCTAAGGTAGGGGCACCAGATGGGTTGCAAGTTAAGTGCAAAGCTTGCACCTCAAGATTGAGGCGGGAATACTATGCCAACCACCAAGAGGCAGAGCAGACTAGGCATACTCTATACTACATACGTAACAGATTTAAGATACTAACACACGAAAGAAGCAAGAGGGGGAATTGGTCCAAATGTGAACGGGAGGCGAAAGCCGAGTATTTAAGGAAGTACAAGCTAACGCACCCAACAGATCCGAGTAAAACCAGGGACCATTTGGAAACCTACAGGCTGAAGAATCTCAGTAGGATGGCGGCGAAAGCATCACGCTATCGAGCTGCTAGATTTAAGGCCACACCGTGCTGGTTCGTTGAGGGGGAGGACACTATCATCTTCGATGAGGCTAGAAGGATATCAGAAGCGACTGGGATACTCCACGAAGTCGACCACATTATACCTCTAAACAGCAATATGGTTTGCGGATTACATTGTATTCAGAACCTACAGATCCTCACGTCGCTCGAAAATCGTTCAAAGGGAAACAGATGGTGGCCCGACATGTGGTAATGCAAAAAACCCCGCTCGTGGCGGGGTTCTATTTACTGCTTCTTTTTAGCTTTAGCTAATTAGAAGTTTACAACTGTAACGCCGTTGGTGTTACCAATACCAATACCAATACTTTCATACCCTAAAAACTTGACAATGTCTGCTTCGGTCCTCACATAGATCACAGAGTCCTGCAGAACGTACATCTGGCCTAGGTAGTTCGGGGCCGTATAGATGATCGCCTGGTTGTCAGGAACAATGTCATTCTTGATCGTGGTGATCACGGGGAATCCAAAGAAGTTATTGAAATCCGCACGACCAGCAGTCAAGTCAGAAGCCAAGGGTGAACCCAGCTGAGTAGCAGGCTGAGTCAAGAGGTCAGCGTAAAGGCTCTGGGTCATCAAGATACAGCCGACTGGCAGCTGGTTCTGAACCATGTTCTTTACACCACTCATCAAACCGGCTACGGTGAGACCACCGGAGACGTTGACGACATTACCTGAACGGGCAGCGATCTGAGTAGTAGCCTCGTAGAAGGTTTCGTCCTCTACCTTTTGCATATCCCGTACGCTGTTGTCCTGGATTACCGTGCGGATGTCCGTACGATAGGTGGCCAACTCAAACTTGCTCTTGGCGAATTCACGGGTCTCAACCTTGCTGAAAGTTACCGGATAACGAGACGCCTTGAAATAACGCATACGGGGGCGGGCGGTGAAGGTGAAGCTAGCAGCTTCAGAATTAGGTTCCATTTCGATGATGACCGTAGGTTCATCAGTGATCTGGCGATCCAATTCAGCGGTGGTAATACCTACAGGGGGAAGAATCTGGCGGGTAAAACCAACTTCACGGAGCTTCTGGCGGACGAAGGCGGTTAGTGCAACAGACGCTTCCTTCTCCATGCCAGAGTCAATCTTGTCCATGAACGCTTTGTTCAGGAACTCAACGTTTACTGTTTCAATACCATAAGCAGCCATTTTTATCTCCTCTTAGTGCATTACAATTAGCAGGGAGGCAGGCTGATTGCCGCTTGCTGGGTATACGGACTTGACATAACCTAGAACAGGCTGTGTACCCGTAGCTACATCAATAACTCCGTTAATACCGGTGACTGGAGTGCCGGGGGCAAACGCGGAGTTTGCGTTGTACACGTAGGTGCGGAACACCATATTACCCCAGATAACCAAGGCTTGATCTCCGTATACACCAGGTAGTTCACCAACGGTCGCAGCGCTTACGCTGGGGGTGTCGTTGTTACCACGGATACAGACACCCATGGGCTGAACTGGGGTAGTACACAGTTGAACCATACCATTTGCATTAACGGTAACAACGTTACCACATGCAAGACCACTAGCCCCGGTAGCAGCACTGGAGATAGTTTCGCTCATATCTAGAGCGCCGTCGTCAGGCCATCCCCGTAGTACTTCAAGGGGGTAGTCCATAATAGGGCCGTCATAAAACATATCGTGTCATCCTCGTTGAAAGAAAGTGTTGATTGAGTTAACTGTAAATAAAGTCTAGAATCGGATCTGACTTAGGTTTCATCATCCCGGCAGCCGATCCTGGTTCCCGAGGGGTACTACCCTGCTCCAAAGAAGCTAACTTCTCTAGTACTTCTTCTGGAATATGCCGGGACACTGATTTCTCAATACCCATCCCAGCAAGCTTCTCCACATACCCCTTAGCTGGGGAAGTTTCGAACTCCAGCTCCTCGATACGGGCGGCTGCCTTATCCAGTAACTGGTAGTGAGCTAGTGCATCATCCATGAAAGGACGTTTGGGATCCTTCATGATTACGCTCCACATGTCTTCATATGAAGGTAAGGACTCATCAGTCAAACCCTCGGCAACGTGGGGATCCACTCCGGCCTTCTTTAGTTCTTCTAGGGAAGCCTGTTTGATTAGAGCAGCACCTTCCGCTAGCTGTTTATATTGTGCGGCCTTTTCTCGTAGCAGGCTTGGGAGTTCAGACATGATTATTTAGGTTCCTGTTCCTATGAATGAATTTTAGTCTCTAATTTAGTCTGGGTGTCCAACTACTTCACCTTGTCCAAACAGAGGCGTTGTCGGAGTCTTATCTATGAATTTCTGAGTAATCTGAGGTAGCCAACCGGTCTTAACAGCTTCAGCAACAGCTCCGCCTGTAGTTTCTTTATTAACCGCTTCCTGGTTCTCTAGAAAAGAGAAGGCTGATGCTTTTTCCCGCTCTTTCTTTTCCTTGGCCTTGTTGATAAAATGGCTAGCTAAGGCAGAGACACCTGCAGCTGTGAGAGCCCCCTTAGCGGCTCCTAGCCCACCACCGGCTGCTCTGCCGATGCTAATTCCATGCACTTCTTTAGTAGCGAGATCTTTAATAACGCCAGTAAGATGACGACTTAAATAGTCACCCCCAGCTACGCCAGCGGCCCCACCTACCAGACCGCCTGCAGTTGTAGCAACTAGGGACGGACCTGAGCCCGATGTGGGCGCTGTTGGGCTAAGCATCTCTTCTGCTATCTTGACCAGATATCGATTCACTCGCGCAACCTTTTCTAAATTAGGGTTAGTGGGTTGTGAAGGTTGTGAGTCTTCTTCGCTATGCTCTTTGTATGCATCATGAGCTAACTCTAGGCCTTCCCCAAGTTCGGGGGGGAGACCTAGGGAATCTCCTATTGCACCGAGTAGACCGGCGAGTTTAATGGTGAAAGGGCTGGTCACTTATCTACCTGAACCATACTAACTACATCCCGGGATGCTGCTGATCATAGAGAGCGTTATTACGGCTAGTATTCTTCCACGATTTTATAGCACCATGAATAGTTCCGGCTAGTCCGCTTACCGCAGTCGCCGGCCGGAGTGCCTCCAGGGGTACCCCTGGGGCTGCCAGCGCAAGACTGCTGCCTGCCGTAGCACCTACAGAGCCTTCCAAGGCTGAGCGACCTACAGCACGGGCAACTCTTCCGACCATACCGATACGATGATTCTGTATCCCATCGGCAATCTTCTCGAGATATTTGTTAGCCATCCCAATTATCCCTGTAGATTAGCTAAGATCTCCGCGATCAGGTCGTCGTTGCTAGCTTCTTTGTCAAGCTCATATGCAGCAGCTTTTACGAGGGAAGCAGCATCTTCAAAGGGGAGACCGGCATTTACCAACGCATCTACTGCAGCAGCCTTCTCGCCTTCTTTTTTCTTATTTAGAAAACGATCGGCGGCAATTCCGGCAGCCCCGGCACCTAGAATAGACGCACCAGCTACAGCAGGGATAGCCATAGCCCGCCCTACTTCTGGGGCCCTACGGCCAAGACTTTCGTATAAACGACGCATCTTTTCCGTTAAGCCAGGCTTACCCCAGGCATGCTCACCTTCATCTTCAATTTTCTTCTTAACTGTAGCTAGGGGGCGGTAATGTGCATCTTCTGCAGCAGCCTTGACTAGTTCAGCAGCGTCATCGAAAGGAAGACCGGCAGCAACTAATGCGCTAACAGCAGCAGCCTTCTCACCTTCACTCTCATCTTCACGGTCGGTCTTGCCTTGGGCGTACATATGTGCGGCAAGGGCTGCGGCACCTGTCAGAGCACCAGCACCAGCTACACCAGCGCCAATCTTGCCACCTTTACTTTTTGCGACGCGACCGAGGCCTTCGGATGCACGCTGCAGTTTTTCCTGAAGGTCAGCACCAACACCAGCTACACCGGCTCCAATTTTGCTGCCTTTACTTTTTGCGGCGCGGCCAAGGTCTTCGTATGCACGACGGAGCTTTTCTTTCAGGTCAGGTTTACCCCAAGGATGCTCTTTCTCATCTACAATTTTCTTAACTAGAGGGCGGTAGTGGGCTTCTTCGGCTGCAGCCTTGACCAACTCAGAGGCGTCATCAAAACTAATACCGGCATCTACCAACGCGTTAACAGCAGCGGCCTTCTCAACTTCATCAGCTGCACTTTCGGTAGCAATCAGCTTACCGGTACCACGCTGTTCAGGGGATGCACCGCCCATAAGGGCCATACGGATTTCATCGGACAGATGACCGTCTGCATTACCTTCGGCAATCCGGCCAAGCAATGCTTCCAGGTCAGGATCTAGATCCTCAAAACCACGTTCCTGATCGCGGGCCATAATGCCTCGCAGTACGTCGTTGACAGTACCATCGGGAACCGGAAGAACTTGAGATGCCTGTACGTCTTGGATAGCACGGTCGTTCTCGGTAATCTGGTTTGCCCGCTTTACTAGTTCACGAGCCAGGGCACGGCCATACTCGTACGCAGCTTCTTTACTCATTTCGTTCTGTTCTCCAGGAGTGGTATTGGTGTTTGGGGTAGAATCTGAGGCTTGCTTTTCTACGCCTGAAGCGTCTGATTCTAGAGATTGTAAAAGTTCATCGAGAGTAGTGCTCATGTGTAGATTTTCCTCATATTTCCAATTTTAGTTGATTTTTAATTCTTGAATGATAGCTCGTTCTACCCCGGCGTATTTTTTTAGCCCATGGTGTAAACCAAGCTGTACTAACCGACCTCCCACCGCCCCACCAAGGAGTGTGCTTAGGTAAGGATGCTTCTGAACTAACTCTGGTAATTTCATACCTGCTTGATTAGCCTGTTCAGTCATCTTATGACCTTCATAAGCTAGACCTAATCCTGATGCCAGTGCTATAGCGGGAGTTGAATGAAAGACTGTTTTACCTAAGCCCTCTTTTAAACCCTTCAAGCTATATTCGGCTGAACTCTTCTCTATGTCTGACTTTCGTTCAGCCAGCGAATGAGAGTAAGCTTTCAGTAATAATGAAGTAGCAGCTAGAGCTACAATCCAGGACAGCAAGGGAAGTCCACGTCGTGGTTCTTCCGGTAGTACCTGCTTGATCACAGGTGTAGGCGCTAGGTTTACCGAGTTGTATCCTAGTACCATGGGCGGATCTATTGGATAGTACGCTGCCTTTTCTAACTGCTCAGGCATAAACGAAGACCGTGGTGCAGCTCTAGCTAATGTAATTTTAGCTTCTTCTGGAGCGTTCTCTACCTTAATCTCCATTCTTCCTACTAAATTAGGTTCAACGAAGGGAAGTACTGACCCTGCTATATTAGCGATTTCTGGAGTTACCCTATCGTCTAGGATACGCATTACGTATTCCATAGAGGGATAAATGCCTGTTTCTGCAAAGGTATTTGCTAACTGACTGGCTGATAATGCTCGGAGCATTGGCAAAGCACTGTCATCCGGGTCTTCCATGTTGAAAGGAACAGACTCGGAAGAATTTAACATCCTATGCAAGTTCATAGCAGTAAGTTGTTTCAACGAGTAGTCTCGTTCGTCAATTCTGCCACCAAGCTGAGCCTCGGTAGTGGGAAGGGCTGAGCTACCGTGCAGGACGGTTGCTACCTTCTCAAGAATGCCGGAAGTGGGGTCGGCGGGCTTCACAACGATACTAATGTCAAAGAACCGAAGCGGACCATCATTGATAGCATAATTACGTTTCCCATCTGCGGCTACTTTATTCATGCCGGTAGTTAAATGGTCACAATATTCGGCTCGTGAGTGTGCTTGGTTGCCACATACACTACAGGTATCATAAGGTGTCTTACAAGCCATTGATGTCCAGGGATTGTCCCCTGCTACCGTCCGTGACTCAACATCTCTACCCAGACTTTTATCTACTTCTACGACCAGCTCCACTCGATGCATCTTTTCATTGTAGATGGCAAGTAATACGCGGCCGATAGCCTTGGCAGGGTCTTTGTTGATGTGATGCCGGAATACGTGAGCGCTTTCGAATGTCTTATAGTATTTCAGAAGATTATCTTCGGGGAAAAAATCTCCATTGCGATTAGCACCATAGTACTCCCCGGCTCCCATCGCATTGATGTGCAGGTATACCTTAGACGGGTCTCGGTGAGGCAGAATAGCGTCTCTCACGAACCGATCAATCCGTTCGTCACGAGCTCTCTTTGTTAACCCCGGGAGTGAATCCGCACCTAAGTCGATAATATCAATTGTCGGCTCGGAGTCACTCTCAAATGGTAAAAGGTATTTAGTTAGCATTGCTCAAGCGATGTCTATTTTGGGGAAGGGAGGCTTCTCGAAGATAGGAGCAGACTGATGATTACGTTGGAACTTCTCTTCCATCTCAAGGAGGGAACGCACAGTCATGGGATCAATAGACTGACCGTGAATGGCATTGCTCAAGATTGAGCCTAATAGGTTGGGGTCGGAGGCTACATTCGGTGCGTAGCGGAAGATGGTAGCGGAAAAGCTGGCCAGCTTCTCTGGGTTGGTTTCAGCGGCGTTCTGTAAAACAGGGTGCTGCTTGATAGCAATATCTAAGGCTCTCTGAAACTTGGCCTGGTTAACAGAATTATTCGTGGCCCCACGAGCGAGTCCAGCCGCCCCGTTGGCAATAGCTGCCCCACCGGATAGTGCAAGACCTGTTAAAAGGGCTTTGGAGATGAGTTTGGCCAAGGCCATGTCTGCAAGCTTTTCCATTTAGTAGTTATTCCTATTCATCGAAAGCGGATGGATTTATGGGGTGGTGGTAAATTTCGTCTGCAAGACCGGGCTCTTTGCCTCTAACCTGCTTAACTCCCATGGCGGAGAAACCGGTGTCAAGATATCCAAGTTTCTTAGCCGCAAAACCTGCTCCCCCTACTCCAAGGGCTGCTCCTGTAACGCCCAACTTTAGAGCTTTGGCCCCTAAGCTACCTATAGACCCACCGACGTTTTCAATAAGCCCTGCGAGTTTCTCAAGTTTGGCTCGTTTTTCATTATAGGCAGAATTGTAATCACGTAAGGTAGCATATTTCTCTACAAGAGTTACGAAAGGCTTCATCTCGGCCGTTTTCATAAATGTAGAGGGTTCAGTCGGAGGAGACTGGAGGAACTTGGCGACAGAAGCTTTTTCTTTGGCAGGAGCATCGCAAGATGCTAGCTTGACATTCCATTCAGGCAAAGCTCGGCAACGTTCTGCATAGGCATGGAAGTCCCGGTACAGAACTTCCCTTTCTTCTGCGGCTTTCTCAAGTTGAGCTGCTTCTTTAGTTAAGAAGACCAGGGCTTCAGCTTGAGTAAGGGGAATAGGTGATGACGAGGAATCAAAATCCGAGGAGGGGGCAGATTTTGATGCTTCCTTCGTCATCGGTGGAGCAAAGAATTCTAACGGGTTGATACTGGGTTGGGTAGTACTTGCTGCTTTCTCGATAGGGGTAGCAGTAAGATAATCTTTAACACCTTCGAAGCTGGCCAAAGGAAACTCGAACGTCTTGTCTTTGGAACGCTCGTGGATCTTGAGATATGTAACTGTGTTGGTACTTTCAACCAAGCGCTTAATATAATCATCAGTCAGCTTATCTCGTTTAGCCACATCAGCAATAGACTGATTGAGTGGGACTTGGTTATTGAGATATGCAGAAACTATCTCGGCCGTGGTCGTTTTAAGATCTTCTGGTGTCATAATGATTAATTTTAGTCGTTCCAGTTAAACAGGCAGAGAGTTTTCTTCTAATTTTAGTTCAACGATAGTCACGGGTTTAACTCGCCGCTCTCAGACAGGTCAGCCAAACTTTTGAACCCTTCCAAATCGGCTGCTTCCAAAGCTATCTCAAGGTCGCGCATAGCCGCCGCACTATCAATAGTCCAGCCCTTAAGTAGTCGTGCAAGGTCAGTTGAGAGTTTTACCCATTTGGTACCCTCTACAGAAGCAGGGTCGCCATTCCCCACAAGCATTGCTTCCTTGCTTTTAAGGATGCAGTCGGTAAATAATTTTTGCAAGCCTTCGACTGGATCAATCGCAGCTGACTTCCCCAGCCTCCAAAGAACGAAAGTCATCCCCTGGTTTAGAGACCAGAGTAGATAAGGTCTGTCTTCTTTACTCTGATGTAATACATATTCTAATCGGTCTAGCCGACCAAGCTTGCGGACGGGAAGTAGATCAGAAGCTGCTTCGACCTCTTCGATAGGGATCTCTAGAGCCTCTGCGATCTCGGCGTTGTCATCCGTAGCTAGCAGGGCACATTCTACGAGTAGCTCCTTAAATCTTCTCTTGCGTGGACGGCCCGGTACACCGGCCATAATTAGCTCCCATACCTATGACGCCATGAATAGCAAGTCAAGGTAAATATCCCCTAAATTTTTGTAGACAGTTCGTAGCTTATCAAGTAGATCACCGACATCATTGCTGGCCCTGTCCTTAATCAGTTTACCGGTATTCAGCCTCAGGACGAATAGTGTACGACCCAACCGGTCAATTACGCTTGCGATATCAGGCAGGTAATCTCTAACCGTTTCAATGGGTTCGGCCCGTAAAAGCTGCGACATAATCGTCGCCTCTACGGCTTCTCTATCACCCAGCTCTAACGCACGCTTTGTAGCTAGCCCACCTGCGCGATTGAGCTTCAGCATGAGGGGAGGTACCAGCCGCCCATCAGCATCAACTCGTCCCAAACGCTTAGGGACTCGCTGAGCATATAAGGCAGAGTTTCTCTGGTTATCCTGCGGGACAGGGGGTCGACCCCAATATGGGATCTTACCTACCGGGAAACTCTGTTCGGCGCTTTTGGTCATCAAGACCACTCGGCCCTGATCCTCTGCTTTTTTAATGAAGTAGGAGGTATCCTCGGGAGAAAGTCCATATTCAAAGACTAACTCCTCAGCCATTTTGATACGATCATGCTGCTGAAAGCCATTCAGCCAATATGAATAGCCATCAAAGCCTAGGGCAATACGCTCATCCAGGTTTTTATAGTTTGAGAACTGCATCCGTTGGTTAGCAGCCTCGACACTGGTTTCAATGGCATCGGAGATATCCTGACCTAGTAGCAGCACAGGCATACTCTCAGGAACTAGGACTGTCCCGGAGGTGTCCACGCCTACGATGTGCCCCCGGTTCTTTAGGGCATAAATCTCTACTTTGTCTCCAGTCAAATAGTCTATGGCTGAGAGATGATACCCACTATCCGACTTTGTAGGTGGAGAAAGTAAGGTATATACTCCCACAAGGGTACGCTTGCTGGGTTCGAGAAGAGCGAATACACGACCAACGCCAGTAAGGTCGCTAAAAGGTACCAAATGGTCATTTTGCTCAAATAGTTGTTCAAGTGGCTCCCTCTCTCCTGTGGTGACGAAATTGTTTCCGAAGCCAAAATTGCCATTTTCCAGAATAACGAATGACCCGTGGCTACCACCCTTCTCTCGACGGGGGCAAAATCCGAGCCGAACATCGCCATTCTTTAAAACGATCTTATACGCTTCTCCAACATCTACGAATGATAGTTGAGAGAAGTTATTCTGAGTCCCTTCCTCGATGACGAATCTGGCTATCGGAGGCAGAGGATCCGTATGGGCAAACGCGAAACCATCCTTAATGACCTGTGCCCGCATCTGCAGAGGGATGTCTACGCTGGCTTGTGTCAGCATAATATACGGGCGGCTATGGGTCTCAGCGTTAGAAGAAAGGGTATTCTCTGGAACGTAGTCCAAAGCTTTACGGATATGATCCATATCTTCAATCTTGGACAAGGGCTCTCCGATTTCCCTATCCTCGATCAGCTTCTTGAACTCAGCTTTTGCAGCGGGGGATAGGGAGGCTAGGAGTTCTGTGAAGCGTCCACTCGAGTAAACGTACTTCCCAGTTCGAGGCGGATTGACTAAGGCTTCCACCGATGGATTCTTATCAATACTCGTAGGCATTTCCTTAGACTGACCAATAGTAGGACCAGTCGTTGTAGCTAAGAAGTCTACGCCCTTCTCGGAGAGAGGGAAGAATGACTTAAGGCTCGGTAGGAACATACTCTCCGGTGGTAGAATAGTATCCTGTTTCCCAAGCATAGGGATAAAGAAAGGTTCTTTGCCAGTAGATAGGATAAACACCCCTATGCTCTGACCGTCCTTGGTGCTACTCTCCAACTCCCCAGTCATGTCTTTGAAGGAAATAATGGAG
>Ga0315298_1010959_pt1 | contig 10773 bp, 10 predicted proteins | sample WHS_1_MG_FD_203077 | JGI IMG/M metagenome (GOLD analysis project Ga0315298, IMG submission 203077) | Extremophilic microbial mat communities from Washburn Hot Springs, YNP, Wyoming, USA - WHS_1_MG | ecosystem: Environmental > Aquatic > Thermal springs > Hot (42-90C) | place: USA: Wyoming...
CATAAAACCAAAAACTGTGATAGAAAGAGGTAAAAGCATGAATATAAATTTTATTTTTAAAAGGAAAGATAAAATCTTAGGATAAAATTTTATAAAAATTAAAGCAAGAGCACCCCAGAAAATTGTTGGTAAAAGAACTATGGAAAGGTTTCTAAAAAAACCCTCTTCAATTCCAACTGGCATCCATCTTCTTGTAAGAAGTAAAAAAACATAAAAGGAAGCAAGGACACCTGTTAAAAAATCAATTTTCTTCTGAGAGAGTTTTTTTGATAGATATAAATGAACAAAAAGAAAATATATTCCTCCGAGAAAAATTGGTATACCAAACCATTTATTTATAAAAATCCATCCCATTACTCCAAAGAGCATTAATATTGTTGAGGTTATTATCTTTGCCTTCTTTGAATACTGCCTTGGAGTTAAAAATATATGGGAAAGTGTTGGCACAACAGTTAAAGCAGCAATTATTGAAGATATAAGAGCAAATGTTTTTGTATAGGCAAGTGGTCTAAACAGTTTTCCTTCAGGGCCTGTTAATGCAAAAATTGGTAAAAAAGAAAAAATAGTAGTTGCTATTGCAGTCATTATTGCTGAACCAACTTCACTGGCTGCATTGAAGACAATAAAAAGGGAACTTTCTCCGTCTTTTCTTAATGAAAAATGTCTTACAGTGTTTTCACAAAGAATAATGCCCATATCAACCATTGTTCCAATTGCAATTGCTATTCCACCCAAGCTCATTAAATTTGACTGAACATTAAAGACCTTCATAAGAATAAATGAAAGAAAAATGGCAAGTGGTAAATTAAAAGAAATTATAAAACTGCTTGAAATATGATTTAAAATTAGAAATACAACAAAACAGGTTATTATTACTTCAAGTATAAGAGTATCCTGTAATGTATAAAGTGTCTCCCTTATAAGTTGAGTCCTATCATAAAAAGGAACTATTTTAACTTTTGAAATCTTTCCATCAGGTAATATTTTTTCTGGAAGTCCTGGAGATATTTCTGCTATCTTTTTTTTAACTCTATTTATAACCAAAAGTGGATTTTCTCCATATCTACAGGTAATAACTCCACCAACAACCTCTTTATCTTTTTTAATAAGTAATCCCCTCCTGAATGCAGGACCGGTAGAAACTTTTGCTACATTTTTAATAAATACAGGAACATTATCATATTCCTTGATAACTGTATTTTCTATATCTTCAATTTTCTTTATAAAACCCTTTCCCCTGATTATATATTCAACCTCATTCCATTCTATTGTCCCTGCCCCAACATCAATATTTGACTTCTTAATAGCATTAACAACTTCACCAAGACCAACTCCAAACTGTCTCATTGCATCAGGATCAACATCTATCTGATACTCATTAACAAATCCACCTACAGAAGCAACCTCACTGACTCCCTCAACTGACTGAAGAGCGTATCTTACATACCAGTCCTGAATTGATCTTAACTCCTGTAAATCAAATCCTTCTCCTTCCAATGTATACCAGAAAATCTGACCAAGAGGTGTCGCATCAGGTCCAAGATATGGAATAACACCTTCTGGTAAAAGTTTTTGAGATACATTCAATCTTTCCATTACTCTGCTTCTTGCCCAGTAATAGTCAACATTATCATTAAAAATAACGAAACAAGTTGAAAACCCAAACATTGAATAACTTCTTATTGTTTTAACTCCTGGTATTCCCTGAAGGGAAATTGAGAGAGGATACGTAACCTGGTTCTCAACATCCTGAGGAGAACGGCCTTCCCAGTCAGCAAAAACAATTACCTGTTTTTCTCCTATATCTGGAATAGCATCAACAGGGATTGGATTTCTTAAATCCGCTTTATACTCAAAAGGCATAAAATAAAATCCAGCAATTATTATAAAAGAAATCCATAAGAATGTTATAAGTTTATTTTGAAGGAAAAAAAGTATAAATCTGTCTATAATTCCTTTTGCTTTTATCTCTTCGGTCATTTTTTCCCTTTAATGATGATGTACACTAGCCGGACTTTCAAATTCAATGTTCTCTTTTTCTCCAGACATAATCTTCATCATACTTTCTTTTCCTTTTATCTGTAATGTTGAATCAATGACAAAATTCCCTTTTTTAACAACTCTTTCTCCTTCTTTTAAACCATCTATAACAGGATAAAAATCACCTGCCCTTTGACCTATCACAACCTCTCTCACCCGGAAAAGATTTGGTTCTTCCTCAACAAAAACAACTGCTCTTTTTCCGGTTAAAAGGACCGATGTATACGGGATACTCAATTTTCTACCAAGATGATATTTCAAAAAAACATGGGCAAACATACCGGGTTTCAACTCCTCTTTTGGATTATCTATCTCAATTCTCACTTTTATGGTTCTGGTTTTTTCATCGAAAAATGGAGCTATAAAAATAATATTTCCCTTAAATATTTTTTCAGGATATGCCTCACAGATTATGTCAACATTCTGACCAATTTTTACAAAAGGAATATCTTTCTCATAGACATCAAGTTTAATCCAGACCTTTTTAATATCAGCTATTTTAAACAAAATATCTCCTGTATTGATATATTTGCCTTCATAGGCATCCCTTTCAATGATAAAACCAGATGATGGAGAATAAAAATCAACCTTATCTGAAGGGGCTCCTTTCTTTTCTATATCATCAATTTGAAAGGGTAATAAACCAAGAAGTAAAAGTTTCTTTCTAACTGATTCAAGTATTTCTTTTTCAGAATTTATAGAAGAAGTTTCTTTTCTCTCGACCGCTTCCTTGTACCGCTTAAGAGATACAAGGTATTCTTCCTGATATGTATAAACATCAGGACTATAAATCTGAAAAAGTTTCTCTCCCTTTTCAACTCTTGCTCCTATAAAATTAACATAAAGTTTTTCTATTCTCCCTGGTATATAAGCAGAAATATTTGAAATTTGTGTCTCATCATACTCAACCTTTCCAAGCAATTTTATTTCAACATTTAAATGTCTATAAGAAACTGGAACTGTCTCAATTTCAGCGATTTTTCTTTCTTCATTGGTAAATCTAATCTCTGAAATATCTTCTTTTTTCTCTTCATAAACAGGAATCAAATCCATAAAACAAATGGGACATTTTCCAGGAGCAGGAAGTTTTATTTGAGGATGCATACTGCATGTCCAGAAAAGTATTCTTTTCTTTTGTTCTTCTTTCACTTCGGTCGTTTTTTCCCTTTTTTTATTTTCCTGTCTTTTTATTTTTGTATTTATAAATGAAACAAGGATTATAAGAAGAATAAAAGAAGAAATTATAAAAATGATTTTCCTTTGCATATTTATCTCCATATGTCTTCGGGCATTATTCCTGCAATTGTAAGGGATATCTCATTTAATGTTATCTCTCTTAAAACAACGGCTGAAAGATAATTTATGTTAAATTCATAATAATTTTTTTCTGAAATCAAAAATTCATCTATGTCTGATAGGCCTGTTATATAATTTGATTTTGTTAAATAAAATACTGATTCTGTCTTTGGGAGAAGAATTTTTTCACAGAGATTTTTTTCTCTGTTTGCCTGTCGCCATCTGAAAAGTGCTTCAGATAAAACAGTAGCAAGATCGAGTAATTCCGATGAATATTCTGCCTTTTCAACTTTTAAAGTACTTTCTGTTGAACGAATTTGATATTGTACCTTCTCTCGCCATGGCAATGATAATGCTATAAAGGGTTTTGTTATTATCATTGATGAAAAAAAGTTTCTCATAATCCCTGTTTCCATTTCCGGATAATATTCTCTATAAGCAATTTTAATAAAGATTTCTGCTTGTTTTATTCCCTTTTCAAGTATTGATAGTTTTGGATTTTTATCCTTGACAATCTTCCATACTTCTGTTTCTGAGAATGTTCCTTCTGTAAATTTCAAATTTCCTGGTGGTTCTGGTATTTTCTCCTCAGGTGGAATTCCGAGAACTGATGCAAATTCTTTCAAAATATAATTTTTACTATCAATCATATCCAAAAGCATATTTTTCATCTGCTCCTTTTCAATCTGTATTTTCAATATATCTTTTTCAGAGGCCTTTGCAACTTTTAATTTTGACATATTTATTTTTTCAATTTCTTCAAGGAGATTTATAATTTTCTCGACAAATTTTATCTTTTTCTCAATGAGATAATATCTGTAAGATATGTTTTTCACCTTATAAATTGTCTTCAATATCTCATACTCAAAGTTCAATCTTTTCTTTTCTACCTCAAGGGAATATAATTCAATAGATAATGGAATTTTTTCTGATTTCGGAAACATAAACATAATCCCGACCATTAATTCTTTTAAAATAGAATTTATTGTTCCTTCAAAAGAAATTTTTGGTTCAGGAAGAAATCTTTCAGAAGCAAGCTTATAAACTTCTTCTTTCCAGGAATAAAATTCTGCTTCAATTTTTGGATTGTTTAATATGGCATATTTAATAAAATCAGAGATATCCGAATTCTCATCAAGTAAGGGCAATTTTGGTCTTTCTCCTTTGGGTCTATAAATACCTTCAAGACCTTCGATCTCCTTTTTTTTCTCAATAACTTTCTCTTTTGTTTTTTGTCTGTCAGAATAAAAATAAGAACACCCTGTAAGAGTTATGACCAAAATAAATATAAAAAATTTTCCCATTCTATTCAACAATTAACTTTCCTTTCATCTTTGAATGATTTTTACCGCAATAAACAGAACATATAATATCAAACTCTCCCTTTTTATCTGCAAGAAATTCAAACTCTTTTTTTTCTCCTTTTTTAACCTTTACATCAATCCCATATTCTTTTATCATAAAACCATGTGGAACATCTCTCGTTGTAAGCATAATCCTGACGATATCTCCCTTTTTAACCTTTATAACTTCTGGGAGATATCCAAATTGGAATGCCTCAACCTTTATTTCTTTTATTCTTGATATATATGTTTCAGGTGCTTTTTTGAATTTTTCAACACAATCTTGACAGCAAAAATAATATTTTTTACCTTTGTACTCATAGGAGAATTCCTTTGACGCAGGTTCTGCAAGTACGGGACATAAACCATAATTGTTTTTTTCTTCCGGATGTTTATGAACGGCTGGGAAAAGAAGAGAAACAAATAGGAACAAGAAAATAATAATCCTTTTCATTTTTTCCTCCTGATTTTCAGATTCTTTTTAATGTTAAAGAATAGATGTAAAGAAGCAAAAAATACTGTTGTTATCCCTAAAATTTTATGAACAAAAAAATTTATACCGGTTATACCATAAATAAAAGTCAAAACAAGAAAGATATATGAAATGTATCCTGTTATCTTTGTGTACCGATAAATCATTTTACTTACCTTTCATATATTTTTCCGGCTCTTTTTCAAACTTCCCTTTACACATTGGGCAGCAGAAGATATAAATTTTCCCTTTATACTCACTACTTTCTGACTTTTCATTTGCCTGAAATTTTTCCTTTGTCACGGGACAAATCATATAATTTCCTATCTTTGAAAAATCACATTCTTTTTCTTGCTTCATATCCTGTGAACTGCAAGAACGACATGCCTGTGCAAAGAGAACACTTGAAGAAATTATAAATAGACCCGTTAAGATTAATTTTTTCATTACTATCACCCCCTTCCATTTTTACAGCGTGGCGGTTGTGTAAAAAACTTAAAAATATTTTTTAAAAAGTTTATAATTTTTCTTATTTTAAAAATCTTTTGTATATCTCAATAAGTTCATCCACCTTTGTTTCTATTTCCCCTTTGTTTTTTGAAGTTATCGATTTCTTCACACAGGTGTCTATATGGTTTTTTAATATCATCAGCGAGATGACCTTTAACCCACCAATAATTGCATATATTTGCTGCAAGATATCTACGCAGTATCTCTTATCATTAACCATTCTTTCAATTCCTTCGATCTGGCCCTTTACCTTTCTAATTCTTGGTATAATTTCTTTTTTTAGTTTTTCATCTATCATATTGTAATCATACACTACCCCAGTATAGTTGTCAAGTATTGATGAAACACACGGACAAAGCTTTTTCAGTTTTTCAGTCAAAATTTGCCCTGAGTAAAATGCAATCGTGATTGCTGGGTTCTACTAACCAGTTTATTAACAGAATCTTTTCAGGTTGGGAAGATATAATTACTTTGTGAGATCTAATACTCAGTAAATCTGTATTCCCTAAACCCTGATATTTCGCGGAGTGTTCAAAATTTTTTCAAGTCAAGCAACGGCGTTTGTAAATTAAACTCCTGGAATTTAATTTGAATTTTGATTTTCCGCGAGATTGCATTATAATATATTCCCAAAAAACTGGTTCAACCTGAGAACCCGAAGGAGAAAATCCTATGCCAACCCCATTAGAACAATGGGTACAGAAGCAGGCAGAATTAACAAAGCCCGACAGAATCTACTGGTGTGATGGGTCTGAAGAAGAAGCAAGATGGTTGATGAAGGTCGGGATGGAAGAAGAAAAAATCAATGGCAAGCCAGTTTTTTATTTATTAAATCACGATAAATGGCCCAATGCCTATCTCCATAGAAGCCATCCAACAGATGTTGCAAGGACAGAACATCTTACATATGTTTGTCATCCTGATAAAGAAAAAGCAGGACCGAACAATAACTGGATGCCGCCAGAAGAAGCAAAAAAACTTCTTACACGTCTTTCAGATGGCTGTATGCGCGGAAGAACAATGTATGTTTTGCCATATATGATGGGTCATCCTGATAGTCCTTTTGCAAAGGCATGCGTACAGCTTACTGATATTAGTTATGTTGCAGTGAGCATGCGTATTATGACAAGGATGGGTAAAAATGTGATAGAGAAAATAGGCAGCAACGAAAATTTTGTTAAAGGACTTCATTCTGTTGGTGATTTTGATCCTGAAAAAAGATTTATCATGCATTTTCCAGATGAAAATTTCGTCTGGAGCATTGGTTCAGGTTATGGCGGAAATGCACTATTAGGTAAAAAGTGTTTTTCTCTTAGAATTGCTTCATGGTTGGGATATCATGAAGGATGGCTTGCAGAACATATGGTTATTATGGGTGTAGAAGACCCATCAGGAAATATTACATACATCACTGCTGCAATGCCATCTGCCTGTGGTAAAACAAATCTTGCGATGATGGAGTCAGCGCTTCCTGGATACAAAATATGGACACTTGGAGATGATATTGCGTGGCTTCATATAGGAAATGATGGCCGTCTTTATGCGATTAATCCTGAAATTGGATTTTTTGGTGTGGCTCCAGGAACATCATATAAAACAAATCCTAATATGATGAAAACATTGAAAGGACGAAATTTTTATCCAACACTTTTTACCAATACTGCACTGAATATTGATACAAATGAACCATGGTGGGAAGGTATTGATGACCTGCCAGGGAAAAATATGCAGGACTGGCAGGGAAATATGTGGAATGCTTCATCCGGGACTAAAGCAGCGCATCCAAATTCAAGATTCACTGTTTCAATATACAATGCGCCAACATTGTCAAAAGAATTTGATAATCCGTATGGTGTTCCAATTTCTGCAATCATTTTTGGCGGAAGAAGAAGTAAAATTATTCCACTTGTTACAGAGGCATTTTCATGGGATCATGGTGTATTTCTTGGTGCAAGAAGTGGTTCTGAAACAACCGCAGCAGCAATCGGACAGGTAGGAGTTTTAAGAAGAGATCCGATGGCAATGCTTCCATTCTGTGGTTATAATATGGCTGATTATTTTGGTCACTGGATTTCCATGGGATCAAGAATGAAAAATCCACCGAAAATATTTACAGTCAACTGGTTCAGGACAGATGAAAATGGAAAATTTATCTGGCCTGGATTTGGTGAAAATATCAGGGTATTGAAATGGATTATTGACAGGGTAAACAATAGAGTATCAGGGAGAGAAACACCTGTTGGGATAGTTCCTTATGCTAAGGATATTGAAAAATCTGGCATTGATTTATCAGATGAGAATCTTGAAAAGATTTTGAATGTGGATATAAAAGAATGGGAACAGGAATTAGATGATATCAAACAATTTTTCAATACCTTTGGGAAAAGAATGCCTCCAGAAATCTGGCAGGAATATGAAAAATTGCGCAAACAATTAAAATAATCATAACCCTTCAGTTCATCCACAATCTTGCTCCAGGTGACCTGGGTTCGTACATCAACCACATTTATGACCGAAAAACAACCATAAAAGAGGTAAATCACTATTTCAAAAAGAGATTAAACGAAAATTTAAACGGTATATTCCTCCTGTTTTTAAATAAGGGGCTGTAAATTATTTCATTTATTTTGACAGAAGGTAAATTGGTAGTTGAATTTCTGGTGGAAAAGACATAAAATAAAAACATCTGGCACATGAGACGGTTAAAATACAAAAATTGGGATTTTTTAGAGATACAGAATAGAATATTGCTCACGTTCTTAATAGAAATCTGCATGCTTCTGGAAGATTATTCCATGCAACACAACAAATCAAACATAGTTATAAATGAAATCAATTCTGGGCTGTCTTTTTCGGATTTAATTTTAAAATTTCTGAAGCAATGTGTTCACATTCAGGACCATATTTGTCAACAATGTAATCAACACCATATTCATTTAATTCAGAAACAATTGTTGTAAGTGGTATTTTTGTCAGGCGGGAAATTGCCCAGGCAATAGAAATTTCAGAAAATCCATTTTTACTTCTGATTACATTAAAATCCTTTTCAGAAATTTTTGAAGTATCAATAATCTTTTTTGCAATTTCTTTTGCAAGATATGGATTTGTCGCACGTTTTTCAATTTCTATCGCTGACATATAAATGTTTACAAGATTTTCTTTTCCCTGTTCAGTCAGTTTATCAATGTTTTTAAAACTTGAAATAATATCATTCTTTGTTGACGGTTTTGTTTCACATACGCCATAATATGAAAAAAGGAGCAAAATACCAGATACCAGCACAATTCTTTTCATAATCCCCTCCTGTAACTGAAGGAACTTATACATCCCGATTATTGAATGTCCTCAAGGATATTAATTAAATCATCCTCGTGTTCAATTTCATCCTTTAAGATTGAAAGTACCATCAGGTAAGTGATAGGGTCTTTATCCTTGAGCATTTCAGCAAGTTTTTGATAAACTTCTATTGCGCACTGTTCACCCTTGATATTCTGTTTAAGAATCGGTATTACATCTGGATCTTCTGGAGCATCATAACCACAATTTGTAAGTTTGTACCATTCCTCTGGTTTTAAAACAGGAGTACCACCAAGCTGTATGATTCTATCAGCAATCATTCCAGCATGCTTCAGTTCATCACCTGCGTGCTGGCCAAGTTCTGCAGCGACTTCTTCCCTGAATTTCCCTCTCACAAGTTTTTCTCCAAGCCAGTACTGGTAATAAGCAAGCCATTCGTCAGAAAGTGCCTTGTTCAATTGCTTAACAATTTCTTTAATATCTGCCTTAATAATTTTTATTCCTTTTCTTTCCATATTCCTCCCTTTTTAAAAATTTTAATATTAACCTTTATTACCCTTCTCTTTTCGCAAGTTCCCTGTCAAGCATTACAAGTGCAGGACCCTGGTCCTTTATCATCTTTAATGTCTCAAGAATATGCAGGGCATTTTTTTCCTCTTCCACCTGTTCATTGACAAACCATTGAAGCATCAGTGTTGCAGGATTATCATTTGCCTTTTTTGCAAGGTCAACAAGATTATTAATCAGGGATGTCACCTTTTTTTCATGTTCAAGTGTTTTTTCAAAGATATCTGTAACCGATGAAAAATCTGAAGGTGGTTTTTCTATGGCAAGCAACTGAATTTTTGCGCCAACATCAACCATGAAATCAAAAAATTTCATGGCATGACTTACTTCTTCTTTTGCCTGAACCTTAAGCCAGTGTGCAATTCCAGGAAAATTTTTTTCCTCACACCATGCAGCCATACTTAGATAAAGATACGCAGAATAAAGCTCATTCTTGATCTGCTCATTCATTGCTTCATGCAATTTCTTTTCCATATTCCTCCTTTGTTATGCTCCAAATTTTTCAAATTTCATTGCACTGGCAAGCAGTATATACATGATCTCTTTTGCTGGAATTGTTCCGAGTAATCCCCTGGAACATGCTCTTTCTGTAAATGTTTCAACATCATCGGGTATTATATTTTTTGAAACTATTACCAGTGGTACAGGATGCCAGGAATGTCCTTTTAATACACACGGAGTTGAGTGGTCTCCTGTAACACAGATGACATCAAACTTTAGATGCATTATTTTTGAAATTTTTTCATCAAATTCTTCTATGGCAGAAATTTTTTTATTAAAATCACCATCTTCGCCTGCACTATCTGTTTTCTTGTAATGCAGGTAAAAGAAGTCGTATTCGTCATAAAGTTTATGCAGGGCAGAAATTTCATCATCAATTGTGTCAAGTCCCTGTATCACATCCATACCCACAAGTTTTGCCAGCCCTTTATACATTGGATAACTTGCAATACAAACAGGTTTCAAAAGGTATCTTTTCTCAAATGAGTCAATATCAGGGATTTTAGAAAAACCCCTTAAAAGTATTGTTTTTGCTTTTGTATCCATTCCTTTAAGTATTTTTTCAACCCTGTCAACGAATTCATTCAATACTTCAGCAGTAAAAATGGCATCATCATTTAGTGGGACAATTTTTTTTATTTTTAGACCTTCCTTTTGTGGGTCATTTTCTGATACAAAGGGTGAAAGTCCTTTTCCCCTCAACAGAATTGCAAGGCGATGTTCTTTTACTGTTTGAACAATAATCTG
>Ga0315298_1010960_pt1 | contig 10773 bp, 11 predicted proteins | sample WHS_1_MG_FD_203077 | JGI IMG/M metagenome (GOLD analysis project Ga0315298, IMG submission 203077) | Extremophilic microbial mat communities from Washburn Hot Springs, YNP, Wyoming, USA - WHS_1_MG | ecosystem: Environmental > Aquatic > Thermal springs > Hot (42-90C) | place: USA: Wyoming...
AGAAGCCTGGCCCGTTGCATTATACCCAGCACCCGCCCCCGAATTCCCTCCCCTAACGAAGCTGCCTCCCCCTCCCAAGCGCAATAACTGTCCCCAACCCGTTACGCTCCCCGCCAGGGTCGGAAGCCCCGATCCTTCAGAAGCACCGGGACCTCCGGCCGCCTCAAATCCTCCTCCCACAGTCCAGGGCCAGAGCAGACTTACCTCTGGCCCTGGACTGTCACGATGTGGTATAGTAGCGAACAAGAACTCTGCGACCTGTAGGAATCCACAGGCCCAAGCTACGGGCATCCTCAGGTTACAGGGGCCATTCTCGTATGGTACAATGAGATCGTGAGCAGAACCGTGCCTGGTCGGGAAGGAGGCAGCATCATGGATCGGGTTGTGCGCAGGCTGGAAGGGCTGGCCTGGTGGGGCGCAGTGGCAAGCATCGTGACTTATCCGCTCTTGCACCTCCTGCTCGTGGCAGCGCTCGTCACCTTTGGCCAGCGGGCGGGCGGCTATCCGTTGCAGGCGCTGGCCATCGCCGCCTATGGCGTGCTCGCCGTGGTTGGATCTGGGCTGGCCATCCATTTCGCCCTGCGCGGCCAGGCGCCGGAGGGCCGCCTCCTGCCGCTCCTCGCCCTGGCGGTCCTCCTGGTTGTCGCCCTGGCCGGCGCCTTTTTCGCCACGCCGTTCCTGAACGGCCTGGGCCTGCGCACCGAGTATGCGCCCTACCTCGACGATGACGGCGCCTTCGCCCTGCTGAACGTCGGCCTCGCCACGTGGGTCGTCATCCTGGCGCTCGCCGCTCGCTGGCGGCGGCTGCTCGTGGCGGCGCCGGCGGCCCAAGGCCTGGCGCTGCTCACCAATCCGGGCCTCATCGCGGTCGCCGTGCGCTACGGGCTGCCGCAGGATGCCTATGCGCTCCTGGCGCTGCCGCTGCTCTACCTGGGCGCCGCCCTCGCCCTCGGCTGGCGTCCGCGCGCTTTGCATGTGGCGTGGTGTGCCGGGCTGCTCGCCGCAGGTGCGCTGCTGAGTGCCTGCCTTCTGTTCGGCTTTTCGCCGAACCTGTGGGCGGCCTTGCGGTCTGGGCAGGCCTACATCGGCGCGTCGGTGCCGCGACAGACTGTGATTACTGCCGCGTTCTGGCCTTTCGTCCTCGGTTTGCCCTATTGGGCCTGGCAGCTGCGCCGGTGGGCCGCTGGCGCGCCGGCAGGCTTGGGCAAGCGCTGGGTGGCGGCCGGCGCGGGGCTGGCACTCGTGGCCGGCATGGCGCTGCTATCGTGGCTGTACCTCGGGCCGGCTCACGGCCTGGGCGATAACTGGCTGCCGGAAGCCGGGAGAACCTTAGGCTGGATCAACAAGACGGTGCCCACGGGCGCTTATGGCCCGGCGGGCGAAGCGTTAGCCGTGCTCAAGACCCTCTTCCCCTGGCCCGCGGGCGCCACGGCACTGGCCTGGCTGGCCGTGGCCGCCGGCAAGGCGGCGTGCCTTGGCCTGCGCGGCGTGACGCGGGCCATCGGCTTTCCCGGCGGACTCGTGCTCCTCGGCCTGGCCATGCTCTGGCAGGGTCCACTGCTGCCCTTCCCAATCCTCTGCGTGCAGCCACCGCTCATCCACGGCTTGGCCAGCGCCCTGCCGCAAGCCATCGGGCAGGACGGGCTGACCATGTGGGCATCCATGGCTTACGGCCTGCTCGGCCTGAGCCTGATCGGCCTGTCGGCGCCGCTGCGCGACGATCAGAGCAAGCGCCGTGGCTGGTTGACCCTCGTCGCAACCCTGCTGGCCCTCGGCGCGGCGCTGATCCTGACCGCCGGGCTCTGGGCCGGCACGGTGCAGAGCCTGCGGGCGCAGCGCCTGTTCACCCTGCCGGAGTACCGCCAGGCGGCGCAGTGGCGCCTGGCCCTGAGCCTACCGGTCAACGCGGCTCTGGCCCTATTGGGCTGGGCCGTCGTCGCCGCCGGCCGGCGCGCGTTGACCACGGTCGACGGCCCGGCAGCGCTCTCGCCCGCAGCCCTGCGCCGCGGCCTGGCGCTGGCTGGCGGCCTGGCCGTCGTCGGCGCTTTCGCGTTCTGGCAGTTGACGGCGATGCCGGTCGCCGATACGAGCCCGCGGGATAGCGCCAGCGACGTCCCGACTAACGCACCGATCGTCGTGCGCCTGCGACCCGCCCTGCGCAACTGGGGCCCGGGCATCAACGCCACCTATGCCGATACCGGCGCCTACGTCCGCGGCACCAGCGGCGGCTCGGCCGAGGGCACGACCTCCTTCATGCCCGAGGGCGGTTGGCGGCCGCTGACGCGCGTGAACGTGTGTGTCTCCAGTCCCTCTGGCCGGCGCAATTTCGAGTTCTCCTTCACCACGGGGGCCGGCCCGGCGCCAGACATGACCCCACCTGGCCCGCTGCCCATGCCGACGGCGCCAAGGGAGTAGAGTGCGAGATGCTGCCAGTCGAGATCAGAGTATACCCTGCTCTGATCCCTCGTCTCCATCACTGGCGACCTCAACGAGCAGATTGTTGGCGCCGACCTGTAACACCCCCAACCTTTTCGTCCGCTCAGCCATATAGGTAGTAGAGGCACTCGAGTGCGTTGTCGAAAGGAGACCCATGGATGAACGCGAGGCGGTCGCCAAGCTGAAGCGCGGCGACATCGGCGGGTTGGAGGTGCTCGCCAGGGCCTATCAACTAAAAGCCACGCGAGCCGCCGACCTGATCGTGCGCGACCGGTCATTGGCCGAGGACATCGTCGCAGAGACCCTACTACACATCTACGAGCGGATCGAGCAGTTCGACGTCAGCCGTCCCTTCGGCCCGTGGTTCCTGCGCTGCGTTATCAACGCGGCCCGGGAGGCCGCCACTCAACGAGAGCGCCACGTGCCGCTGAGCGGCGGGCAGGGTGACCTGGAGCAGGTGCTCGCCAGCCCGATGCCGGGTCCCGAGGCCCTGGCCGAGCGTGCAGAACTGCGGTTTGCCGTGTGGGCTGCGCTGGGCAGGCTGTCGCCAGCGGAGCGCGCTGCTGTGGTACAACGCTACTACCTCGGCCTCAGCGAGCAGGAGATGGCCGCGGAGTCCGGATGCTCGCCGGGGACCATCAAGTGGCGGCTGCACCAGGCGCGCGAACGCCTGCGCCACTGGCTGCGCCCGCTTTGGGGCGCGGCGTCGGCCGAAGGGTTCTGCGGGCCGCAGGAGATCGAGATACGAAAGGAGGTCAGACTATGAATGCGCAACAGTTCGCGCGCACATTGCATGAGCTGGAGGTGGAGAGGGTACCAGCTGACCTGGACCTGTGGCCGAGGCTGCGGGCGCGCGTCGCCGCCCAGCCGCGCGGGGCCAGGCCAGGCCGGCCGCTTCCCATCACCCGCCTGGGCTGGGTTGCCCTCGCTGTGGCCGGGTTGCTGTTGCTGAGTACCACGGCATATGCGACAATGCCGACGATCGGCCGCCTGCTGCGGCTGTTCGAGCCAGAGACGATGGGCCAGGGCGAAAGCCTGGGCCAACAGCTCAACCTGAGCCAGACCATCGGCGACGTCACCGTCTCCGTGGAATGGGCCTATGCCGACGCTGAGTGCATCCGCATCGGCTACACCGTGCGCTCTCGCGATGGACGGCGCTTTGACCCGTGCCCCGGCAGGCTGGCCGACGCTGAAGGCAGGCTGATGCCCTGGACCATGGGTTACGGGGTTACCGGCGAGTCCGATCGCTTGGGCGTGGCGTTGCCTCCCGGAGAGGGTAGCTATGTGGCGGTCTTTGCGAACGAGGCCCAGGACGGGACTCTGAAGCTGCGCCTGGAGATAGAGGCGGAGGAGCTGATCCTGCCTACGCCGGCCCCGGCGACCGAGCCCGCGGCCGAGCCTGCCGGGCCCGGCTCCGTGCTGCTGGAGCCCCTGCCCGTAGGCGAGCGTCTTGGCCCCTTCACCTTCGAGTTCAGCATCCCCGTGATGGCGAATAGCGTCAAGTGAAATAGGACCGTGTGCACCTGGCGAGGCGCAAGGAGAACATTGCGCCTCGCCGAGTTGTCTCTCCTGTGAAACTCTTGACTGTCCTATAGCGTCTGTAGGTGGTGGAGAGACCTGTTTCTGCGCGGCTTGCTGTCCAGCGTCTTCGCGGTCGTCTATTTCGCCGGACCTTCCAGGAATACATGGAGAGCCGAGGAGGAATCTTCAAGACGGCGTTTGGTCATCTATCTCACGATCGGAACCGTGTTCGGGGCCCTTGACTTTTTCTACCTTGGTTTCCTTTACGAGCTCGCCGGGCCGCAGGTCCTCCTTGCTTTCTTTCCTGCGGAGCGGCTTCTTCTCTGGCTACTGCTGAACGTCGGTGTCTGGCTCGTGCCAGTTGTCCCTATCGCCGTATATGAGGCACGCCTGTCGCGATCAAGGCTGCGGTCCGCCATCGCCAGCCTCTCCACGTGGTGCGCCGCCATCATCGCCTATTACCTGGCCAATGCTGTTCAGCTTGCGTTCATTGGCCTACCGGCTGGGCCAGAAATGCACATCTCCAATCACAATACCCCATACTTCTGGCGGAACTGGGCCAGTGTGCTACGAGGCGATATCCTGGGAGGTGTCACGGAATGGGTCATGGTTGCCGTGGTGGGCGGCGCCATTGTCGGGTCCTTGACAGCTTCCCTTCTCCTGCACTTCAGGCCCTCGCGCGAGGAGTGACATGCACTACGGTTGGCTCGTGGGCGCAGCTACCCTGGCCTGGTTGCCGCCATTGTACTTGCTCGTGAGATGGCGTGGGCCGAACCCGCACCCGCTACGACAGGGGCTGGCGCGAGGAGTCCTCGTGGGCGCCCTCTTCGCATGCATCCTTGTGCTGGTGGGTACCAGCCGCCAGTATGACGACTTGATGGTTGATCACCGGGTAGCCCTTGTAGGCTGGGGTATCGTCCACCTCGCCGCGCTCACTGTGACCGGCTGCCGGCGACGCCTGGCCTACTGCGCCACACTCACGGCGACCACGCTTTGGATCGAGTGCGCAATGACGGTGCTCTTGCTGGTGGTGTGGTCCCTGGCCAGGTTTGGCTATATACCGTGAGCGGCTGCACAGTCCTACTCGCATTCTGGAGATTGCCCCACCAGGAAATCCTACTCAGCACCCCTTGCACGCCAGTCTGCGGACAGATGCCTCCAAAGATGGCCTCTGGGCCGGCTTGGACTGTCGGATGAGCCCCCGCTCGATGTTACCCACTGGTAATATCGCGTTACAGCGTGTTACGCAGGAATCATACTGTGGTAACAAGTCTGTGCTATACTGAGGTGGCCCGCTGAGATGCTGCCGCGCGTGCCGTTGTCTGGTGAGAGGAGGCCACAATGAGCAGCAGAATCCTGCTCGTCGACGACGAGAGATCGTTTCTGGACGTCCTGGCGCCCTTTCTGGAGCGCGCCGGCTTCCAGGTGGAGACGGCCCAGGACGGCGAGACCGCTCTACAGCGCCTCGCCGAATGCGCGCCCGACGTGATCGTGCTCGACGTGATGATGCCGCACGTCGACGGGCGCGAAGTGTGTCGTCGCCTGCGCACGGCGGGCAACTGGACGCCGGTGATCCTGCTGACGCAGGTGGGCGGCCCGGCGGAGCGCGCCATGAGCCTGGAGGAGGGCGCGGATGACTATATCAACAAGCCCTTCGACCCCGGCGAACTCGTGGCTCGCATCCGCGCCGTGCTCCGCCGTGCTCAGGCCGGACAACGCTCGCTGGCCAGCGCCAGCCGGCTGGCCTCGGGCGATCTGCTCATCGACCGCCAGGCCCACCGCGCCTGGCTGGCCGGCCAGGAATTGCCCCTGAAAGCGAAGGCCTTTGCCGTGCTGGAGTACCTGATGCTCCATGCCGGCGAAGTGATCCCCCGCGAGCGGCTGCTCGATGACGTGTGGGGTTGGGACGACGCGCCCATGAGCCGCACGGTAGACGTGCGCATCGCCGAGCTGCGCCGCCATCTGGGCGACGATGCGGACCGGCCGCGTTTCATCGAGACGGTGCCGGGGGCAGGGTACCGCTTTGTGGGGCCGGTGGAGGTGCGGGCATGAGGCGCGCCTTCTGGTTGGCGGCCATCCCCTGGGTCCTGGCGGCCATCCTGGCCGGGGCGCTGCGCAGCGGGCTCGTGGCCAACCCGGTGCTGGCCTGGCAGGCCGACGCCGACCTGGCCACGCTCGTCCTCCTGGGCGGCCTCTCCCTGAGCGGCCTGGCCTGGCTGGGCTGCGGGCTCTCCTGGTACTGGTTGCGGTGGAGCGCCAGGGCGCTGGCTGCGGAGCGGGAGCGCCAGGCCCAAGACCACCAACGGTTCATCCGCCGCCTGGACCACGAGATGAAGAACCCGCTGGCGACACTGCAGGTGAGCCTGGCGAGCCTGCAGAGTGGCCCAGGTCAGACCTTGGCAACCGCCCAGGAGCAGGTCGCCCGCCTGAACCGGCTGCTGCAGGGCCTGCGCAAGCTGAGCGATCTGGACAGCTATGCCATGGCGGCGGAGCCCATCGACTTGACGGATCTCCTCGGCAAGGCCATTGCTGCCGCCAAGAGCGTGCCGGGGTGGGAGGGGCGCAACATCGAGTTGCACCCCCAACGCCTCCCCTGGTCGCCTCCCCCCGTGAGTGGCGATGAGGACCTCTTGCTCCTCGCCTTTTACAACCTGATCGACAACGCGTGCAAGTTTGGCGGGCCGGACGGCAGCGTGCAGGTACGCATCGGCGAAGATGGTGCGGCGGTCGTGGTCGAGGTCGCCGACAACGGGCCGGGGATTGCCGAGCGGGACCTGCCGCACATCTTCGAGGAGCTGTACCGGGGCGAAGGCGCCAGGGGGATCGAAGGCTCGGGCCTGGGGCTGGCGCTGGTCAAAAAGGCCGTGGAGCGCCACGGCGGCACGGTGGCCGTGCGCAGCCGGCCAGGCCAGGGGACGGTCTTTGTCGTGCGCCTGCCGGCCAAACCGTCGCAGTAGCGACATTACCAGATGGTAACAAGGTATTACCATCTGGTTACACAAGAATCATACTGTGGTAACATGGATGTGCTATACTGGATGCAGCGTAACGAAAGCAAGCTTTTGATAACGCCAAGGACCAAGGCTTCTCAAGTGCCGCAACCCTGTGTAGAGGGCGTGAGCCTGTCCGGGGCAATGGCACGGCAGGAGAGGAAGCCTACATCACGGTCGATGACCGGCGTATCCTCTACGACACAGGGGCACGCGGCCCACAGCGTGATAATACGTGGGAGAGTTGTCTGGCTCCGCCGGGGAGTCATACGGGCAACAGGGGGAATGTCCCACATCACCACGAGGAGGCAGAGTCATGTCCAGGGTATCTCTCAAGGCCATCGTCTCATCCGCGTTGGCTGTGGCGATATTGCTGGCCCCGGTACAAGCTATATCGGTCGCAGATTCACCTGGTCCTAAAGCAACACCAGTGATTGCTCCTGGTGTCTCCAGCCAGGTGGCCGAAGACTTGCCTCTCGCTGCCCCGCCCGTAAAGGCGCCTGTTCTGTCACCGAAAGCGCTCTTAGACATCTACCTCTACGTTCCTCGCTTCTCACAAAAAGATCCTGCTTGGAGTGGCCTTGTTATGCAGACGTGCGGGGAAACTATCGGTAGCGCCGGCTGTCTGCTCACATCTGCCGCGATGGTCTTCAAGTACTATGGTGCAATCAACAAGAACCCTGGCCAATTGAACACCTGCATGGGAAACAATGCGTGCCCTTGGATATTTGCCGCTGGTGCCGGTTGTAGCGAGGACAAGGCGGCATGGTACAATCTCTATGGTTTTAGTTACAGCACGCTGGTTTGGGCCTTGGAAAGCGGTTGGCCCCCCATATTGGAGCTCACCAAGTCCGACGGCGGCACCCATTGGGTTGTAGTCAATGCTGTTCGGGGGGATGGCCTGAGTGACAGCAATTACACCATCTCTGATCCGATTGATGGAACGGTAAAGAGTCTGACTGCCTACACTAACAATGGACGGACCAAGAACCGCATCGCAGTTTACACCAAGCGATAGGCATTGGGCCACATCTGACCCGGGGCATCCCTGCACCGCATCGGGAGTGGGGAACAGCGGATATGGGGTTTGGGCCGGCACAAAGCGCCGGCCCAAACCCCCAGCCATAGAGTAGCGAGGAATGCAGCATGTGTAAGCTCACTCATCCACTTCGTCTCGTTTGGCTGATAGTTGGAGGGGGACTATTGGTTACTGCAATCAGCATGGCAGGTTGTGCTGGCAAGGCCAATTCAAGCGCATCAGGTGTTTCACAGACTCCAAGTGAACCTTTGTTCACTCCCCCTGTTACAGAGGAGCCGCAGGGTCAGATTGCCTTCGTGGGTGATGATGGCAATTTGCAGCTTCTTGGACTGCCCTCCGGTCAATTGCAGGCTTTAACCAAAGGTGAGCATATCACATCACCGGCTTGGTCGCCCGACGGTACGCAATTAGCTTGCGTTCACGAAATAGGCTCCGATAGCAGCCATGAGATTATGCTTCTGGACATGGTTTCGCAAACTCAACGTACTTTCTCCGCTTTGCGCGATCCAATGCTGGCCAATGTATCCTGGTCGCCCGATGGACGTTATCTCGTTGGCGATGTCGGGTGCTGCGCGAGTGGACGAGTGTTGGTCTTGCTTGATGCAGACGGACAGGTGCAGCGCAGAATCCCCTATTCCTTCCGATATGCATGGTCTCCTGATGGAAGATACCTGGCGCTTGGGCGTGAAGTGCCACTTGATCAACCCATCCCCATAGAGACGGGCAATTCTACCAGCGTCGTTGTGCTTGACGTGGCTTCGGGAGCTGAGCAGGTTGTCGCCCAGGGGACACCTGAGGCATTGTATTCACCGGCATGTTGGCTATCTGAAAAGATACTGGTCTATCGCCAATTGTTGTGGAAAGAGGCCAATCAACAAGGCCAACATCAACTCTGGCAAGTGGTGATTGATGATCCACTCAAGCCAGTTGAACCAACGACTGACTTGCCATCTGATTGCACCGGTTCAGTAGCAATAACGATGCTTCCTGCAGAGCTACGGGAAGGTGCAGGAAAGGCTTCGTGGTCACCAGATAAGCAATGGCTTGTCGTATCAGTCACCCAAGACAGACAGCCAAGCATTTACCTGATTCAAAGCATCTCTTACGCCGTTCGTCGCATGGCTGCTGGAACCGAACCAGTTTGGCGACCTACAAAGCTCCAGTAGACAAATCGCCGATGTAGGGGTGAGCCAAGCGGTTGTCATGGCGTATGATCCCACACGACAGAGCATCGTGCTGTTTGCTACCCGCTGAGACAAGACTGACACGACTGGCGAGATGGAGCCTCATACGCAATCCAAGATGTGGCTATGGCACTGAAAGCCCGGCTACTTTGGCCTTCATGGACAGGAGATGCAAGATGAAAGCTTCGCCCTTCGGACGGAATCGATGGCTCAGGACCATCACCACCCTTTTCCTGGCGCTGCTCTTCGCCTGGCAGGGCACGGCTCAAGCGCAAGGCGTGACGGGCCCCACTCGCCAAGAAGGTAATGCGAGCATTGGCTTGGTCAGCAGCCCCACGCCGAGTCCGGTGGCGCCGGCTGTAGGCCCCGCTGGCGAGCCGTCATCGACGCCCGAGGCCGCCAAACCCGTCGCCACCTACCTGGTTCCGGTCAGCGGCCCCAATCTGACCGGGAAGGTCCCGCCATTGGACAAGTCCAGGGCCATCGCAGCGCAGGCGGGAGCCGTCACCATCGCGGCGGACTATGTGCCGGGGCAGTAGTACGATCACTATGCCTACTACACGCTCGACGGCACGGAAGTGGAGCAGTACACCAACTTTCAGGAGACCTCGGCCGGGCAGTACATCAACTTGCAGGTCTGGAGCAACCACAACGGCGGGCCGGACCGCTACCTGAAAGACATGTGGATCGGCAGCCAGTACCGCTCGATCAACTCCTGGCTCAGTAGCGGGCCGTCATACAGCCCTCAACATGAGTACACAGAGGGGATTGGCACACGCCTCACTTCCGCTTTCCAGGCCCAGAGCTTCGCCTGCCCTTGTTGGCAGGCTGACTTTGTGATTGGTTCGCATTGAGAGAGCGATTTCCTTTCCCCAAGCAGTCTCTCGGAGAGGCAGGCTGATATGATCTCTGTATATGTGAGACGGTGGGCAGGTGTGCTCGCCTGGGGCCTTCTCCTGTTGCCACTCCTGGTGTTGGCGCCCCAAGGCACGGTGCATGTGTCCGTGTACATTCAGGGCACGCCGACTCCTACCGCTGGCTGGATGTCGCTACCTGGCGACGTGTTCGCGAACAGTATCACCCTGCTGGGTTACAGCCTGCCCACACTGGAAGTGCCGCTCGACAGCGAGCCCGTGCTCCGCCTGTACTGGAACGTGGCCGGTGACGTTCCACAGCCTTATGCCGTCGGCATGCGCCTCACATCGCCAAGCAATGGCGATGTGGTGTGGGACTATGGCGACCGTGTGGCTCATTGGGCGACCGGTCGAATGGTGACCGAGCATCGCCTGCGATTCTCGCCTCAGATGAGACCAGGCGATTATGAACTCGAAATCTGGCTGTACGACCCATCCAGCGGCGACTATGCCCCTGCGACAGGGCCTAACCGGATTCCGTCCGAGGATAGGGTGCGCATTGCAGGGCTGGAACTCAAGCCGGCCGTGGCCACGCCAGCTTGGGACCCACTGCCTCAGACCACGAAGGTTCCTGGCCGAGAAGTTGTTTTCACAGCAGTGCCGAGGTCCACAGCGACAGCCAGACCATAGAAGACTGATGGGAGACAAGCAAGGGTCTGCGCGACCAGTAACTGAGGCCCCGCCAGCCT
>Ga0315298_1010961_pt1 | contig 10772 bp, 9 predicted proteins | sample WHS_1_MG_FD_203077 | JGI IMG/M metagenome (GOLD analysis project Ga0315298, IMG submission 203077) | Extremophilic microbial mat communities from Washburn Hot Springs, YNP, Wyoming, USA - WHS_1_MG | ecosystem: Environmental > Aquatic > Thermal springs > Hot (42-90C) | place: USA: Wyoming...
CAAAAATCCAAACAAATTTTGTAAAACTGATGATTCAAAACCGGCCGACATTCATTCGATAAAATGTCCGGCTAAGCGAAAAATCAAAAATCAGTTATGTTTTTATTCACCTGCGGGAGTACTGGTTTTAAATTTCCTGTACTATCTTTGTTTCCGCACTTAGCTCAAAGAGAATTCCACTGGAGGTTGACAGATGAGGGAGTATGCGAGAGAAGGAAGGGAAATCGTCAAGATGAGGTGGTGGTGCATTAAGAAGTATAAACAGGCCCGGAGCGGCATCGAAATCGCTGCACATCTAAGGGTCCCGAGGCGAACCGTCTATGATTGGATATCCAAATACAGTAATTGTCGTAAAGAAGAAATGGCGAACAAGCCGAACAAGGTGGAGAACGAAGTGGATGGCCGGACCAGAAAGTTCGTGCTCATGCTGAGGGAAAAGTACAATTGGGGCCCGGGCAGGATCGGGTGCTACATCAGAAAAATGGGGCCTGACGGGATCCAACCGATATGCCACAACCTGATCTACCGCATCCTCGTGGAGGAAGGTGTGAACCAGCCGATAGACTTCATCAGGAAGACTTGGGGAGAGCGAAGGTTCGAAAGAATGCACTCAAACAGCCTCTGGCAGGTTGATTTCAAGCTCACGGATGACGAGTGGATGCTCACTTTCCTCGACGACCACTCGAGGCTCATTCCCGGGGCCGACATTGAGCACGACGCCGCGAACGAGTTCGCCCTGAGACTGTTCGAGAGGTGCACTAAGAAGTACGGGTTTCCCGAGCAGGTGCTGGCCGACCAAGGGACACAGTTCTACTGCGCCGACAAGGAGGGCAGGGAGCGCGGCGAGAGCGAGTTCACCCGGACGCTGAGGTAGCTTGGCGTGCAACACATCGTGGCCAGCAAGCGCCGGCCGCCGACAATAGGCAAAGTCGAGAGGTTCCATCGAACCTATGAGGAGGAAGCTTGGAGATACAAGACGCTCGGGGCATTTCTCCGGTACTGCAATTACGGGAAACTGCACAGGATCTGGATCACCAAATCCTAGCGAAGGCGTACTTCAGGGATCTCCACCATTAAGTGCAATTATTATAGTACAGTGTTTTTAATTTCCAATAATATTATTTTAAAACCGCGAACGTAACACAACTGAGTCCTAGCTACATTTTAAAATATACACGGCAACTTATTTACGAACGTTCTCCGTTAAAAACCAAAGAAAATCAAAAAAGCATGGGGGAAAAATGGTAGGTGAAAAGATATTCGGCTGGAACGGAAAAATTCTCAGGGTAAATTTAACTAAGGAGAAAATCGCAAAGGAACCTCTGAGCCAGGAAATATTGCATGGCTTTATCGGCGGAAGAGGCCTAAACATAAAGGTGCTTTTTGATGAAATAAGACCCGGAATCGACCCCTTAGGACCGGAAAACGTGCTGTGCCTGGCCTCTGGTCCTTTAGTCGGGACCTCGCTGCCCAACACGAGCAGAATTGAGGTCAGCTCTCTATCCCCCTATTCCAACATACTTGGAGACGGTAGCGCTGGGGGTTTTTTCCCCACATACATGAAGCTCGCGGGATATGATCAAATAGTATTCACAGGAAGGGCGACCAAGCCTAAATATCTGCTGATCGATGACGATGATGTCAAGTTAAAGGACGCCTCTGAATTCTGGGGAACTACAACTCACGAGACAACCGATAGACTGCAGGAGGAGCACGGCAAAGATTTCCGCGTCGCTTGCATAGGCCAGGCAGGAGAGAACTTGGTCAGGTTCGCCAGCACCATTTTTGACAAGGGACACTCCGCCGCCCGCGGGAGTGGAGCAGTGTGGGGGTCAAAGAACCTGAAGGCAATCGCGGTCAGAGGCACAAAAAAAATAGAGATTGCGCGGCCAGACGAATTTTCAGAGCTGGTGAAGATGGATCGGGACTTTCTGCTGCACGACGAGTTTCACCAAAAGGTGCTTAGCGTGTATGGAACGCATTACGGATTCATGCACTGGTCCCCTATGCGCAAGAATTACAGGAGCTTCATATCTCCAGAGGAAGTCCCGCATGAACTCACGCCCGATGGTATGAAAAAATACGAGAGGGGCAGGTGGCCCTGCTATGGTTGTGTAACGCCATGCGGACAACTCTACGAGGTCCCCACGGGAAAATACGCCACAAAAGGCTGGCGTCTCGAATTTGAAACAATGGCCTGTTGTGGCTCCAATATTGGGATCATGAACCCGGAAGCGATGTACAAGATAGACAACCTGGCTGACCAGTACGGCATGTGCACCATTCCCCTTGGCTATGTAATTGCAGTTGCCAAGGAACTGTACGAAAAGGGAATAATAACTAAGGAGGATACTGGCGGGATATCACTGGATTGGGACGACGTTGACACGACGATAGACCTCATCCACATGATTGCTAAAAGAGAGGGATTCGGCGACAGATTAGCTGAGGGGCAGTACAATTTTACGAAATTAATTGGAAGGGAAGCCATGAAATACTGCATCCACTCTAAAGGTGTTGGAAAGGGAGTGCCATATTCTTCATTAGTGGGCCTGCTGTTCGCGACCTCAACCAGAGGGGCCGACCATCTGAGGGGGAACCTGACCGGCGACAATTCCCCATACAACATTGAAATACTCCAGAGCTTTGAAGAACGCGGCATTGTACCCAAAGACACTGCCGAAAAGGCCGTGCTGGGCCAAAGAGCGTTCTTGATAGGTGACATCCTGATGCGCTGTAAATGCGGCCTTTACACATGGCCGCTATCTGTCCCGCTCGTGTTCCAATATCCAATTTTTGATGGAACCGCCAAGTTAATCTCGGCCGCAACTGGTTGGGATATCAACGAAAAGGGATTGATGGAAGTCCTAGATAGAATATACAACCTTGAGAGGGCGTTCATCGTCCGACAGGGGATATCCAGAAAGCATGATAATTATCCCCTGCGCCCCGAAATGGTCGGAACCACAGCTGCAGCTGAGAAATTAAAGGAACACGAGGCCTTGCTTGACTCTTATTACAGGGCAAGGGGTTGGGAGGTTAAAACGGGCATACCCACCAGAGAGACGCTGGAGAAATTGGGGCTGAAGTATGTGGCCGACGAGCTGGAGAAAAACATGCCCTACCCTGAATGGGAGGGGCCGCCTTTGGAAAAGATTGGGACTTAACTGCGTTAACAATCCAATTAATCCTAAATGGCCCGTATCTCCTGTTTCATGAATTTCACATAGGAAAGAGCGAAGATGATGACTGTCACGGCGATTAAACTTGTTATGTTTGGCCAGACCAGCAACAGGCTTTGATCCAGCGGCAGCGGGGTTGCTATCATCCCATACAATTTCTCTATCGACACCGGGCCCAAAATTCTAACCGTCGGGTTTAGCACCACGTATGACGCCTCAAGGAAAAGGTAGTTCGGAGAAAAGTAAAGCAGGGTTAAACTCTTCATCGGGGTCGCTATCATATACACGAAAAAGCTGAAAAACAGCCACACCGCAACCGAGGCGAGAGCTGAGGTGCCCTCGCGCCTGAAGATGACGGAGAATAGCAAACCTAGGGCAACCCATATTGACAGGTACACGATGCTTAAGAAGAGGAAAATCAGTATCCTCCCCATTTCCTCCAGCGTCGGCAGTACACTCAAACTCCGAACAGCTAGCCCGACTTCCATAAAAATTATGCCGATCAACGTGAGAGCGATTGTTGCCACGCCTGCGAAAAATTTGGCGTTGATCACGGAATCCCTGTGCACGGGCTGGGAAAGGACGTTGCCCAAGGTGCCGCTGGAGATCTCTCGATTGATAGTGTCGAAGGTAAAAATGAACCCCAACAAGGGAGCCAAATATATAACTACCCACAAAAATGAGGGAAGACCCTGCGCCCCGATTACAAAAAGTTGGAGGAACACGTTTTCCCCAAGCGTTCTCTGCAATCCTAGGTTTTGGACCGCCCCATAAGTCATGAACAGGCCGAGCGCGTATATTATGAAAAAGAGAAGCCAGAACCTTTTGCTGCCCAGATTATCGGATAGTTCTTTGATGAATATCTCGCGTGTCCCGGCCATTCAGGACTCCCCCAGATAGCCCATATAAATTTCCTCCAAGGACCGCTCCCTAGCCCTCAGGCTTATGGGATAGACCTTGTTGTGCAAAAAAGCCTCCATTATCGCCGATCGAATATCCTTTTCAGACCTAACCGTGACAACGTTTCCGGACCTGTCCACGCTTTTTACACCATGCAAGGCGGATAGGTCGTGGACAAGTTTAGACGGAACACTCTCTGCTTCTATATCAATCACCCAGTCCTCCCCTCTTTTGCTTCTCAACTCATCGATGGTGCCCTGCGCGACCATTTTGCCCTTGAGCATTATGCCCATCCGGTCACAAATGTGTTGGAGGTCAGCGAGCATGTGGGAGAGCAGCAACACTGTTGTCTTTTCCTCCCTGCTGATGCGTCTTAATAAATCAAGCAGTTCTTTTTTCCCCTCCGGGTCAAGTCCCTGTGTTGGTTCATCAAAGAAAGCAACCTTTGGTTTTTTAACTAAAACTCCCGCAATGCCGACCCTTTGCCTCATGCCTCTGGAAAGTTTACCCACCTTAACATCCGCATACTCTGACGCTCCAACGCTGTCGAGGGCTTCCTCGATGCGCTTGCGTGATTCGCTCTCCGGGATCTGGTTTAATTTAGTGATATACCTGAGATTTTGTTCCGGCGTGAGGTCCTCGTAAACACCCATCCTCTCGGCCAAGTATCCGCTCAAACTTTTGACCTTCAGGGGTTCTCTGAAGGGGTCATAACCAAGAACTCTGCAGGTTCCAGATGTGGGCTCGGTGAGGCCAAGCAACATTAACACCGTGGTGGTTTTACCCGCCCCGTTTGGTCCCAGCATTCCGAACAATTCTCCCTGCTTGATCGAGAGGTTTAGCCTATCGACTGCGACGAAGTCATTGTATTTCTTGGTCAGATCGTGGGTCTCTATGGCCAAGCTTAGGTCCATATGACTACCTTCTGCCCAAGCGCCAGAATATGAAAACCAAACCCAACACGACGACGATAATTATAAACAGCCCAACCAGACCCCAAGCCATTGAACCCAGAACGGTTACTCGGAGCTCAAGTGTCTGTGAAACTGAATTCGTTCCGCTGGTGTAGGCGGTCAGTCGCACGCTGTAGTCGCCCGGGATTGCGTCGGACACCGGCTTTATTCCCACCAAGACTTGAGCAGAAGAGCCCGGTTGGATAAGGGCGACTTGGTCTGGCTCGAAGTCGATCTCCCACCCGCTAGGAGCGGTGGATCTAAAGTTCATCTTTTCAAGCAGGCCAGAACCGGTGTTTTTTACCACCATGGTGAGTGTGGTAACTTCGCCCTGTGGCGCGCTCAGGTTCAAGAGCCCATCAGATGTGGAGAGTTCCATTGCGTAAGTTCCTGTAATTATCGCTTTTAGATCCAAAGTTTGGCTGTAGGCGCCTGATGACGCCACCACCGTGATCGGATATTCTCCCGCATCAGCATCGGCGGCGGGGGTAACTGTTATCCGCAGCGTTTTTCTCTCCCCGGCTTTCATGTGAACTGCGCGCACCAGGGTAGATTCGTATCCTGGTGAAAAGGTGACCGTCCAGTTGGCTTGGGCGATATAGGAAAGATCGATGTCCCTTTCTTCCCCAGTTTCGTTAACCAAATCCACGGAGAACTGGAAGCTTTTTCCCGCTGGCCCCTCGATGGTGGGGCTACTGGTGCTGAGAGTTAAGCCAAGCGGCGAAACCTCCGCCACATCTATAACAAGGCTCAACGTGTCCTTTACATTGCCCGATTCGTCCAGGGCCTTTATTTCAACGGTGTAAGAACCAAGGTTTACGCCCGTTGGCTGAGTAATTGTGAGTGATATCGGTTGATTTTCAAAGGGTGCCAGACTAACCATTTTAACCAAGTATCCACCGCTCTTCAAGGTTGCCTGCCAACCCTGGGGTGCAGAAACCTCCAAGCTGATAGTTTCATACCCGGAGCTGAGATTGTTTATGTTTATCGATAGCTGTATATTCTGCCCGGGGTTTACTTCAATCCGGGGGAAAGGAGTAACAATCTTTATTTCCTCAGGAGCTGCCGCGACAGAAACTGAATTTAACAATAAGGTTACCACGAATACCGCGGCTGTGACTGTTGAAATCTTGAAAAATAACCTCAAAGGAACCACCTTTTTATTAACTGTTACAAACTTGATATTTAAACCTTTATCTTTCCAAACTTGTTTTCATAAAGATGGGAAGGTTGTAAATTTAGAAAACTGAATCTGACGAGAGATAATTTTGTGCAACAGTGCCACCTAAATAGTCGGGTTTATTCAATTCTTTTGATAATCCCGACAACAGTATCAAGTAAAAAATTCAAGTTGTAAAGCTTACCCTATTTTTTAGTATATTTACCCCAGCCGCTCTTCGCGATTTCCACCCCAGCCACAATCATGGCTATGCCCACCACGGTCAGGACGATGCCGTAGATGGCCTTGCCCCAATTCGTGGACAACTGCGTCCCGCTGGCGACCAAGAGGCATATGCCGACGACCAGCAACCCGATGTTAACCCAGGTTTTTCCTGGCCACACCCTGCTGGCCCCCGCGAACACCAAAAGTGCGCCGGCCGCTATCAGCCCTACGCCGACGATGAGAGCAATCTCAGTTTGGACCGCGTTCATGCCTTGGTTTATCAGGATGGCCCCAATGGCGATCAACGATATCCCGATTACTACTGTCATAAAGTTTTTCTGCGGCTCTGACGGCGGCGGGTGCGTGGGTAATGCCTCAACGTTTTCCGACATAAGCTCAAACCCAGGCTAAACTATCCGCGAGGTTCTAAATACTTTACCTCAACAGAAAGTGCATTTTCAGGATAGCTAGGAAAAAGCACATAATATAAAAAATGGCGGCACCAATAGAATTCGAAAGGTTGCGGTGTTAAGGTAATGATGGTGGGAAGATAAACGCGAAGGTGGTCTTACCGCTCATAATCGTGGCGGTCATTGTCGTGGGCGGCATCGGCTTTTTCATGACATCGGGCGGCGCTCCGACGCCGACGCAAACCACGACTCCAACGGGCACGACGACCGCGACGAGGAATCCCCGAGCGAATGTGGCGGGCTATGTCAGGGACGCCGCGGGAAATCCGGTGCCAGGGGCCACGGTCCACCTAGGCGGCATGGCGGGCCTTTTGGCGACCACCGACTCGACGGGCTATTACGAGTTCGAGGTGGCCAAGGAGGAGAGGGACTTTGAAATGATAGTCGAGAAGGCGGGCTACAACACCGAGATAGCAACCATTCACGTGGGTGCGGACCCCGTACAGAAGGATTTCGTCATCACCGAAGCCGGCAACGAGCCCGTGACGGTGAGGTTCACCTTGACCATCCCATATGACCAAGCCGACGACGAGTTTTCCATAAAGATCGGCAGCGAAGGTCCGGCCTCAATGCAGCGGGTAAACGAGGTTACCTGGACCTACTTGAAGGGCGCGACTTCAGGGGACGTCCTAAATTACAGCTACCTGAAAAATGGAAGCGCCACTGGGGTCAGTGGTTCGATCACTGTCGTGAAAAGTAAGAGGCTCTACGAAACCCGCAACATGCCCGACTGGCCCAACGTCGAGGAGATGAACTACCAGAAAGTTTTCGATTTCATACCCTACACAAACAACCAACTAGACCCAAACTTGAAGCTCGGCCAGGGGTTCTTCGACCTGTGGGGAATCAACTATAACAGGGTCGGGATGGAAAAAACCTCGGACGCCGCGGGCCCGTCGATGGAGAGGATGAAGGCGAAGATGAACGTTTCCTGGGTGCTCCTGACCGACTTTGCCGAGTACACCGCTCTGGACCCCTTGCCCGAGATAAATTTCATGGCATCGGGCTTAAAGTCCGTCTACACAGTCACCCAGGAAGAAATGAATAGGTTCGTGCAACAGGCACACGCTCTGGGCATGAAGGTCCTCGTGAACATCGGCACCGTGTGGGCTGAAGATGTCGACGTCTCATTGGCCAACCGGAGCAAGGTGCGCACCCGCGACTGGCTCGATGCAGCCTGGGAGCGGTGGAGCGACCTGATGACAGAGGAGGCAGCAAAGTGCCAGGCGGCGGGCGTCGACGCGCTGCAGGTTCGACCACGTGGTGACATGTGGAACGAGGGAGATGACTACACCTACACCTCGGAAAAAATCCGCGAGGTAGCGGGCCGAGTCCGGGAAGTCTACGACGGCCAAGTGACAATCGGCCTCATCGACGTGCTCGACGCCAATGAACCGTCATCGCTGGACTTCCTGACCATGTGGGACGCCGCCGATTTCATCTACGTCGACCTCACAGGCCTTAAAGTCACGAACTCTGACAGGCCGACGATAGCCGAGATGCAGGGCGTCTTCGAGGCGGCCCTGACCCGGAGAATAGAACCGGCAGCGACAGCCTACGGAAAGAAGGTTATGCTTCACGTCCAGTTCCAGAGCTACGTCGGGGCCATCAGGGACATATGGATTGAGCCCGGAGACATTTACCCCGACAAGGTCCGCGACTGGCAGCAGCAGGCCGACGCCTACGAGGCTCTGCTCAGGGCCCTCGAGGGCAAGGATTACCTCAACTGCCTGATGTCGGTGGGCTACTGGTGGGACGACGCCATGGACCCGTTCAGCGCCAACAATTCCCCGAGCATCGGGCAGAGCGTGAGAGGGAAACTGGCGGAAGCCGTGCTTGGCAAGTGGTTCGCTACATAAATTTTTTCGATCGAGAAGCAACCAACTCAGCAATTTTAATCTACATGCCCACTATGTTTGAATAAGTCGGCGGCGAAACCATGAACCTGCTCCCCATTGCACTAGTTGTCATGACAGCATTATCTTGGTCCTTCAGCCAGATCTTGGGGAAAATCGTGGTGCGGGACATGAACTCGACCATCTACAACACTCTCCGTCTAATCATTGCTGCAATAACCTTTACGCCAGTCGTGTTGATTAGCGGCCTGAAAATCTCTGGGACATTAGCGATGCTGGCAGCCGTGATTGACGGTGCCCTAGGCATGGCCCTCGGCCTCTTGATATACTTTTATTGCATGAAGAGGGCACCGGCCCACAAGGTCGTCCCAGCGGGAAATGCTTCGCCTCTGTGGGTCTTGGTTCTGGCGCTTATATTGCTAGGAGAGCCTTTGACAGTTATTCTGCCGATATCGTTGGCCCTCGTCTTGGTTGGGTCTTTGCTGCTAGCTCAGCGAAAAGAGGAAAAAGGGTCCGAGAACTGGGGACCTGCTGTGCCTTTGGCCATGTTTGTCGCCGTGCTGTACGGGCTGGACCTCGTCCTGAGAAAATTGGCGGTCAATTTGGGGATGGATATCACGAGCTTCATCTGGCTCTCCATAATCACCGCGGCCTCGGTCCTAATCTTGGCATCCCTGGCCACGCGGTCCTGGGTCGGGCAGCGTTTCACCAAAAAGAACATGGCACTTGTCTTTATCTCCAGCATGCTCGGCCACATCGTGGGGACCATTGTTTTCATGTGGGCGCTACAGATGGAGACCGTGATCTCGTTGGTGCCGTTTGCATCCATGACCATCCCGTTCGGCTTCCTGATGAGCATTTTGATGGTCCGGGAGAGACCTAACCTGAAATCCACGGTTGGAATGGTACTGGTGTTCTCAGGCGTTATCCTAGCCGCCCTCTAGGAACTTCCGCAACTAACAAATAGGTCCAAATACCTTTTATCACAGTTAACCTGCTGACAGGTGGTATCACGAACCTTGCGCCATTCGCACTCGCCATCGGGGCCTCGTTCTTTTGGGCTTTGGCTCAGCTCATAGGCAAGATTGCCATGCGGGAGCTCAACTCCACTATGTTCAACGCGATAAGAATTTCTTTCGTCGCCTTCGTGCTTACTCCAATTGTTTTGATGAACGGCCTAGAACTTGGTGGAAATTTTCCGGTTATCCTTGCCTTAGTTTCAGGAGCTTTCGCGGTGTATGCGTCCATTCAGATTTTCTTCTATACCCTCAAGCGCTCCCAAGCACATGTCACCACCACCGTGGGAAATTCATCCCCGGTCTGGGCGGTCATCCTCGCCATTTTCATCTTGGGCGAGGAAATAACGGTCACTTTGCCGCTGTCCATGGTATTGGTAGTCGCCGGATCATTCCTGCTCATGCCGCGAAGCAGGGGGCCGAGCAACTGGAAACTGGCGGTGCCCCTTGCAACAATTGTCGCTGTGCTCTGGGGATTTGATCAGGTGCTGCGAAAATGGTGCATCAGCTTGGCCATGGGAAGCATCACCTTCTTGTGGGTTTCTCTGGTCTCGGCGTCTTTACTTCTCGGCCTAAGTGCACTTGCTAAAAAATCTTGGAGCGGCCAGCATTTCAGCAGGAGAAATGTTGGCCTGGCTCTAGCCTCCGGGGTCTCGGGCCAGCTAATCGGGACATACCTCTACATCTGCTCGATAACTTTTGAGAACGTCAGTGCCATAGCGCCAATCACCACCGCGGCCGTGCCATTTGGCTTTTTGATGAGCATTCTAATGGTACAGGAAAAGCCGAACTTGAAATCCTGGATCGGGATGATCCTCGTCTTCTCAGGCGTTCTGTTGGCTGCCCTCTAAAAAATCTTTTATTGATCGAGCGTTTTACTTTTTAACCTTTCTCTCCTTTCGTAGGGGTGTGGGACAAAATTCGATAATTACTTTTTCAAGATGATCACGTAAGCCCTTTTGCCGATGTACCTTCTCGGCGCATCCACTTTTGCACTGTTTCCAATGGGTG
>Ga0315298_1010963_pt1 | contig 10770 bp, 10 predicted proteins | sample WHS_1_MG_FD_203077 | JGI IMG/M metagenome (GOLD analysis project Ga0315298, IMG submission 203077) | Extremophilic microbial mat communities from Washburn Hot Springs, YNP, Wyoming, USA - WHS_1_MG | ecosystem: Environmental > Aquatic > Thermal springs > Hot (42-90C) | place: USA: Wyoming...
CGGTTGTAGGCTAGTGGTGAAGGCAATGCCCAGTCAGCTTCCCCTCACCCCCCGGCCCCCTCTCCCACGGCGCAAGCTTGGGGAGAGGGGGAGCCTCCGGCGTCCCAGTAGCTTACACAACCAACGACAGCCTCACACGCTCCTCCCACATCCCCTCTCCCCGCAAGTGGGAGAGGGGTGGCGGAGCCGGGGTGAGGGGATGCCCATCACCGCCTCTTCCACCATACAAGGGGTGGCGCAGCCGGGGTGAGGGGAACTCCTAACGCCCGGTTGTAGGCTAGTGGTGAAGGCAATGCCCAGTCCACTTCCCCTCACCCCCCTGCCCCCTCTCCCACGTCGCAAGCTTGGGGAGAGGGGGAGCTTCCGGCGTCTCAGTAGCTTACACAACCAACTGCGCCTCACACACTTCTTCCAGCTCCCCTCTCCCCGAAAGTGGGAGAGGGGTGGCGAAGCCGGGGTGAGGGGATGCCCATCACCGCCTCTTCCACCATACAAGGGGTGGCGGAGCCGGGGTGAGGGGAACCACAAGGCTTGCCTAACGACCCCTTCGATCATGCAAGGGAGCCGGGGTGAGGGCAATCTGCAGGCAAGAGGTGACGGCAAGTGCAAGCTTGGCCTGGCCGTCTCCCCAACCATACAAGGGTGAGAAGGGCGGAGCGCCGTGCATGGCCGGTGAACAGAGGCACATCCCGGGAGGGTTCATCCAAACGGGTGTTTACGTCGTCTAATAGGCGGAGAGAGCCACGGGGGCACGTAACGTGGGGGTGTTTTGGAGTCGTTCTGAGGGGGCACGACTACAAGAAGAGAGCACCCATTTGGTGCGACTGCGGTTCGGACGCGCATCACGATGCCCACGCGGCCGTACAGTTGCCATGTTAGCCAAACGATTAAGGAGAGTGACTTGGCCCCCGCAGCCGGACGAAGTTGAGGCGATGTTGCGATCGTACAAGGCCATGGTTTCCAACATCGCCCAAGGCTTTTTCATCCGCGGAGCCGACCGGGACGACGTGCTTCAAGAGGGCATGATCGGCCTGTGGAAGGCGATCCGCGATTTCAAGCCCAAGAGCGGGCGCTCGTTTGATGCCTTCGCCAAGCTATGTGTTAGGCGGCAGATCATCACGGCGCTCAAGGCGGCGATGCGGCCCAAGCACCGCCTGCTGACCGATTGCGTCTCGCTCGAGACGCCGATTCTTGAGGAGTGCACGCTGGGCGAAACCATTGCAGACAACTCGAGCCCTGGGGTATTGGAGTCGGTCATCGAGAGAGAGGGGTTGGTGCGCCTGTTTGGCGGCGATGGGCATATGCTATCATCGTTCGAATCCAAGGTTGCCAAGTTGTATAGCCAAGGCTACAGCTACACAGAGATCGCCAAGAAACTGGGCTGCACAACGAAGTCGGTGGATTGCGCGGTGTTCCGGGTAAAGCGAAAGCTGCGTGCACAGGCCGTCGCCGAGGCGGTATGAGCGCCTAGGGCTCGGGGCAAGAGTTGGTAGACGCAGACGGGGCGGAAAGGCTCGCCAAAGGCCTTCCGCCCCGTTCGCGCATTCAGCGTTGGTTGCTACGGCTACTTGGGCACGCCTGCGGCGTCCAGATCGGCGTTGGCCGCCTGAATGAGCGCCCTGGCGTAGTTGGCGTTGTGAACGCCTTCGCTGCCGTCGTTGAGCACCATGTAGTAGTTCCAGCGCGCCTGCTTAATGGCGTCTGGAATCATGGGCTGCTGGCTGTTCGCGTCCTTGGGGCCGCCGTTGGAGATGAACTCCCAGTTGCCCCACTTGTCAAGCCTGGCCTTTAGCGCTGCCAGGGAGTTGGTGATTTCGCCCTGAGTGGCCTGAAGCTTGGCGTTGGCATCGTCCGCCGTGTGGCACGGAGCGCACCCAGCCACGTTCACCTCGAAGGTATGGCCGGTGGAGGCGGGAGACTCCTCGGACTCGTACTCCTTAGTGCTCATATGGCAATGGCTGCACTGGCCGGGCACGGAGGCGTGGGCGCTCTTGATCTGCTGGTCGGGGTTCAGGATACCGCCAGCGCCGAGCAGGAAGTTGAACTGCTGGCTGTGGTGAGGCGGCCTAGAGACCTTGGTCCATACGTCGTCGGAGCGGGCGTGGTGGCATTGGCCGCAGACGTTGGGGTTGTTGAGGTCCTGGCTCTCGGTTGAGTACCTAAGCTGGACGTCGTTCTGGCCGGCGGTCTCAAACGGCGGGTTGTTGCCGGTGGCCTTGTGGGGATTGTGGCAAACCACGCAGGTAACGCCCCAGCGCAGCGACTTGGCGTCTGGTATGGGGACGTTCAGGACGGCGGTGGCCAGCCTTGCCTCACCAGAGTGGCAGGGGCCACAGGTGGCTGCGTTCTGGCCAGCGGCGAAGTATTGGGCCACGTGGTCCACGATCTGGCCGTGTGGGCTGTCTCGCCACTCTTCGTAGGTGGGATGGTGGGTGTCGGTGTGGCACTTGCCGCACACCTGGCCAGCAACCGAATCGGGGAAGGCGAGGATCTTGGTCTTGTCGCCGCCGCCAGCAACGTGCAGGCTACCTGGTCCGTGGCAATCCTCGCATTGCACGTTCTCTAGGTTAGGGGTGGTCTGGGCGTCCACAAAGCCCCCAGGCTGGCCGTATCCAACTGTATGGCAACCTACGCACTGGGGGTTCGTGTCGTTCTTGGCATCCTGAAGCGTTTTGAACGCCTGGGAGTGCCGTGTGGTGAGCCAGTCGGTGTGGACGTCTGAGTGACACAACTTACACGTGTCAACACCCATAAACGTGGCACCAGTTGGCTGGGAAGCTAGACCGGTTGGTGGGATGAACCCAACCACAACGCGCAGGATGCGGGCCGCGTCGGCGATCGTAACCTTGCCATCGCCAACTGGTTGCCCCCATCCGATGACTGGGGCTACATCCGCCGCCGCGATCTGGTCTGCCGTTGGGGTAGTGACGTTCAGCGCGATCCTGAGGGCAAGGATAACGTCGCCCAAGTCAACCACGCCGTTACCGTTGACGTCTCCCTTTACGGGCGCGGCCATGATGGGGGTTGCCATCACGACCACCAGAAGGAGGCATGCGGCCCCAAGAATCGCGATCTTGGGGAAGCGTTTGGGTACGCTGAGCATAGAGACCCGACCTCCGTTCCGTTCGGCGCACACCTGCGCCGCACCTATACGGCGGCATTGCGCACTTCTTCTGCCAGAGCCGCCAGGCATCCGGGCCGCGCACCCTCCACGACCAACGCAGTCACCAGGCCCTGTGGGCCAACGGGCGGCGTCACGTGTTGCGGGCCCGATAATGCCTCGTTAACAATCTCACGCATGCATTATATCAAGCATGGTGCACGGTGGCAATCGCCTGGGCGCAGAGATTCAGGGCAATGTTGCCTGGAAAGTGTGAGACGTGGGAACGGTTGCCTTTGGATGGGCAGCTGGAGGCTGGCGCTTTGTTGCGGTTACCTGGCGTGCATGAACTGCGCTATTGCACCTGCGTCGTCCACTATGGTCTGCTTGCGGTCCGGGCCCACAGAGACGATCTCCACGGGGACGCCCACAAGCTCGGCGACGCGGGCCACGTATACGCGGGCGTTATCCGGCAGGTCGCTCAGCTTGGAGGCGCCGGAGATGTCTTCTTGCCAGCCGGGGAGGGTTTCGAGGACGGGCTGAGCGGCGCCGAGGAGGCTGCGGTCGGCCGGGAGGTCCGTGGTCACGCCGTTGGGTGTGCGGTGTGCGGTGCAGATTGAGACCTCGGGGAGGCCGCTGAGGACGTCTAGGCACATGAGGGCGAGGGAATCGAGGCTGTTCACCTGTACGGCGTACCGGAGGGCGACGGCGTCCAGCCATCCGCAGCGCCGGGGCCTGCCGGTGGTGGTGCCGTACTCCCTGCCGCGCTCGCGGATGCGGTCGCCAATCTCGTTTTTGAGCTCGGAGGGGAAGGCGCCCTCGCCGACCCTGGTGGTATAGGCCTTGGCGACCCCCACCACGAGGTCCAGCTTGCGGGGCCCAATGCCGGTGCCGAGGCACGCTCCGGCGGACACTGGGTGCGACGACGTGACGTACGGGTAGGTGCCGTAGTCGATATCAAGCATGGTGCCTTGGGCGCCCTCGCAGACGATCCGCTTACCATCGGCTATGGCGCGCCGGGTCATCGCGCTGGTATCGGCGACGTGGGGTGCGATGAGCGGCGCGTGGGCCAGGCACTCCAGCGCCACCTGTTCGGGGTCCAGGGGTTGGGCGCCGTACACTCGAGTTAGGATGAGGTTCTTGATGCTGAGGAGCTCGACAATGCGGCGGCGGAACTGGTCTGGATTGAGCAAGTCCCCCACCCTCAGTCCGCACCTGGCGGCCTTATCCGCGTAAGCGGGGCCTACTCCTCTGCCGGTGGTGCCGATCTTGCCGGGGCCGCGGCGCTCTTCCTCGAGGCGATCGATGAGCTTGTGGTATGGGAGGATGAGGTGGGCGTTTGGGCTGATGCGGAGGTTATCGAGGGAGACTCCGCGAGATGTGAGGCCGTCCATTTCGGCGGCGAGGTCCGCCGGATCAAGAACGACGCCGTCTGCGACGATGCAGAGGGTATTGGGATTGAAGATGCCGCTGGGGATGATGTGTTGAGCGAAGACCTGGCCATTGAAGACCACGCGGTGGCCGGCGTTGGGGCCTCCCCCGTAGCGAATCACCACGTCGGCGCTTTGGGAAAGGAGGTCAACAACCTTTCCCTTAGCCTCGTCGCCCCACTGGGCGCCAACTACCACCGCGGTCGGCATCTCGCACCTCCAACTGCTCGGCGCCCCGATCCGATACGCGGCGCACCACCAAGCATCTCCCTTGGGAGGGACAAAGATATGGGGATGGCCGATGCCATCCCGCCGCGCCACAGTATACCATGCAGCAATAGATGCGTCAACGGCTCGGCGGCCGCATAGCAGCCACACCGGGATGGGCTTCTGCGCACGATCGCGCGCCGCTTTCCTGGCGGCAGGGCGTGGATCGCCATACCCACACCCCTACAGCACGCCGCTGACGGGAGCTGCCTCCGCGCCCGCAGCCCGTTCGCGCCGACGCTCGTACGCCTCAGCGGGGGAATCGCGCCAGCCCGTGCCGTATTCTGGTATCGAAACCACCAACCGGCGGAAACCAGCACGGCATTCCGCCGCCTTGGCCAACCTGGAGGCTGCTATGTACATCGCCCTGCTCACCCTCACCAGCGTTATGGTGAGCCAGACCGAGTGGACTCCCCGCGTTTCGGGTGGCGCCGCAGAGCTGGCAGCCGACCCAGTCACCCGCCACGTCTCCTCAAGCTCCCTCCGCATCTCCGCTTTGCACGCGCGTGAGGCCGCCTGGGCATCCGCGCTACCGGCGGCAGTGGAGTCTCAGCGCGCCTATCGCCTCTCCGCCTGGATTCGCACCGATGGCCTCCGCGAGGCTGAGGCGCAGGTGCTGGTTGAGTGGCTTGATGCCTCCGGCAATGTGGTGTCCTCCGCGGCAACCGAGTCCGCCATCGGCACGTACGACTGGCTTCCGTACCGCGCCCTCCTCACCTCTCCTCCCAACGCTCGCTCCGCCCGCTTGGTGTGTCGCCTCCGCTCCACCTTTCACGACCCGTCCTCCCCAAGCTACGCAAGCGGCACCGCCTGGTTCGACGGCGTCGCTCTTGAGCGCGTGCCAGCAGTCTCCATAGCTTCTCAGCAGCCGGGAAACCTGTTCTTCGTGGGCAAGCCCGTGGAGCTTCAGGTTGCCCTAAGCCAACCCACTCCCTCGCACCCACCGCCCTGAGCTACCAGGTCCGGGATTTCGGCGGGCGCGTGGTGTGCGATGGAAAGGTGCCTTGGGACCCCACAACAGCCCCATCCAGCTCTGCCCGGCTAACCCTCCCCGTGGTGCACCGCGGCTACTACGAGCTTCGTTGGAGCCTTCCGCTTCAGAATGGCCGAGACGCGTTGAAGGGTTCCGTGTCGCTGGCCGTGGTGGCGGACCCGCGGCATAGGCGCTACTACCCAGATTCGCCGCTCGCCCTGGACGCCGGCTTCAGCTGGTTCTACACCACCCCGGAACGGCTGCAGACCGCAGCCAAGGTCGCCCGCGCCGCCGGCCTCTCGTGCCTCCGAGATCGGTTGTCCTGGGGGGCTACCGAGCCGGAGCGCGGCAGGTTCGATTGGGGGTGGTACCGCAAGGCCGCAGACGCCCAGCGCGGCGTGGGCATAACCGTGTACCAGGTCTTCCACGATAGCCCCTTGTGGGCCACCAGCGCCCCGCCCAACACCAGGGACCGCCACTCCTACCCGCCCACCAACCCAGACGACGCCTACCGCTACTTCCGCAAGGCCGCCGCCGAGTTCAAAGATAGCACCAAGTTCTGGGAGATATGGAACGAGCCAGACATTTTCTTCTTCGCGGGCAGGCCTGAGGAGTATGCAGCAGTCCTCAAAGCCGCCTACCTTGGATGCAAGGAGGGAAACCCAAACTGCGAGGTGCTGCTTGGCTCGTTGGCGATGCAGGCCGGCCCTTGGATGGAGCGCGTGTTCGAGAACGGCGCTTGCGATTACTTCGACCTGTTCAACATGCACTACTACGGCCCCGTTGACGGCGTTTTGGAGCGAATCGCCGCCAACAAGGCGCTGCTGGAGCAGTTCCACTGCCACAAACCCATATGGCTCACGGAGATGGGGGTGCCCGCCCACCGAGCGCCGGACGGCACCTTCACCCAGTCGGAGCGAGACCAGGCCGTCTACCTTGTGAAGGCATACGCCAACGCGCTCAGCCACGGCGTCGACCGCTTCTTTTTCTTCTACATGGCGGAGTTCCTCGAGTACGCATCCTCGCTTTGGGGCATTGTGCGCAGCGACCTCACTCCCAAGCCCGCCTACGCCGCCCTGGCGGCCATGACGGAAACGCTGGGCGAGGCCCGATTCGTCGGCCAGCTGGATTTGGGCGATCCAGACGCCCGCGGGTACCTATTCCGCAACGGGGGTCGCTACGTGATGGTGGCCTGGAGCAACGCCCCCAAGGGCGTGAGCCTCCCAGCCTCTCGCGCCCTTACGCTGACGGACGTCATGGGTGTGGCATCCCAGCAGCCATCGCGCCGTGGCCAGGTTGCCGTTGACCTGTCTCCGGTTCCCGTGTACGTGTCCGGATTGCCCGCCGCCATCGCCAAGCAGGCCCATGACCCGGCCCCCTGGCCCAAACGACGCCCGCGGCCCGCTCCCGCCACCGCCGACCCCGTATGGATATCCCTGGCTTTCGTGCAGGATCGCCCGAAGCCAGATGTTGATCAGGTGCTTGCCGAGCGGAACGCGTTTGTGGCCAGGGGCGAGAGCCAGCTGGTGGCGGTGGATCTGCACAACTACTCCCGCCAGCCCGCCACCGTGCAGGTAACCCTATCCGCGCCGGCGGGGTGGCGCTTGGTTGGCGACAGCGCCACAAAGGTGTCGGCGGCAGCAGGGCAGACGGCGCGCACCACCTTCACGTTGCGGCGCGATAGCCCCCAGCCCGGCGGCGAGGGGCGCGTTGCCGCCACCGCAACGGCGCCGGGCCACCGCATCTCACCGGCCGTGGGCTATATCAAGGCGGGGTAGGAAGCCACAGCAGTTCGCGTGGGGGACACGGACTGAAAAGGAAGCCGGTGCAGGTTGACTGGCTGCTGCTCAGGTGGTAACCTTAAGGTCGGCCGCGACTGTGACGCGCGCAGGCAGCTGCCTTCTGCAGCTCCCCGAGCATTGATGGTTGTACCCTCATGGCTCTCGAGATCGGCATTGTAGGCCCGCCCAACTCCGGCAAGTCCACCGTGTTCAACGCCCTCATGAAGTCGGCTCAGGCGGAGGCGTCCCGGCATCCATTCGGCACCATTGAGCCGAACGTGGGCGTTGTGGAAGTGCCGGACGGCCGCTTGCAGCGCTTGGCGGAGATTGCCAAGCCGGGCCGCATCGTGCCTGCCACCGTGCGCTTCACGGACATCGCCGGGCTGGCGAAGGACGCCCACCTTGGCGCCGGCCTGGGCAACCGCTTCCTCGCCGACGTGCGGGCCTGCCAGGCCATCGCCATCGTCATCCGCTGCTTTGAAGACCCAGACGTTATGCACCCCGAAGGTCGGGTGGACCCAGCCAGCGACCTCGACACGATCCTCCTGGAGCTGATGCTGTCCGACCTATCGGTGGTTTCCACCAGGGAGCACAGCTTGGAGAAGGAGGCCAGGGGCCGCGTTCCCGGCGCCAAGGAGAAGCTTGACCTGCTGCTGAGGATAAAGGCCAGCTTGGAGCAGGGAGTCACTCCAGACCTGTCTTCGGACGAGAGGGATCAGTTCAAAGACCTGGGCCTCATCTCGCTGAAGGAGAAGGTTGTGATCGCCAATCTGGGGGAGGATCAGGTGGCCCATCTCGACTCCGAGCCGCATTACCTTGCGCTGCAAGCCAAGGCGCGCGAGCATGGCCTGGACGTCATCCCGATCCCCGCCCAGGTGGAGGCCGAACTGGCCGCGCTCAGCGACGAGGAGGCGCGGGAGTACCTCGCCTCGTTGGGGCGGGAGAAAACAGGCCTGGACCAGCTCATCGAAGCCGGGTTCCGGATGCTGAACCTCATCGTTTTCTTCACCGCCGGCCCCATGGAGGTGCGCGCCTGGGAGATCCGCAAGGGCGCAAAGGCCCCAGAGGCCGCCGGAAGGGTTCATTCCGACCTGCAACGTGGCTTCATCCGCGCAGAGGTGATCTCGTACGAGGACTACGTGCGCTACGGCGGCGAGCACGGCGCCAAGGAGGCCGGCAAGCTTCGGTTGGAGGGCAAGGAATACGTGGTGCAAGACGGCGACGTGATTCACGTGCGGTTCAAGGTGTGACGCCGCCCCGCACAACACGCCCGCTCTAGCCACACACTGCCGCCAGTGCCTCGGCTACGTGCCTGCGAGCCAGCTCCCAGTCCAGCTCCACCGCCGCCTCCATCTCCCGGACGGCTTGCGGACGCCTTCCCTTGGCCAGCAGCGCAACCGCCCTGTAGTAGCGCGCCTCTGGCGATCGGCGATCCGCTGCCTCAAGCAGGCGGAGGCCCTCATCCAGCCTTCCCAAACCGATGGACGCGCAGCCAAGAAGCATCGCCACCAGCGGATCAGTCTTGTTGCGGCCTCGCAGGGCCTCTGCCACCAGGCCGAACCGCCTGGCGTACAGGGCAGCTACCGCCAGGTATTCCCGCCCATCGGGCAGATTCGGGTCCGCGGCAAGCGCCTTCAGCATCTTCTCCACGGCATCGTTGGCGTTGCCGCGCTCCAGCAGGCCAGCGGCTCTGTCTGCGTGGCGCTTGGCGGCGCGGCGGTTCGGTGCACCGGAGAGCGAGGTGGCGGGCGCCGGCCCGTCGGGGCGCTTGGGCAACAGCGACCTCTCCTCGATGAGAAGGAGGAGGCGGGCTTGGAACGCGGAGCTCCCCGTTAGGCCCGGCTGCTTGAGCCCGGCGAGCGCCTCACCCACATGCCCTTGCGCCGCGCGAGCCAAGAGGCGGTATGCCGGCGCCAGGTGGTTATCCGGCGATAGCTCCGCCGCCCGCGAAAACGCCGCCTCCGCCTCGGCGTAGCGGCCCGCGTCGTACAGCGTCCGACCGTGGAACAGGTGGACGACGGCGTCTGTGGGCCTCTCTCGCGCCAGGGCGGAGGTTTCTGCCAACGCCTCCTTGTAACGCCCCTGGTCCGCAAGGGCCATGGCGAGGTGAATGCGGATGTGAGGGTGGGCGGGCGAAAGCTGGAGGGCGGCCCTGAACTCGCGCTCGGCGCCGGAGGGATCGCCCTTGCGCGCCAGCCTCTGCCCTCGCCCGAAACGACGGTCCACCTCCAGAGTGGCCAGCAAGCTGCGGCGTCTATCAGCCACCGGCCAACCCCAGCGCAGGGGCCACGCTTTGCATCGCCGCGATGACGTTGCCGATGTGTTCATCTAGGTCGATGCCGAGTTCGTCGGCGCCCCTGCGAATATCGTCTCGGCTCACGGCGGCGGCGAACGCCTTATCCTTCATCTTCTTGCGGACGGAGCGCGGCTCCACGTCCATGATGCTCTTGGTTGGCCGGACGAGCGCCACGGCGGTGATGAAGCCAGTAAGCTCGTCCACCGAGAAGAGCGTCTTCTCCAGCAGGCTGTCTCGGGAGAGGCCGGTATACTCCGCGTGCGAGCGGACCGCGCGGATGATCTCCTCAGGGTAGCCGCGCTCCCTGAGGATGGCTGCGCCCTGGTCCGGATGGTCCGGGGCGTTGGGCCAGCGCTCGTAGTCGAAATCGTGGATGAGGCCCACAAAGCCCCAGAGCTCCTCGTCCTCGCGGAAATGGCGGGCGTACCAGCGCATAGATGCCTCCACAGCCAGGGCGTGCTTGATGAGGCTATCCGACTTCGTGTACTCGTTCAGCAGCTCCCACGCTGCCTGTCTGGCGATCTGTGGCACCGTTCTACATTCCTCCGGTTACTACGATGGCTTGCGTGGCCCGCCGCTGGGCGCCGGAGGCCTGAACGCAGTTCCCCAACTAAGGCGCAGAGCGATGGGCACGTCTTGCCAGCGCGGTAGAGATTCGCTGCGCGATCTGAACCCGCGGACCTTCAGGATTCGCAACACGCCGTAATCCCCAGCCTCTCGCCACCAAACGGGTTGGCGCAGTGCCGCCGTAGCAATGCTTTCTGGACGGCTGTGCCCATCTCCTCCCTGCTGTTAGTGAGGGGGTACGTTTCAATGTAGTGGGACAGCGGGCGAGGGAGCGTAGGAGGTAGCGGAACAAGGGGTAGTAAGGGAGAAGCCCAAGGTGAAGCGAACAGTATTCGCCGGAGGCGAACCGTGAAGCT
>Ga0315298_1010964_pt1 | contig 10770 bp, 8 predicted proteins | sample WHS_1_MG_FD_203077 | JGI IMG/M metagenome (GOLD analysis project Ga0315298, IMG submission 203077) | Extremophilic microbial mat communities from Washburn Hot Springs, YNP, Wyoming, USA - WHS_1_MG | ecosystem: Environmental > Aquatic > Thermal springs > Hot (42-90C) | place: USA: Wyoming...
TTACAAAAATAAGTCCTCCGCTACTTCTTTTTCTGTAAACCCATCCTCTTACTTTAATTTTCTTCCCAACTTTTTTCTCAAGCTCGACCATGCTTACACGCTTGTGTAAATATTATCATAATCTGACCATTTACCTGTTGTGCCATTGTTATAAATATAAAACCAAACTCCATTTTGAGTTTTTGTTACTTGTGTAAAGTATACCCCCCAAGTTCCATTAAAAGATAGAAATTGATTAACTGGGGAATTAATATAAGTGGTCCCATTCCAAACGCCGAGTCGACAACCGGAACCCCTACAAGCAAAAGAGACGATTTCGCCTGCTACAACATTAACTGGTTTAACGGCACATACAAGTCCACATGTTGGGTTAGTTGAATTAATTCTAAGTGCTGAAAAGCTTCCATATCCATTAACAATAGTACCGATTGAACCTGAACAACAACCAATTGTCCAACTGTTTACTCCTTGCTCAAAATCTTCAAACTTTCTCATAAATGTTAATGTAACAGATTGGGTTGCTGTTGAGAAACCAGAATATGTTGCTGTAATTTTAACTTTTATTGGGGTTGAAAGTGGTGATGTAGTTTTAGCATAAGCAACGGCTACTCCGGAAGCATTTGTTACAGAAATATTTGGAAAAACTATTACCCTTGAATCGTTTGAAGAAAAGCTTACCTGCATTCCTCTTTGTGGAAAGTTGTTTATCTTTAGCAAAGCATTTACTTTTAATGGCGTTATCCCATCACCAGGCCAATAGCCGTTGTAGGAATTTGTAGACAAGGAAATTGAAGGCGAAGTTAAAGAATTTTGTGAAATTGTTGGAGAAACTATTAAGTCTGCGATTCCGCTTGCATTAAATTTTTGATTTGCATAGATAAAAGGAATTTGAACATTTACCCTTAGGGTATCACCGACATTTATCGAAGGTAAAGTTACGTTTGCTATACATGTTGCGGTTGCTCCTGGCATAAGATTGCTTGGAAGACATGTTCCATTGAAAGAAGTAGTGTAATAAGTTACTTTAAATGAATTCTGTGGAAAGCTTATTGTTTTTGAAAATGAATTTGTTATATAAAGAAGAACGTATGTTGGTATTGTTGAATTACCCTTAATTGCTATCGCTGTTGAACAATAAAGGCTTGAAATGCTACAAGAACCGCTAACATAAGAAGTTGGATTCTTAAATAGGAAATAAGCATATAACGCTGCGATTCCTATCCCAATTATAGTTAACGCAAAGCCATAGGTAATTATAAACTCAAGAGCTGTTTGAGCTTTCATAATAACTTCTTTTCTCAATTCCTATTTAATTTTTATTTGTTTTCAAAAAAGATAGAATTTTAAATGTTGTCTTTGATATTATATTGTGAAGAAATGGAAGAATTTGTTCCGAGAATAATGGCGGTTGGTGTTGGGGGAGCTGGTTGCAATAGCATAAGCAGAATTTATAGATATGGAATAAAAGGTGCTGAGTTAGTTGCGATAAACACTGATGCTAAACACCTTCAGCTCATGCCAAGTGGAGTAAGAAGGTTGCTAATCGGTAAAAGCATTACTCGCGGTCTTGGTGCTGGTGGTTTTCCAGAGATTGGAATGAAAGCTGCAGAAACAAGCAAGGATGAGCTTCAAAAAATTCTTGAAGGGGCGCATCTTGTTTTCTTAACCGCTGGTATGGGTGGTGGTACAGGAACTGGTGCAGCACCAGTTGTTGCAGAAGTTGCAAAAGAGCAAGGAGCAATTGTTATTGGAGTTGTTACCTATCCATTTGAAATTGAAAGAGTAAGAATAAAAGTTGCTCAGCAAGGAATAGAAGAGCTTAGAAAAAAAGTTGATACATTAATAGTAATCGATAACAACAGGCTGATCAAACTCTTTCCAAATCTGCAAATAGAAAATGCATTCCAAATGGCAGATGAGATAACTGCAAAAGCAATAAGAGGAATTACCGAAACGATAACACAACCAAGCTTAATCAACCTTGACTTTGCTGATGTAAGAACAATAATGAGAAACGGTGGACTTGCAATGATAGGTGTTGGAGAAGGCAGGGGTGTTGATAGAGTAAAAGAAGTTGTTGAAAATACAATAAAAAATAAGCTTCTTGATGTTGATTATTCAACTTCTACTGGTGTTTTAATCCACTTAACTGGTGGAAATGACTTAACTCTTGGAGAAGCTAATAGAATTGGTGAGCTCTTAACTGAAATGGTTCCTTCAAACGCTTATGTTGCTTGGGGCGCTAGGCTTGATCCTACTTATGAGGGTAAAGTAGAAGCTGTAGCAATATTTGTTGGAGTAAGAGGTGGTTCATTTGTTGGGAAGCTCGAAGAAGAAAAGCAAAGAGTCGAAATCGAAGAAATCTGAAAAAAGCATAAAAATAACAAAAAGCTTTGTTGCTTCGGTCGCAACTAGTTTCTTTTCGCTAGCAGCAATTATCTATTATGCTATTACTTTTTCAGCTTCTGAAATCTTTTTTGTTCTAGCGCTTCTAGCATTAGTTTCTTTTCTATTCTTTGGATATTTTGCAATGAAAGAAAAAGAATAAAAATTTGAAGAAAAATTTAAAATTCAAAATTCAAAAAAATCTGTATGGAGCTACATTCAGTTGAGGAATCTATACTAAAATTTTGGGAAGAAAATAAGATTTACAAAAAAGTAAAGGAAAGGTATAAGCCAACTAGCAGAGAAGAAGTTTTCTATTTTTTGGATGGTCCTCCTTATGTAACTGGTGACCTTCATCCTGGGCAGATGTGGGTAAAAAGCTTAAAAGATGCCATACTTCGCTACAAAAGGTTTTTTGGTTATGTTCACGATAGGCCAGGCTACGATACACATGGACTTCCAATAGAAACAAAAGTTGAAAAAAAGCTTGGAATAACAAACAAGAAAGAGATAGAAGAAAAAGTTGGTGTAGAAAAGTTTATTGAAGAATGCAAAAATTTTGTTAACGAATACAAAGCAAGAATGGAAAAAGATTACAAAAACTTTGGAATTTGGCTCGATTGGGAAGATCCTTATATAACTTATTCAGATAACTACATTTCAAAAACCTTGCTTACAATAAAAAAAGCAAATGAAAAAGGATTGCTAGAAAAAGGTTTTAAGCCTGTTGCTTATTGTCCAAGATGTCAAACAGCTCTTGCAAACGCCGAGCTTGTTTATAAAGAAGTTGAAGACGTTGCAATTTTTGTTAAGTTTAAAGTAAAAGATTCAAATATAAATGAGTTGAAAGGAAGCTATTTTGTTGCATGGACCACAACTCCCTGGACTTTAATAGCTAACGTTGCTCTTGCAATAAACCCAAATGAAAATTATTCTGTTGTTGAATTTGACAATCAAAGGTTAGTTATTGCTTCAAAAAGAGTCGAATACCTTCAACAACTCTTAGGAAAAGAATTTGTTAAAATAAGAGAGATAAAAGGAAGTGAAATAGAAGCAACCTACGAACCTTTGTTTGGTATAGAAATCCAAAAGTTTAAGCACAAAGTTGTTAAAAGCAGTGAGTTGGTTTCTGTTGAAGAAGGAAGTGGAATTGTTCATATAGCTCCTGGTCACGGGCCAGAAGACTATGCTCTAGGAAAAAAAGAAAAGTTAAAGCTTCTAAGCCCTGTTGATGAAGAGGGAAGGTTTACAAAAGAAGCTGGAAAGTATGCTGGAATAAACGTTCTTGAAGCTAGCAAGCAAATAGTTGAAGACCTTCAAAAAGAAGGAAAAATATTAAAGGTCCAGAAAATAAAGCATAGTTATCCTCATTGCTGGAGGTGCGGTTCGCCATTAATCTTTATTTCTTTACCACAATGGTTTATAAGAGTAACAAAGCTAAAGAAAAGGCTTGTAAAAGAAGTTGAAAAAATAAAATGGAAACCAGATTCTCTTAAAGTAGCCTTTCTCAATTCTCTACAAAGTGCTGATGATTGGACGATTTCTAGGCAAAGATACTGGGGAATTCCTTTACCAATTTGGGTTTGCAATAAGTGTGGAAAAGTTGAAGTTTTTGGAAGCAAGGAAGAAATTGAAAAAAGGGCTGGCAAAAAGATAAAAGAGCTTCATAAACCTTATATAGATGAAGTTGTTCTAAAATGTGAATGCGGAGGAGAGATGAGAAGAGTAAAGGATGTTCTTGATGTTTGGGTTGATTCAGGAAATGCAACATGGGCAAGCTTGAAAGATAATGAAAACCTTTATCCTGCTGATTTCATAGTTGAAGGAAAAGATCAAATAAGGGGTTGGTTCTATTCATTGCTTGTTTGTGGTGAAATAGTATTTGGAAAGATTCCATACAAAATGGTAATGAGACATGGGTTTGTACTTGATGAACAAGGAAGAGAAATGCATAAGAGCTTAGGAAATTTTGTTCCTCTTGATGAAATACTAAAACGCTCAAGTAGAGATGCATTTAGGTTTTGGCTACTTTCGCATCCATTTGAAGAAGATTTGCTATTCAAATGGAAGGAAATAGAAGACAATAACAACTTTATGCTTCTTGTTTATAACTTAATTAAGCTTGCTAAAGAAGTAAAACAATACTCTTCAAAAACATTAAAGGCTAAGCATGAAGAAGATGAATGGCTAATTTCAAAAACAAATTCTCTTATAAAAGAATGCAACGAGCATTATAAGAATTATGATATTTACTTAGTTGCAAAAGCTTTAAGAGAATTTTTTGTAGAAGACGTAAGCAGGTTTTATGCAAAGATTCTAAAAGAAAGAATAAAGAAGGATAAAAATCCAAATAGCTCTGCTTTCCTTTATGCTCTAAAGAATGCTTTTCTACTCCTTTCTCCAATCTCACCAATGATAAGCGAATACGCTTACCAGCAAATCTGGAGAGAAGAAGATAAAAAAGAAAGCATATTTCTGCTAGATTTTCCAAAAGAAAATAAAAGAAAAATAAACAAAGAGCTTGAAGAAGAATTTGAGGTATTAAAAGAAACAATCTCAGCAATATTTGCAGAAAAGCAGAAGAAAAACATAAAGCTTAGGTGGCCAATTAAAAAAGTAAGAATCTACACTTCAAAAAACATAGAAAAATATGCTGAAATAATAAAGATTCTCTCAAACGCTAAAGAGATTGAGTTCAAAAAAGAAGAAGAAAAGAAGCTTAAGCCAGTATTTGAAAAGCTTGGTCCAACATTTAAAGAAAAGGCTAATGCAATCGCTGAAAAGATAAAGCAAACAACCTTAGAAGAGCTTGAAAGAAATGGATTTACTCTAGAAGTAAATGGAGAAAAAGTAAGCATAACAAAAGATATGATAAAAGTAGTTGAAAAAGAAGGAAGCTTCAAGTATGGAAACATAGAAATAGAAGTTGGAAACTTAAAAGATTTTGAGAAAGAAATAATTCAAAGAGAGCTCACAAGAGCTATACAAGCAACAAGAAAGGAGCTTGGATTGAAGAAAAAAGAGATGGTTGAAGCTTATATAAAAGGGGTTGAAGAAATTGATAAAAAAGAAATTGAAAGGCTAACATATACAAAAATAATAGAAAACAAAAAAGAAAATCCAAAAGCAAAGAAAAAGATAAAGGTTTTTGAAAAAGAAATTGAGATTGAGCTATATGCGTAAAAGCGATTTTGTAACAATTTCTAGAATTTTTCTTGTTCTGGTTTCTTTTACTCTTCTTTATTTTAAAAACATTTTTGGGTTACTTTTAATTCCTTTTGTTTTCTTCTTAGACTTTTTGGATGGTTTCTTTGCTAGAAAGGAGGGAGAAAAAGAATATGGAAAGAGACTTGATGTTGCTGGTGATAGAATAGTAGAATATATTTACTACCTTTTCTTTACAATAAAAGACCTTATTCCGGTTTTTATCTTTCCAATAATAATTATTAGAAATTCGATCGTTGATGCTTTCTTCTATACACCAAAAAAGAATTTTTCAACAACAAAAACAAAATTTGCAAGAATTTTCTCGTCTTCAAGAATCTCAAGATTTCTTTATGGGTTTTTGAAAATGCTTACATTCTTTTATTTTGGATGTGTGCTCATTTTTAATTTTCCAATAATTTTTGGATATTTGTTGCTAGCGATTGTTGTAAGTTTTTCTATAATAAGAGGTGCAGCGGACATTTTAGAAGTTTTCGCTTGATTTTGTCTAAAAAATCACAGGTACCGCCCATAAAATTCTTGTTTTAAAGGCTTTTGAATAATAGGTTCGACCAAATTAATTTGGTTAGATCAAAGTAAAACAGCTTAGATCGAACCTTTCTCGTAAGTGCATTTTAAAATTCTAAAAATATTTTAGAAAAGGTTCGAACTAGGTTCGATCTAAACTAAAAATTTTCAAAAAATTACTAGGGAAAAATTAGATGGTAAAAGCAAGAAAGTATAAAAATGGTGCAAGGATTTACGACGAAAATGCAAAAAATTCTCGAGTGAAGTTAAAGTTTATAAACACTTTTTATTTTTATGAAAATCAAACTTTAAGATACCAAAACTTACATTCTTTTCCAAAAAACCTACAAGTTAAGCATTTTTGTATTTCTTCTCTTGGAACAGGCAACGCTTCCCTTTTTCCTTTCCAGTAACCCATTGCAAAATCTATCATCTTTTTGAATTCTTCTTCATCAAACCTAAAACCTCTTCTTCCTATTACTTTTCCAGTATATTGGTCAACATACTTTACTTCAAGCATTTCAGAAATCTCACCAATCTTCATTATCTTTTCATATGCTTGTCTTGCGACATCAAAAACATCATTTTCACTTATTCCACTTGCTTTTAATTGCCTTTCAAACTCATCGCTAATTTTCAATTTTTTCAATCCATAAAAGTTCGTTACGTTTCTTAATGAAAATTTTCCAGAAATTGAATCCTCTAAAAGTTTTTTGTAAAGAAATAACTGAACCTTTATAACTTTTTCAAAAAACTCTCCTGCCGGAAGAGAGTTTGCTCTTGTTTTTACTTCAACCAAAAAGTTTTTACCATTTCTTTTTTGGATTTCATCTATTTGACCAGTTATAAAGAAACCTTCAATAGAACCAAAAATTGGAATTTCTCTCGCAATCCCTTCCCTTTCAAGATGTTCTAAACTTTTTAAAAGGTTGAAAAATTTTATAAAAAGATTATCCGCAAAGTTTATTGGCTCGATATCAACAATTTTTTCAACTTCTCTTTCAAGTTCTTCATGAAGCTCTTTTCCTTTCTTTTGCTCTTCAGAAATCTTTTTACCATAAACATAAGTTAACTCAAGCTTCTTTTCGCACCAAAACTGCGATGCAATATCGCTTACGCTTATACTTTTTTTCTTAAACTTTTCAAGAGGTAACATCAGCCCGCCTATCTTTCTTCATTGCAATGCTCCGCGATCACCTATTTTCATCACACTTTTATTTTTCTTTTGAATTAAATAAATCTTAGCTTACTATTGATTTTTCGCTCAATGCTTTGAAATCTTTTCTTTTTGATATATCTTGCCAGCAATCTTTGCAAATGTAAATTGTTTCCTTTCCTACTTTCTTCTGACTTTTTACACAAGAATAGCAAATCTTTCTTTTGCAATAGTAGCATTCTACATAGCTATATATTGGTCTTTTACATCTTTCGCAGAGCATAATTCTTTTTTTGAAATTTGAAATATAAAAATTTAGCTAAAATTTAAAACGCTTATTGAGAAAATAATTCTATGATTTTTGAAAAAGTTGTTGAAATTGCAAAGAGAAGAGGTTTCTTTTATCCCGGTTCAGAGATCTATGGTGGAATTTCTGGTTTTTGGCATTATGGAGTAGTTGGAACCCTTCTAAAGAAAAAAATAGAAAATGAATGGAGAAGGTTTTTTGTTAAAGAAGAAGGATTCTTTGAAATCGAAGGTAGTAATATAATGCCAAAAGAGGTTTTTGTTGCTTCTGGGCATCTTCAAAGTTTTTCTGATCCAATAGTTCAATGTAAAAAATGTAAAGCTCTTTTTAGGGCAGATAAGCTAATAGAAGAACAGGCAGGAATTTTTCTTCCGGAAAGAGCAACTCTTGAAGATTTTAACAAAACAATAAAAGAAAAAAACATTAAGTGTCCAAAATGTAAAGGTGAACTTGGAGAAGTAAGATTTTTCAATTTGATGCTAAAAGTAGATGTTGGACCAACAGAAAAAAGTGAAACCGCTTATTTAAGACCAGAAACCTGCCAAGTGATTTTTGTAGATTTTTTGAATGTTTATAGAACTTGTAGAGCAAAACTTCCTTTTGGTATTGCTCAAATTGGAAGGGCTTTCAGAAATGAAATCTCTCCAAGGCAAACATTGCTAAGGCAAAGAGAATTTACTCAGGCTGAGGCGGAGATATTCTTTAATCCAAAAAATGAAAACTTCCAAGAAGAAAAATTTGAAAAAATAAAGGATTATGAACTAAACATTTGGGATAACGAATTAAAAAAGATTAAAGTAAAAGAACTATCACAAAAGATAAATAGCAAACTTATTCCTTATTACCTTGCAAAGATCCAACAATTTATTGAAAGAGTAGGAATTCCTTTAGAAAATATAAGGCTAAGAGAGCTTGGAGAAGATGAAAAGGCTTTCTATGCAAAATATGCTTTTGATTGCGAAGTTAAAACAGAACTTGGATGGATCGAGCTTGTAGCAAATAATTATAGAAGCGACTATGATCTAAGCTCACACATGAAAGTAAGCAAAAAGGATCTAAGCGTTGTTGAAGAAAATGAAAAGATTGTTCCTCATGTTTGGGAAATTTCACAAGGAATAGATAGAACTCTTCTTTGCATCATGCTTCAGCACTATCATGATGAAAAGGAAAGAGGCTGGGAATGGTTTAGCTTTCCTCCAAATATTTCGCCATATGTAGCGGGGGTATTCCCATTGGTTTCAAAAGATAACCTACCAGAAAAAGCAAAAGAGGTTTATGAATCTCTTAAAAAGAATTTCGATGTTTTCTATGATGAAAAAGGATCTATTGGAAGAAGGTATGCAAGAGCTGATGAAATAGGAACATTCCTTGGAATAACAATAGATTACCAAACATTAGAAGATAATACGGTTACTCTAAGAAATAGGGATACAACAAAACAGATAAGAGTAAAGATTGAAAATCTTGCTGGTGTTATTGAAAAGTTAATAAACAAAGAAATAGAATTCGAAAAGGCCGGAGAAGCTGTTTAGCTATGCAAAAAATAAAAGTATTCTTTAGAACTTTTGGTTGCACTCTTAACCAAGCAGATACTCTTTTGATGAAGAAGTTTTTAAGCAAAGATTACATTGCAGAAGATTTAAAAACAAATGAAATCAGCGAAGAATTAAAAAAAGGTGTTGTTGTAGTTAATACCTGCGCAGTTAAGCTTCCAACAGAACAGAAGATTTTAAACTATATTTCAAAACTCGAAAAATCTGGAATAAAAATTGTTGTTGCTGGTTGCTTGGCTCAGGCTTATCCTTTGCTTATAAGAAAGTATACAAAAGCTCCTTTGCTTGGTGTTGATTCTCTTGATAGAATAAACGATGCAATTCAAGATTCATTAAAAGGAAAATCTACAAACTACTTAGAAAGAAAAAGAATAGAAAGGCTTGAAGCTGAGCAATCTGGATTAATTGCAAAGCTTGCTATTCAAACTGGTTGCTTATCCTCTTGCTCTTTTTGTGCCACAAAGCTAGCAAGAAACCTTCTTTGGAGTGCTGATGAAGAAAAAATAATTCAAAAAATAAAAGAATTCGCCCAGAAAAACTTTAGAGAAATTTGCTTAACTGGCCAAGACCTTGGAGCTTATGGGGCTGAGAGAAAAACAAACATTGCAAGATTGATGAAAAGAATAGGTGAAGAATGCAAAGAGCTAGAAGACAAAATAAGGATAAGGGTTGGAATGATGAACCCTCAGCATGTTAAAAATTTTATAGATGAGCTATTAGAAGCTTATGATTACAAAATTTTTTACAAGTTTGCTCATTTGCCAGTTCAAAGTGGAAGCAATAGAATCTTGGCTTTAATGAGAAGAGATTATACAAAAGAGGAATTCTTAGAAGTTGCTAAGGCTTTAAAAAAGAAAGGAGTAGAAATTGCTACTGATATAATAGTCGGATTTCCAACAGAAAAGGAAGAAGATTTTGAAGAAACTTTAGGAGTATTAAAGGAAATCGAACCGATAGTTACAAACGTTTCAAAGTTCTCTTTAAGAAAAAATACCGAAGCAAGCAAGATGCAACAACTTCCAAATAAAATAATAAAGCAAAGAAGTGTTGAAGCAAGCTTGTTTGTAAGAAAGCTTCAATTCCAAAAAAACATAAAAGATGTTGGAAAAGTTTTCAAAGTTTTAATAACAGAAGAAAACAATGAAATAAAAGGAAGAAATCAAAACTATAAACAAATAGTAATAAAGAATGCAAAAAAGATTAAAGAAAGCTGGGTAAACGTAAAAATTTTCTCTGCTACTTCTACAAGCCTAATAGGAAAAATTGAAAATGATAAATAAACTAAAAGGTAAAAGAAAGCTTTAAAAATAGGTTTTTCGAAAAAAAATTGTGAAACCATGGGAAGCGAGGTAGTAAAAAAAATAATCCTTGGAATAAGCCTTTTAGGTATCTTATTAGCTCAAAATACTGGGCCAACGACTTTCACACCAGAAGCAGTTTCATCGCTACTTCGAGGTATAATAAATGGTATTAAGACTGTCGCAGCAATACTCGCAGTAGCAATGTTTGTAGTGGGAGGGATTCTTTACGCAGTTGGAAATATGTTAACTGGTGGAATGAAGCAAAGTGCTCATGGATGGGCTCAAGGACTTATAATTGGTGCTATTGTCGCAATAATTTTAATCATAATAGCAGAA
>Ga0315298_1010966_pt1 | contig 10769 bp, 6 predicted proteins | sample WHS_1_MG_FD_203077 | JGI IMG/M metagenome (GOLD analysis project Ga0315298, IMG submission 203077) | Extremophilic microbial mat communities from Washburn Hot Springs, YNP, Wyoming, USA - WHS_1_MG | ecosystem: Environmental > Aquatic > Thermal springs > Hot (42-90C) | place: USA: Wyoming...
CGCCGTCCAGAAGAATACTGCCGGCCGTCGGGTCGAAGAACCGCAGCAGCAGACCGGACAGGGTCGTCTTGCCGGAGCCGTTGGGCCCGACCAAGGCGAGGGTTTCGCCCGCCTTGATGGTCAGGCTGACGTGCTGGACGGCCGGCCGCTCCGCACCCGGGTACGTGAAGCTGACGTCCCGAAATTCGATCGCCTGGCGAAGCCGCGGCAGGTCGACCGCACCGGGTGCCTCTGTTTCAGGGTCCAGATCGAGGATCTCGAAGATTCGGGCCGCCGCCGATTCGGCCGATTGCAGCCGGTTGTTCACATTGGCAATCCGCCGGATGGGCGCAAGCATGCCCGCCAGGCAGGCCATCGAAAAGAAGAACTCCGGGGCCTCCATCTCGCCCGCAAAGACCAAGTGACCGCCGTACAGCACGAACGCACAGACCGCCAGAGCGCCGACGAACTCCAGGGTCGGTCCGGTGGCCGAGTCGGCCCGCGCGATCTTGACCTGCTGCCCGAACAGTTTGCGGGCCCGCTGGAAGAACTGGAGGCTTTCGCGCCGCTGGGAATGCGTGGCCTTGAGGATCCGAATGCCCGCGATCCGTTCGTCCAGCAGGTCCAGCAGCTGACCCCAGGCCTGAAGGGCACGGCGCTGCGCCTTCTTGATCTTGTTGCCCAGGTACCAGATCACCCACGCCGCCAGCGGGGCCACGAACAGCACCAGCACCATCAACCGCCAGTTCACCTTCAGGCTCAGCGTCAGCACGCCCATGGCCTTCAGCGGCTCGGACAGCATCTTCTCGAACAGAATCTTCATGCCGATTTCGACGACGCTGGAGTCGCGGGCGACGCGGCTCATCGTGTCGCCCGCCTGCTGTTGGCCAAACCAGGACATCGGCAAATGCATGACGTGGCGGAATACATCGCGGCGGAGGAACAACAGGCCCCGCTCCACCATGACGCCGACTGTGTACTCATGCCAGAATTTGCAGAGGCCTCCCAGCGTGGTGACCGCCAGCAGTCCGCCGATCACCCACACCAGCGTGCGGAACCGGGTGTCCGCGTCGCGTCCGGCGGGCAGAAGGTCCGCCACCCAGAGCATCAGCGGAGCGTGGAGCGGCGGGTCCTTCGGCACGATCCGCACAGGTACGGCCGGCTCGGTCTTCCCCTTCACCACGAGCAGATCGGCCGCCTGACCGGCCGGCAGCCGCGCCACCACCCGCAGCAGGTCGTAGTGCGTTCCCCGCCGCCCGTTAACGGCAATGATGCGGTCACCCTTGCCGACGCCGGCCTTCTGCATCGGCCCGGCTGCCGCCCGGTTCACGATCCTGACGTTCTCGATCTCGATGCCGGGGGCCGTACCGGAAAGCCGTGAGGCCGCCCCGAGCGGCAATCCGCTGTCGCGGTCATTCTCCGCTGCGGCCACGTCCACGGCGATTCGCGCCCCGAGCCGGTGCTCCGCGGCAGCCCGGTAGAGCCAGTCGGGCAGCGTCTCGTTCTGGTAGAACATCACTTGAAGCAGCGGCAGGACCGACGAAATGCTCACGGCATAGAAGAGCGTCACGCCCAGCACGGCGATCACGACCATCGCCAGCCGTCGCTTCTGCGGCCAGATGTAACCCAACGCCCTGCGAAAGTTTGGTAACGCTTTCATCTGTTTCCCGCGCCCATGGCCCGCTGCCACGGGCCCTTGCGAGACTCGTATGATACTCGACGCCGCTGCCGGGGCCAAGCGGCAGACCAAAGGTTACAAGGTGATGGGTGCGTGACAGCTTACGCGACCTTTGGATGTCACGCCCGAGCTGTGCTTGCCCTGAGCGAAGTCGAAGGGTGCGGGCGCACTGCTGCCGCAGGGGGGTCGTCTGCGGCAGCCGCACGACCACGTGCTGCTTCGCCCCTTCGACCGTGCGCAGGCCGCTAACCTCGGGGCTTGTCGGCAGCGTGCGAAACGCCCGATAGCTGCGCGTCGAGGGCCGGCTGGTCCTGTGGAGCCGATGCCGGCGAGACCTGCGACGTGGGCGCGCGGGCCGTCTTATTCTGGCCGGTATCGCCTTTGGGCCCGCGGACCTCCGTCATCAGCGACTCGGTGGCGATGAGTTCGACCCGGCGATTGAGCGCCTGCTCGGCCTCGCTGTACGCCCCGACCTTCAGGGGTTCGTAATCCCTGCACGACTGGGTTCGCAGGGATTCCCGGTTCAGTCCGAGCGAGACCAGCTTGCCGGCCACGGCACACGCCCGCTCATAGGCCAGGTCGCGGCCCGTGCCGGCCAGCGTATGCTCCTCGTCCTTGGACGTGTGGCCTTTGATCACGAAGATGTTGGTGTGTCCCTTGACGCGGGCGGCGATCTGCCTGAGTTTCAGGACGGCCTCTTCGTTCAGGTTCGCCGATTCCTTGTCGAAGGGAATCTGCCCGCCCATCGTGGTCTGCGTGCCCGTGCGGACGGTGGTCACTTGATCGAACCGTCCGATCGCGCCTACGTTGTCCTGAAAGGCATCTCCGCGCTTGCCCTCACCGCCGCGACCCTTCTGGCCCTTCAGCTGGCTCATCAGGATCTGGATGTCCACCGGGTCATTGGAGTCCGCGGGCGGCAGATAGCGGAACGCCTGCTTGACGGCCGCGACGATCTCGGCGAAATCGGGATCGGCCACGACGTCCTGCGGGTTTCCAGCCGCCAGGATGACGAAGAAGGAGAGCAGCAGGGTCACCAGGTCAGCGAAGCTGATCATCCATAAGGGCGCACTTTCGCCGCGATCCTCTTCCTGATGTTTCTTTTCCGCCATGGGACGCCCTTAGTCTTTCTCCAACGTCCTGCGCTGCCCGTCAGACAGGAACGACTGCAGCTTCATCTGCACCACGTGCGGGTTATCGCCGGCCTGGATGCTCATGATGCCCACCAGCGTCATCTCCTTGAGAAACTGCTCCTCTGCCGACCGCAGGGCCAGTTTGTCGGCGATCGGCCCGCAAATCACGTTGCAGATCAGGCAGCCGTACAACGTACCCAGCAGGGCCACGGCCAGCCCCTTGCCGATGGCGGCGCTGTCTCCACCCATATTCTGGAACATACACACTTGACCGATCAGCGTCGCCGTCAGGCCGAATCCTGGACCGTATTTGCTCATGAGTTCAAAGAACTTCTTGCCCGACTTGTGCCGCTCGGCCAGCGCGCCGATCTCGATCCGCAAGGTCTGTTCCAGCGTAGCCGGGTCCGTGCCGTCCATGGCCAGCTGCAACCCTTTGCGCAGGAACATGTCCTGCTGCTGCTTGAGCGGGCCTTCCAGGGCAAGCATGCCGTCGCGCCGGGCCACCTCCGCGTAGCTGACCATCTGTTTGATCAATTCCTCCAGCGGCAGCTCCTTGGCGAAGAGCCAGGTCTTCAGATAACCGAACACCGACAGCACCGAACGCAGCGGCATGGACAGACATACGGCCGCGAACGAGCCGCCCAGGACCAGCACGAAGCCTTCCGTCGAGAAGAACGTCATCAGGTGGCCATGTGTGCCTTCGTACATGGCCCAAATGATGCTGCTGAACGCTATGAGCACACCGATGATCGTTGCGATGTCCATGGAACCCGATCCCCAGCAACCGCGCCGTCTGAGGCGGCACATCCGGTACCACCGCCCGCCACGGCGCGCAAGGCTACGCAACAGCGTCAGATATATCGACCCAAACCGCAGGCACGTTCACGACATTCCCGGCCGGCGGACGCGGCAGGTCCGCCCGGCCGGACGTTATCGCCCCGACGCCGTTCCGGCCAGCAGCAACGGTCCGCCGATAACAGGCTTTGCATGACCCATCGCACGATCGCCGCAGCGTCCCGCGACCGTTGACAGATGCAAGGGGTCCTGGTCATATCGTCCGTCCAAGGCCGAACTTGCGAAAAAGTACCGCTTGAAACGGCAGGTGGCGGACAAACCGCATCCGAATACGTCGCGGCAGACGGGACTTGAGGAAGGACGAAAATGCCACAGAAACTCGCGTGGGGGATTATCGGCACGGGGAACATCGCCAAGGCCTTCGCCCGCGGTGTAGCCCACTCGAAGACGGGCAGACTGGTCGCCGTCGGCAGCCGGACGCAGGACAAGGCCGACAAGTTCGGCGAGGAGTTCGCAGTTCCCGCCCGACACGGCAGCTACGAGGCGCTGTTGGCGGACAAGGATGTCCAGGCCGTCTACATCAGCACTCCGCACCCCATGCATGCCGAATGGGCGATCAAGACCGCCGAGGCCGGCAAGCACATCCTGTGCGAGAAGCCGATCGGCATCAACCACGCCGAAGCGATGGCCATCTTCGAGGCGGCGTACCGCCACGATGTATTCGCCATGGAAGCCTTCATGTACCGCTGCCACCCGCAGATCGCCAAGCTGGTCGAACTGCTCCGCCAGAAGGTCATCGGCGACGTGCGGGTCATCCAGGCGACCTTCAGCTTCCACGCCGGATACAACCCCGAGAGCCGACTCTACAAAAACGCCTTGGGCGGCGGCGGCATCCTCGATGTGGGCTGCTATTGCGCGAGCATGGCCCGGCTGGTCGCCGGGGTCGCGACCGGCAAGAACTTCGCTGAGCCGACGGAGCTGAAGGGGTGTGGCCATCTTGGGTCGACGGGCGTCGATGAGTACGCGGTGGCGGCGGCGAAGTTTCCGGGCGAGATCGTCGCGACGCTGGCTACCGGGGTGGGCGTGAACCAGGAGAACGTCGTCCGCATCTTCGGGTCCGAGGGGAACATCCTTATCCCGTCGCCGTGGATCCCGGCTCGCGAAGGCGGTGCCGTCAAGATCATCGTCAAGAAGAACAACCAGAAGGAGCCGCAGGAGATCGTCGTGGAGTCCAGTGACTGGCTCTACGGCCTGGAGGCCGATACCGTCGCGGCCAACATCGAGAACCGCCAGGCGAAGTTCCCGGCCATGAGCTGGGACGACACGCTGGGCAACATGCGGACCCTCGACATGTGGCGGCAGTCGATCGGCCTGATCTACGACATGGAAAAGCCCGAGGGTCAGAAGACGCCCGTGCACGGCAGGCCGCTGGCCGTCCGCCCGGGCACCACCATGAAGTACGCGGGCATTCCGGGCGTGGACCTGCCGGTCGGCCGGATCGTCATGGGGTGCGACAACCAGACGTTCCTGCCGCACGCGTGCGTGATGTTCGACGACTTCTTCGAGCGCGGCGGCAATGCCTTCGACTGCGCGTACGTCTACGGCGGGGGCAACTGCGAGCGGACGCTGGGCCAGTGGGTAAAGAATCGCAACATCCGCAAGCAGGTAGTCATCCTCGACAAGGGCGCGCACACGCCGCAGTGCTTCCCGGACAAACTAACGGAACAGCTGCACATCAGCCTCGACCGCCTCCAGATGGACTACCTCGACATCTACATGATGCACCGCGACAACCCGGATGTGCCGGTCGGCGAGTTCGTCGAGGTACTCAACGAGCACAAGCGGGCCGGGCGAATGCGGGCCTTCGGCGTGTCCAACTGGACCCTCGAACGGATCCAGGCGTTTAACGACTATGCGGCCAGGAAGGGCCTGACCGGGCTGGCGGCCGTCAGCAACAACTTCAGCCTGGCGCGAATGGTCGAGGCCCCGTGGGCGGGCTGCCTGTCCAGCTCCGACGCCAAGAGTCGCGAGTATTTCACCCGGACACAGCTCGCCCTGATGCCTTGGTCGAGCCAGGCCCGCGGATTCTTTACGGATCGCGCCCGGCCGGACGACCGGTCCGACGCGGAGCTGGTGCGATGCTGGTACGCAGATGACAACTTCAGACGGCAGGCACGGGCGAAGGAGCTGGCGGTCAAGTACGGGGTTGCCCCGGTAACGATCGCCCTGGCATACGTGCTGTGCCAACCGTTCCCGACGTTCCCGCTGATCGGTCCCCGGCTGCTGTCGGAGACGCGGACCTCGTTCGAGGCCCTGAAGGTGCAGCTGACGCCACAAGAGGTTCGTTGGTTGAACTTGGAATAGGCGACGGGCGTCAGCGGCCGGTAGTCAGTGGTCCGTGGTCCGTTATCAGTTGTTCGTTGTAGGTCGGTTGCGGCTGCGGATAAGGGGAATACAGTGGAGGCCGGTCGAATCCGGTCTACGGAGACACGCGAGATGGTAACGGCAATCATCCTGATCAAGGCGGAACGGGGCGGGGTGGAGAAGGCCTCGCAGGGACTTCTCAAGATCAAGGGCATTACAGAGGTCTACAGCGTCGCCGGCGAGTACGACATCGTGGCGGTGGCGCGGGTCCGCCAGAACGAGGAGCTGGCCAAACTGGTCACCGAGGACATGCTGGGCGTCCAGGGGATCGCCTGCACCGAGACCCTTATCGCCTTCCGGCAATACAGCAACTTCGATCTGGCGGCGATGTTCGACCTCGATTGAATGATTGCGCATGCCCCAGCGTACCCGGGTGCGGGGTACGGCGGCCGTGACGGCGCCTTGGATGCCAGGATGCCCGGCCGCAGCGGTGCCGAACCGCCGTGCACGCGGCCTCCACGAGCAGCCCGGTGCAATCGCCTACGAGCCCCAGTCCCGTTAGGAGCCAAGATGCCTGAAGGTCCGATAACCCATCGGCGTCCACCTCGCAGTGCAACCCGAAGTCTTTACGCCCCACAATGCTCAGGCGGCGACCGGTAGTATATGTCGGTCCTAACGGCGAGCCGTCGAAATCCGAGCACTTTTTTGTTTACTTGGCAGCCTGAGCCGGTACAATAAGATCGTATCGCCGCAGTGGGAGTTGGAGTATTACTTCAAGCATGCCCGATGGTGTAAGCCTGTAGCACGGATTGCGCCGTTTCCCTGGTTCGTGCCGTTCGCGGGTCTGGCCCTGGAGGCGACCTCGCCATCGCTCCCGGGTCGGCCGGGCGGCAGGATCCAGAAATCGCCGGGGCCGTCCAGATACGATCTCGCCATCGCATCGGGGTCGGCCGATAGACGTTAAGCGTCTGGGGTTTCCAAATTGAGGGGACATTGGTATGGATGGGTTCAGGAGAGCTGTACGTGCTGTCGTTGTGTGTCTGGCCGTGTTGACCGCAGCCGGCTCCGCTGGCGCTGCGGTGCTCGAGATTCAGTTTAGCGGCGTCAACCTGACGTACGATGGGTCGAACGTGTTCGACAGCACCGCCGGCACGGCGAACACCGTGCGCAGCGGCACTGGGGCTGACGCCGACCCGCTCGAAACGATGGTGTTCCTAATCGACGGCGTCCAGCAGGGCCCGGTGATCACCACGGACATCCGCCTCGACACCTTTATCAAGGGTCTGTCGGGTGTACCGGCCACGGGGGGATCGGTCACCACCGCGGGCAACGGGGATGCGTTCGGCGTGGACCTGCTGACCAAGGGGACGGATCCGGCGTGGGGGTTGGCGCTGAACATCGATAAGTTCCAGTTCTTTTATAGCGGCAACAAGGTGTCGATCGCTACGGCGGGCCCAAGCACGAGCGTGGTCAAACAGGATCTGCCGCTCGGATTGCAGTTCGATACGAGCAAGCCGATCTCGATTGTGTTCTCCAGCGCCAATCTTACGAACGTGACGACCTCGGGCGATCTGCTGACGGGCTTGAACGCGGCGGGCACCGGGAACATCACCGGCACGTTGATTCCGGAGCCGGGTTGCCTGGCGCTGCTGGCCCTCGGCGGGGCGATTGTCAGCCTGAGGAAACGCTCGCGGCACCAGACATAGCTATTGGGGGAAATGGGGTTCGCGAGAGCACACGGAGCGCAACAAGGGGCCGCGGTCTTCTGACCGCGGCCCCTTCCTGTCGGTCGGCCTGAACGTCCGGGAGCGCAGAAAGCAAACCACAAAGACGCAGAGGCACAAAGAGCGAAGCGGTTGACAGTACGCCGTGATGATGCTCCAATCCCGCCAGGCGACGGGCATGCGGCTCGGTGGAGGCTGCGGCAGCCGGCAGTGACGAGTCGGGCATCGTTGAAGGAGGTAAAGGCGTGATTCGTGTGGGTGTGGTCGGGCACGGGGGTCGGATGAGCGGTGTGGTCAAGCAGCTGCTGCGCGAGGTAGCCCCGGAGATCCGCGTCGTGGGGATCGTCGATCCGGACGAGGCCGGGGCGAGATCGCGTCTGGCCGAGGTCGATCGCAAGGACGTGGTGTTCTACAAGACGTTGGATCAGATGGTCCGCAACGCGAATCTGGACGGCCTGTGCATCGGGACTCGCTGCCACATGCACGCCCCCTACGCGATCCAGGCGGCGAAGTACGACATCCCCCTGTACCTGGAGAAGCCCGTCGCGATCTCCATGAAGCAGGCCACGGCCCTGGAGAAGGCGTTCGAGAAATCCCGCTGCAAGGTGGTCGTCAGCTTTCCGTTGCGGGTCTCGCCGCTGTGCGTGCTGGCCCGCCGGTATATCGAGGAGGGCGCCATCGGCAGCCCGGAGCACGTCCATGCGGTCAACTATGTCCCGTACGGCACGGTCTACTTCGACGATCAGTACCGCAACTTCAAGATCACTCAGGGCCTGTTCCTCCAGAAGGCCACCCATGACCTGGACTACCTGATGTACCTGATGGGATCGAGCATCACCCGCGTGGCGGCGATGGCGACGTGGAAGCGTATCTTCGGCGGGAACAAACGGCCGGGGCTGGTCTGCTCGAAGTGCAAGCAGGCCGCCACGTGCCTGGAAAGTCCTCAGAACCGCAAGCGAAACCACAGTGGCGGCACCGTCAAGGACCATCCGTGCGTCTTCGGAGCCGACATTGGCAAGCCGCCGCACATGAACGAGGACTCGTCCAGCGCCCTGCTGGAGTTCGCCGGCGGCCGGCACGGCGTCTACTCGCAGGTCTTCTACAGCCGGCGGGACGCGGCCGCGCGCGGTTGCATTGTCAGCGGCTACCACGGCACGGTCAGCTTCGACTGGTACCGCAACGAGCTGACGCGGGTGCGCCATCACCAGCCGTTCACGGACACGGTCAGGGCCGCGGCGGGCATGAGTCACTTCGGCGGGGATATCGAACTGGCCCGCGATTTTATCGAGCTCGTCAAGTCCGGCCGGCCGTCACGAACGCCGATCACCACCGGCATCCAGAGCGTGTACGCCTGCCTGGCGTGCAAGGAGTCGGCCGAAAAAGGGCGGTTCGTGAAAGTGCGACAAGTGGGGGCGGCTGGCGCCTGACGGCAAGCCATCGCGTGACCGCCCAATGAAAATGGCGGCCCACGGGCGACTGACGCGTGAATCGCTGAATTCTAGGAGGCGGCATGTCCGGGCGTAAGGCGGCACGATTACCGGTGTCCTTCGAGTCAACCGCTACCCTGTTTGGATTCGTCTTGTCGGTCGGCGCCTGTATGGGACTGCAAGCCGAAACCGGGGTCCGCGCCGCCGGATCCGAGGCCCGTGAACCCGGCAAGTCGACGGCAGCTGTGCGTTATGAAATCGGCTGGGCCACTTACCTCGGGGGTTCGGCCGGCGAACAGGCCAGAGAGATCATCCGCCTGCCGGACGGTTCGCTGCTGATCGGCGGGCAGACGGCATCGGCTGATTTCCCTGTTACCAAACGTGCGGTGCAGACGAAATACGGTGGCGAACCCGCCGGCACGGGTCATCCGGGCCTGGTCAGCGGCGACTGCTTTGTGACCCACCTGAGCGCGGATGGCCGCCGGCTTCTTGCTTCGACGTACTTCGGCGGCAGCAGACAGGAACGGAACGTCTACGGCATGGACGTAGATTCCAAGGGCGACATCGTCATCACGAGCCTGACACGCTCGAGCGACCTGCCGGTAACCCAAGGCGCGTTCCAGGCGACCAACCACGGCGGCCCGGCCGACATGTTTGCCGCGAAGCTCTCGGGCGATCTGGCGCACCTCCGCTGGTGCACGTACGTCGGCGGCTCGAATGATGAGACCCCGCGCGGCGGCCTTGCCCTCGATTCGCAGGATAACGTCTATGTCGTCGGTACAACCACCTCGCCCGACTTCCCCACAACTCCCGGCACCCTGCAAACCAAGATCGTGGGCGGTCGGAGCACCGCCATTGTCAAACTCAAACCCGACGGTTCGCTTGCATGGTCGACTCTCCTCGGCGGCACGAAGCACGCCGACAAGCCCCACGCCGACATCATGGGCGCCCGCGTCGACAACGCCGGCACGATCCACCTGGCCGGCCACACCAACGCCACGGATTTCCCAGTTACACCGGATGCCCCGCAGAAGACGCTGGCCGGCCAGACCGACCTGTTCCTCGCTGGCCTGAGCCCGGATGGCAAACGTCTGCTGTACGCCACCTATTGGGGTGGATCGAAGCATGAATTCGCCGAGCACCGCCCTGCCCTGTTGCCGGACGGCTCGTTCGTGATGGACGGCTTCACCGATTCGGACGACTTCCCGACGTCCATCGCGGCCCATCAGCGGCAGCTTCGCGGTCCCGGTGACGGTTGCGTTGTCAGACTGGCACCGGATCACAAAACCGCAGTTTTTTCCACATATCTCGGCGGGAGCGGCACCGACAACCTGTTGCAGCCGACGCTCGATGCAGCGGGTAACGTCTGGGTCGTCGGCTATACCGATTCCCGGGATTTCTCCGTCACCGCGAACGCCCTGCAGAAGACCTACGGAGGCGGGGCCCATGATGGCGTGGTCGCCTGCCTGAGCCCGGACGGTTCGAGACTGCTCTATGCCACCTACCTGGGCGGCAGCGGCGACGACGGCATCCGCGGCATGACCATCGGCCCGGCCGGCGAGATCTACCTGGTCGGCGAGACCACTTCCGCCGACTTCCCCGTAAGCAGGGATGCATTTCAGCCAAAGCTTGGCGGCGGGAACGATGGTTTCGTCGTGCAGCTGCGGCCGGG
>Ga0315298_1010968_pt1 | contig 10768 bp, 9 predicted proteins | sample WHS_1_MG_FD_203077 | JGI IMG/M metagenome (GOLD analysis project Ga0315298, IMG submission 203077) | Extremophilic microbial mat communities from Washburn Hot Springs, YNP, Wyoming, USA - WHS_1_MG | ecosystem: Environmental > Aquatic > Thermal springs > Hot (42-90C) | place: USA: Wyoming...
TCAGGATGCAGGTAGGGATTTAGAAGATGGCATAATTGCACAGGCAAAGGCCGCTGTTACAGGTGCAAAGGAAAAAGATGCATGGTGGCAGGAATACACAGAAACAAGTCCTGGAAGGGTTTCATACTTTTATGATGTTGCTATTCTTATGGAGCTAAGTAAGGCTGACTTTGAAAGGAGCTTAGCAAATACCCTTGAAGGTGCAGAGCAAAAGGCAAAAGATGCCAAAAACCAAAAAGCCGCTGAGGTGTTAGAGCGGATGAGACAGGATATCAAAGCTAATCCATAAGTAACAATTCTTAACCTACCTGCCAGGAAACTGGCAGGTAGGTTAGTATTAAGTAATTAAAAATAAAAAAGAGGATAAAATGAAAATATTATTTTTTATGAAAGGTATAGTCAAAAGCCTTTCAAAAGGCGATGTATTCAGGAACATTTTTTCAGCTCTGCTTAAGACAATCGCTTTTTTTACAGTTATTGCGGCTATAGTAGGATTTTTCTGGGGATTTGACAAGTTGCATGACGATCTGGGATTTTTAACTTACGAAAAGGCATTCAGGATATTTTCTGCTTTGTTAGTTTTGTTGATAGAAGGATGGATGCTCTTTCAGATCTTGTGGATTCGTTCAGATGTAATAAGCGATATTCCAGAATCGGATTACAACGTTGTTCCTATTGTTGCTGTTTTGTTGAAAACAACAGGTGAGGTTATATCAATTTATATAGCAGTCGGTACTATAATATTCTGGCTTGACGGTGGTTATCTAGTGAACACATTGCTGTTTGAAAGGGGTTTCCCTACTTGGTTGTTTTTCAGTAGCATTTCCTATTTAAGGGTAATCTGACTTATACTGAATGCCTTTTTTGTACTTCTATTGTTTTACTTCTTAGCAGAGTGTCTTGTGGCGGTAGTGGATATTGCAAGGAATACGAAGGGGATAAGGAATATTACCTCTCAACAAAATAATATCAACAAAGGGCAATAAAAATAAAAACTTAAAGGGGATAGTTATACCAATAAAAGATTTGTTCAAAGATGTGGCTACTAATAAAGGTGAAGAGGCAGATGATAATCCTAACTCTTCACAAAACAAAAAAGAGAAAGTGTGTCCAAAATGTGGAGCTAAGGTTTCTCCAGAGGATGAGTTGTGTCCAAACTGCGGAGCTAATCTTGAAGAAGAATTGGAGTCTCAAGAAATAAATGTTTCTCAACGCTACCCCGCACTTCGTATAATTTCTGGAATTTATCTTGTATTGGGGGTTGTTGTTATTTCAATTACAGTGGTTATCTCGGTAGCAGTATTGGGGAATGGCACAGGGTTTTCTGGTATGAGTAGTGGTATTAGCTTTATCTTTATACTAACAACAGGAGGTATCACAGGTTTAGGTCTTGTTGCCGCTTCCGAAGTTATAAAGGTATTCATAGCTATAGAGGCTAATACGAGAAAAACTGCAGAAATTATAGAAAGGATGAATAGAGATGAGAAATAAGAATTTAATTTACCTGCTTGGTTTGTTTCTCTTTTTTATTACCCAATGTGGTGGTAATAGTGTAGTGGTAAAAGAAACGAATCAAGAACCTGATTGGATACATTCCAAAGGGTATAATTTGTATCCATCGTCTGAGTATCTTGTAGGTGTGGGAATGGCGAGTGATACAGGAGATCCCGTGAAAAATATGGGTTCGGCAGATAGATCTGCATTCTCTGAGATTGCAAACCAGCTCATCGCTCATGTATCCTCAAGTGTATCCAGCCAAATAATTGATATTCGCAGGAACGAATCTACACAATACTCTAATAAAACAACAGCAGATGTTCATATTACATCTTCAATGGTTGTAAGCGGATTAGAAATAGTAAAACGCTACCATGATAAAGAGAACAAAATTTACTACTCGCTTGCTGTGCTTAACCGACATACTGCATCAAATCAATTTCGGTCAGTTCTTTTGACGAATAAAAGTGAATATGACAAAAGTCTTAATAATGCACGCAGTTTTCTCAACGAAGGCCATATTGTAGATGCAATTTCAGCATTAAAGCAAGCATATAGCTCAGCAATTCTATATAATGAAAATTATCCATACTATCAGATAATAAGAGGCAGTGAATACACTTCAATAGAAGGTTTACCGAATAACCTTTCTACCGGGGATGTTATATCAAGGGTATCGGATATACTATCCAGGCTGAAGCTCATAAAAATAGCAGGTGATGAGCAGGCTGGTTTAATTGGTAGACCACTTGCAATTCCTTTGACAGTGATGGCTTTTATCACTGGGGAAACAGAAACACCTGTTTCAGGTTTGGTAATAGGATTCAAGTTTGTTAATGGGACAGGTGAAATAGAGTCCTCAGCAGTAACAGACAGTAATGGCAAAGCGGGGATCACTGTTAATAAGCTTGGTAAAAGCGATACACGAACATACTCTTTATCAGCGGCACCGGATTTCAGCGAATTTATAGATTTCAAAGATGGCTATAAACAATGGGATACTATCTTTGATAACAATAGCAGCAGAGTACTTTTTGAGATTGGATTAAAGAAGGCATCCATTCCATGGAAGATCCTTTTACTTGTAGATGAACCGTCAGGGGGTACAGGTATAAATATGCTTTCAACAGAGTTAACTCAGGTAGGATTTAGTCCACTTACCGAAAGGGATATTGGTATTATGAAAAGTCAGCGGGTGGGAAAACTGATTAGTCAAAATAAGTTAGACCTTCTGAGGCAAGAGTTTATACACAAATTTGATGTTATCATAACGGGTAAAATTAACGCAGAACCATTCAGTAAATACGCTGGAATAGAGATATTTACAGCTTCCGGAGCTATAAAAGCTTTATCACTAAAAACAGGGAAGGTTATAGCTGAAGAAAGTGTTTCTGATGTAAAAGGGTTTGGCATTACTGATGACCAGGCAAAAAATGATGTAATACAAAAAGCAATGCAAAAGATGACAGATTCATTGATAAGTCAGCTTTTGGAGAATAATAAATGACAAACAAATAAAGGAGGAATAAAATGGGTAAAAGAATAGCTTTGTACATTATAGGATTGTGTATGTTTTTCGTGTCACTGCCAGAGTTGGCACATGCGAGCCTTGACGATCAAATATTCGCTTTGAGCAATAAGATCTCACAAGAAATGACTGAGCAAAAAAAACACACCATTGCTGTAATAGAGTTTGCAGATTTACAGGGTAATGTAACAGATTTCGGTAGATTTTTGTCAGAAGAGCTTATAACGAAGTTATTTGAGACTGGTAAGTTTAAGGTTATTGAACGGCAGTTATTAAACAAGGTTATTGCAGAGCAAAGGCTTAACTTAACAGGTATGGTGGATCCTGAGTCTGCAAAAAAACTGGGAAAGCTACTCGGTGTTGACGCTATATGTTCCGGAACAATTGCTGATCTTGGACAGAGCCTTGAGATCAATGCGAGACTTATAAGTACACAAACAGGCGAGATTGTTGCTGTAGCCTCAACCAAGATATTCAAGGACGAATCAGTACTTAATTTGTTGTCAAAAGGTAAGGGAGGCACTGTATCTGCTCCACTTGCTCAATCTTCAGAAGCTGCACCGTCTTCTGAAGCAAAAACCCCACCTACAAAGGTTGCTGAGTTAAAACCAGGTACAAAGCTTGAATTTCAGGATGTTTACTTTGAGAAGGCAGAATGCCTTAGAGTAACATTACGCTCCATTGAAATCAAAAATAATGCAACCATAGCAAACCTTGAAATACAAAATTTACAAAAACAAGATTACGCCTTCCATCTACAAGAGCCTAAACTCTATACCTACATAATGGATCAGGATGATAACCAATACAAATTTGCTTCTTCAACAGAATTAACAGAACAGTGGAGAATATTAGTACCGATTGTTAAAACACGATTTATAGTTCAATTTGAACCGCTCCCTTTAACAACACATAAAATAGATATTATATTAAGAATTGACACAAACGGCGGATGTGGCTACAATAATGATGCCGCTCTTAAAAATATCAAATTGCAGTAAATGACAGAGGTATACTTTGAAGATCTGGTATATATGGGTAATTATTTCTATATTAATGTTCATTGCAGAAATCATTGTTCCTACATTTGTATTTTTTAGTCTTGGTATAGGATGTCTTGCATCGGCTTTAGCGTCTGCATTTGGCGTAGGTTTAATATGGGGTATTATAGTCTTTGTAATCACCGCTTTGGTGGTTTTCTTTGGATTAAAGCCACTATTTTTCAAATTTCTTTACCCAAAACATGGAGAGATAAAAACAAATGTAGACGCCTTAATAGGTAAGATTGGGGTGGTTTCTGAGACTATTGTTCCAGATTGCAACAAAGGTAGAGTTATTGTGGGAGGAGAGGATTGGAAAGCAGTTTCAATTGATGATGAACCGATTGATAAAGGACAAAAGGTTATAATTATGAAAATAGAGGGAGTAAAATTGTTTGTAAAATTAAAGTCAAAGGGAAAGGAGGAACAAAAATGACAGTTGGATTAGTTATTTTAAGCCTGGTTGTTCTGTTAGTGGTGATATTTGTTGCAAAAGGTTTTATAATCATTAAGCAAGCTGAGACAATGGTAATAGAGAGATTAGGAAAGTACCATACGACATTGAAAAGCGGTATTAATATTATTTGGCCACTCTTTGATAAACCAAGAGAAATTGAATGGCGATTTGTGAAAACAGATGTAAACGGTAGAACGATAGTTAGAAAAGATCGAATAAACAGGATCGATCTTAGAGAATCTGTTTATGACTTTCCTAAACAGAATGTTATAACAAAAGACAATGTTGTTATAGAAATAGATGCACTTCTTTATTTTCAGATCACAGACCCAGTAAAAGCTGTTTACGAGATTGCTAATCTTCCAGATGCTATTGAGAAGCTTGCTCAGACAACTTTAAGAAATGTTATTGGTGAAATGGAATTGGATCATACCCTTGCTTCAAGGGATACAATAAATAGTAAGTTAAGAGCAATTTTGGATGAAGCTACCGATAAATGGGGTGTTAAGGTTAATCGTGTAGAACTTCAGAATATCAATCCTCCTCAGGATATTAAAGAGGCAATGGAAAAACAGATGAGGGCTGAGAGAGATAAAAGGGCAATGATTCTTCAGGCAGAAGCGGAGAAACAGGCAAAGATTCTTGAAGCTGAAGGTATAAGGCAATCTCAAATAAACAAGGCTGAAGGAGAAAAGAACGCAAGGGTATTAGTTGCAGAAGGTGAAGCAGAGGCTAAGATAAAAGTAGCAGAAGCTGAAGCAAGAGCCGTAAAACTAATAACTGAAGCTGTAACACAAAGCAAAGTGGATCCAACAAGTTATCTTATTGCAATTAGATATATAGAAGCCCTAAAGGATATGGCTTCCGGAAATAACAATAAAGTAGTGTATCTCCCTTATGAAGCAACAGCCATATTAGGTTCCATTGGAGGAATCAAAGAAATGTTTACAAATACTAAGAATAAATAGTATCAACATAAGCTATGCTTAAAACTGTAAAAAATAGAAAGACAGTATTATTGTCAATATTTTTATTTTTTATCTTTCTAAGTACAAATGCTAATGCTACCTCATACAATGAAAGTTTGGACGCCCTTGTATCATCACTTGCGTCGAGAGCAAGTAGTACAACAGTTCATACTATTGCTGTTACAGGTTTTGCTGATGCGATGACCAATCAGCGATTTATGTTTAGCGAAATCTTAGAGGATGATCTGACAACAAAACTTGTTCAAACAAATAAATTCCATGTGGTTGTAAAAAGTAAGATAAATGAGGTACTGAAAGAGTTGAAGTTTGGTTATGAAGGTTTTGTAGATCCTGAGAAGAGGAAGCAATTTGGTAAGTTAGCTCAGGCAGATGCAATATTGACAGGCACATATCGTCAGCAGAGTAACGATGTTATTATAAACGCTCAATTGATTAATATAGAAACAGGTGAAGCTATCTGGGCAGGTAGTATTTCTATATCAATGGGTGAAGTACCACCTGGTGCATTTCAGTTCCCAAATATTTACCAAGAGACACCTACTATTGTAGCTGGTGAGAAAGAAGGTGCTGCTGCCCCAATTAAAACGGGTATTATTTCAATAACTTCACAGCCTTCTGATGCACTCATATATATTGATGCGAAATTAATGGGGAAGACGCCGGCTATACTTCAAGGTGTAACTGTTGGTAATAGAACGATAACTATAGTTAAAGATGAATATGAGACTTATGTTACAAATGTAAATATAGAAACAAATAAGACCACCTCTATTAGGGCGATTTTGAGCCATCAAACAGGTTCTTTAAAGATAAATACTAAGCCATCCGGGGCCGATATCTATATTGATGGATACAAAAGGGGTACATCTCCATTAACAATAATGCTTATTACTGGTACACATAAGATCAAGGCAAAGCTGGAAAATTATCAAGCTTATGAAAAGGATGTAACAATAGGATATAAAGAGCAGAAATCTGAGGACATTCAATTAACTGAAGAACCCGGGTCTTTGTTGGTTAAAGTACATCCTTCGCCTGCTGAAGTATACATAGATCAAGAATCAAAGGGTGAGGCAAGCCCAATTCTTTCTTTACAGGATTTCCCTTCTGGAGAACATACTTTAGTAATAAAAAAAGATGGTTATGAAGATCATAAGGAGAAATTTGAAATTCATGCACATCAGAGTAAAACAATTGATGTGGTTTTAGAAAAACAACCAGAAACGCCTGCTAAGAAAATTGACGTACTGTCTATTATTTTTCCAAGTGTTTTTAGCATTGACACTTTTTATAACAATCTAACCCCGCTTAATAAGACATTTAATAATGAAATTGGGAATATCTCAGGGCTTTATGCAGGGGTAAATTTATCTATTTTTTATATGGGATGGGACTATTGGGACGCATTGGGTAGTCTAAAAATACCTGGTGCTGGCGACATTTGTGGCAGCGCTTTTAATATAGGTGTGCTTTATCCATTAGCATTTAATTTAAGTAATAGTGTATCACTTATTGTTTATGGAAGTTATGGAGGACGTTTTGAAAACATAGAGTTAAAAGGTAGAGACCCAAGTACTTCAAACACCTATGATATAACTTTTGGAAACAACGCTACAATTGTTTCAGGAGGTATAAAAATAATTTTTCCATGGCAGTTCTCTGTTAGTATTGACATCACAAATCCTAAAGCACCACTATTTATTACTTCACCTCGTGATGCTAATAGTACTGATATAAGAAGTGGTTTTGGGATAGATTTAAGTTATGCTCAAACTAACTCAGCAACATATACAAACTATCAAATGTTTAGAATAGGAGTAGTTTATGGTTGGTTATGATATATCTAAAAAAATATTATACTCACTGATTTTCTTTATCTTTATTACTTTTACAGTTTCCTCTTGTGGTGATAGTGGGGACAAGGCAGAATTAGATAAATACGCTAACATGCTGTTCGGAATTGGAAATACAAGTACAACAAATGCTCCCCCAACAACCTCTCCCATGGTGTATATCCCCGCGGGCTGGTTCTGGATGGGCTGTAGCCCGAATGATAATCAATGTAAAGATAGTGAGAAGCCCTATCACAAGGTATACCTTGATGCATATTACATAGATCTCAATGATGTAACCGTGGATGAGTATAACAAATGTGTTAATGCAGGAGGATGCACGCAACCAGATGTTAATGATTGCTTGATATGGAATGGTTCAAGCAGGGTAAAGGGCGGAAGTTTGGGAGCAGAATTCCAGAAAGGAAATCATCCTGTTGTATGTGTTGACTGGAATCAGGCAAACTCATATTGCCAATGGGCAGGCAAGAGACTGCCGACAGAGGCAGAGTGGGAGAAGGCAGCGAGGGGAACAGATGGGAGGATATATCCATGGGGAAATGAATGGGATGCAAGCAAGGCATGCTATAACCAGAGTTCTACCTGTGCAGTAGGGAGTTATCCACAGGGAGCAAGCCCTTATGGAGTGCTGGACATGGCAGGCAATGTATGGAACTGGTGCAGGGACTGGTATGATGCAAACTACTATGCAAACTCACCGGATCATAACCCTACTGGGCCTGATAGTGGGAGTATCCATGTTTTGCGCGGGGGCTCCTTCAATAATTTAGAGGGCATGCGCTCCTCGTACCGTTCTGACTACTACTTTACCAACGGGTACGACGATCGCGGGTTCAGGTGTGCACGTTAGTTTTTTTTACACTTTGGGATTTTTACACTTTTACACTTTGTTTTTTTAAGCTGAGGTATAGGGGCGAAGCCCCTACTGAAGTGAATTTTTGAATCAGGTTTTTTCTTTATTGCGGCCAGTGCCATATTAGGTTTCATTGGAGGAATCAAAGAAATGTTTACAAATACAAGAATAAATAGTATCAACATAAGCTATGCTTAAAACTGTAAAAAATAGAAAGACAGTATTATTGTCAATATTTTTATTTTTTATCTTTCTAAGTACAAATGCTAATGCTACCTCATACAATGAAAGTTTGGACGCCCTTGTATCATCACTTGCGTCGAGAGCAAGTAGTACAACAGTTCATACTATTGCTGTTACAGGTTTTGCTGATGCGATGACCAATCAGCGATTTATGTTTAGCGAAATCTTAGAGGATGATCTGACAACAAAACTTGTTCAAACAAATAAATTCCATGTGGTTGTAAAAAGTAAGATAAATGAGGTACTGAAAGAGTTGAAGTTTGGTTATGAAGGTTTTGTAGATCCTGAGAAGAGGAAGCAATTTGGTAAGTTAGCTCAGGCAGATGCAATATTGACAGGCACATATCGTCAGCAGAGTAACGATGTTATTATAAACGCTCAATTGATTAATATAGAAACAGGTGAAGCTATCTGGGCAGGTAGTATTTCTATATCAATGGGTGAAGTACCACCTGGTGCATTTCAGTTCCCAAATATTTACCAAGAGACACCTACTATTGTAGCTGGTGAGAAAGAAGGTGCTGCTGCCCCAATTAAAACGGGTATTATTTCAATAACTTCACAGCCTTCTGATGCACTCATATATATTGATGCGAAATTAATGGGGAAGACGCCGGCTATACTTCAAGGTGTAACTGTTGGTAATAGAACGATAACTATAGTTAAAGATGAATATGAGACTTATGTTACAAATGTAAATATAGAAACAAATAAGACCACCTCTATTAGGGCGATTTTGAGCCATCAAACAGGTTCTTTAAAGATAAATACTAAGCCATCCGGGGCCGATATCTATATTGATGGATACAAAAGGGGTACATCTCCATTAACAATAATGCTTATTACTGGTACACATAAGATCAAGGCAAAGCTGGAAAATTATCAAGCTTATGAAAAGGATGTAACAATAGGATATAAAGAGCAGAAATCTGAGGACATTCAATTAACTGAAGAACCCGGGTCTTTGTTGGTTAAAGTACATCCTTCGCCTGCTGAAGTATACATAGATCAAGAATCAAAGGGTGAGGCAAGCCCAATTCTTTCTTTACAGGATTTCCCTTCTGGAGAACATACTTTAGTAATAAAAAAAGATGGTTATGAAGATCATAAGGAGAAATTTGAAATTCATGCACATCAGAGTAAAACAATTGATGTGGTTTTAGAAGAACAACCAGAAACGCCTGCTAAGAAAATTGACGTACTGTCTATTATTTTTCCAAGTGTTTTTAGCATTGATCTTTTATATGATAATTTGACATCGCTTAATAATACATTTTATGGTGTAATAGGAAATATTCCAGCACTACATTTCGGAACAGACATATCCATTTTCTATATAGGATTTGATTTGTGGGCTCGTTTTGACTCTTATGGGGCAGGCATAACAGAAGTAACAGGTCAAGCTATAAATATAGGTTTAGCTTACCCGTTAGCCTTTAGAGTAAATAATAGTTTATCTATTATTGCCTATGGAGGTTATGGTTGGCGTTTTGAAGACATAGAGGTACAAGGTACAGATCCTTCTACATCAAATCCTTTTGATATAAATTTTGGAAACAATGGTTCAATGCTCTCAGGGGGAATAAAATTAATCTTTCCTTTATTATTCAATAGTAGTAATACAGGGGGAAGTGGACTTGGACTTGATATAAGCTATAGCCAAACATTCGGGGCAAGGTATACAAACTATCAAATGTTTAGAATAGGAGTAGTTTATGGTTGGTTATGATATATCTAAAAAAATATTATACTCACTGATTTTCTTTATCTTTATTACTTTTACAGTTTCTTCTTGTGGTGATAGTGGGGACAAGGCAGAATTAGATAAATACGCTAACATACTGTTCGGAATTGGGAATACAAGTACAACAACCTCTCCCAAGGGAGTAGTCTTTTCCAGGTACACAATCTATTCCGATGACAACAACGATGGGATCGTGAATAAAGGTGAGACGATTCAGATAAAAGTATATTTAAAGAACACTGGAACCAGTCAGGCAAATAATGTATATGCGACATTATCAACAAGTAGCCCTTATGTAACACTAACCACTTATGGTGGCGTAACTGAAGCATGGTATGGCACCATATATTCTGGTAAAGAAAGCACTCAGGGTGAATCTTATAATGCAAGTAGTGGAAGGGTGCAAGATTCATGGTATAGTTATGAGTTTAAGGTGAGTTTAGACACCCCGGCGAGTACTGTTATTAACTTTACTTTGACTGCGACTGATGACAAAGGGAATACATGGACAAGCAATTTCAGTATAACAGTACAACAAATAGCGGCAAATATTCAGTTTTCCAG
>Ga0315298_1010969_pt1 | contig 10768 bp, 9 predicted proteins | sample WHS_1_MG_FD_203077 | JGI IMG/M metagenome (GOLD analysis project Ga0315298, IMG submission 203077) | Extremophilic microbial mat communities from Washburn Hot Springs, YNP, Wyoming, USA - WHS_1_MG | ecosystem: Environmental > Aquatic > Thermal springs > Hot (42-90C) | place: USA: Wyoming...
AGGAAAGATTGCCTTTCTATCGCTGTTATTTCCGGAGACCTTGACCGCATTCTGGCCACAATGATCATCGCCCTCGCAGCTGCTGCGATGGACACAAAGGTGAAGCTGTTCTTTTCCTTCTGGTCGCTGGCGGCATTGCGCGATCCACAAAAAAAGGCAAAAAATAAAGATTTTATTTCCAAAATGTTTGGTGTAATGCTTCCAAAGGGCAAAAATAAGCTTCCTCTTTCGCGAATGAATATGGCAGGCATGGGGCCTGCAATGATCAAATACCTGATGAAGAAACAGAATGTTCTGTCGCTGGATGAAATGTTTCGGCAGGCTGAAGAGCTTGGGATTGAAATTACCGTGTGCGAAATGTCAATGAACCTGATGGGTTTCAAAAAGGAAGAACTTATTGATTACAAACATCTCCGCTTTGCCGGAGCGGCAACATTTGTCAGCGAAGCAAACGAAAGCACCATGCAATTATTTATTTGAATATCCACCATTAAAAAACAATTAGTATGACAACTGATGAATTAAAAAACCTCCAACCGGCAAGAACCGTTGATGCCCGTGGCACCGCATGTCCCGGCCCACTCCTTGAAGCAAAAAAAGCTATTGGCACCATTAAACCGGGCGACATCATGGAAGTCCTCTCGGCCGATGAAGGAACTAAAGTAGACATACCAAAATGGTGCACTAAACAGGGACACGAATACCTTGGCACCATTGATGAGAGCGGGTATTACCGTATTTTTCTGAGAAAAAAATAAAGAATATGCCAGTAGCCAGTGGAAAAGCCAAAATACTGGTTTTTTCAACAGAAAAAATATCCGATCCGGCCATCGATATGGCCGGATTGCTTAAGTTGCACTATCCGTCAACGGTTTATACCATCTCGGTACCGTGTTCCAGCAGCATTAAACCCCGCTGGATTCTGCACGCTTATGCAAAAGGATTTGACGGTGTATTTATTGCCGCCGACGGAAGTGACTGTCCCTATGATGAATCCTGTACTGAAAAGACTGGGAACATAGTTGCTGCAACGCAGGAATTGATGAAAGAGCAGCAGATTGATCCGGCGCGATTGCGGATGGCAGCTATCTGCTCCGTTTGCAGTGAAGCTTTTGTCAGACAAATAAAATCATTTAGCGAATATCTGAGTAAAACTAGACAATAATTATGGAGAACAACCGGAGAGAGGCATCCTATGATGCACTGGTTGTCGGCGGGGGAATTGCAGGAATCGAAACAGCCCTGAATATTGCCAACAACGGATTTAAAGTATTACTGGTCGAAAAGGATCTTTCCATCGGCGGAAAAATGATCCTGCTCAGTAAAGTATTCCCCACACTCGACTGTGCGGCCTGCATTACCACGCCCAAAGTCTCGGAAGTTTCGAGGCATCCCGGAATAACCATTTTCACTTCGGCTGAAGTTCAATCGGTGGAAAAATCAGGAGACAAGGTTTTTACAGCCAGCATACGGAAAAAACCGCGGTATGTCATTGCCGAAGACTGTACGGGTTGCCAGCTGTGCGAACAGGCCTGCCCCGTTGTTACTACCGATGAATATCAGATGAACCTGGTTGGCCGAAAAGCCGCATTCATTCCTTTCAGCATTGCCAGCCCGCGGGTTGCAGCCATCGATATGGAAAACTGTACCCTGTGCGGAGCATGCGAGAAAGTCTGCCCAACAAAATGCATCGATTTTACACAAACCGAAGAGTACCTGAACGTGGAGGTAAAAACGGTAATTATTGCCACCGGTTTTACTCTCTTCGATCCTCTTCGCATACCCCGTTATGGCTTTGGCCTTTATAAAAATGTCATCACCTCCATGCAGATGGAACGGCAACTTGCTCCCACAAGACCATTTCACACTATTCTCAGGCCGGGAGACGGCAAAGTACCCGATAAAGTGGCGTACGTTCTGTGCACGGGGAGCCGCGATGCGACCATCGGCAATCCGATCTGTTCTCAGATCTGCTGCATGTATTCTGTTAAACAGGCTCAGCTCCTGATGGGTGCTTTACCTATGGCCGATGTCACCATTTATTACATCGACATCAGAGCCTTCGGTAAAGGATTCAACGAATTCTATCAACAGGCACAGGGAATGGGCGTAAATTTTGTCAAAGGAAAGGTGGCCAAAATCGTTGAAAAAGACAATGGAAATCTTTTACTGCGGTACGAAGACATTCTCAGCGGAACTGTGCGTGAAGCAGAGCATGATCTGGTTGTTCTCTCTGTCGGAGTTTTACCGAACCAGGAACCTCTGAAATATTTTCCCGATGCAAGCCTTCAGTCGGACAACTTTCATTTTGTCAGGCAGATGGATCCCCTGGCATCGCCCTCTGTCACCTCCATCCCCGGGGTATTTGTAGCAGGAACTGCATCGGGGCCAATGGACATACCTGATTCCATCCTCTCTGCAGGCTCAGCTTCTGCTGAAGCAATCAGTTACATAAGCGAGAAAAAATGAAAAACAAAATAGGTGTTTATATCTGCCATTGCGGAGGCAATATATCCGATTATGTGGACGTGGAAAAAGTCCGACAGGCTGTTGAACACGATGAAGGCGTAGCTCTGGCGAAAACCACCATGTTTGCCTGTTCTGATGCCAATCAGAAACAAATGGAACAGGATATTCATGAACAAGGACTGGATGGAGTTATTGTAGCCTCCTGCTCTCCGAAACTTCATCTGGTTACATTCCGCTCCGTTACCCAACGGGGAGGCCTGAACAAATTTGAATATGTTCATGCCAATATACGGGAACAGGATTCATGGGCACATTCTGATAATAAGCAAGGAGCTACAGAAAAAGCTATTCATCTTGTAAAGGCGGCAATAGCCAAAGTACGCAATGCCAAAGCCCTTGAACCTATCAAGGTTGACTCCAGCAAAAGCGTTGCCGTCATTGGAGCAGGGGTGGCCGGCATGAAAGCTGCCCTTTCTCTGGCCCGGATGGGAACTAAGGTTTTCCTCATTGAACAGGATCATTTTGTTGGAGGGAGAACGGCTCAATGGGACGAGCTTTTCACTTCCGGCGAAAAAGGCCCCGAATTGGTTAAAGCACTGTATGATCAGATAAGAGAGCATCCCAGTATTACATTATATACAGGGGCCAGGCTGTGGGAATCATCCGGCAGCATCGGAAACTTCACATTAACCATTGAACTTGCTCCGGCATTCATTGATGAAAATGCTGATAACAATGAGATTAAAAAAGCAATAGAAGTATGCCCTGTTTCGGTTCCCGATCCCTTCAATTTCGGCCTGACGAGCAGAAAAGCCATCTATTTCAACCACCCGGGGCAATTTCCTGAAAAAGTTGCCATCGATAAACAGGCGTGCAATTGCTGCGGCAAATGCGCCGAAGTTTGTTCAGCAATTCATCTGAAGAAGGAACCTCAGATGATAAAACTCCAGGCAGGGGCTGTCGTCTTCGCCAATGGCTTTGATCCCTATACCCCTAAAGCCGGTGAATATGGATTCGGAATTGCAGGCAATGTCATTACCCTGCCAGCGTTTAAAAGACTTGTCAGCCTGTCGGAAAAGGAACTTATTTATAACGGAAAGCCCGTACAGAAAATAGCCTATATTTACTGTGTCGGAAGCCGCCAGCCCGAAGGAGAAAATAAATACTGCTCGCGGTATTGCTGCACGGCCGCTATTCATGCCGCCAGCACGGCCCGTGAGAAGTTCCCCGGAATTCTGAATTTTCACTTTACACGGGGTGTCAGAACATACGGCAAACAGGAAATTATATACGCAGAAGCTCTCCGCAATGGCGATGTTTTTCTTCAGTCAGCTGATGATGAACTTCCGCAGGTGGATACAAGCAACGGAAAAACCATTGTCAGAATAAATGATATCCTCACCGAACAAAAAACCATAGAACTTGAACCCGATCTGATAGTGCTTGTCACGTCAATGGTAATGCGGGATCATTTGCACACCGAGACCCTCTTCAAAATACCCAGGGGCAGAGATAACTTTCTGAAGGAAATTCATCCCAAGCTTCGTCCTGTTGAAACAGTAATTGACGGAATTACCATTGCCGGCACCTGCCAGGGACCTATGAATATTACCGAGTCAGTCAATTCTGCTCTTTCAGCGGCAACCAAAGCTTTTTCCTATGTCAGGAAGGGAGAAATTGAAATTGAACCCGTTATTGCCGAAATCAACAAGGACCAATGCACCTGGTGCAATAAATGCGCTGAGGCCTGTCCGTTTGATGCCATCATAAAGGTGGACGCTGAGGGCAAATCAATTGCAGTTATCAATAATTCGGTTTGCAAAGGTTGCGGAATGTGCCTCCCGGTATGCCCCACTGATGCTATCGAACTCGTCACGTACTCCAACAAGGAAATTGAAGATATGATCGACATGCTTGCTGCAGATTAACTAACAAAAAAAGCTATGGAGCCAATTAAAGGACAGACATATAAATATTTACGCGAAAAACATCCGGTATCCGACAAAGCAAAGGAGCAACTCAAACAATTTACCCGCATCAAAAAATCCATCCTTGAAAATCTCAGAGAGAAGGAAATGACCATTGCCGAGCTTTCGGAAAAACTTTCCATGCCCCGTGAAGAAGTTGTTTACTATCTGATGACCCTTATGAAATACGGACTTATTCAGTTGGGCAGTATTGATGATATGGATGAGTATTATACTTATAAGATTAAGGAATAATGGCAACAATTAATCCCGGTTTAACAAAGGAATTAAAAAAATACGGAACATTTGACTTCTCTGCCTGTTACAATTGCGGCACCTGCACTGCCATCTGTTCTCTGACCAATGAGCAGGAATCCTTTCCCCGTAATATGGTCCGTTACAGCGTACTGGGTGCGGAACAGGAAATTACCTCATCATTAAAACCCTGGCTCTGTTATTATTGCGGAGAATGTTCAACACACTGCCCCCAGAAAGCTTACCCGGGAGAACTCATGATGACTCTCCGCAGATGGTTAACTGCTCAATATGACTGGACTGGACTATCAGGATTACTATATAAATCCGTATTCCTGAATGTATTCCTCTTCGTTTTTGTTGGAGCGGCCGTAATTCTGTTTGGGATTCTGAACCATTTCAACACCGAAAAAATCATGCATGCGGGCCATTTATTTGAAATGATTGCTATTGCAGGAGTATTTACTCTGATTTTGCTGCCCAACATTATCCGCATGTGGTACTTCACCATTCTGAAGCCAGGTATCAAAGTCCCGGTAAAAATCTATATCCAATCGTTACAGGATCTCGTGGTGCACATGTTTACCCAGAAGCGTGCCCTTTCCTGTGAAAACAATACATTCCGGTGGCTGGAACATTTTCTTCTGGTTATCGGTTACCTGACCCTTCTTTTTACCACAGTCTTTCTTAACTGGTTCTCAACCTCCAGCACAGGTATTGTTTTAATGGGCTATCTGGTGAGTGCCGCTTTATTTGTTATTACATTTGATTTCGTGCTGGCACGTATAAAAAAATCAAAAGAAGTAAGCCGGTTTTCAAAACCTTCTGACTGGTTTTTTGTAATCTGGCTCTTTTTGATGGGGCTGAGCGCTTTCGTGGTACGTTTGTTCATCGACCTGAATCTTCTGGAGAAGAATTTCTGGATCTATATTTGCCACCTGATCATTCTGGCTCAGTGGGCTTTGATTATAGTTCCTTTTGGCAAATGGACCCATTTTTTGTATCGTTCCTTCGCCATGTACTTCGAAAAAATTGTTCTGAGCCAGAAATAAAAAACACAGAATCTGAAAGTTATATACATCCGATCTTTTCAGGTATAATCACCAGATAGCATTTACAACCTATCATCTTTTTTCCTATTTTACGGCATCTTTAAATTGCATTTTCGGATGCCTATTAGAGCGCTGTTTTTCAATTTAAAACTTCTCTGTATGAAAAGACTTTTCTCCTGTATGTTCATTTTGCTGGTGTTAATTTCTTCTGCCGCGCAGGCACAGAAAGGAACGGTTAAAGTATTCAGCGAAATCAAAGGCGTTCAGCTTTTTATTGACGAGGTTTTGCAGGGAACCGATGTTACCCTGCTCGATTCGGTAACTGTGGGAACCCATTACCTGAAAGCCGTAAAAGATAATGTGATCATATTTAGTGATCTGATTACGGTGAATCAGAATGCCGTTACCACGGTCCTGATTAAAAACACAAAGGATGTTCAGGAAAAAATGCTCGAAAGTAAGTACGAAGAAATTCAGAAATTCAAGAACAACAGGCTCGAGGTGATGCTGAGTTCCAAATATGTTACCAGTACTTCGGGTGTTTCCAACAGTATGTATTTCCCCGGCTACTATGTTGTTACCGGCACCACCTTCAGCAATTCTTCATCGACCACCGAACAGGAAACAGACTGGTTTATAGCCCGGGGAGGAAAAGTAAAAATTACCGAGATGGAGCTTGCCCGGCTGGCAGATAACCAGGATGCCGTTAAACGGATTGAACAGGAAAATGACCAGATTGACAAAAAGAACGCCCGGATCATGAAGCGCATGAATACGGGTGGAATCATGTTACTGACGGGTACAGTCAGTGTTCTTGTCAGCCTGGCTGATGTACTTCTGGCTGATTTTCTGAACGATACAGTGGCAGCTTCGCTGATGGCCGGGGGACTTTTGGTGGGAGTCATCGGACTGGCCAATGTCCAGCTGTCAAAACCAGTTCCTTATCCTTCCCATTACTTAACGCTTGAGGAAGCTATCCAACTAACCAATACGTACAACCGGAATCTGAAAAAATCGCTCGGATTGCCCGATAATTATGAACCCTGAATTATTTTGCCGGGAAGGCTCCAAAGAAGCTTCACGGGAGGTTTACGTCCTGCTTTTGCTGTTTTTCCGTGAATCCGGATAAGCCACTTTCAGCACGTCCTCGAAATAGTCAGCATAATGGATGGTCATTCCCTCCCGAAGGTATTCGGGAAGTTCTTCAAAATCTTTCCGGTTGGCTGAAGGAATTATCAGTTCCCTGATACCGACCCTTCTGGCCGCGATGGTTTTTTCCCGTATTCCTCCGATCGGAAGCACTTTTCCTGTCAGGGTCAGTTCGCCCGTCATGGCAATGCCTTCTTTTACGGGGGTATCGGTTGCCAGCGAATGCAGAGCCAGGGCCATGGTAATGCCGGCTGATGGACCATCTTTCGGAGTAGCCCCTGCCGGAACGTGCAGATGAATAAAGTGGGTCGAAAAAAAGTTCTTGTGCTTATTGTGGTGGGAAAGGATGGACTTCACATACGAATAGGCTATTTCCGATGATTCCTGCATCACCTTGCCCAGTTGGCCGGTTTGCTTAAAACCTCCTCCTTTGCCGGCCACCGCATTGGCTTCGATGTACAAAGTATCTCCACCGTATGCTGTCCAGGCAAGGCCCAGCACCACACCGGGAATACGGCGCTTGTAAAGCTCCTCGGTAGTAAAAACAGGATTTCCAAGAAAGTCCTTCAGGTTTTCCTCCGTTACCTTTATCCGCGTCGCTTTATTCTCGGCCAGCATCAGAGTGGCTTTGCGCATAATTTTGCGGATTTGCTGTTCCAGACTGCGCACCCCTGCTTCGCGTGCATACCCGTCTATTATTTTTCGCAAAGCCTTACCGGTAATCTGGATTTCGGAAGCCTTCAATCCGTGTTCCTTCCTTTCCCTGGGAATCAGATACCGTTTGGCAATTTCCAGTTTCTCTTCCAGAATGTAGCCTGGAAGTTTGATTACTTCCATGCGGTCGAGCAAGGGCTGGGGAATGGTATCCAGCTGATTGGCCGTGGTAATGAACAGGATATTGGAAAGGTCAAACCGCACATCAAGGTAATGGTCCAGAAAGTCCTTGTTTTGTTCCGGATCGAGCACTTCCAGAAGTGCCGCCGCCGGATCCCCCTGAAAGCTTGCCCCGATTTTGTCAATTTCATCGAGCATGATAACCGGATTGGCCACACCGGTGCGCTTCAGGCTCTGAATAAACTTTCCCGGCATAGCACCGATGTAGGTACGGCGGTGGCCTTTGATTTCCGCTTCATCCCTCATGCCTCCCACCGAAAAACGGTAAAACTTGCGGCCAAGCGCATCAGCAATAGACTTCCCCACAGAAGTTTTTCCGACACCCGGAGGCCCTACCAGGCAAATGATGGACCCTGAAACCTTGCCTCTCTTTATAATCGTGCTGATAAACTCCAGAATGCGCTGCTTTACATCCGTAAGTCCGTAATGGTCCCTGTCGAGTATATGCCGGGCTTTTTTGATATCCAGATTGCCTTTGCTGAAGATGCCCCAGGGCAAATCGGTAATCCATGTCAGATAAGTACGCGAAACGTGGTATTCAGGAGAATTGGGGTCGAGCATCTTCAGCTTGCCCAGCTCTTCCTCCACAACTTCCCTGGCCTCGTCGCTTAACTTCAGCTTCCTGATCCGCTTCTCAATCCGTTCAATTTCCGTGGTTTTTTCATCTTTTTCGAGTCCCAGTTCCTTCTTGATCACCTTGAGCTCTTCGCGCAGGAAAAATTCCTTCTGCTGTTTCGATATCCGCTCATTGATCTGTTTTTGTATTTTTTCCTGAAGCTGATGCAATTGGATCTCCTCCTTGAGTATCAGAAGAAGCTTTTCGGCCCGTGCATACAGATCCGTGGTTTCCAGCAATTCCTGCAACCGGTGTGGATCAGTACTCAGCATGGAGGCAATTACATCCATCATAAGGCCGGGCTTTTCCATGCCAATCTGATTAAGCGACATTTTCAACTGCTCGACAAACATCGGGTTCAGCTTCATCAAATCTTTGACACTATTGATAATGGCCATGGAATAAGCCTTCAGTTCGTCAGTAAGTATCGCTTTTTCCTCATAATGATAGTGCACATTCCAGCGCAGTTCTTCCTCTTTCCCGATACGCCGGATCATTGTAAAGCGTATTACACCCTGGGCCACAAAATTGATGTGCTCATCATCCTGCTCCAGCACCTTAAGGACTCTTACCAGGGTTCCTGTTCGATATACTTCGGAACGATAAAACTCTTCCTCGTTTATCTGCCTGACGAAAGAAACCCCCAGAAAGCGGTCGTTCCTGTCAAGTACCGATTTAATTGCCTGAACCAATTCCCGGCCTGCATAATTCAGAGGGACAGCTATCCCTGGAAACAAAGGACGGTTCTGGATGGGAAGAACCACAATATTGTCGGGATAGATCTCCGATACAAGCACTATGTTGCTTTCCCTTTTCTCTTCCATGATAAGCCATTTTTTGGGTATCAAACACTGACAAACAAGGCAACCCATTCAAAAACAAAACCATCAAAAAAAACCGGAAAAAATTTCAGCGTTTACGCCATAATGTCATAAGCGTCAATAAGCATCAGAAAAACCTTCTGATCATCTTTGTAATATAATCATATAGAATGAATGTCACAGAAATTCGATTTTTGAAATCTCTGGAAATAACTAAATCAATTAATTGATACAGATCTCTATTCATTAATGTTTTCGCGGACGTTTCCTGAACAAAAAAGCGTCCTGCAAACAGAACGCTTTATAAGAATTCAGATAAAATGATAACCTATTTAACCTTAAAAATTGTAGTATCAACAGGTTGATTAAAGGCCACTTTTGCAACTTTCTGCGCCATGCTGAACTGTCCGCCAAAATCCATAAAGGTGTTGAACGGCATTGTGAGACCGGCATCCGTTTTTCTGAAATCACTCATTGTGATGGTGATGTCGACGCTCTGACCCATCATATCTCCCTTCATCACGGTTTGAATTATCTGCCAGGAGCTGGGGTCGATGAAAAGGAACATTTCGCGGTTGGAAGGATCTGTGAGCTTAAGTTTGTAAGCATTCACTGATCCGACCTGCTCCCTGCCAACAAGTTCCAGCTTGTTTCCCTTCTGCTGGTAGTCAACAAGAGCATCACCGGGAAAGATCTGATCGCGGTTCATTTTGTACTGGTCTTCCGGCATGGGCTGAGGGTCTGAACCTCCCATCATAGGATTAACAGTCCATCCCTCTTTATCAGTAATAACCTGAATGATTTTATTTCCCATCACTTCCATTTCGGTTCTGGCTCCCTTGCCAAAAAATACAGTGGTTACCGATGGGGCTTCGGTTCCCATAACTTCAATTGTTTGTTCCACCGTCATGGAGGTTACCTTCGACATGGCATCTTTTCCACCAAGGGCTTCGACGTGGCGGGCAACAATCTCATCAAGGGTCTGTGCAGTAACAGGTGCAATCAGAGCAAACAAAAAAAGGATAATTTGTATTTTCGATTTCATGGTAATTGGATTTTGCAGTGCAATTTAATCATTTCTTGTTACAAATCGATTTTATTAAGAAAGTAACCTAATCCCATATAAAAAAACCTTGCAATTGGCTTTGAGACCAACTGAAAGGTTTTAAATCGCTGGAAAGACCGAACAAGAACCCTGCGCATCCGCCACAAGGGCCGCTTTCACTCCGTTTCAGCGGGGTTAACCCGGATGCCATCCCATAAGGCCAACCCACTGCGCATCAGTTCGCTTTCCCTCCTGATGCGCAATCCGCCACAAGGGCCGCTTCCACTCCGTTTCAGCGGGGTTAACCCGGATGCCATCCCATAAGGCCAACCCACTGCGCATCAGTTCGCTTTCCCTCCTGATGCGCAATCCGCCACAAGGGCCGCTTCCACTCCGTTTCAGCGGGGTTAACCCGGATGCCATCCCATAAGGCCAACCCACTGCGCATCAGTTCGCTTTCCCTCCTGATGCGCAATCCGGGTTAAAATTATCTTGATTAA
>Ga0315298_1010970_pt1 | contig 10767 bp, 7 predicted proteins | sample WHS_1_MG_FD_203077 | JGI IMG/M metagenome (GOLD analysis project Ga0315298, IMG submission 203077) | Extremophilic microbial mat communities from Washburn Hot Springs, YNP, Wyoming, USA - WHS_1_MG | ecosystem: Environmental > Aquatic > Thermal springs > Hot (42-90C) | place: USA: Wyoming...
AACGTCCACGTGGGCACCTTGAGCGAATCGGCGATGCGCGAGTATATCGTCGCCTTGCTGGAAGAAGCCCCTTGAACCTACAGGGGAGCACAAGATGAGCGCTACAAGGCCCCATAGTGAGGTCATGGATCTCAGGGTCAGGCAACTTACTTATGGCCTGACCTTATTTATCCATTGGGTTAGTGCGCATTGGTTATTTCTGGTCAACCTGGCTCTGGGCTTGTACAGTCTGGCGCCCTTCTCAGCCCCCGTGCTGATGGTCACCGGTCACACACGCGCAGGAGAGCTCATCTACCTCGCTGCCTCACCGTTCTGCCACCAATTACCTGAACGTTCTTTCTTTCTCTTCGGCCCGCAATGGGTTTACTCCTACGAGCAGCTCAGCCAGAGGCTAGGGGGGCCCGTACCTCTGCGGTATAACGGCGCACCGGATATCGGCTTTAAGGTCGCGGTATGCCAGCGCGACGTGGCGATCTACCTGACCATGTTTATCGCGGGGATCGCCTTTGTGTGGCTACGCCACAGTCTGAGGCCATTGACGATCAAGAAGTTCATCGCCCTGTGCGTGCCTATGGCCATCGACGGCCTGGGACAGCTCTTTGGACTTTGGACGAGCACCTGGTGGAGCCGAGTCCTTACGGGTGGGCTATTTGGCCTAGCCTGTGTCTGGTTAGTTTATCCTTATTTGGAGCGAGGGATGAGCGAGGTCCGCCAGGAGACATCCACAACCCTAGATGGCTGGAAGCGAGATGGATGAACAAGGGGTTAACGCAATCGCCGCTTTCGTTGCCGGGCTTTTGTCCTTCTTCTCCCCTTGCATTTTGCCCCTGGTGCCGGTTTACTTGGGCTATATGACGGGCACCCTCATCAGCGAGATGGATAGCCCCCAGCGCCTTAAAACCCTCTTCCACGCGTTATCCTTTGTCGCGGGCTTTAGCTTCGTCTTCGTCCTCTTGGGCCTGGCTTTTGGTCTGATCGGTGGCTTCATCTACCCTGCCATGCCCTATATCGTTAAGCTAGGTGGCCTCGTCCTCATCGTCTTTGGATTGCACATCATGGGCTTGATCTCCATACCCTTTTTGTACATGGAGAAGCGCCTAGACCTGGGTCGTGGGCGCCCGAAAAACTATTGGACATCCTTCTTGGTAGGGGTCATTTTTGCCGCCGGTTGGACGCCCTGTGTCGGCCCGGTGTTATCGGCCGTCCTCCTCCTGGCCGCCAATACCCAGACGGCCCCTCAGGGGGCGCTCTTGCTGGCGGTTTACGCTCTGGGCTTAGGGATCCCCTTCCTGGCAGTGGCCGGCCTGATTGATTTTGCCGTCCCGGCCCTGAAAAAGCTCAATCGCTATCTGCGAGCGATCTCCATCGTGAGCGGCAGCCTGCTCCTGCTCTTGGGCCTTTTGCTCTTGACGGGGCTTTACGACCAGGTGATCGCCTGGCTCAATTCGCTAACCCAACCGCTCTAGACACCTAACTCTTCATTCGCCATGGGCCGATGACGGCCTATCCCTTAATAACGATTTGGCATCCTAGAGTGTTCGCCGTATACTACGCTTAGTTCGGGGCGTAGCGCAGACCGGTAGCGCGCACGGTTCGGGACCGTGAGGTCGGAGGTTCAAGTCCTCTCGCCCCGACAGGAGCAGTGTCACGTATCATGGCCATCATTACCGTGGCTAACGTTTCCAAGTGTTTTCACCTTCGCCCCGATCGCCCACGATCGTTCCAAGAGCTTCTCGTCAATTCCTTCAAAAAGCGATCCCGACATATTCCCGAGCAAGAATTTTGGGCTTTGAGGGACGTGTCTTTCACCGTTGAACCAGAGGAAACGCTAGGTATCATCGGCCCCAACGGCTCAGGCAAAAGCACTTGCTTAAAACTTTTGGCGCGCATCATTCAGCCGACGAGCGGCACGATCCAGGTCTCAGGCCGGGTATCCGCCCTGTTGGAGCTAGGTGCAGGGTTTCACCCCGAGCTGACCGGACGCGAGAACCTATTTCTATACGGTTCCGTCCTCGGCCTTAAGCGACAGGAAATGGTGAGGCGCTTTGACGAGGTCGTGGCCTTTGCCGAGCTGGAACGCTTCATTGACATCCCCGTCAAGTTCTACTCCTCAGGGATGTACGTGCGCTTGGCCTTCGCTGCGGCGATCAACGTAAACCCCGACGTGCTTCTAGTAGATGAGGTCCTCGCGGTAGGCGATCAGAGTTTCCAGGCGAAATGTTTTGAGCGCATCCAGGAGTTAAAAGCGCGGGGGGTTACCATCGTCTTCGTTTCCCACAGTTTGGATGTGGTCCGCAGCCTTTGTAGTCGCACCCTTTGGCTGGAGAGCGGCCAGCTCTGCGAGGACGGCCTCACCGAGGCGGTTGTGGCGCATTATGTGCAACACGTACACGACAAAGAAGAGGCCTTGGCCAGGCGTGAGGCGGAGCGTACGTCACAGCCGGATAAGGGCAAACCCGAAAAGAGAGTCGGCATTGAGGGTGCCGAGCTTCAACAAACGGGAGATACGGCTTTTGCCAGGGCATCTATCCCGGCGCGGGAAGGCGAGCCGGCTCTATCTCCAGCCGCGGGCAAGCAGGCGGAATCTCCGGCCGATCCCCTGGCGCCTTATCGCAAACGCTGGGGAACACTTGAGGCGGAGATCGTTCATGTGCGTTTTTTAGATAAGGAGGGGCGCGAGCGCCTGCTACTGACCACGGGAGAGCCGATGACCGTCGTCATTGAATATATCGCCCATCGGCGCATCGAGGCCCCGGCTTTCGGCGTAGCCTTCCATCGCAGCGATGGCTTACACATGCACGGCACGAATACGGCCCTGGCCAAGTTCGATATTCCCTTCATTGAGGGACACGGCGAAGTGCGCTATTCAACCGATTTCCTACCCCTACTGGAAGGCACCTATTACCTCTCCGTGGCCATCCACGATACTGCCGAGCAACAAACTTATGACTATCAGGACTTTTATTACAAGTTCGGGGTGCGCCTAGGGCCTGTATCCCAGCGCTTCGGCACTCTGTATATCCCGGCCCGTTGGGAACATGTGCCGGATCCTGGCAAAAGAGTGGGGGAGGCTGAGGGATGATCGCCAAGTTGCGCGAACTCCTCGGCTACCGAGAGTTGATCGAAAGCCTTGTGGTGCGCGATCTCAAGGTGCGCTACAAGAACTCCATCTTGGGTTTCCTTTGGTCCTTGGTAAACCCCCTCCTATTGATGACGGTGTTTACGGTGGTCTTTACCATCATGCTGCCCAATGTTAGCATTCCCAAGTTCCCGGTATTCGTCCTCTGCGCCCTCCTTCCCTGGAACTTTTTCCACACCTCGGTTATCGGCGCAACGAATAGCATCGTGCAAAACGGGCATCTGATCAAGAAGGTCTACTTTCCTCGGGAGGTGCTGCCCATTGCCACGGTCCTGTCTAACCTGGCTAATTTTATGCTGGCCTTGCCCGTCCTGTTCCTCTTTATCATCATTTTCCGTGTTCCGTTGACTATCTGGCTCCTCTACCTGCCATTGGTTATGGCGGTACAGCTAGCCTTCACCATCGGCATCGCCCTGATCTTAGCCACAGTGAACGTCTTTTACCGCGACACGGGCGTGATCATGGAAGTGCTCATGCAAGCCTGGTTCTTCTTGACCCCCGTCTTTTACCCTGTAGACATCCTGCCCGAGTGGCGAACCTTATGGGGTATCGCCCTACCGATCCGCCGGCTCACCTACATTCTGAACCCCATGGCCTCGATCATCGCCTCCTACCGCTCGGTGCTCTATGGGTTCACCGATGGAAGCCCCCCTGCCCCGCCAGCTTTGGATTTCTTCTCGCGCACGATCGTCACCTCGCTGGTCTTTCTCGTAGTGGGCTATGTGATCTTTACGCGCTACAGCCCTCGCTTCGGCGAGGAGGTCTAACGATCGGGGAAACACCTGGCCAGAATCTGGCTGTAAAGGGCTAGGATCCTGTCGGCATGTTGCTCGGCAGCAAGTGGCGGACGAACCTGCGCGCGCAGAGAGGCGAGCCGGTCGGGATCATCTATAAGGCTCTGGAAGGCTGCCCGCCAAGCGTTAACATCGCCAGGGGAGATGAGCAAGCCGTCTAGGCCGTCCCTAACAACCTCGGCAAGTGCGCCCAGACGCGAGGCTAACACGGGCACCCCAGAGGCAAAGGCCTCGTGGGCGATCAGCGAGAAGGTCTCATACCACAGGGAAGGGATTACTACTGCGTCTGCTGATGCCAGGGTCTCCCAAACCCTTGCGCGATCCAGCTTGCCCAAGAAACGCACGCTCGGCGGCGCCTGACGCTTGAGATGCCGCGCATAAGCGGGGTCAGCGGATTCGTCGCCGGCGACCCATAGTTCGGCGCCTTCAAGACCGCGAAGCGCTTCGCTCACGATGTGCACCCCTTTTTGGGGCGCGATCCCGCCGATGTACACAAAGCGCATGGGGCCATCGAGCCTCGGCCTAGGGACGGGCGCTGAGGTCCGACGCTCAACACCCAGGGGGATGACGACGAGCTTATCTTTAGGCGCTCCATGTGCCATGTACCAACGGCCGACGAACTCGCTGGGTGCAAGCAGCGCCGCGGCGAAGGCTAGCTCCCGACGCAGAAGACCGCTGCGCCAAGCCAACAAAGCGGCGATGGCAGGAAAGGCGAGTAGGTATCGCGCCCGGCCGGACCGGGCCAAAGCGCAACGTGCGCAGTTCAAGTAGAGACGGGGGCCGGTGCACAACTGGCGGCGGTCATTGGTCAACAACTGGGCGTTGGCGCAAACCCACCAATAGTCATGTAAGGTGATCACGAAAGGGATCCCTCGCTTCCGGATCCCACGCAATGAGGCTATGGGTAGTCCCATCATGTGCTGCACGTGAACCAATTCGGGCTGTACCTCATCGAGGACGCGCCCCAGGACGCGCTCCAAGGCCGGCTCCCCAAAGGTGGCTAGAAAACGGCGCATGGGGTTCAATACGCCCGCCCAAGCCGACCAGACCCGCACGCCCTCATCATCCCAGCTCTCTTGTCCCTCGCCAGCCGCGTTACGACGGTGGAAGACGGTGACTTGATGGCCACGCAAGGCCAGCTCTCTTGCCAGAGAGCGCGTATAGAGTTCGGTGCCGCCCAAGTGTTCAGGCGGATACTGGTGCACAAGATAGAGGATGCGCACAGCTCTGCCCCTTATAGGACTTGGTTATAGGCCGCTAGGACTCGCTCACAGACGGCCTCCCAAGAGTATTGAGAGGCCACCTTTTGTCGGCCGCGCTGTCCCATGCGTTGCGCCAGGGGTTGATCCTGCAACAAGAGGGCGACCGCCTCGGCCAGCGCTCGGACATCACCATAGGGCACGAGCAGCCCATCCTCACCCTCGTCAATGACGCCGGGTATCCCTCCCGCTTGCGCGCCGACGACCGGTTTGCCATGCGCCCAGGCCTCAAGCAAGACCAAGCCAAAGGAATCCGCACGCGAAGGGAGCACGAGCATAGCCGAGGCCTCCAAAAGCGCGTGTTTAGTGGCCTCATCCACAAGGCCCAGAGGGCGAATGTATTCCCGATCCGCCGCCTTCAGCCTACGATAATAGCGGCTGAACTCAGGGGAAACTTGGCCCATAAGGGCCAAAGTCACCTCATTGCCCTGGCGGCATAGGCGGCGCACCGCCTCGGCGGCCACGAGCGCCCCCTTATCCCGGCTGACGCGGCCTATGAAAGCCACAACAGGCGGCCTTAGTTGATGGCGTTGTAGGAGCTCGGCGCAGCTCGCCCATGCGTCTGCGCCGGGCAGAGGATCAAGGCCACCGCCCACCACCCGGACACGCTCAGGCGCCAGGCCCAAGGCGAGCAAGCCCTCTCGCTCCACAGAGGTGAGCGTCAACACTGCGTGCGCATCGGCCAGGATGCGCCGTTGATGACCCATGGTGCAGTTGCGCGCCACGCGGTCGTGCCGGCCAGCCCCCAGATGGGCAAAGGGGGTGACGACAAAAGGGAGACCACGCTCTTGGGCAAAGCGCCATCCGGCCAGAAGAGGCCATTCCCAAGAGAGGTTGAAACCGTGCACCAGGTCACATCGGCCTAGATGATCCAGGGCGGCCTCTAGGGCAGGTATCCGAGGCACATACCGCGCCATGCTCATGAGAGGAGCGAACGAATTGCCCGGGAGCGCAGAGAGCAAGACCATCGCCTTACGCCAGGCCAATAGGCCAGCACGCCCGGCCGGGAAGCCCGTCACCGGGCAGCGAATGATGCGGAGACCCTCATCTCGTTCCTCAACAGGCCCCTCGGCGCTCGCTCCGGGCCTCCAAAAGTCGCGCTCCTCGCGCGCATCACTGGTGAGCACGGTGACTTGATGGCCGCGCTGAACCAAACGCAACGCCAGGGCGCGGGCGTAGCGCTCGCCCCCGCCAACAAAAGGGGGGAAAGCAGGGGTGATAAAGAGGATGCGCATCGCTCAGATCCTCTCGCGGTCTTCCTCACCAGGCTGTGATAGGCTCCGAATCATAGAGCCTCTCACCTCGGCAAAGAGATCACACCGGCATCAGCATAGTCGCTGCCGACAGTACAATCCGCGGACGCCCTACTAATCGGAATGCGGCCAACCTCGTCATACAGGCCCAGACGAAGCACTAGCGCCTCTCCGGCAAAGGCCGCTGGCAGGGACACCGTTCGGCGCTCAGATAGGAACCGTCCTGCCTGCCAGAGGGTACTTGGGTAGAGAAGAGGGAAAAGCAGATGATCGTCTTGGGTGATGATATTGCCACTCTCTGTATCCAGCAAGTGGATGAAAACCTTCAAGTCTCTGAGTGTAGGGCCAAGGCTTTCCCAGTAATACGTCAAAATAACTTCTCTCCCATTGCCCTCATCCGAGGGTGCGATCTGGGCGTCGAACCCCAGAAAGCGGGCCGCACCGCCGAACTCTACGCGGCAAGGCACTGTAGGCGAGGGGGCTTCTCCCAGAAGCGGCGATGCCTTCCTCCCGTAGATGATCACCTCGCCATCGTCCGGGATGGTGAAAGTGCGCGGCATGCGCTGGAAGGCGGAATCCGGCTGGCTAACCACTTGCATGACTTTAGCCATCGTCGGCTGTAGCCACGTTGAACCGAGATCACCGGTTTTGTGAATGAGCACGTCATAGTCCATTACATTGGCTGGTTTGGCCCACTGGATCTCGGCCGGCATGCGCCGACGGTAGGCTTCGTAGATGAATGTGGCAGCCTCAACGCCGGGATAGTCAGGTATGACTCCGATTCTTGCCCGGTCATGACCAAGAGTTTCCAAGTCCGCCACCTGCAAGGCATATGTTAGGATCTGATATATGGGCCAGGGCCTGGCGTCTGGAGCCGCCTGGCGAGTGTTCACGCGGGATGGCTGCGCTGGATAGATAAGAAAGAGCCGTTCATGCCAGAGGATAACGCTAAATTGGGGGGACCGCAGTATACTGGGCACTGTGCCAATTATGGCTTGGAATACCATGTGAACCAGCAAGCAAGCCGCAGCAATCAGCCAACGCTGTCGGGCTAACCTTGTGATGCCCCACCCGCTCAGCACCGCCATCGCTGGCAGGATGCCCACTACCTGTTTTGGATCCTGGTTGCGCAGACTGGTGAAAACGGCATAGCCCACTAGCACCGAGGCCAGCAAGAACAACACGCCGTGGCGGTCGCTCCGAGGCTGTAACTGAGCGTTTTCCTGGGCGGACGCTTTGGATATGCCCAAGCCAACAGAACCTGCCAGCAAGGCCAGGAAGCCGATGACCGAAATGTTCAGCCCCACAAAACGCACGAGATACGCGTACAGGTTGTGCAACTGCCAGGGATGCTCTGGGCCGTAGTGGGTAGCGTCCTCTCCTACAGCAGCTTCTACTGACCGCCTTATCATCGGGGCAAAATTGGGCACATACCATGGTGCTGCCAACGCCACAGCGATGGCCAAACAGAGAGCCAGGTTACGTAAGCGACGAGGCTCAAATGACCATCGGTTCTCTCGCCGGATGGATAGCAAAGCGGTCAGAAAGCAGGGGCCGATCACAAAGACGAAAAAGAAAACCTTGGTCAGCATGCCTAGTCCGAGGATCAGTCCTTCAACCAACGACCAGCCCAGGTGGGTGAAGCCGTCTGAGCGCCAGAGAGCGAGCAACGCCGCAGACACCAGCGCGATCATGACCATCTCCACCAGCAAAATATGCGCCAATCCGAGGACTATGGGGTAACTGCTCACAAGGAGTACAGCCAGTATTCCGGTACGCCGACTTTCGAAGGCCACTCCTAATCCATAAATAGTTACGAGCAAAACGATCAATGCGCCGATGTTTACCAAGAGGCCGGCATCGTCGCTAATACCGAAGAGAGCGAAGAAGGGGATCGTCAGTGTCGGCACCAGAGGAGGACGAATCCGCTCTATTGTGGTCCAGGCTTGATACCAGGCGCCGATCCCCTGCTGGCGTAAGGCGTCGTATTGTACAGCGCCCTGGTACAGATACCAGGCTTCGTCCCAGTACGGCGGGGTCTTGTCTATTCGTATCCAGAGGATAGCGAGGAACACCTGGAAGGCAATCACAGCGACAAGAAAAGCTGGGATGTAGCGCTTCATTTGTTTCATGGGACCCCCTATTGACCACTAGCACATAGACCCATCGGCAGCAGCCTCACACCATAAAGCATCACCCCAAGCGCACGCAGATCCTGCGTATTACCGTAGTCAGCGGGCTTCCAGGTGTTGGAGGCCAGGCAAATCTCCAACTGCGGCAAACCGTGGTTCGTGAGCGCCCGCACCGGCAAGCGCAGCGTCTGCCGCTCAAAGGCCTTATCCAGTTGCCCCCTGAATAGCTCCACTCCCTCGGCCTCAACGACCAAGCGAGCAGGCTCCGCATCGGGGAAGCGCCCTCCGGAGACCTCCAATTCCAGGCAAAAATCGGCCGGCGCATCAGGCACCTCGGCCGGCCAGGGCAGCGTGATAAGGGCTTCGCTGCCCGTCCAGCGAAAGGTAGCTTGATTACCATCCACCTCGCAAGCATAAAACCCCTGTCGCAGATAGGGATAGCTCCCAGGCCCTATGGGGATTTCACTCATCTGTCCTTGTGTGGTTGCAGATGAATCCTCTGCGGCCGGTAGAACTACATAAGTATCCACCCAGAACATGTGCCGAGCCTTATCGCCGGTATTGGGGGGCCTCCCCCACACATAGCGCAAAGTGGGAGTCTCTATACGCCGAGCCTTGTGGGCAACCAATCGCCACCGTTCAGGCCTCCATGCCAGATTGCCATCGGTGATCACCAAATAGACGGCACGACCTTGGGCTAATGCTGAGTCAATCAGGCGATCAACCGCCCTGGAGTCGCTACGGACCGCCTCGGTATCCCAAAGCGTAAAAGAGGGATGGCCAAAGACCAACTCCATCACCTGCGTTAAACGTACACCAGCCTCACCGTTGTCGAATAACAACACGGCACCTGAAGGAAAGTCCCCAGCCAAAGCCTCAAGCTGCCGCCAGAGGCCCTGACGCTCCTGATGTGTTAGGAACGGCAGGGTGCGCAAGCCGGTCGCATAGGCCACCGCTAGGAACACGAGAGTTGCAGTTAAGGGAACAGCCCATCTGGAGACGATCCTGAAAGGTCGCGTCGGAAGGGCCAAGCGAATCTGCTTCACCCCCTCGGTGAGCAGCCCTGCAGAGCAAAGAGCCAATGCTGGCATGATGACAGGTATCATCCGCCGCATGGCCCAAGGATGCACGGGATTCACGAAGGGATTCCAGGAGTACATTAATGGGAAAAGCGCCGCCAAAGCCAAAAGAGCCAGGAGCTCAGGGTGCCTGGCCCCTGTATAGCTACGCCAAAACAGGACAAACGCGCCGATGGCGCTCAAGAGAAGGCCAGGACGGGTCCAGTATTGCGCGAGCCAACCTACGAGACTGCTGCCCCAGGGGCGAGTGAAGAATTGCCACAAGGCGACCAGCGACCAACCTATCCAGAGTAGGGCGACAATTCCCGGAAGCCATTTCCTGCTCAGGTCGAGCAGCCGGATCAGGCTGGCACGGTCTTGGGGCCATCGGTGCCAGGCCAGGCCGACAATGCCTATTATAGCCAAGAACAACGCGATCGCAGCCCGCGTAAAGGGGTAAGAGAAAGACACTAAAGACGAGGCGAAAATGTAGAAGCGAGATAATCCCAAGCTCAGTAGGAAGCCCAACAGGCTGGCGATCCCAACAGCCAGCGCCCAGGTACACTTGCTGCTGGCCCTCTGAAAAACGCTTCCTTCCCAGCCAATAAGTAATAGGATGACGAGTGGCAAGAGGAAAAAAGGGGCCTCAAAGCGCAGTACAGTGAGTGCAGCTAGGGCTAGGCCGCTCCACAAGCTAAATCGATGAGCAAGCGTTGCTTTTGGGTCCAATTGTCTGGCCAACACAGCCAAATACAGTCCGCCCAGAAGCAGAGCCTGGGTATAGATCTCTGAGATAGGAAAGCGGGCAAACCAGACCTGAGGCAAGCTCACGCCGAGCAAGGCCACTGATAGAAGGCCCGTCTGCCAGCTCAGAAGCCTTCGCGCCAAGCCGTAAAGGGCTGCTAGGCCAACTAAGCCAAAGAAGGGCGCAGCCCACGTCGCGCGTTCAGGGCCAAATAGCCAGACGACGAGTGCCGTCCAGACCTTGGGAAGGGGCAAGAAGCCGATCTCTAGCGTCTCGCGGTCGAGCCGCCACTGATAAAAAGGCCCAAAATGACGCGCCAGGATGCTCAACTTCCCCAAGTCAAAGAACTGACGCGCAAAGTCGGTATGGGGGAGCCATAAACTTTCG
>Ga0315298_1010972_pt1 | contig 10766 bp, 7 predicted proteins | sample WHS_1_MG_FD_203077 | JGI IMG/M metagenome (GOLD analysis project Ga0315298, IMG submission 203077) | Extremophilic microbial mat communities from Washburn Hot Springs, YNP, Wyoming, USA - WHS_1_MG | ecosystem: Environmental > Aquatic > Thermal springs > Hot (42-90C) | place: USA: Wyoming...
TGTATTTTCGGTTGAGGTTTTGGTTTATTTTTTGGTATTTATTAACCATATTAATTGTTAAAAAAAATACTCTCTAAACGGAATTTTTCAAACGGTTCGATGAAAGTATTAGTTAGTTGAAAAATCCAATTGGAGAAAATTATTTCAATTTATGAAAGCCATTCTGTTTGAGGAATATATGAAAAAGACAGTAATTTATAATTCACCGGTATTTTTTATGCACGAGAATTTTTACTTCCAATTTGAAAGACTAAAACTCTTTTACATCACCGGAAACATCATATTTGCTTACGAATAAGCCAAGCACTGCTGAGTAATAATGGAGATAGTTATTTTTATTAACGGGTCCGAATTCTCCGTTGCTGAGAAATCCGGCTATTGGTGTAGGTCCAAGAACTTCCTGAACCTTTTCAGCATCATAATCTATATAAAGCGAATAACTTCTCCCTTTCGAACAAAAAAGGCAACCGCCGTAAACTTCTACTTCTTTCAGAGAGCGTTTTAGAGCAACTAATGCATTCTCGAACGCTTTGGTTGCGTATAACGGATCCGGCTGCTGAACCTGAATACTCTGACCGGCACGGGTAAATCCGGAAATCTCTATAAAACCACCATTAGGATCGCCACCGATTAAACCACGAATTAAGAAATCCCCTGCTTCAAATTTTTCCTTATATTCATTGACTGCAAGACCAACAAGAAAGTTCTCAATTAGTTTTTTCCTCTCGTTTTTCGAAAGTTTTGAATATATCATTCCCAACCATTCAATTGCCGGCATGTTCGCCACTTCATAAATAACATTATGGTCGGCACGGGTTATTGTCCAAGTTTCACCAAGAGGTTTTGCTGATTGCGAAACTATGGTTTTAAGTCCAATCCTGCCACCAATAGAAACAACTACACAACCTTCGTTGAAAACCTGCCCGTTAAGGAAAATTTTTATCTCTTCGTTCTCTCTGTATCCGTCGGCAATAGCGCCTATTAATGGAATGCCGGGATATGATTGATTCCATTTTTGAAGCCAAGTTTCTCCATCGAAATTATACGGTTCATTAAAAGCGATCCAACCGTTTGTCCCATTTCTTCTCACACCTGTTTTCCGGTAGAAAATGTCACTGCTATCAGTGGATGAAATATCATCAGTAGTAATATGAGCTGCTTTTATTTCTGATCCCGGAAGAGAATAAAGAGCCACTATGAAACTTTCGTCATTTTCGTTTTCTTCTCCGTAAACAATATTTGAGCAGCAGGAACATCCGGCTAAAACAGGAACATTTCCGTAAATCCGTATAATATCAAGTATTGCAGGTGCTACATCGAAATACTTCGGGGAGATAAAAACAAACCCAAGCGAAACAGAACCCCTTAACTCCTTTCGCATGTTGCTCACCCACTTGGCTATGGAATCTTCATCGAACTCCCCATGCCATCGGGCTACTATAGACTTCCCGTTAATCATCTGAATCAAATTTATCCGTAAAATGAAAATTTTGCAAACTTTGATTTACCGGAACTAACGTTCTTTTTCTTTAATTCATCAACCTTATTTAAGCCGGTTTATTATTAGCTGCCAAATACCTGTAATATCCTGAATTTAAGTAAGATTGGATTTAATTGTATGTAAAAAACCAAGCTCTTACCGTTAAAAACCAAGTTTGCTTATAATATTCAGAGTTGTTATTCTTTTCTGAAAGTATTTTTGATGAACACGGTCCATTTAAATAGTAAAAATACAACAGAGCAAAAAACACTGAATGACGCAGAAAATCAGAATCAGACCATTTCAATTGTCGGTGTGATTCTGAAAGGTGGAAATTATACTAAATTACTAATAAGCCAATTTCTCGGCGCATTCGGAGACAATTACTTTTTATGGTTGATTCTCGGTCCTCTTGCAGCAGAACATTCCAAAGGATTGATTTCCGACAAAGAACTCGCAATGGCTAATGCACTTTATACCTGTCTTTTATATGCTCCATACGTTGTTCTTGCGCCATTTGCGGGTTTTCTGAGCGACCGGTTTGCAAAATCGCGATGTCTTGTGGCAGCCAATCTGATTAAAATCGCCGGGACGATACTTGCAATGATTTTAATCGAAAATAGCAGATTCTGGATTGGACTGGGTTATTTTATAATAGGCATCGGCGCGTGCATTTATTCTCCGGCAAAATACGGAATCCTGCCTGAGATTGTTCCTCATCAATTGCTTGTAAAGGCAAACGGTGTTATCGAGATGCTGACTATAATCGCGGTATTAACAGGATTTCTGATCGGAGCAGTTGTCGTGGATAACTTCTCTATCGCCAATGCATTTTATATTTTGCTAATTGTTTATCTTATAAGCCTTGGTTTTGCTTTTTCGATGGAAAAAACAAAGTCAAATCAATCAGTAATTTTTAAGGAAAACGTATCACAATTTCTCAATAACGCCAAAAATCTATTAACTAACATTCGGTTGCGAAAGATATTGTTCGGAGCAGCGCTATTTTGGGCAAGCGGCGCTATCCTTAAAATGAATTTTCAACCGTGGGGCATTGAAATACTGCATCTGAAAACTAATTCAGAGATTTCCCTATTTTCTCTGTGGCTTGCAATCGGGGTTATGTGCGGGAGTGTACTCGCCGGTCATTTGCATAAAGTTGGGGATTTAAGTTTTACAAGATATTATGGCTGGATGATGGGTATAATGGTAGCGATTATGAGCGTTTTTTCCTATGAATCACCGATGATTTTGATTGTTGGATTATTAATTATTACCGGACTCGCCGGAGGGTTATTCCTGATACCGCTAAACGCTTCTCTCCAGTGGGAAAGTCATCCTGAAAAACGCGGGAAAACAATAGCCACACTTAACCTGTTTGACAATTTGGCAATGCTCATAGGCGGGGCAGTGGTTTTATTAATCCTTGAATTAGGAGCAAACCCAAAAAACGTCTTTCTATTTGAAGGCACTTTAATCATAGTTGCGGTAATATTTCTTAAATTCCCTGAAAAAATTGGCAATTCAAATGTTAATAATCTGAACGACAACAAACCGTAAAATAGAATTACATAAATAAAAATGACAGACAGTAATCATTACTCAAAAGTGGCCAGAATCTTCTTCAAAATCTTGCGGGGAATTATTCTGTTTCTACTGAAATTGTTTTACGGATTCCGTGCTTATAATCCGGAGGTTTTAAAAGCCGAAGGACCTGTACTTCTGATGGCTAACCACGTAAGCTGGATTGACTGGCTACTTATCGGTGTGCTGCTGGACGAAGACTGGAAATTCGTTACATCAAGCGTTACCGCTAATTTAAGCCCGCTTCACAGATTTATTATGATTAACAGGCGAACGTTCCCAATTGACCCTCTTTCCCCCTATTCGGCAAAAAGGATTTCTGAATACCTGAAACGCGGCGGTCGGCTCGTGCTTTTCCCGGAAGGTAGAATGTCGAGAACAGGTAATTTAATGAAACTCTATGAAGGCGCAGGTTTTCTTCTGCAAACTGCGAAACCAAAAATCATCCTCTGCTGGATACGTGGCGCAGAAAGGACTGTATGGGCTAAACATAAGGGATGGAAAAAATTATTCTCAAAAATTACACTGCACTTCGAAGGAGTCTATTCCCTTCCGGACATTAAAGAACAGTCATCAGCAAAAATCCGTGAGAGGTTGACTATATGGTTGTATGAAAAATTTGTCGGGTTGAACTTTAGGGTCGAAATGGAGTTCGGAGCATCGGATATTCCTGATGCAATTATGCAGATGGCACGCCAGAGACCATCTTTTCTTGTCTTTGAAGACGCACAGATGAACAAACTAACATACAGAAAATATCTTGTCGGGATACAACTCCTCAGAAAAGCGTTATCCTCCATGATTAGCAGAGACGATGATATAGTGGGCATAATCATGCCAAATGTGGTAGCAACAACTGTGTTAATTCCGGCTTTATGGAGAGATGAGAAAATTCCCGCTGTTTTAAATTATTCATCCGGCGCTGAGACGATGCTGAAATCTGCAGAAATCTGCGGGATCAAAACTATTATTACCTCGAAAACATTTATTGAGAAAATCCGTCTGGATATCGGGAAATTTACTTCACGCGGGCTTTCAATTATATATCTGGAAGATATACGACAGAAAATTTCCGGGGCAGATAAAACCTTTGCCTTTATTAAAAGCCTGTTCGTCCTGCCTGAATTAAAGAACACGAAAGAGTCATTGCGAAATAAAACCGCAGTAATACTATTTACAAGTGGTTCTGAAGGCGCTCCCAAAGGAGTAGAACTCACTCACCAGAATATTCTTGCAAACATACGCCAATTATTATCGGTTGTTGATATCCGCGATGATGACAGGTTGTTCGCTTGTCTGCCGTTTTTCCATAGCTTTGGGCTTACTATTGGGATGTTCGTTCCACTCGTCCGTGGACTATACTCGTTCATCTATCCATCGCCTCTCCATTATCGACTTGTGCCAGTTGTCTTCTATGAAAAAGACTGCACAATCATGTTCAGCACTAACACATTTTTAAACGGATACCTGCGACGGGCGCATCCGTATGATTTTCACAATATGCGGTTGTTATTTGCCGGGGCAGAAAAGATTCAACCATCTACTGCAAAAGACTTTTCGGATAAGTTCGGAGTAAGGATTCTCGAAGGTTATGGCGTTACAGAATGCAGTCCTGTACTTTCAGTAAATACGCCGATGATGAATAAACCAGAAACAGCGGGACGATTTCTGCCCGGCGTAGAATGGAGACTTGAACCAGTCGAAGGTATAACCGGAAATAATAAAGGAAGATTGTTTGTAAAAGGACCTAACATAATGAAGGGCTACATAAATCCAGAAGAGAACAGCAGGTTCAAGGCGCTTGGTGGCTGGTATGATACAGGCGATATTGTTAGTGTTGACGAAGATGGATTCGTGAAAATTATTGGCAGGGTGAAAAGGTTTGCAAAGGTTAGCGGAGAAATGATTGCTCTGGGAGCAGTGGAAGATATTTTAATGTCCGCCTTCCGCGATGTAAGAAAAAATTTTCAGATTGCCGTCATTTCAATTCCATCCAAGCAGAAAGGCGAGGAAATAATTGCCGTCACAAATTCAAACCAGATTACGATTGCAGATGTGAGAAAGGCATTGTTAGAAAAAGGTTTTTCACCCCTTGCGGTGCCACGGAATTTAATCTATATGGCTGAAATTCCAAAACTCGGCTCCGGAAAAATTGATTATCCGAAACTGAAGTCTATGCTCGAAAATAAAATCAGTATCGAAAATACGGAATGACGAAATTCTAACTCTGCAATAATGCCTAATTTTCCAGATAAAGGATTCCTAATCTCCACGGTATTTCGCCGTAACTTTTTCCTGCGCGGTCTTTGTCGCTAACTCCTTGAAATAAAAACTTAAGGTTTTTCAAATCAATCTCAAGTTTTTCATCAAAGCCCGCTCGGAGTATCTCGCCATGGCTAAAAGAATCAGTCCATCGTTCGCCAATCGGGATCGTATTTACCGTCGAAGCAAAAGGATTCTGATACGAATCTGCAAGCGGTCTCCATTCGCCATCAAGGGTATTGGCATAATAGGCTTTATAATACCGTCTTCCACCTGAAGCCTGCGCCTCGACAATTGTTAGGTAAAGATTTTTATTTTTAATTTTGTATGTATGACTTGCTTCAAAGATATCGCCGCGAAGAACAATTTTCGGTTGTGTCCAGCCGTCAGGGAAAGCGTTTAATTCGGTTTCCGAACGCCACATCCTTCCATCCAATGATGTAAAAAACAGATGCGCTTTTTTATCGTCGCAGATTACCCAAAAATCTATCCACTGGTTGATGTTTGTTGGCGCGTTACTGAACAGAAGCTTCGGTTTTGTCCATGAAGCAGGATTGCTGATATCATCCGTTGTTGACCATGCCGGCTGCAAGGCTGGTTTTCTTGTTTGTTCAATAACCTGATAAATTAAATACCATTTTTTATGGGGCGTGAAATAAAAAACCTGTGGGGCACAATAGTAACCATCGGTTAAATTAAGAATGTAACGTGGCGCCTTGTCCGCGTCTTCCCATTTTTCAAAATTTAAATATTCAATCTGATGAGTCCGTTTCTGACTACGGATTGTGCAAAAGAGATGCCACTTTCCGTTATAAAAAACAACCGATGGGTCTTTAACAGAAAAACATCGGTCATCCCTGACAACCGGAGAAACAAGCGGCGGACTGACCTTCCACTTAAAGGTTCGGGGTAAATCCGCATTTAGTTCTGCGGAAAACCCCGGCACAAATGCCGATATAAAAACAGAGAAAGTTGCAAGGTAGACAAATACCTGTGTCTTCATATTTTCCTGTGAAAAATTAAATCACATAAGGATACCTTTGTGGACGACTCAATAGACGGTTTGCATACTCATCATTTACAATCTGTTCTTTTTCACCATCCCAGACAAGTTTCCTTCCAAGGATATATGAGAGATTTCCCAAAATACAGAGTGCAGCTGTGCGGTAACCGATTTCTATATCAACCGCGGGTCTTAAATGTCCTTCACGGATTGCCTTAAACCAGTCCGCCTTGTGATTCATGTTAAAGTCTTCATATTCATCTGTTCTGTAAACCTCTTCTCCTCCTGGAGGCAGTTTAAAATTAATGGCCTCAGGATTTGCCGGCCTGTAGCCCCCTTCCCACTCAAGAACAAGGTGACCATTTTCACCCCAGAATACATTTCCAAACTCGGTTTTACCCACTTTGTTTCCCGGTTGCTCCCATTCAAGAGTCCAGTCCGGATTTTTAAACTGATAAACTACTTTCATAGTCACCGGGCAATCCCACAATCCTTTTGGCGGCGGTGTGCCTGTGGCTTCCACTGTGAATGAAACCTGATTATCCGCTTTCATACACCAAAGAATTGTGCTGAATTGGTGAGCGCCACGGTCGCGGATTTGTCCACCTCCAATCTCAAGAAACCAGCGAAAATTCGCAGGATGATAACGTCTGTTAAACGGTCGCCATGGCAAAGGTCCGAGCCACAAATCCCAATCGAGACCTTCCGGAGGTTCACTATCGGGTATCGGATTTGTATCAACAGGGTTTTCGTAATGCCAGCAGGTTACTTTATGAACTTTTCCGACAATGCCGTTCCGTATAGCGCGACAGGTGTACCATGCGCCTTTAGCAGTCCTTCCCTGAGCACCTACCTGAACAGCCACTTTGTTTTCGCGCGCAGCTTTAACCATCGCCCGTCCTTCGGCAATGGTGACGCATGCCGGTTTTTCAACATAGACATGTTTTTTGCACTGGCAAGCATGAACAGTCTGAACAGCATGCCAGTGGTCAGGGGTTGCAATCAATACTGCGTCAACATCCTTTCTTTCGAGAATATACCTGTAATCTTTATAAGCCGTGGCAGTGCCTGCCAGTTCATTGTAAGCGGCTTCCAAACGGTTTTCATCAACATCGCAGACGGCGGCAATATTGACTTTTCCTTCGTCGCGGAAACGCATCATATTACGGAGATGGGTCATTCCCATTCCCCCAACTCCGATTAACGCCACAGTTAATTTAAAATTCGCGCCTGCGCCACAAACAACGCCTTGCCTTGCAATTTCAAAGGCACCTAAAAGCCCAGCAGATGCCTTTAAAAAACTGCGTCTTGAAATATATCCCGCGCAACCAGATTTTTTCCGTGGAGTCATATTAAGTATGATTATTCCAGCAATATGAAGATTGGCAATAAAAATTACGGGGGTAAAAATGACAGATTACATTTTAATTTTTCCTCTAAAAAACCGGAATGCATCTGTCCCTGATGGCAAATTGGTAAAAGTAATTGCGCCTGATGGCAGCACAGTGTTAGTCGAAAAGTCAGTCCATTGTAAAAGATTTGTAGAGGTTTGAATCACATATTCAACAGCCGGCTCACCATATAATTTCAGTTCAGTGCTGTTCGTTGAAGTCTTTGTTATTTTAAGTTGCGGAGGATTTACGATGGTCTCAGCAGTTACTATAAACTCATCAAAAATCATGTAGTTATTGCCTGGGTTATTGGTATCATGCAAAACCCATGAGGCGTCAATATCTCCAAGCGAGAGTGCATATCCTTTGGTAGTCATCGGGAGTGACGGTGTAACCTGAACATCGTTTATTTCAGCAATCCAGCGGTTCCGTGGAAAATTCATGGCAATAGTGAGTCGGTATAAACCGTAGTTAAAAAAACTATAGCCCGTTGAATAGAACTCGCCTGCGGTATCAAGCGAATAGTTTATATTCAAAGTCTCGTTGTCAAAGTCTATCGAAAACAATCGCTGATCATTTGTGTTGTAAACGCTCCAGCGGAAGTCATCATAGTGACCGTTGGACGAATCCTTTATTTGAAAAATAACAGAAAATTTTATTACAGGGTAATTAGACGTTATCTGGTAATTCAATGGACGCCAGACTACTGATGCAGTTGTAACCGGGATAACGTTGGAATATCCAATATATGCCTGCTGACCGAATCCGGGAAAAAATATTTCATCAACAGTCAATCCGTTCCATGCACTTCCCTCGCCTGTCCATCCGTTTTGCCCAATCAGTGTGTATTGCGGATTAAAACCTTCTTCGATTTCGAATCCAGTTTTATAAATTAAAAGCGATTGTGTCTGACAAAACCCGTTGACAATTAACGATGCAATTATCAGAAAGACGCCACTATATATTTTAAAACCAATCCGCATGTGTAGAATTGAAACACTTATTACATGATTATTAAACTAAAATCAAATCACCTGTTTTTTCCGTATGAATCTTTATAGCCCGGGGGTGTTGATGGCATTGAAGGTGGAACAGACGAAAATCTACCACTATAACTACCGGAATGCGAAGGTATATATGAACTTCCCTGAGGAGCAGGCGAGGAAGGCGTAACACTCTGTTTTGGCGCTTCATATTTTGTTGCAGGGGCATGAACATAACTTCTTACAGGGGCTTGTGGTGAAACGATAGGACGAGGCGATGAGGATGGCATGGGAGAAGGCGAAGGCGTCGGTAACGGAGTAAATTTCACACCGCCGGGTTGTATTTCCGTTGCACCTTTGGGATTCGATGGTGGATTCACAGGTTTCATGGGTTGCGGTGTAACCGGATGCACCACAGGAGCCCTGAATCCACTTTCCCGCAATTGCGGTGTCGACGGGGTTGGCAACGGTTGAATCCTGTTTACAGGTGCTCCCTGCGGATTGTTTGGAGAAACTCCCGGATTCCCTCGCGGTGCTAAGCCGGAGTCAGGTATTCTCTGAGGTGTAACAGAACCCGATGGGTCAACTGGCGAACGCATTCTCGTTTGTGGAGGATATGTTGGTGGAATAGATGGCGTTACTATTGGATTAAGTTTTGCCGCACCATAAGTGCCTGCTGTAAGTCCGTTGTTCGGCAGAATAGGCTGAGGCTTTGCTCCAACCGGTTTGGAAATGGTAGTGTCCTTTGTGGGTATTTCTTTTGTTGTTGCTGAGCTCGGAGTAACCGGTGTTATTGTCTTTGGAATTTCGGCTTTTGCAACCTCCGGAGTGCGCGTTGCTATGATTTGTTTGTTATCTCCAGATACTATCCCCGGCTGTTGAGGTCTTATGGGTGCGGATGGAAGAGATGTTGTTTTTGCAATTCCTGCAGTCGGCTTTATTGGTTCGATAGTCTTCTGCTGACCAGGAGCCGGAGTTCTTGATGGAACCGCAATCTCCTTGCCTTGAGATTTTTCCCCCGGTTTTCCTGAAATACTACTAACAGGAACATTAGGTTTTGCAGGCTCAGACGCTAATCTGCTAACTGGCGTTGCCGAAGGAGTCAATTTCGTGGGCGAAACTGGCGCCTTCTCCGGAGCCGTGTATTTTACAGGCATGATTTTCGGGGTGATGGATTGCACATCTGCCTTTGCAACTAAAGGAGTCTGAGGCGATGGACGATACAATACAATGTTGTTACCGTCTTTTACAAGTCTTTCAGAATAGATTGGTTTAGGTCCTTGTGAAGGAATATCTCGCACAACCACCTTTTTAACTTCTTCTCTCGTTAGGCGCGAAATATGTTCCGTACCAACGCCGGTATTTATAACCACATTGTTGTTATTACCGGTTATATAATTATTAATCACTGTTGAATTTTCATAAACAGGACGAACATGATCGCGAGGTAAAGCATACCTGTAGAAATCCCGATGATGGAAACTGTGCCATGAAACAAAGGTATAGTGCCAGTCTGAAAGTCCGAAATCAAAATGAACATCTACATGTCTTCCATGATAAATGAAACCTATACCTGCATGATAATATGCATGAGGAGGCAATGGTGCCCATCCACAATATGTCGGAGTAACTCTCCAGCTTACCCATGCAGGAGCCCAAACAGTATCAGGAACCCATACCCATCCGCAACTATAGTGATAATGCCATCTGCCATAGTGGAAAGTAGCCCAGCCCCATGAATAGTCAGAAAGCCAGTACCAGCCATAGTCTGTCCACACCCATCTGCCACCATGAAAATATGGTCTCCAGCCTGGATTAATGACCACTACTGTCGGCTGCCAGCAGTAACCATATCCATCAATGTAAAGCCAAGAACCATAAGGCGAAAGGTAGTTATAATAAACCGCAACGGTCTGAGGTATTTGCTCATGAACCACCACAGGCTGTTGCTGGACAACCACTTGCGGTTGCTCGGTCTGAACCGGAACATATACGGTTTGTGTATAAACCTGTGTCTGAATTTGTGCTATCTGAACCTGTCCGGAAGGCTGTGAAACCTGCTG
>Ga0315298_1010975_pt1 | contig 10764 bp, 9 predicted proteins | sample WHS_1_MG_FD_203077 | JGI IMG/M metagenome (GOLD analysis project Ga0315298, IMG submission 203077) | Extremophilic microbial mat communities from Washburn Hot Springs, YNP, Wyoming, USA - WHS_1_MG | ecosystem: Environmental > Aquatic > Thermal springs > Hot (42-90C) | place: USA: Wyoming...
GCATGACCTCGAACGACACGTCGCGCAGGGCCCGGAGGCCCCCGAACTCCTTGCTCACGCCGATAACCTTCAACATGGGTTCGGTTCCGGGCTCGGTCATGGGCTCAGTCGCGCGCTCGGTCACGCGCTCGCTCACGCCGGCTGCCCCCCTTCGCGACGGCGGGCGGCGACGACGAGGCCACCGGCGCCCCCGGCACCGCCGGTACCGCCGGTACCGCCGGCACCGTCGGCCGCCCTCTTACCCCAGGACGGCCACTTAATCGCGGCTATCCCGCCGGGCCAGACCGGAGCCACGACAGTCAGGGCCAGACCGTAGAGTAGGTAGCGGAACAAGGCCGCCCCCCGCAGGGCTTCCGGAAGAGCCAGAAGCAGGGCCGTGCCGATGATGGGACCGGGCAAGGTGCCCATCCCCCCGATGACGAGCATTGCCAGCATGGTAAAGGCCTCGTCGGGGACGAAGGTCTGCCAGCTCACGTACTGCCCGTTGTGGGCGAAGAGGACGCCCGCGAACCCGGCGACGGCCGCCGCCAGGACGAAGGCGAAAAGCTTCACGCCCTGGACGTTTATCCCGATGGCCGAGGCCGCGGCTTCGTCCTCCCGGACGGCGACCATCGACCGCCCTATCGGCGAGTTGACCAGGAAAGCCGCAATCACCAGGACCAGCACGAGCCCCGCCAGGTTCAGGTAATACAGCGCGGTCGCGCTGCCGAGCACATGGCCGAAAACCGAGGGCAAGCTGATACCGGGCAGGCCGTTGGGGCCTCCGGTAAACTCGGCCGTGGAGGCCACGAGCCGCACGACCTCGCCGAAGCCGAGGGTGGCCATTATCAGGTACTGGCCCTTGAGCTTCAGGATGGGTATGCCGAGCAGCAGGGCGACCAGGGCCGTGACGACCGTGCCGGCGACCAGGTCCACCGCGAGACTGCTGTGAAGATGGATGCTGAGAAGCGCGGTGGTATAAGCCCCGATACCGAAGAAGGCCGCCTGCCCCACCGAGAGCTGCCCGGTGTAGCCGACAAGAAGGTTGAGCCCGGTGTTAACCGCCGAATAAATGAAAATGAGGGAGGCGACCCGGAAGACGAAGGTCGGTAGGGGTACGCACGGCAGGACGAGCGCGACGAGCAGGGTCGCCCCCCAAAGCAGCCGGGACAACTTCGAGGTTTTTGGTCCGGGCATCAGATATTCTCCTCCACCGGCTTACCCAGAAGGCCCCAGGGTCGGACAAGGAGCACCAGGACCAGAATGACCATGGCGATGGCGTCCTTGTAACCCAGAGAGATGTAAGCCGCGGTCAGAGTCTCCAAAAAGCCCAGGAGCAGCCCCCCGGCGACAGCCCCGGGAATGCTGCCCAGTCCGCCGATGACGGCCGCCGCGAAGGCCTTCATCACCAGCAGAAACCCCTGGGTCGGGTAGATGACGCTGTACATCGCGCCCAGCAGGACCATGGCGCCGCCGGAGATGGCCGAAGCGAGAATGAAGGAGCTGACGATGATGAACTCCCGGTTTATGCCCATGAGGACGGCTGTCTCCGGGTCGATGGTGGCGGCCCGGATGGCCGTGCCCAGGCGGGTCCGGCGGAGCATGAGGTCCAGGGCGACCATTATCAGGAAGCTCAGGACGATGACCACGACCCGCGTTCCGGACAGCTGCACGCCGGCGATGCTGACGGGCGGGACGGGGACGTCGACGGCGAACACCTTGCGACCGGGCCCCCAGAGGACCAGGATGGCGTTCTCGATAACCAGGGACATCCCGATACTGCTGATGAGGCTCACGATGTGCGGAGCGTTACGGGTGGTCCGGAAGTTGGCCCGCTCCACCAGGACACCCAGCACGCTCGTGATGACCACGGCCGCCAGGACGGTGACGAAGAACGAGCGCGTGAAGGCCCCGACGGCGGCGATGGCCAGATAACCTCCCAGGACCATGACGTCGCCGTAGGCCACGTGGAGCAGCTTCAGCACGCCGAAGACCAAGGTGAAGCCCAGGGTTATGAGCGCGTAGACCGCACCCAGGGCGAGGCCGTTGGCCAGCTGCTGCGCCAGCAAAGCCTCTCCCCTCCAATCTCCTCGCGCGCCTCGCGCTGCGGGGCGCGAGCTAGACTCGCCGGCTTTGTAGACTGGGCGTATACCGCTTGTATACAGAGCCCGGTGTGAAGCTGTCGGTTCGCCGCAATCGCCGTACTTCCTGCTGAAGGTCGTGCGTGGTCCGCTCATTTTTAAGCGGGTAAGCGGCGCTCCGACCGGCCCCGTAGCGGCGCTGCGGCGCGCGGCGGGACGGCGGCGGTCGCCGGCGGCAACGGGGCGCGGCGTTGCGGCGCGTGGCGTTGCGGCGTTGCGGCGCGCGGCGTTGCGGCGTTGCGGCGGACCGCCCGGCCTGCTACCATCCAGGGTGGCCGCTACCGTGCGAGGCGGACGGCGACGGGAACGGGACGGGAGCGGCAACCCGGGCCACGAGCGCGACGGCGTGTGCGATGGGAGGACTCGGCGCGACGACATGACCAACACGACGGTTATCCAAGTCCGAACTGAGGGGCGCCGGGCTTTCATCGACATCACCCGCCGCGTCGCTGAGGCTGTCGAAAAGGCGGCCGTGCGCTCGGGGATTGTGACGGTTTACGTCCCCCACACCACGGCCGGGGTGACCGTGAACGAGAACGCCGACCCCTCAGTGGTCGCCGACATTTTACGAAGGCTGGAGGAGCTGGCTCCCGACGACGGTCCCTGGACACACCTGGAAGGCAACTCCCCGGCCCACGTAATGGCCGCCCTGGTCGGGTGCTCGGTCACCGTCCCGGTGGTCGAGGGGCGTCCGGCCCTCGGACGGTGGCAAGGCATCTTCCTCGCCGAGTTCGACGGCCCGCGCACCCGTCAGGTCCTCGTGACGGTCCTCGGTCAAACCCGAGACCGGTGACGGCCCGGCGCGACATCGCCTCGAGGCGGGGCCGAAGGCTTGGCGCTCGTGAGCCCTTCCTCGAGCGGGGCCAACTGGCATCGACCCCCTTGACCTCGACCCACCCTTGGGCGCGTACGCCCCTGAGCTCGGTCGGGACAGTTGTCGTGCAACGGCAGTCGGGGTGGGCTGGGAGTGGGCTGGGGGCGGGAGGTCGACCCCGCCGGTGAACCCCTGGTAGCTGGAGGGAATCCGCCCCAAAGGCGTCGAATGGACGATTGGTTCGGGCCCGGAAATATCGGAAGGCCCGCCAAGGACCGGGGAGGCCGATGCGGTTTGCGCGAAGCGCTCCGCCTCATCAGATACGCCAGGCCGTACCGGAAGCAGCTCTTCATCGCCGGCCTCAGCCTGGCCGGGGTCATCGGGATGAATCTCTTGAGCCCGTGGATTATCCGCCAACTGGTTGAGGTGGTGACCACGGGCGTCGGCGACCGGGCCCAGCGGCTGCGCTGGACCGGCCTCCTCGCTCTGGCCGTGGCCGCTTCCTACGCCGTCCGGGGCGTTCTCGAGTTCCTCAGCAACTGGATGACCCATATCGCCGGTTGGGGGGTCGTCACTGACTTCCGAACCCGGGTCTACAGCCACCTCCAGCGATTGTCGCTCAAGTACTATCAGGACAAGCAGACAGGGCAGCTCATGTCGCGGACCATCAACGACACGGCGACGTTTGAGGCGCTCATCGCCCACGTCGTGCCGGAAATGACGGTCAATATCTTTCTTTTCATCGGCATAGCCGTCATCCTGTTTTTCATCAACTGGCGCCTGGCCGCCATGACCCTCGTGCCCATGCCTTTTCTGGTGTGGGTCATCGTCGGCTACACCCGACGGGTGCGGCCGGCCTTCCGGGTCGCTCAGCGGAGCCTGGCTTCTCTCAACGCCGTCGTCCAGGACAATCTCTCGGGCATCAAGGAAATCCAGGCCTTCACTCAGGAAGAGCGCGAGGAGGGCCGGGTGGCCGAGCACGCCCGTATATACTCCCGGGCTATCGTCCACGCCATTAAACTGAGCTCAATCTACAACCCGGCGGCCGAGTTTCTCGCCGGCCTGGGGACGGTGGTGGTCGTCTGGCTCGGCGGGCGGTTCATCCTCGACGGCCGGATTCCCGTCGCCGACCTTGTCGCCTTCGTCCTCTACCTCGGCATGTTCTATCAACCGGTCAGCACCTTGAGCCGGCTCAACGAGAGCCTTCAGCAGGCCATCGCGGGGGCGGAGCGGGTCTTCGAGGTCCTGGACACGGTGTCGGAAGTCCAGGAGATGCCGGGGGCCCGCGAACTCCGGCATTGCGAGGGGTATATCGAGTTCCGGGACGTCTCCTTCCAGTACGTCGAAGGGCAGCCCGTCCTGGAGGACATCAGTTTCGAGGCCAGGCCGGGGGAGCTGGTGGCGCTGGTCGGTCCGACCGGGGTCGGCAAGACGACCATCGCCAGTCTCATACCGCGCTTTTACGACCCGCAGAAGGGTCGGGTCCTGGTGGACGGCCACGACGTACGGGAGCTGACCCTGGCTTCGCTCCGCCGCCACATCAGCATGGTCCTCCAGGATGTCTTCCTTTTTAACGGGACGGTCAAGGAGAACATCCTCTACGGTCGGCCGGGGGCGAGCGACGAGGAGGTCATCGCCGCCGCCAAGGCCGCCAACGCCCACGAGTTCATCGTCGAGCTCCCCGACGGCTACGATACTCAAATCGGCGAGCGCGGGCTCAAGCTCTCCGGCGGCCAGAAGCAGCGGCTTTCCATCGCCCGGGCCATCCTCAAGGACGCGCCCATCCTCATCCTCGACGAGGCGACGTCGTCGGTCGATACCGAGACCGAGGTCCTCATCCAGCAGGCCCTCGAGCGGCTCGTCCGGAACCGGACCACCGTGGTCATCGCCCACCGCCTCTCCACCGTGCAGAACGCCGACCGCATCATCGTCCTTGAGGAGGGACGCATCGTCGAGATGGGCCGGCACGACGAGCTGCTCGCCCGGGGAGGTCTTTACGCCCGCCTGTGCCGCGCGCAGCTGGCGGTCGGGTCCCTGGCCACGGAAGCGGCGGCCCTCCAGTGAGAGACCGGAAGGCCGCCGCTGTTTGACAGGGGCTCCGGGCCCGCTCGGGAACGGCCGGGGCAGGACCGGCGCCGGGAACTACTTTTCCAGCAACCCCTCCAGACCGGCCGCGTTACGGTGTTCCGGCCTCAGGACCAGGACGGACAGGACCAGGGTCCGGTTCAAGGACGTCCCGTCGCCCTGGCTGCCGGCGACATCGATGGTCAGGTTATAGACGCCCTCGCGGCCGGGCAGCTTGAACCCGCCCTCGTAGAGACCGCCCCCCGCCGCCGAAGGCCCGAGCCGGAAGCGGGCCGCCAGCCCGTAGTCGGGGCCCCAGCCAAGCCGCCCCTTACCCGGCTCCGTGGCGACGGCTACGCCGCTCACGTCGAGACCGACCAGGGGTAGGCCGTCACTGCCCAGGGCCTCGAGCTGAAGACGCACGGTCTCCCCCGGCCTGTAGACGCCGGCCGGCCCACGGCCTAGCCTGAGGGCGGCGCCGCCCACGAAATCGATGGTCGCCAAGTAGGCGTCGGTCACCGGGGAGGACACCTCGAGCGACCAGTCTCCGGGGAGCGGGTCGTTGACGACCGCCCCGAGCGCGGCGGCCCCGCCGAAATACTCCCCGACGGCCGGCGTACCGACCACTCCGCCGGCCCCGCCGACGGTCGTTCCGCCAAGCGGTCCTCCCGCCCCTCCTCCGGCCGGCGAGCCGCCCGCTCCCGCAACACCGCCGAGGGCAAGCGGGATGCGGGTCCCGTCGGGGGCGACGAGCCAGGCCGAGGCCGCGGGGCTGCCGACCAGGCAGCTCACTTCAAGGCTGAGCACGCCGCTCTCGACCGCGAAGCGGGTCCGGGCCGTCCCCGATACGGGACCTCCGCGGACGAGCCCGGCCGTTGTCCCGGCGGCTGGTACGCCGGCGGTCAGCGTCGCGGCGGTCAGCGTCGCGGCGTTGATGGTGCCGGCACTCATCGCAGCGGCGGTGGAGGCCGTAAAGGCGGTGGAAGCAGTGGGAGCGGTGGAGGTGGCGGAGGTCTGGTAACGCCCGAGGTACGGGGCGATGTACTTCCACGTCTTGGAGCCCATGCGGATGTTGTCGTGGTTGCACGAACCGTCGGTGAAGACGCGGGTCCCGTTAGGCAGGCCGTGGGCGCTGTAAAGGCAGACCACGCCGTCGTTGGCGTCGTAGAACCACAGGTAGTTGCCGCCGAACCACATGGCCGAGAACCAGGGGCCCCAGTCGGTGCCGGCTCCCGTGTAGTAGCGGACGTTGGCGTCCTCGGGGCGGTTGTCGGTGATATAGCGGAAGTAGTCCATGTAGCTCGTCTGCATGACGTAGGTCCCGTCGTCCCGTTGGCCGAGCAGGGCCGCCAGCCACCACGCCCACCAGCTGTAGCACAGGTCGGCCAGCTGCGAGCCCCGGTGCGGGCTGGCCAGGGTGAAGACGTTCTGGACGTACGGGTAGGCTCCGTAATGGACGATGGCCGCCTGACTGTCGATGCCGCCCTTCGAGTGGGCCACGATGTCGACTTTGGAGACGCCGAACCAGCGGCAGATAGCCTCGAGCTGCGTGCGCAGGACCGAACCGTTCAGCCACATCGAGCCGGCGCTGCCGTCCGCGTCGCGGAACTGGACGAAGGCCGTGCGGTAGCCGTTATTGTAGGCGTAGGCGTACATGTCGTTGTTGCCGTAGTACATCGTGGGGCCCCACCAGTCGTCGGCCGAACCGTGCAGACCCTGGACGAAGACGATGACCGGCTTGGACGGGTCGAAGTTCGGCGGGACGGCCCCGATGAGCCAATCGCCCGCGTTGCCGCTGGGGTTGACGTCCACCAGGGTCGGCGGCGGCGGGACGGTCCAGGCCGCGGCGGGGGCGGCCGGCAGCCAGACCGCCAGCGCCGCCAGAGCCGCGACCAGAGCGGCCCGCAGGATGCGGGGCCGGACAAAGCTCCTGCCGGCGATACTCCTACCCATGGCAAAACCCCCTTACCCCTAGAAAATACCTCGGGGTTTCGGTCGGCTCCGCCCTGGGCCCTGCCGGACTACAGCAGCGTTTTCTGACAATTTCCGCGCGCCTACGCGCCCGTCTCAAAGGCCCCTGCGGTCCCGCTTGGGACCTGGCCGGGCCCCGGCACTTCCCCGGCCTCGGCCGTCGCGTCGCCCGCCGGTCGAGCCGGCCGCGCCAGCCGCGCCAGCGGCCTCGCGGGCGAGCCGCTCCATGGCCCGCTTGGCCTGCTCGTAGCCGGCGAACCGCCGCTCGGCGCGCCGGAAGGACGTCGTGTGGGCCCGCTGGCGACCGTTCACCATGCCGACGCCGAGGACCCTATGCAGAAGCTCGTGGAACATCACGAACTCGGTCAGGTAGTCCGGGACGCGCGGGTCGTCGAGGGTCAGAGATATGACCACGGTGTCGGTGGCCGGCTCGTAATGACCGAATTTGCGGCGGGTTACGGTCCGGCTCCAGACCAGCGTCGGCCGCTCGAGTCTGCCCCCGAAATACGCGGCGTTCACCCGCTCGAAAACCTCCGCGAGGTCGAAGCAGCGCCCGCGCGTGTCGAGCGGCGCGGCCCCGCCGTCCCGCTCGAGGGCGAGAAGAACGCTCCGGTAATCCTCGCCCGACGCCCACTGACGGACGCGCGCAAGGGGTGAGAGGTCGCCGCCCCGGTCCGCACCCCGGCCGCGGGGCGGGAGGCGCCCAGGGCGCGGAGCAGGCCCACCACCCGGCGGCCCCGATTGAACACGGGACGCAGTGCCCTCAAAGGCCGCGCGCAGGAGGTCGGCGATAACCTCGCGCGGGGCGGCGATGAAGCCCTCGCTGGCGGTGACGGAAAGAGTCGCAGCCGTTGCCCGCCCCACCGACCTCGCCCGGTACAGGGCCCCGATGTGGTAGAAGTCCAGCCGGACCGTAACGGGGAGGCCCATCCCGGCGATGACTTCGGCCGCCTGCCGGAGGGCGGCAAGGTGCCTTTCGAGCCTGACGGGGTCGGCCAGGTATCGCAGCCAGAGGTAGGCCCGCCGCGAGGGGTCGGGGAGCTCGGCCGGCGAGCCGCCCTGCTCGGCGCAAAGCCTTTCGACACCCTCGACGACGCGCCCCGCCAGTTGGGCGAGCCCGGCGGGGGCGGATTTCGCGAGGCTCGGGCCCACCAAGCGGGCGATATCGCCGCGGAACCGCTCGGCAAAGGCGACGAGGTTGACGACGCGGAAACCGGGGTCACGGTCACGGGCCTTCATGTTCCAGGGTCCGCATCACTTGCCGTTCGGTAACGGCGGCAGGTCGAGGTGCCTCTCCACGCGGGTGACTCTGCGGCCCAGGCGGGCGATGTCGCTGTCGTGCCGGTTAACCGTGGTCATCAGGCTCGAAATCATCTCCAGAGCAATCTTGCTGTTGTGACGGAACTCCTCGAACTCCAGCCCCAGCTTGCGAATCTGCTCGGTCAAGCCCGCAAATCCAGCCGCCATTTCTGCGCGCACGGCGGCCAACCCCTCGGCCAGGTCCTGCTTGGTGGCCATCTCGGCGCGCACGGCGGCCAACCCCTCGGCCAGGTCCTGCTTGGTGGCCATCTCGGCGCGCACGGCGGCCAACCCCTCGGCCAGGTCCTGCTTGGTGGCCATTTCGGCGCGCACGGCGGCCAACCCCTCGGCCAGGTCCTGCTTGGTGGCCATCGTCTGGTGTTCCAGGTGACTGGTCCGGAGCGCGTCCACGATGTCGGCGAGAACCTTGTAAACGCTCATGCTCACGGCCTCCCAAGGGGGCGGGAGAGCCCCCGGCTCTTAGGGCCGGGCTCAGAGGTCGGCGGGTACCCGGCTGGGGGCAGAGACGCACCCAGCATTCGGCAATCCGGAGCAGCCTCCTGCCTTCGGGCGGTGACCGCGGCGGATATCATTCTGCGGCCCCCGTCGGCGGTTGCTCCAATAAGCGCTCCAGGCCGGCCGGAAGCTCTCTCTGGAGGCCCCTGTCGAGATTCAGGTAGACGTAGCTCCGCGGCGGGCGCGTGCCGGCACGAGCTGGATGGAAAGCACCGCCTTCAGGTATGGGCTTGAGAAGGAGCGGGGTGGCGCCCGAAGAAGCGTTGGTGAGAAGCCTTGGTGGAGTTTGTAGGCGAAGCTCGAGTGGAGTTTGTAGCCGAAGCTTGAGAAAAGCCCGCGAAACGAGGGGTCGGAGTTGGCCAGGGTAGCTTGGGCTCACATGTGTGACCATGCGTTCTACGACGCCCAGGGGAAGCCGTGCCTAATCGGGATTTTCGTGGCCATCTTCACCCCTCGCGTTCCGGCGACCCACCCCAGGTGCGCCTTCGCGTTCCGGATTGAGGGCTCACCCGGTGAGAAGTTGAAGATGAAATTCGTCCTCGTCAGGCCCGATGCGAAGGACCCCTTGGTGGAGAGTCCGGAGAGGGAAATCGACCTCGGGCCCGGCGGGCATCACAACGCGGTCGTCGAGCTGGCCCAGCTCCCTCTCCCGGATTTCGGGGAGTACGAGTTCAGGATTTACATCGACGGCAAGGCAGTGCATGAGTTGCCGTTCCAGGTCGTGAGGACTCAGGTGCAACCGGCCCAATGAACTGTGCGGCCGCAAGGCGGCGGAGCATTTCCTCTATGGCCGGCACGTGAAGGCGAAGGAGTCGTCCCATCTCGGCGGGCCCGAGGGCGAGGTACTCGTGCACGAGTCGGTTGCGCAGGTCGGCCACGGCCTGGCCCTTCCTGACCAACGGGGGCGCGAGAACCGCGTGTTGCCCGAGGACGATGAAAACCTGCCCGTACGAGGTGCTCCCGCTTGGCCGGGTGAGCCCGCCCACGTTCTGGGCGATGACCCGGGCCAGGTCCAGCAGCCCTTGACAACAGCGCCACAGGTAGTGGTGGGCCAGAGCCTCCGCCTCGGGGTACAGTCTTCGACGTCCGCGACGAGAAACGCCACGAGGGAGCAGACATTTGCGGACATCGTCGTATCCGCCGAGAATCCTTTTCTCCAGGACCAGGCGGACCGCCGGGTCGCTCTCGTAGAGAACCTTCCCCGTCCTCAGGATTTCCACGCGGACGTGGGGCCGGGCCTCGTTGAGAACGACCAGGTCGACCTCCGACCCGGCCAGGGCCGCGAGCCGGTCGCAAGCCGTGAGCCAGTCGTCGATGGGAAGGCTCCGACCGTCGTCGAGGAGTAGAGCCAGGTCGAAATCACTGTCGGGGCGGGCCGTGCCGCGCGCCCGAGACCCGAAAAGATAGATGGCAATGGGTTCGTAGCACCGTAGAGCCGTCACCAGGGCCTCGAGTCCGCCGAGTCCGGCGGGCCGGTCCTCAACACCAACACCAACGGGTCCAGGCACCGGTGCCGACCTCCCTTCGGGGTCAACTCGGGCGCCGGGCGGGTCGCCCACATCCTACCAGCGGGGGGCGGAGCCGGTCAACGCTGGCGCGGCCGCGCATGGCGCCGGCGGGCCTGGCAGGAAAAAGCCGGCCCCGCGTCAAAGTGGCGGGCGCCTTTGTATCAGGCAGGACCGCAATGAACTGACGGGACAACAGGGGTGTGCGGGGTGTCGAGAATCTCCGAGGTCTCCAGGGTATCGGGGCTGCCCGGAATGCCCGCGTTAATATCCTCCTCCGCCCCGCCCTTCGTGGAGGTCCGCGAGCTGCGTAAGACGTTCGGCGGCGTGGCGGCCGTGGACCGGGTAAGCTTCACCATCGAGAAGGGCGAGATTTTCGGCCTGCTGGGGCCCAACGGGGCGGGGAAGACGACCACTATCCGGATGATGGCGACCACCCTTCCGCCGACGTCCGGGGACGTCGTCATCGCCGGTT
>Ga0315298_1010978_pt1 | contig 10761 bp, 6 predicted proteins | sample WHS_1_MG_FD_203077 | JGI IMG/M metagenome (GOLD analysis project Ga0315298, IMG submission 203077) | Extremophilic microbial mat communities from Washburn Hot Springs, YNP, Wyoming, USA - WHS_1_MG | ecosystem: Environmental > Aquatic > Thermal springs > Hot (42-90C) | place: USA: Wyoming...
GTCGAGCAACGCATCGACGAACGGCACGACGGCGTTGCCGCGGTTGACGATCGTGAAGGTCGTCAGGTACCCGTTCCCGGACAGTTTCGTCCCGTAGTGCTCGACCGACAGGTCTAGCCGGTTGGTAGTGCTCAGCCACTGGAAGAAGAACGTGCGCAGGTCCTGGCCCGAGACTTCTTCGGCGACGCGCTCGAAATCCCACGGCGTGGCCTCTTTGCCCGCATACCGCTGCGCGAACTCCCGCAGCGTGCGCCAGAAGGCATCGTCGCCGATCTGGTAGCGCAGCATGTGCAGGACCAGCGCGCCCTTGTCGTAGACGATCTGGAAATAGGACCGATCCTGGTAGCGGTCGCGCGCCGCCAGGATCGCGACGTCCCCCAGCCGCGCCGCTTTCAGGTAAGCGTCGCGGTGCTGCTTGATGAGCTGCTGGAAGCGCGCCTCGCCCTCGCTCTGCTCTATGAACGCGTCCGCGGCGTAGCTGGCAAAGGCTTCCCAACCCCACGGATGGATGTCCTTGACCGTCGTCCCCCACCACTGGTGCGAAATCTCGTGCGCCACCAGCTCCGGCCAGTAGGTCGCGTGCGAGAGGCCGGGCGTGACGTGGGGGACGAGCATGATCCCCTCGGGGACGGTGACGCCGCCGCCCATCGCGGGCGGGATCTCGCTGATGCGCAGGCGCTGGAACGGGAATGGCCCGAAGCGCCCGCTGAAGAAGGTCAAGACCTGTCGGGTCAGATCCAGGACCTGCGCGCTCTGGCCGGCGTGCTCGGGCAAGAGATCCCAATGGACGGCGACGCCGTCGATGACCGCGTCGGCGGGCTGATACCGGTTGACGGCGAGCGCCGTCGCCGGGATGTCCTGACGGAAGTGGTAGGTGGTCTGTCCGCCGCCGGCCGGCAGCGTCTCGACCAGCTGGCCCGGCGCCGCGGCCGTCTGACCGGCAGGGACCGTGATGAAGAGGTCGGCCGTCCGGGCGGCGTCCCAGCCGAGCGCGGTCGCCAGGTAGGCGCCGTCCGGGCCGATGTCGTTCCAGACGCGCGCCGTGTAGCGGTCCTTGTCGTGGATCGGACCGGCATATGCGAACTCAATAGTCGCCGCCTGCCCGCTGCCCAGCGACGGCAGCGGCACTTCGAGGTTCCAACTGTGCGCCGGGCGCCGGAACGCCACTGCGCTCCCGTTCACCCGCACCGCGGAGACGGTGAGCGTCGGGAATAGATCGAGCGTGACGCCGGTCAGGCCGTCCATATCGGGGCGCAGCTCCAGCGCCACCTTCCCCCGGATCGTCTTGCCGACCGGGTCGACCGCGAGGTCGGCCCGCGCGTGCTCGATCACATAAGGAAGCTCGCGCGAAAACCGGTCGATGAACCAGCCCGCGGGCAGTTTGACGAGCTCGAAACGGTACGACCAGCCCCAGGCGGCCACGTAGGACCAGACCGTGGCCCGGTCGCCCGCTGCGTCAACGCGGTAGGTCGCCGCGCTCACTTTCGCCCGCTCGTCCGCCAAGACATTGGCGAACGCGATGGCCGCCGCATCTTGCAGGTTGCCCCCCGGCACGCCGACCTCGCTCACCCGTACGACCTGGTGGTCATTGATGGCGGCCCAGAACGCCGCGACAGCGTCGGCAGGGGCGCCGAACTGCGCGGGCGCCGGAGCCGTGCGCGCCGGCGCGAGAGGAGCGAGCAGCGAGAGGAGGAGGACAAAAGCGACGCAAAAGGCGGACAGTCGCAGGTATCGCCGCCGCATCAGCGCTCGCCCTCCCCCGGCAGGTTGAATTTGATCCGCACGCGCCGCCCGAGCTTGTGCGCGTGCGCCAGCTCGTACTCTTTCTTCCGCCTGAGGATGCCCCAGACGGCCACCGCCGGGAGGGCGGTGGCCGCGATGCGCCAAGGCAGGGAGTCGGTGGGAAAGAGCACGGCGGCAACGGCCTGTGCGAATGAGAGCGGCAGCGCGTAGAAGACGTAGCCGAAGACCAGCTCGTTGATCAGGTAATCATCCAGGTAGCCCCACTCGTGCGCGCTGCGGCCGGTCAACTGGCAGAGCAAGTCGCCGAGCAGTTTCACGACGTAGTAGACGGCGACCAGGATCGCGAACGTCGGCGCGGCCGGCAGCTCGGCGTGCAGTCCGGAGAACGCCGCCTCGCCGGCCAGCCACAAGATCAAGAGGATCCAAAACAAACTGCGCGGGCGCGAGGCGCCGCGCCGATGGTCGAGACTAGTGCGCATCGGCAATCCGCTGGCCCCCATTCCTCTTGTTCATTGCTCAGGTCACCCCCGCATGGTTCAGGCTGACCCCCAACTGCTCATTCGCGGCCGCGCTGTGCTTCTTTGCGCGCCCGGAAGCGCCTGAGTCGCGCGGCCACGTCCGCCTCGTGCCCGAGCTCGCCGGGCTCATAATAGCGGGCATCGGCGAGTTCGGGTGGCAAGTAATCCTGCTCGACGTAATGCTCCGGGTAGTCGTGGGCGTAACGATACCCCTTGCCGTGCCCCAAGCGTTCGGCCCCTTTGTAGCTCGCGTCGCGAAGATGGATCGGCACGCCGCTGATGCGCCTCTCCTCGACATCGGCCAGCGCCCGCTCGATGCCGAGGTAGGCCGCGTTGCTCTTCGGCGCCGTCGCCACGTAGACGGTCGCCTCGGCGAGCGGGATCCGCCCCTCCGGCATGCCGACCGCGTGCACGGCCTGGTAAGCCGCCGTGGCCACGACGAGCGCCTGCGGGTCGGCCAAGCCGACGTCTTCGGCGGCGCAGATGACGATCCGACGGGCGATGAACAGCGGATCCTCGCCGGCGTAGATCATCCGCGCCAGCCAGTAGAGGGCGGCATCGGGGTCGCTGCCGCGCATGCTCTTAATGAAGGCTGAAATAGTGTCGTAGTGCTGATCGCCGTTCTTGTCGTAGGCCAGGGCGCGCCGCTGGATCGACTCAGCCGCGACGGCGAGGTCGATCCGCCGGACGCCGTCCTCGTCGGGCGGCGTGGTCAGGACTGCCAGTTCGAGCGCGTTGAGGGCCGAGCGGGCATCGCCGGCAGCCACCCGGACGAGGTGGTCGATCGCCTCGGAAGCAATCTCGACGCGGTAGCGGCCAAGGCCGCGCTCCTCATCGCGGAGGGCGCGGGCGAGCAGCTCGCGCACGTTGTCGTCGGAGAGCGGCTCCAGGCGGAAGATGCGCGAGCGACTGACGAGCGCCGGGTTCACCTCGAAAAACGGGTTCTCGGTCGTCGCGCCGATGAGGATGATCGTGCCGTCCTCGACGGCCGGCAGCAGCGCGTCCTGCTGCGCTTTGTTGAAGCGATGGATCTCGTCGATGAAGAGAATCGTCTTGATGCCGTGCATGCCGCGCCGCTGACGCGCTTCGTCCATGACCCGCCGCAGGTCGGCGACGCCGCTGGTGACCGCGTTGATCTGCTCGAAATGCGCTTTCGTGGTGTTGGCGATCACCCGCGCCAGCGTCGTCTTGCCGCTCCCGGCCGGGCCGTAGAAGATCAGCGACGAGAGCTGGTCGGCCTCGATCGCCCGCCGCAGCAGACGCCCGGGCCCGATGATGTGCTCCTGCCCGACCACCTCGGCGAGCGTCCGCGGCCGCATGCGCGCGGCCAGCGGCGCCTCCTTGTGCAGCATCTGCCCGCGGGCGTAATCGAACAGGTCCACCACAGCACCTCCTCAAACTTCGCCTCGCGCCCGGCCTCGCCCTGCGCGCGCTCAGCCGCGCATGACCTTATCGATGATGGTGAGCGCGGCCAGCATGTCGTCGCGCGTGACGTCCTTGTGAGCAACCAGGCGGATGCGGTCCGGGCCGCTGGCGCCGCACTTGACGCCGGCCTCACTCAGCCGGGCGGCCAGTTGCTCGCCGCTCAGGTCCGGGCGGTCGATGAACACCGTGACGATGTTGGTCTGGACGGTCTCCATATCAACGCGCAGACCGGGAATGTTGTTGACGCCTTCGGCGAGCAGCTTGGCGTTGGCGTGGTCCTCGGCCAGCCGGTCGACCATCTTCGTCAGGGCAACGATGCCGGCCGCGGCGAGGACTCCGGCCTGCCGCATGCCGCCGCCGAGCAGCTTGCGATTCTTGCGGGCGCGCGCGATATAGTCGCGGCTGCCGGCGATGAGCGAGCCGACCGGGGCGCCGAGCCCCTTCGAGAGGCAGAACTGCACCGAATCGACATCGCGGACGATGCGCGCCGCCGGCACGCCACTGGCGATAGCAGCGTTGAACAGGCGGGCGCCGTCCATGTGGACAGCCACGCCGTGGCGATGGGCGACGGCGCAGACCTGATCGATATTGTCCTGCGGCAGGACGGTGCCGCCGGCCCGGTTGTGCGTGTTCTCGAGGCAGACGAGCGCCGTGCGCGGGTAGTGGATGTTGTCGCCGCGGATAGCCGCTTCGACGGCGGCCGGGTCCATGGCGCCGCGGTGACCCGGGATGGTGCGGGCCTGCACACCGGCGAGGACGGCCAGCCCGCCGACTTCGTAGTAGAAGATGTGCGCCTCGGCCTCGAGGATGACCTCATCGCCGCGCTGGGTGTGCGTCATCACGGCCACCTGGTTGCCCATCGTCCCGCTCGGGACGAACAGCGCGGCTTCCTTGCCGACCTTCGCGGCCGCCAACTCCTCGAGCCGGTTGACCGTCGGGTCCTCGCCGTACACGTCGTCGCCCACTTCGGCCGCCGCCATGGCCCGGCGCATCTCGTCGGTCGGCACCGTGACGGTGTCGCTCCGTAGATCAATGATTTTCGTCACCTTCCATGCCCCCTCTGCCGTCTCTGATCGAAGCGCCGCAAAAGACAGTAATTGTTTCGCTACACTAAGCAGCTCTCCTGCGTCCCCCGCCGGCCCAATTCGTACGGCGATTACATAAAAAAAGGAGCACGGCTGTCCTTGACCGTGCTCTCAGCGATTCGCGCGCCGCGTCGCGTCAGACCGTCGCCGGGATGCTGTTGACCACGGGGATGCCGTAATCCGGCGGCGGCGTGCCCGGTATCCAGTCGATCCAGGCAACTTTGGCACCGCCGCTTGTGGCCGCCGCATTCGTGCCGGCGACCAACGCGCCGCCGAGGCCGCTGCAGAAGCTGAGCGCCAAGGCGAGCGCCAGGATCAGGGCCACTGTCATCCTCATCCTTCGCTTCTCTCCTTCCGTCTTGCTTTGGGGGCCAAACCAAAACCCGCCCGGCGAGCGCCAGAGCGGGCATGCTTCAAGATCGGCATCCCGGTTACTTGGCAACTCAGCCGTCATGGCCCGCGAAGGGCTTTAGACCCGTAGCTTTGCGCCCCCACCTTTCGATGAGTTTGCCCTTAACGGTAACCTTTGTGACATTATAATACCAAAACCGACCTCGGTTGTCAATCCGTGCCTCAACCGGCGTAGTCGGCGCCCGACCCACACTGCTCGCCGCGGTCCAACTCGCGCTCCTGCTCTTGCGCCTCGATCAGCGGGATGAAGAGATCCACCAGTTGCGGGTCAAACTGCGTCCCGGCGCAGCGCTTCAGCTCAGCCAGCGCTTCGCGCGCCGATTTCGCCGCCCGATAGGGGCGGTCGGAGGTCATCGCCTCATAGGCATCAGCAATGGCGATGATCCGTGCGCCAATGGGGATCGCCTCGCCGCGCACGGCCGCCGGGTAGCCGTTGCCGTCGAATCGCTCCTGGTGATGATAAACGAGCGGGATCACCGCTTCGAGGAACGAGACGCCACGAATGATCTGCGCGCCAATGCACGGATGACGCTTGATCGCCTCCCACTCGTCGGGCGTGAGCGGCGCCCGCTTGTGCAGGATCTGTTCGGAGACGCCAACCTTGCCGATATCGTGCAAGAGGGCGGCGCGCTGGACGGTCAGGACTTCGTCCTGTGGCAGTCCGATCGCCCGGGCGAGCTCCGACGCCAGCCGCTCGACGCGCGTCGAATGACCGTAGGTATAGGGGTCTTTGGCATCGATCAGGTAAGCGAGCGAACGGATGGCATCCACGTAGAGTCCCTGCAGCGCCGCCGTATAGGCCTCCGGCGTCGGAACGCCGCGCACCAGCGAATTCGACTCGCCCGCATCCATAGCCGGAACGTAGACCGAGACGCGATTGCGCCCGGTCTGCTTGGAGTAATAGGCGGCGCGATCGGCTCGTTCGACCAACTCCTGGCGGGACTGGGCGGCCTCGGGATAGGCGGCGACGCCGACGCTGATCGTCGTGTGGATCTTCCCGAAAGCACCGATGCGAAAGTCCCGTGAGGCAATGCGGCGGCGGACTTTCTCGGCCACTTCCACGGCGTGCGCCTGGTTGGTGTTCGGCAGGACGATCACGAACTCGTCGCCGCCGAACCGCGCCAAGACGTCGGTCCGCCTCAGGATGGCGGACAGCGCGTGCGCCACTTCGCGCATCAGTTGATCGCCGGCCAAGTGCCCATATGTATCGTTGATCAGCTTGAAATTGTCGATGTCCAGCACCAGCAGCGAGAGCGGCGCCCGGCGACGGAGGGCCGAACTGAACTCGCGGTCGAGCAGCTCGAGGAAGTAGCGGTGATTGTACAGCCCGGTCAGCCCGTCAGTGATGGCCATGCGCTCGGCGCGCTCGTACAGGCGCGCGTTGGCGATCGCGGCCGCGGCCTGATTGCGGAACACGTTCAGCGCCGGCAAGCGATCGTTCATGACCTGCGCGGTCGCGGAAAAGGCGATCACGCCGAGCATCCGGTTCTTGTCCATAAGCGGGAAGAAATATATAAACTCGTCCCCATCCGCCTCATCGGCGACGCACTCGCGAAGCGGCACGACGCGCTCTCCGCCGTCCGCCAAGCCGCGGACGATCTCCTGGCTGCGCTGCCGATCGATCGCGCGCGTGTCGCCGCGCCAGCGACAGCTCTCGAACTCGATCTCGCCGCTCCCCTCGGCATATACTGCCACCAAGCCGAACCCGAACCCGAGGGCGCGGCTGATGATCTCCATGATCTGATCGAGCGTCTGCTGCAGCTTCAGCGAACTGCCGAGCGCGGCGCCAGCCTCCTGTAAGGCCGTCAGCTCTTGCACGCGCCGGTTTAGCTTTTCGTTTGACTGCTCGACCGCCTCCGCGTACCGGCGCAGAGCCCTCATGCCCTCTTCGACCTCTTTGGACTTCTCCAAATAGAGGCGGAAAGAATAGCGGGCCATCAGGATCGGAATGATGAACACACCGACGCCCGGGATCCCGGCGCTGCCATACACTTTGGCCACGATGGCCCCGAGCGGACTGAGCAGCAAGTAGTTCAGGGCGAGCGGACGCAGGTTTCCGCTCCAGATCTTAATCAGCGACCTGTTCCACTCGGTCGCCAGCGCAGCCGCGACGAGGATGCTGTTGACGAGGAAACAGATCATAGGCGCAACGCCGTAGAGTAACGCGTACAGCAAAGCGGGCTGCGTCTGCAGGCTGGCCCGGCTGAGGCCGATCACCCACGCCGTAGCCGTGAGCGCCAAGGATGTGTTGGCAGCATTGAAAACGATCGCCTTGAGCTGCGCCGGCTTCGGAAAGAGCAACCCGGCGACGCTGGCCGCCACCGCGAACGGTATCGCCCGCTCGCCGTACAGCAGCACCATGGCAAAGTACATGCCGAAGGTGACCGTGATCGCGCCCCCGGGGAGTTGCACGCGCCAGAACTGCGTCGCCACGGCCAGGGCGGTGAAGAATAGGGCACCGGTCCAGTCCGCGACCACAAATCCGCGCAGGGCGAAGCCAAGGCACGCGGCACCTGCGCATCCAGTGGCCACAATCAGCGCATTGTGCTTGCGCACGCCAGGCATTCCCGCGCCCTCCTTAATTTGACCGCCGCCGCTGAAATCAGAGAGCGATGGCAGCCGCCGTTGGCTCATTTGACACTATCTGACATCATTCTAGCAGGTTTTGCCGTCTCGGTCAATCGTGGCAAATCAACAAAGCGGAGCCATTTGGCTCCGCTCGTTCTTCTCGGCGCAAACTGGTTCCCCGCCATGCCGTGACCGCCGCTGGACTTTGAACCCGCTCGCAAGCAGGTGGGTGCCCTCCTGAATGCTTTAGCGCTACGGCCAAACCCGACCGTCGTGCGCACCACATCCAGAGTCCGGGCTCCCTATGTGTTGGTGTTGGCTCAAAACACGCGCGGCGACGCACGCACACAGCAGGGTAACCAATGTTGCCAAATTATTCAATTTGCCTACTTCAATAATATCATACGCTGCCGGTCGCAGCAAGTGTCAATTCTTGGTCCGCAGGCGCGGGTCGAGGTTCAGTTCCGCCAACTGTTGCGGCGAGACCGGGCTCGGCGCGCCGGTCATCAGGCAGGAGGCGCTGGTCGTCTTGGGGAAGGCGATCACATCGCGAATCGTGTTCGTCCCCGCCATCAGCATCACCAGTCGGTCGAGGCCGAAGGCGATCCCGCCGTGCGGGGGCGTCCCGTACTCGAAGGCCTCGAGCAGGAAGCCGAACTTGTTGCGCGCCTCTTCAGGCGTGAAGCCGAGCGTCCGGAACATCAGCTCCTGCAGCTCGCGCCGGTGGATGCGGATGCTCCCGCCGCCCACTTCGACGCCGTTGAGCACCAGGTCGTAGGCGCGCGCGCGCGCTTTGAGCGGCTCGCTGGCCAGCAGCTCAACGTCGGAGGGCAGCGGCGAGGTGAACGGGTGATGCATCGCCACCGGGCGCTGCTCCTCTTCGCTCCATTCGAAGAGCGGGAATTCGGTCACCCAGACCAGCTTCCACTGGCCGGGCTGGATCAAGTTGAGCTTGCGGGCGAGGTGCTGGCGCAGGTAGCCGAGGGACGCGGCGACGACGGCCGGCGCGTCGGCGACGAACAGGAGCAGATCGCCGTCCGCCGCCTGGCAGCGGGCCATGATCGCCTCGCTGAGTTCCGGTGTCAGGAACTTGGCTACCGAACCGCGGACGCCCTGGCCGTCGCGGGCGAGCCAGGCGAGTCCCTTCGCGCCGTAGGGCTTCACGGCCTCGGTCAGCTCGTCGATCTCCTTACGGCTGAAGCCGGCGCAGCCGGGCGCCCGCACTGCCTTCACGACGCCGCCGGCGGCGATGGCGCCGCTGAACACCTTGAACTCGCACCCAGCGACGAGGTCGCTGACGTCGACCAGCTCGAGGCCGAACCGCAGGTCGGGCTTGTCCGAACCGTAGCGGGCCATCGCCTCGTGCCAGGTCAGGCGCGGGAACGGCGCCGTAAGCTCGACGCCCAACACGCGCCGGAACGTCTCGACGATCATCCCCTCGACCAGGGCGATGATGTCCTCTTCGTCGACAAACGACTGCTCGATGTCGATCTGCGTGAACTCCGGCTGGCGGTCGGCGCGCAAGTCCTCGTCGCGGAAGCAGCGCACGATCTGGAAGTACTTCTCGTAGCCGGCGACCATCAGCAACTGCTTGAACAGTTGCGGCGACTGCGGCAAGGCGTAAAATTCGCCCGGGCTGAGGCGGCTCGGGACGAGGAAATCGCGCGCGCCCTCCGGCGTGCTGCGGGTCAGCATCGGCGTCTCGATCTCGAGGAAGCCGTGCGCGTCAAGGTAATCGCGGACGGCCATCGTCACCTTGTGCCGGAGGATCAAGTTGGCCTGCATGTCCGGCCGGCGCAGGTCGAGGTAGCGGTAGCGCAGGCGCAGCGTCTCGTCGGCGTCAACGTTCGGCACGATGTAGAACGGCGGCGTCTTGGCCGGATTGAGGATCGCCACCTCGCCCGCCACGACCTCGACTTCGCCGGTGGCGAGGGCGGCGTTGACGAGCTCGGCCGGCCGCCGCTGCACCGTACCGCGGACCGCGACCACATACTCGCTGCGCAACTCGGCCGCTATAGCGTGCGCCTGCGGCGCCTCCGGGCTGACGACCACCTGGACGATGCCGCTGCGGTCGCGCAGGTCGATGAAAATCAGCCCGCCAAGGTCGCGCCGGCGTGCGACCCACCCCATGAGCGTGACGGCGCGACCCGCGTCTTCCGCTCGTAGTGCGCCGCAGTGATCGCTGCGGGTAAGCTTCAGTCCATCGGCGGTGATCATTGGCGCGGGCCTCCTTCGCGAATCAGACTGGTGAGCTTCGCGACGACGTCGCCGAGCGGCACTTCCTCCTGCGCGGCGCGATCGAGGTCGCGCACCGCCGCCGCGCCGCGGGCCAGCTCGTCGCCGCCGACGATGACGGCGAAGCGGGCGCCGCTCTTGCCGGCCTGCTTCATCTGAGCCTTCGGGCTGCGGCCCATGTAGTCGGTGTCCGCCTTGACGCCGGCCCGGCGCAGCTCATACAGCAGCTTCAGACCGGCCCCGCGCGCCTCGTCGCCGATGGTGACGACGTAGGCCTCGAGCTTGAGGGGCGGCGGGAGGTAGCAGCCCTGATTGGCGAGCGTCATCAACACGCGCTCAATGCCCATGCCGAACCCGATGCCGGGCGTCGGCGGGCCGCCGACCTCAGCGATCAGGCCGTCGTAACGGCCGCCGCCGCAGATGGTACTCTGGGCGCCGATGTCCGGCGCAATGATCTCGAACACCGTCTTCGTGTAGTAGTCCAGTCCGCGCACGATGTGCGGGTCGACGACGTAGTAGATGCCCAGCAGCCGCAGGATCTCCTGCAGCTTCGCGAAGTGGTCGGCGCACTCGTCGCAGAGGTGGTCGACCGCCTTCGGCGCCGCCTCGCCCAGCCGGCGGCAGCTCTCGTTCTTGCAGTCGAGCAGGCGCAGCGGGTTGCGCTCGAGGCGCCCGCGGCAGTCCGCGCAGAGCTCATCCACGTGGGTCCGGTAGTACTCGATCAACTTCTCGCGATAGGTCGGGCGGCAGCGCGGGCAGCCGATGCTGTTGATCCG
>Ga0315298_1010980_pt1 | contig 10759 bp, 10 predicted proteins | sample WHS_1_MG_FD_203077 | JGI IMG/M metagenome (GOLD analysis project Ga0315298, IMG submission 203077) | Extremophilic microbial mat communities from Washburn Hot Springs, YNP, Wyoming, USA - WHS_1_MG | ecosystem: Environmental > Aquatic > Thermal springs > Hot (42-90C) | place: USA: Wyoming...
GTACTGCAAAACCCAGCCGGCCGTTTCTACATCGGCTTGAGCGAAGATGTCCCCAAACGAGTCCGCCAGCACAACGAAGGTGTTTCACAATGGACTCGCTCTGGCGGCCCTTGGACATTGGTCTGGAACAGCCCCTCCATGAGCTTGAGCCAAGCCCGTAAACTCGAAAACCTCTTGAAACGCCAAAAAGGCGGCAGCGGCTTCTTCAAACTCACCGGACTCAACCCCTCAGGCTCATAATCCCGCAGCCGCGGGATCGCTGGTTCAAATCCAGCCCCCGCAACCAATTTACAGCCCGCAGGACTGCCCCTGAGGGCTTTTTGCGACTATGCCCACGGCCTATCAAGTATATGTACTGCAAAACCCAGCCGGCCGTTTCTACATCGGCTTGAGCGAAGATGTCCCCAAACGAGTCCGCCAGCACAACGAAGGTGTTTCACAATGGACTCGCTCTGGCGGCCCTTGGACATTGGTCTGGAGCAGCCCCTCCATGAGCTTGAGCCAAGCCCGTAAACTCGAAAACCTCTTGAAACGCCAAAAAGGCGGCAGCGGCTTCTTCAAACTCACCGGACTCAACCCCTCAGGCTCATAATCCCGCAGCCGCGGGATCGCTGGTTCAAATCCAGCCCCCGCAACCAATTTACAGCCTGCAGGACTGCACCTGAGGGCTTTTTGGAAACCAACAGCGGTGAGGCTGCGCTGGGAGACAACGCTAACGGTCAAAGCGATCGCCGCACGGTTGCATCTGGGGACATCGAAGAGCGCGAATACGCGTTTGCACAGATGGATGCGAGGCGGAACACCCGTGCAAGGAAAAGAAGAGCATTCATGAGAAATGAACTATCTAAAGGTCTGCCCCCTCAAACGCCCCCTCAATTGCTTTTATGGTCCTGTTCGCTCACGGTGCAGTTCCTGCGTTCTGGTCTTTCAGCCCCTGCCATCCCCCACCCAGCGCTTTGATCAGGGCCACCGCCGCCGCGTATTGTTGGCCACGCAACCGTGCTATCGCTCGTTCAAGTTCCAACACGGCTTTTTGAGCTACGGCCACCTGTAAGTAGGTCACCAACCCCGAGCGATATTGGTTGTTCGCAATTTCCAATTGCCGCCGCGCTGATTGCAGTGCTGCTATTTCCTGCGCGTATTCGTCGGCCAGGAGCCGTTGCGCCGCCAGTTGGTCTTCTACCTCCGCGAAAGCCCTAAGCACCGTCTCCCGGTAGTGCGCAACAGTTTCCGCATAGCTCGCTTCCGCCTGGCGCACGGTGGCGCGTAGCTTCCCACCTTCAAACAACGGAAGCGAGAGCGACGGCCCTACAGCCCACAACCGGCTCGGCCAGTTGAACAATGTCCCCGCGTCCAGGCTTTGCAACCCGGCCAGCCCGTTGAACCGGACGGCCGGATAATACGCTGCTTTGCTCACACCGATGGCAGCGTTTGCGGCAGCCATGCGCCGCTCGGCGGCTGCGATGTCCGGACGGCGTTCCAACAACGCGGAAGGCAACTCTGCCGGGATCGCTACCGGTTCTTGGTTGAGCGGTCGTTCCGCCAGGCTGAAGCCCGACGCCGACTGCCCGGTGAGCGCCGCCAGGGCGTGCTCGAAGCGCGCCCGCGCCAGCGTAATGGTCGGGAGTTGCGCGTTGGCCGTTCTGAGCGCGGTCTCCGCTTGTGCCACATCCAAGTCAGAGACCAGTCCTGCCGCCCGGCGGTTGCGGGTCAGTTCCAGAGATTTGCGGTTCGCCTCGATGGTTGCCACCAGCGCATTCTTTTCCATGTCCAGCGCCCGAAGCGTGAAATAGTCCACGGCGACCTCGGCGGCAATGGCCAGTCTCACCCCTTCCAGGTCGGCGGCGTCGGCTTGCTCTTTCGCCTGCGCCGATTCCACCTGTCGCTTCACCCGCCCCCAAAGGTCCACTTCGTAACTCAGGTCAAACGGCAGGACGAAATTGTCATAAGTGGCTCTCTTGCCGGACGCCTTGCCCGTGCTGCTCTGCGGTTTGTTGGCCGACTCACCCTGGCGGCTTGCGGAAAAACCCGCGCCGATGCGCGGAAATAATCCGGAACGCGCGACATCGGCCGCCGCTCGTGCCTGCGCAAACCGTGCGACCGCAGCTTTCAGTTCCTGATTTGCCTCAGCGGCTTGGGCCTCGAGTTGGTTCAATTCCGCGTCTTGAAAAATTTCCCACCATGTCCCTTTCGGCAGGTGCGCCTGTGGCGTTGCGACCTTCCATTCGTTGGTTGCCCACTTGAACGCGGTGGGCATCGTTGCCACTGCCGCCGGCCGTTCATAGTTCGGCCCCACCGCGCAACCCGCCAGCCACGCCAGCGCCAGCCCGGTTGCCCAGCGCCACCCCGCCTTCCATTCGGGCTTCATTGCTTCTGACAGGTTCATGGCTCTCGTTTCCCTTTTCCCGCCTCTCCCTTGCCGGCCCCCGGTATCCCTTCACCCTGCATCCCTTGACCTTGCATCCCTGGCTTCCCCATCCCTGCTCCGGGCATGCCTTGGCCCGGTCGGCCCGGCCCCGGCATCCCTGTTCCCGGCATCAAGGTTTCCAGCTTTACCACTTCGGTCACCTTGACCGTCGTGCCGTTGGTCAGCGAGTCCGGCGGATTCACAAGCACATGGTTCGTCGGATTCACTCCGCCCAGGATTTCCACGAACTGCCCAAAATCCCGCCCCAGTTGCACTGTCCTCATTTCCACCTTCCCGTCCGGCTGCACCACGCCCACTTGCGGGCCTTCCGGCCGGAACAGCAGCGTGTTCGCCGGCAGCACCAGCCGGCCTCCCTTTTTCCCGCCAGGGAACCTTACTTGAGCAAAGCTGCCCGCCAGAATCTCCCCGTGCGCGTTGTCCACCTCCAGTTCCACCAGCAACGTGCGCGAATCGGAGGAAATCTCCCCCGAGGTCCGCGCCACCTGCCCGGTAAACACGCGTCCGGGCTGCTCGGGAATCAACAACTCGCCCACCACGCCCGGCACAATCCCCACTGCCTCGGGCTGCGGCACGCGCACCTGCACGCGCAGCTTGTCCATTTGCGCCAGCCGGAACAATTCCTGGCCCCCGTTGGCGGCCACCAGTTCGCCTACGTCCGTTTTTCGCGCCGTCACTGTCCCAGCAAACGGGGCGATTACCCGCCCAAAGGATTGCATGTTTTCCAGGCGCCGAACGTTTGCCTGGGCGGCGGCGACATTCGCCGTTTTCAACTTGAAGTCGGCTTGCTTCTCCGCGTTCTCCTGTTCGCTCACGCTGGCTGTCTTAACCAGGTCCGCGTAACGCTCCGCCGTGATTTTCGATAGCTCCAGCGCAGCCTCTGCCTGCGCCAATTCATGCCGCGCGCGTTCCAGTTCCTGGTCCAGCTCCGGCGTTTCAATCTCCGCCAGCAACTGGCCCGCCTCCACCTTCGCGCCCATGTCCGTCAGCCACCGTTTCAAGAAGCCGTTGGCGCGCGCATGGATGGACGCCTCGACCCACGGTTTGATCTCCGCCGGAATCAAAATCCCCCCGCCCCATCGGTTTGGCTCGGGCATGACCACCATCACGCTGGGAATCGCCTTCCCGCCCTGCTCGGCGGCCAGCGCCGTCCGTTGCCGTATCCGCGGCAGCAATCCGGCCACGACACCAATAGCGACCACAACCACCGCAACTACGACAAGGCCGTAGAACCGGGCTGCCGACGGTCCGTCCGAACCAGTCTCGCCAGCCGGTTTCACTTCATTCGATTCAGATGCGTTCATAGCCAGATGCCTTTAACTTTGCGTCGCGGGCGGAATCGCCGCGTCGAGATCTTCCGTGCTCTTCATCGTGCCGTGCCGGTGTAACAGCCGGAACACCACCGGCACAAAAAACAGCGTCGAGAACGTGGCCACCACCAGGCCCCCGATAACCGCTCGCCCAAGCGGCGCGTTTTGCTCGCCGCCTTCGCCAAGGCCGAAAGCCATCGGCAACATGCCGATGATCATCGCCAGCGCGGTCATCAGCACCGGGCGAAGCCGCCCGACGCCCGCGTCCCAAGCGGCCGTCAGCGGGTCTTTCCCCAGCCGCAGATTGTTCCGGGCAAACGTCACCACCAGAACCGAGTTGGCCGTCGCGACCCCCAGGCTCATGATCGCCCCCATCAGTGCCGGCACGCTCAGCGTGGTAAACGACAGATACAGCCCCCATACCACCCCCGCCAGCGCGCCCGGTAGTGCCGTGATGATGATGAACGGGTCGAGCCAGCTTTGAAAATTGACCACGAGCAGCAGATAAACGAGCGCGATTGCCATCACCAGGCCGATGCCCAATCCGGTGAAGCTGCTGTGCATCGTGTCGGCCTGCCCGCGCAGAATGATGAAGCTCCCGCGCGGCAGTTCCTTTTCCGCCTCCGCGACCAGCGGTTTGAGGTCGCGCAGCACCGCGCCTAAATCCCGACCACTCACGCCGCCAAACACGTCAATCACCGGCTGCACATTGTAGTGCGAAAAAATTGGCGAGCTGTTCGTCCGCTGAACCGACGCCACATTGGCCAGCAATTGGGCGTTGTTCTCCCCCAGTCGGCTCGCCGTGATCGGGATCGAGTTCAGGGCCGACACTGACGCCATCGCGTATTCCGGTACCCGCACGTTCACCCGGTATTGAATACCCATTTTCGTGTTGAGCCAGAAATTCGGCTGCACCTGCGCGCTGCCGCTGAGGCTGAGCATCATCGCGTTGGCCACGTCTCGTTCCGTCAGCCCGATCTGCGAAGCCTTCGTGCGATCTACAGCATATTGCAGTTCCGGCTGGTCGTTGGGTTGCTGGATGCGCACATCCGCCGCCCCCGGTATCCGCCGGATTTTCTCCGCCAACCTCTCCGCCACCACCCGGTTTTGCACCCGGTTCTGCCCCACGATCTGGATGTCGAATGGGGCCGGCAGGCCGAAGTTGATCGTTTGGTTCACGATATCCGCCGGCAGAAAGTAAAACGTCGTTCCCGGGAATTCCCGGTTCAACCGGCTGCGCAAACGGTTCACGTAATCGGCGGTTGGCCGGTGGCCATGCCGCAGCGCCACCAGAATATCCGCGTCGGCAGTCCCGGTCGTGCCATTGTCCAGGTAGGTCAATGGAATGCCGCCGCTGGGAATGCCGATGTTGTCCAGAATGCCGCTGAGTTCGGCGGCGGGAATCTCCTGCCGAATCACCGCCTCGACCCGGTCCACCACGCGCACAGTCTCATCTCGATGCGCGTCCCGCCCCGGGCGCGCAAGTGCAAGCGAAACTGCCCCGCATCCACGGCGGGGAAAAAGTCCTGTCCGAGTTGTGGCACCAGCAGAGCAGTGCCAGCGCAGAACAGCAGGAACAACCCGGCGAACGTAAGCCGGCGATGCAACACCGCACCCAGCCACCGGCGGTAGCCTTCCCGGAATCGGGCAAACCCCCGCTCAAAACCAGCCTGCACTGCCGCGAAAGGCCGCACCCACGGCGCCGTCTTCCGGGAATTGTCCAGGTGGCCGCCATACTTGACATGCCGGTAAAACCACATCACCAGCGTCGGCACCAGCGTCCGCGACAAAACATAACTGGCCAACATGGCGAAAACGACGGCTTCAGCCAAAGGAACGAAAAGATACCGGGCCGTGCCGGTGAGGAAGAACATCGGCACAAACACAATGCAGATGCAGAGCGTGCCCACAAATGCCGGCAGTGCGATCTCCTGCGCGCCGTCAAGGATGGCCTGAACAGTGGGCTTGCCTAGCGCCATCTGGCGGTGGACGTTTTCGATCTCGACCGTTGCGTCGTCCACCAGGATGCCCACTGACAACGCCAGCCCGCCCAGCGTCATCAGGTTGATGGTTTCGCCCAAGGCGCTGAGTATGGCGATGGAGGCGAGCACGGAGAGCGGAATGGAGATGGCAATGATGATCGTGCCCCGCCAAGCCCCCAGGAACAGGAGGATCATCAACGCCGTCAACGCCGCTGCGATCACGCCTTCTTTCAGCACGCCGCTGACCGCCGCCCGGACAAAGAGTGACTGGTCGGCGAATTCCTTCACTTCCACACCGGCCGGCAGGGTTTTCAGAACCCGCGGCATGGCCTTCTTGACACCGTCCACGACCTGGAGGGTCGAGGCCGCCCCGCTCTTGAGTATTGTGACCAGCACCCCGCGTACGCCGTCCAGCCGCACGATGTTCCTTTGCGGGTCATACCCGTCATGCACCTGCGCCACGTCCCGAATGCGGATGACCGCCCCGTTCACCGTCTTGATCGGCAGTTCGTTTAGCATTGTCAGCACCGACGGGCTGCTGTTCAGTGACACATTGTATTCCGTGGCGCCGATTTTCGCGCTGCCGCTGGGCAGCACGAAGTTCTGGGCGGTGAAGGCGTTGAGCACATCCTGCGGCGCCAGGTTCTTTGCCTTGATGGCAGCGAGGTCCAGGTCAACGGCAACAACCCGGGTCTTCCCGCCAGCCGGTAACGGCACCGAGGCCCCACGTACTGTCGAAAGGCCCAGCTTGACACGGTTCAGCCCCAAGTCCTGCAATTCCTGTTCTGGAATCTGTTTGCTGGCGAGGCTGTATTGGAGGATGGGGATGCTGGAAGCGTTGTATTGAATGACGAACGGCGGAGTAACGCCGGGCGGGAGGAAGCGTAAAGCCGTCTGGGCGCTGGCCGTGATCAGCGCCACGCCTTGGGGCACCGAGGCGCCCGGTTGGAGGAACACCTTGATCACGCCGACGCCGTTGTAAGCGGTTGACTCGATGTGCTCGATATCGTTGACCAGAGCGGCAATCATCCGCTCATGGTTGTAAACGATGCGCTGTTCGATTTCCTGCGCGCTCAGACCGTCGTAAGTCCACACCACGCTCACCACCGGGATGTTGATGGACGGGAAAATATCCGTCGGTGTGCGCAGCAGCACGAACGGCGTCAGCAGCAGCAACAACAAGGCCGCCACCACAAACGTGTAGGGCCGTCTTAATGCAAGTCGAACGATCCACATAATTCAGTTCATTGAATGGCCCAGCGCACGAAATGCCCCCTCACGCGTTCTGGATCATTCTGCCCGCAGTGCCTGAATTGGTTCCAGCGAAGCAGCCCGCGAAGCGCGGACAAGTTTCAACAATATCCCAGCATGCCGAGAATGCAACTAAAAATTAGAGGTTCAGCCATTAGGGCATTTGTCAAATCGGACAAAACGTTGCCCGCCGGTTTTTTTAAAAACCGCGCTACTGCAGCCAAACCAACCCTCTTTCCCGCCGACGCGAACCTGCGTTTTCGTCCTGTGAATCGGCCGTCGGCGGGCATTACGCGGGCGAGTTGCGGCGGGAAAGCGCCGCCAACCGGGCGGAGCGGATAATCGCCGAGGAGTTGGCGCGCTTGGGTTGGAGCGAGGAAGAACTGGCCAGGCGGCGCAAAGGCGATCCGGGGAAGATGGCGTTGGAGAGGCGGCTGCGCCGGGAGACGACGCTGACGGTCAAAGCGATTGCCGCACGGTTGCATCTGGGGACCTCGAAGAGCGCGAATACGCGTTTGCACAGTTGGATGCGAGGCGGAACACCCGTGCAAGGAAAGGAGGAGCATTCATGAGAAATGAACCATTTAGAGGTATGCCCACTCAAATGCCTCCTCAATCCATGGGTGGTTTCCTCAGGGCCGCCGCCACGGACTTGCCTGTCGGGGCGGTCATCGTGTTGGTGTCCTCAGCTTTGCTTGGAGCGGCGACGATCATTAGACACATGGCTCAGCGCTTAGCTCCCCCACCGCGGCCGCGGGATGGAGCAATCCCAAACTGCCCCGGTTTGACGCCCCGTTGATCTGCTGTATTTTTACTCCCGTTGCGTGCATTTGTTAACATCCTGATCGCATCGGTGCTGGCCCTTTCCTTGGGCCTGCACTGGGCGTTGCTTCAGACCGTCGCCTGGACGGGCATGCTTATCACTTTCTCGCGCGGCGCGTCCTTCAAGGAAGCAGTCGCCAAGACTTTTGATGGTAAGCATCCCTGTACGCTCTGCAAAGCCATCAAACAGGGCCGTGCAGCGGAGAAAAAACAGGAGCAGCAGCAATCCAAGCCCGTTTTAAAATTGGATGCGGGTTTGGTGTGGCAGGACACACAATTCAACTTCGACTGCGGTCGCGATCCAATCGTGGCGGGCAACTTCTTAATGCTCGTTCGCAGTGAACAACCTCCCAAGCCGCGTCCACGCGGCATCCTTCCCGGCAATAACGCTGGTGCGTGAAACGTTACGGTTGGGCAGAACTCGTTTTGAGTCGGCCTGATGCATAAACACCCTCACTAGCGCTGGTTGCCATTTTCTCCAATCCAATAAAGTCCTGGCTGGCGGTGATGCAATCCGGCTCTGTTTGCCGTGGTTGTGTGCCGGGAAGCCCTTGGGGGCAGTCCACCGCCACAATGTTTGAACCATTTTGAAACCGAAAAAAGAAAACTCTTTATGCAGAAAACAAAGTTCCTTTTGACCGCTGGTGCCGCCGTCGCTGTGACGTGCGGAATTTCAACGGCCTGCGCTGCCACGCTTACCGCCGTCCCGATGCAGGGGGGCATGATTATGCCCATGATTGCCTACGACGCCGATCACGGGCATTTGCACGTCACGATGCCGCCAGACGTGCCGCAGCTCACGCCCTTGTTGGTGAGCAATCCTGGCGACAACTTCGACCCGGGCGATCCGTGGTATGACTTCCTGGATCCGAGCCGGCAGGGGTTGTCGTTCAGCCGCCGCTACGGGTTTGTAATGGACGTCATGAGTGATCCACTGCCGGCGAACATGGCCATCTGGCTGCGCAAGTTGTCCGGCTCACCGGAGTTGGGCTTCTACCGGTATTCCGGTTCCGTGCCCAAGGCCTGGCAACCCATCTTCGGCACCGCGGGAACAACCAATGCGCTCTACTGGAACGGCATGATGTTCCATCCGGGGGTCACCGCTCCGCCGGGAACCAATCCGCTCTCGGCCACCTTCGAGGCCTACCTGGTCAACACCCAGACCGGTGAAGAGGTGCCCAATTCCAGCACGGGGCCGATAGTGTTCAACTTCACCAACGTGTCCGATGGACGCCCGGAACTGAGTCTCTCTCAGAAGATCGTCGTCGCCTGGCCGGATACCGCAACGGGCTGGGTGTTGGAGATGGCGGACGCGGTTACCTCCACAGAATGGACCACCGTGACCAATACTCCGGTGAGTGTGGACGGCAAGCCGTGCGTGGTGCTCGATGGGAAAGCCGGGAAGAAGTTCTTCCGCATGCGCCGGGCGCCGTGAACTGCAAACACCCAAACGCGTCCGCGCCTCCCGGTTCGCACGAGCCGGGAGAGCGCGGCGCTTTCACGCTCATCGAATTGCTGGTCGTCATTGCCATCATTGCGATCCTCGGAGCGCTGCTCTTGTCCGCTTTGGCCCGCGCCAAGGAATCGGCCCGCTCAACCCAATGTCTGAGCCAGATGAGACAACTCGGACTTGCCGTGCGCCTCTATGCCGATGAGAACGAAGACGAGTTCCCCCGCAGCCAGCATTCCGCGTTCAGCCACGGGCAACTGACTTGGCGTCGGGCGGTGGCCCCGCAACTGGGTTACACGACCACGACTTGGACAAATTTGCTTGCCATCGTCTATCACTGTCCCAGCGACCGGCGCACCACGCCGTGGAGTTATGGCTTAAACGTCTATTTCGAACTCGGGCCTGATGATGACTACGAAGGCAAACCGCAAACCTGGCGGCGTACCACCGCTGTGCCCAATCCATCAGCAACTGTCCTCTTTGCCGAAAACGCTTCGAGCGCGGACCACATCATGCCGAACTTTTGGACCGCGCCGCAGGACGCCGTTGACGTGGCCTCGCGCCGCCACGGTCAGCGGTCGAACTACAACTTCGTGGACGGTCACGCTGCGGCGCGCGACTTCAAGACCATCTACAATCCCGCGCACAACGTGGATGCCTGGAATCCTTCGAAGGCCCAGTGAACATACCTCTAAACTGAACTAGTTAAGCGACAGGTGGCATAGTGAAAGTGACAGGGCTCAAACCATAGTATGGTTCGCTTGGTTATTGACTCCGGCCCCTGGTCGTGGTTTCCCGTTCCCATGCCACGCAAGATCCGAGTCGAATTCCCCGGTGCCGTCCATCACGTCATTAGCCGGGGCGACCGGCAAGAGGCGATTTTCCTGGACGACGTGGATCGCCACGATTTCCTCAAGACCCTTGCCAAGGAGTTGGCGCGCATGGGTTGGAGCGAGGAAGAACTGGCCAGGCGGTGCAAAGGCGATCCGGGGAAGATGGCGTTGGAGGGGCGGCAGCGCTAAAAGACGACGCTAACGGTCAAAGCGATCGCCGCACGGTTGCATCTGGGGACCTCGAAGAGCGCGAATACGCGTTTGCACAGATGGATGCGAGGCGGAACACCCGTGCAAGGAAAGGAGGAGCATTCATGAGAAATGAACCATTTAAAGGTCTGCCCCCTCAAGTGCTCAAACATGATGTCACACGATGACAGATCGTGATAATATTTTTCAAAAATCTCTTGATGGTTTTTACTTTCGGGAGTATTTTGGGCCGTGAGTTATTTGATTTTTCAACGCTAAATTATGAAAAATGCTATTATAACTGCCGCCGCCGAAGCCTTCAGGAGCAGTATGCCAGTTGATGCCAGCGTTTCTGCTCATACCAGGAATGCCCGGAGAATCGCATCTGAATGGAAGAGAAAGTGTGTCGCCCTTGTTCCTGGTATCCGCTATGAAGAGACCATTGCGGAATACCTAGACCAGCGAATTGATATTCTCGACGAACAAGATCATTGCGC
>Ga0315298_1010981_pt1 | contig 10759 bp, 8 predicted proteins | sample WHS_1_MG_FD_203077 | JGI IMG/M metagenome (GOLD analysis project Ga0315298, IMG submission 203077) | Extremophilic microbial mat communities from Washburn Hot Springs, YNP, Wyoming, USA - WHS_1_MG | ecosystem: Environmental > Aquatic > Thermal springs > Hot (42-90C) | place: USA: Wyoming...
TCCACTCCGGGTGTTGCCGGTCGATCGGATCACACCCGAACGCCAGGATCTCCGACCACATCACCTCGTCGTACGCCCCGTTGACCGCCGGCTTTTCCCGCCCGCCGTCCTCATAGAAGTACTTCCATAGCGCCACGTTCGTCCACATCGGGCCATCGGCGGACCAGCGGCACGGCTGCTGGTCCTCGCTGAGCTTGAAGTTGCACGGCACGTTCATCGGCCAGCGTTCGTGGCCGTTGGGGTAGAACACCACGTCCGGCTTGACGGATCTGGCGTGCTCCCACAATTCGCGCATGAAGTCGGCCACGCTGTTGTTCCAGAACTGCCCCCGCGCCAGACTCAGGCTCGAGCGCAATTCGCTCTGGTGCCGGTCGCTGTCGGCCACAACCTCCACGCCCGTCTTGGTCCCCTCGTCCTTCGGCCCGTGAGCCGCACCTTCGGGGGGCGGCATCTCGTATCGCTTGCCGTACAGCTTCTCCGTGTAGTCGGCGAACTTCGCCCGGCAGATCGGGCAGTAGCACTTGCTGAACAGGTTGTCGAAGAACAGTCCGTCCGCCCCCGCCTCCAGCGCCTTGGTGATCTTGTACTTGATGTAATCGCGCCAGGGTTGCTGGTTCACGCACATCAGAACCCTTGTGACGATCCCCGTATAGGTTGCCGCCATGTACGGGACGTCCTGGCCGTCGTGGTTGATCTGCCTCCACCCGCGCGACGCCGGCTCCGCCTCGAACATCTCCTGCCAGAAGCTGTTCGTCACGCTCAGATACGCGATCAGCTTGATGCGCTTGCGGTGCGCCAGCTGGATCTGTTTGCGCATCAGATTCCACTGGACCTCGTCCCCCTTGTGGGAAAATCCCGGGGACCAGACCAGCCGCAGCATGGTCACGTGGTTCTTCTTCGCCCACTCCACGAGACGCGCGTCGTCGTACTGCTTGACCCGCGTATACAGCTGCTGCGGACTGAAGTCCCACCGACCCGATAGAATCGCCTTGGCCATCTCGGCCGGCCCCTCATAAAACCCGGCTTCCCGAAAGGATCCCCGCCGCGCCCATGCGGGCGGCTGCTGGGATGCAACAAAGTTATTCAGCGCCATTTGGACAACCTCCTTGGCACGTACATACCAGATCCACGTTCGGCCGCCAGTTGGACCAAGCAGGAATCGCGAAATGCCCTGTCCGCCATTTCAGACGGATACGACCACCGGGAAACACGTTTCGGGCGATCACACGTCCCGAATTCATCAACATCGTCGCCACGGCTCATGCGGAAAATAAAAAGGACGTCCAGGCTGCCTTTCGGCCACCAAGACGTCCTTGGGAGGGAGGGGAGGCTCGTTACGATCGGCAAACTCTGCCGATTATGCGGCTAGGATACCATCCTCCAGCGTCTGCCGCAACTTCTCCAGCGCTTTATTTTGAATTTGGCGTACACGCTCCTTTGTGACGCCGATAATCTCACCCACCTGCTCTAGTGTCATCGGCTGGACCGGCTCGGAATCTATAGCGTCCAGAGCAAATCTGGCCTGAATGACCCTTCTTTCTACGTCGTTCAGGTTCGCGAGGTTCTCTGTCAAGATTGAACGGAGTTCGTCCACGCATAATTCCTCTACCTGCTGACGTTTACGCTCTATAAAGTCGCTTTTCTCCAAGGCCGGATCGAACTCTGTCGGGAACCGGCTACGGTAGCGACTGGATCGGATCGCCACCCGGCTGAACGATTTCAGGATGGCCCGGCACGCATACGTGCTGAATTTGAAACCCCTCGAGCAGTCGAACTTGTCCACGCTCCGCAGCAACGCCATGTTGCCCTCACTGATCAGCTCCGCGAAGTCCACCGCGGCCAGCTTGGTCCGCTTGGCCATCGCCAGCACCAGAGGAAGGTTTGCTTGAACAATCTGGGCTCGCGCCGCATTCGCCGTCTTGAACCACGCAACCAGGCTGCGCATCTGTTCCAGGGTCAGTTTCTTGCCCCTGTTGGCCTTCAGGATGCGATACACCTTGCAGCGAGCGTAGTTGAACCGCTGGAACAGGATCTGCTCCTGCTTGGGAGTCAAAGTAGCCATGCTGACATGCTCGACGCCATCCAGATCGGCGTCGGTCGCAAACGTCGGCACCGGGGAAGAGCGCGTCCCACCCGGTTCAACCGGCTCGATGCCCCCTCCGAATAAGGCTTTCTCCGTCCCCCGATGCTGAAACGTTGGGTGATCAATGTACTCGATGGGCTCACTGATCGCCCGAAGCAGCAGCTCCGCATCGCTTTCGGCCAGCTTCGAGAGTTCCTTCTCCGTCGGGCGGATGATGTTGGGCTCATGGCTCCTGCAACGAGACTTTGGCTTCTTTGCTTCTGTCGTCGTAATCATGTTACCGCGCCTCCCGGGACACAGTTCCTGACAACAGGCGGCACCACCCAGGCCCCACTTGATCTACGCTGCCCGGTACTTTCGGTGCGATCTGATTGCCAGTCCCTTGCTGCCCTCAAACCGCACCATTCTGGTTCCGTTTCTTTTCTCACTCACGACGCCAACAAAGCCCTATGGATCTTCTCAGCGCCCCAATCCTACCCTCGGCCAACCCGCAACACAGAAGTATCTCGACTGCTGCCTGTATGTACGAAACACTGTACCGGAGGTTGCAAGAGACGTAAACCTGATATGCCCCTGAAACTTAGGTAAGGTATTCCCTTAGAGGCGACCCATGGGTGTACACAGTGGCCTGACAGATTCCGACATTAAATAGGAAGATTGACTGTGGTTTGTATGTCCCTGCCCGGGTTCTACCGATATGGCTACGCAGGTTCACCTGACGTAACAACCTGATGCTCAGGCAGAAAAGGATAAGCATCTGGAACTTGGCGGCATCCGTCGGGCTTACTCCCTAGTCCCCCGACCGGACCACGGACGCCGCCCTATTTCGTCATCCGACCCGGTCAGCCAGATGTCCGCCGCCCGGTACCCGTCGGCCGGGCACTGTCCGTTCGGTCAGGCCCGGCCCCCATGATGTATGGGGCCACGAACCGCTGGACGAACGGCTCGCTCGTACAGTCCGTGTGGCCGCCGGCCCAGCCGTAATCCGCATATTCCGGCCGCCACGGAATGTTTACCACCCGCCCCTGATATGCGGCCCGCGGACGCAACCCGACCAGCCCGGCCGCATCCTCCGAAGATCCGTCGATCGTCCCCAGCACACGGACAGGCCCGCTTAAGATCGGGTCATAGGGGCTGTAATAAACGTAGATCCGCCCCTTCATGTGCTCAAACGCGCGGGTCATGTCGTACGTACTGGACAGGCTCGAGCCCAGTAGCACCATGTTGTTGATCTTGTACCCCTTGGGCAGGGCCTCCACCGCCCACGTCCCCACGCCGGTCCCGGCCGAAAGCGAGATGATGTTCACGTCGTTGTCCGGATAGGTTTTCAGGTAGTTCCGGATCTTGTCGGACAACGCCGCTGCCCGCAGGCGCGCGGCCGGGCGGTTCACCTGGTCGATCGCCGGGTTGAAACTGGTCGTCCAGAGATACGCCTCAACGCTGCCCTTGTAACCGGCGGCTTCGAGGGCCCTGGCCACTTCGGTCACCCCGAACCCCCAGTTGCCCGCCCCGTCGATGTAGTAGGTCTTGCCGAAGCTGGCCCGGCCGTCGTCCGGCCCCGCGCAGCCCGCCACGCCGGCCACAAACAGCACGGCCGCGATTCCAGCCAGCGGTCTTGCAAGCATCGAAATCCCTCTTGACAGCGGCAGCCAGGACATTACTCCAGCCACCGGTTGCCGGTCAATAGTCCCTGGTCGATGGAAACGCCATGAACCCGGCGTACACCTTGGCGCACGCCACCAGATCCTTGACGCGTACCGCCTCGTCGATCGCATGGGCATTCCGCCCGCCCGGCCCGTATCCAATCGTGGGGATTCCGCCGTCCTTGGCGAAAAAGTGCATGTCGGTAAACCCCGACGACACCGAAAAGCCGACCCGTCCGCCCTGCACGGCCCGCACCGCCGCGGCGAAGTCGCGGGGGAACTCGCCATCCGGGTCGACGTGGCACGGATCGATCGCCAGGAGCCGCGACAGGCTCACCCGCAGCTTCGGAATGCTCCTGCCCGCCGCCCGGACCGCGGACCGCAGTTCCCGCTCCGCCTCGCGGAGTTTCTCGCCCGGCGTGACCCGGCGATCCATCGTAAAGGTCGCCGATGCCGGTACCGTGTTCACCTTCGCCCCCTCGCCGACGGCGAAGACCCCTCCGATGTTCAATGTCGGGTGCATCTTCTTGCCGTTCGGCGCTCGGAAGGCCCGCCGGCCGAACACGGTCTTGAGGGCCTGAAGCTGCATCACCAGCGCGGCCATCTTCTCAAAGGCGTTGACGCCATCCTGCGGGCAGGAGGCGTGGGCCGCCTTGCCCTCCACCGCCGCCTCCAGCCAGATCACCCCGTTGTGACCGCAGCCGACCTGGCAGCCGCTACCGCCCTCGCACACGATCGCATAATCGGCCGTCACGTACCCCTGCCGGACGATATACCCCGCCCCGAGATCCCCGCCCGTCTCCTCGTCCGGCGTCAGCGACACCTCGATGTTCATCCGGGGCCGGATGTTCAGCGCCCGCAGGGCCCGCACCGCAAGGCAAACCGCGGCGATGGCCCCCTTCATGTCGCTGCTGCCCCGCCCGTAGAGCCACCCGCCTTGCTCTTTCGATTCAAACGGACCGTAACGCCAGGTGCCTCCGGCCGGCACCACGTCGTAGTGGCAGTTGAAGTGGAGCGTCCTGGCGGCCCCGACGTCCAGGCGGCCGATCAGGCTGGCGCGGGGATAGGCGTCGGCGTTCGCCACGAACCGCCGGGCGTACGAGTCCGGCACGCGGACGATGTCGGTCTTCATCCCCAACGCCCGCAGCCGCGGCTGCATGGCCCTGACGAACGGCAGGTAGTTCCGGCCCGGCGGGTTGACCGTCGGAATGCGGATCAGATCCGCCAGGAGTTCCGCCAGATGCGAGCTGTGCCGATCGAGATAGGCTTCGATCTTTGCGGACATAGTCTTCCTTTGCAAAGCTGGTATTGTCGGGACGAACCGGGGCTTTGCAAGCCTGTGGCGCCCTCGTAGGATTGTGCGGGGCTGATGGAAACGGAGCTTATGCTGCCGCAAAAAGCGGTCTTGATCACGGGGGCGTCATCCGGCTTCGGGCGCGAGGCCGCGCTGCTGCTCGCGCAGCGGGGCCACCGAGTCTTCGGCACCAGCCGGCAGAGCCGCAGCGACGAAGGCGGCGTCCGCATGCTCGCGCTCGACGTCCGAGAGGACGCCTCGGTCGCACGTGCGGTCGAGACGGTCCTGGCCGAGGCCGGCCGCATCGACGTCCTGGTCAACAACGCCGGTTACGCCCTTGCCAGCCTGATCGAGGAGGCGAAGATCGACGAAGCCAGGGCCGTCTTCGAGACGAACTTCTTCGGTCTCGTGCGGATGACCAAGGCGGTCCTTCCCGCCATGCGCCGTCAGCGAAGCGGCACGATCATCAATATCAGCTCGCTGGCCGGGCTGCTCGGCGTGCCGGGCGAGGGCTTCTACTGCGCCACCAAGTTCGCCGTCGAAGGCTACAGCGAGACGCTGCGCTACGAAGTGGCCGACTTCGGCATCCGGGTCAGCCTCGTCGAGCCGAGCTATTTTCGAACGGCCTTCGACGCGGCCAAGACCCAGGGCACCGATCGAATCGACGACTACGATGGACTCCGCGAGCGGGTCATGGCCGCCTTCGAGGCGGGCGCCCGCCACGGCGGCGATCCGCGGACCGTGGGCAGGCTGATCGCCCGGATCGCCGAGTCGCGCCGGCCGCGTCTACGCTACCGAGTCGGTCGCGAGGCCCGCCTGCTGGCGCCCCTGCGACGACTGATGCCCGATGCCCTGTTCGCCTGGGGCACGCGAAAGTGGTTCAACATGAACGACAGGGGCCAGGGGCGACGACGGACAAGGTGACCCGACTTGGCCACCCGACGGCTTCGCCGTGGCAAGCAAGGTGACACACAGACGGGGGGAGGGCGAGAGGGGGAGACACGGAGACAAGGAGATAGTGGAACGACGACGATGACAACAGTAGAAGCCTGTTCAAGACGCGTGCACGGGCGGGCAAGCCGCCCGTGGCACCCGGAGGAAGAGGCCTTGAAACCATCTGTAGGATGAGCATGCCCATCGAGACTGAGTGCAAGATTCCGGTGGACGATTTCGCGGCGGTCGAGGCGAAGCTGCTCGAATGGCGCGCGGAGCCCCACGGCGACGTCCTTCAGGATGACCTGTTCTTCGACTCGCCGGACCGCCGACTGCTGCGGGCCGATCAGGGCCTGCGTCTGCGGAGCGTCGCGACCATCGGCCGCCGGAACCCCGCCCAGCACGTACTGACCTACAAGGGCGCTCGCCAACCCGCCCAGCTCAAGCAACGCGAGGAGATCGAGGTCGTCATCAGCGATCCGCGGGCGATGGCGGATGTGCTGCAACGCCTCGGCCTGGTGCTGATGCTCCACCTTCAGAAGCGCCGCAAACGGTACCGCCTGCACGATTGCTGGGTGGAGCTGGACACCGTTCCGCTGCTCGGCCGCTTTGTGGAGGTGGAAGGCCCCACCCATGACGCGATCGTTCACGTCGTCGGCCGGCTTGGCTTGGACCCGTCCCGGGGCCTCACGGATTCCTACGCCTCCCTGCTGATGGCCGAGGCCCGCACGCGCGGCCTGCCCACCGACCCCGCCAGATTCCTCCTGGACCCGGGAACCTCCGGTCTGTAACATCGTCCGGCAACCGACTTCCTGGAGCCGAACATGCGATCGATCCTGCTGGCCGGCACTGTGGCGCTATGGGCGTGCGCAGCCGCCTGCGCACAACCGGACGAGCCGCCGGCGCCCGACACCCGCCCGGCCGCAACCGAGCCATCGCCCCTTCCGGACCTGCCGCCGCCGGCACCCGATACCGAGCCCATTCAGGCGGAGCCTGCCGAGCCAGCCGCCGCGGAGCCCGCCGCGCCGTCAGCCAGCGAACCGGCCGGTTCGCCCGGCAACACCACGCCGGCCGCCGACATCACAACGACCGCCAGCCTGCCCACCACGCAACCTGCTGCCCTGCGGATCGGCGGCCTGCCCGCCCGGCAGTGGCTGAACGCCCCGGCGCCGATCCAGTCCCACAACCTCGAGGGCCGTCTGTGGGTCCTGGGCGTCCTGGAGGGCTGGTCCCGCCGTTCGCAACAGGCCGTTGCCGGACTCGCCGATGTCGCCAAGACCTGGTCCGAGCGGGGTGTGGACATCCTGCTGGTAACCGTCGCGGCCGCCGACGAAGTCCAAAAATACCCGAGCGTCGTGTCGGCGGGCCTGCCGGTTGGAACCTCCAGCCAGTTGCCGTTGCTGTTGCCGCTCGAGCCCCTGCCCCGCGTGTACCTGGTCGGGCCGGACTATACGGTGGTCTGGTCCGGTACCGCACAGGACCTGGCCGAAGCCTTGCCGGGTCACTACGGGCGGCTGACTCCCGGCGGCCTGTCCAAGGCCCGCCAGAACGAACTGACCAACCGCCTCAACCGGGCCGAAGCCGCCTTCCACTCCGCCCAACCGCTTGCCACCGTCGACTCCGCCCGCAACTGCTTCATCGCCTGCGGCCTGGCCTCGACCGTGCTCGATGCCACGCCCGCCGGTCATCCTCTGCACCGCCAGGCGGCCGATCTGCTCGGTCGGATCGACGGCCAAGCAGACAAATGCCTCGCCGATGCCCGTGCCCTGCTCAAGCAACGAAAGACTGCCGAGGCCTACGACCTGCTGGCCAGAACCTCAGAAGGATACTACGGCCGCCCGGCCGGAACCCAAGCGATGAGGATGTTGCAGCAAATTGAGACCAGTCCCAAACTGCAAGCGGGCGTGCTGGCCGCGCGGGACGAGGCGTCTGCGAGCGACACGCTGCGGATGGCCGAGCAGGCGATTGCCGAGCGGCGATACGCCGACGCTGAGCAGTACTGCCGCATGATCGTGGAGGTGTACCCGCGGACGCAGGCGGCCGCCAAGGCCCGCCAGGGGCTCACGAGTCTGCACAAGGACAAGGCCGCCGCCACCCAGCTCGCCCAGCAGAAGGCGCAACCCGAGGCCCCGATCCTGCTGGCCCTTGCAGCCCGTTACGCCCGGATCGGTCGACCCGAAGTGGCGCGGGGGTACTACCAGCAGGTGCTCCAGATGGCCCCGGGCACGCCCTATGCCAGGCAGGCCCAGGACGGCCTGGCCCTGCTGCCCGCCCCGACCGCCTCCCAGCCCGTCAAGCCCCCACACAAGAAGGACTGATGCGGCTCAGGGCAACCGCAGCCGCTTGACGATCCGCTGATTCCGCTCGAACGCCAGGTCCGTAGTAGTCACGTGTACGTCCGCACCGATATAATGGGCCGCCATAGAGGGCCTCCTTTCTTGCCGGTAAGCCGGAAGTTTGAGTCACTCCCAGTTTACCGAAACAAGCCAAGGATGCCCTCTCTCTATATCTTCATGGTCCTGGTCCGCGGCCTTCAAGGTCGCGGACCAGGACCATGCCGTTCTGTCGCGGCCTGTGGAGTCCTTCTTGCGCAGGACCTGAAAACCCGGTCCGATACGCCGGGCGTCAACGCGCCAACGACGGTACACGCAACGTGATCCTCTCATCGTGCGGCTGATTCCGGCATCGGACCACGTACTCATGTTCGGTCTTGTCGGTGCGCTCCAGATGGGTGCGGAGGCGGCGGCCGACCCGAGGGTCGTCTTCATACCAGGCGTGTTCAATTTCGAGCAGTGATGAAATCGGCGCCTGGCACGGCACGTAGTGCGCGGCGATCCGCACGCCGAGCGCCCCTTTCCGCGCCGAAAGCCGCACGTAACCTTTGTTTTTCTGCCCGCTGAAACGGCCTTGTGCGAACAAGCCGAAGTGCCAGCCCTGCGGGTGTTCGAGGATCGGCTTTTCGGCGATCTGCTGCCACGGGCCATGCGGCGAATCGGCGATCTCGATCCGGGCGGTGTGGCCGTCGTAGCTCTCGTCCGGTTTGCGGCCTTCGATGATCGTATACACGGCCGCCCACGCCAGCTTCCCGTCGTCAGGGGCGGCCAGCTCGTACGTCACCCGCCACGGCCGTGCCGGGTCGGCCGCCACCAGCCGCGCGAAGCTGGCCGGCTCGTGCCGCAGGTTGTCCGTCGCGCAGGCCGCCCAGATCGACTCGCTCGCGTTGAACATGTACTCCAGCATCAGCGTCCGGCTGTTCAGGCCGAATCCGTCGCCGCTGTGCAGTCGCATCCGGTTGTCCCCCGTGGTTCGCAGGGCGGGCAGGGAATGGGGCGAGACCATGAACCACAGCATCGTCTCGAACCCTTTGAGCCTCGCACCGGTTCCTTCCAGGACGAAGCGCAGACGCAGACGGTAACGGGACTCCGCCAGCCAGGTGAAGTCGGACTTGCAGGTGACCTCCCCCGTCTGCCCGGCCGACGCCCACAACGGCTGCCAGTTCTCGCTGCGCTCAGCAGCCCCTTCGACGCGGGCAGTGGTTCCGGCCGGAAGATCGAAGGCCGCTGTGAGCGTCGCCCCGTTGACGGACGGCACTCTGCGCATCGGGTCGGGAATGCCGCAGTAGATGTACGGCGATTCGAAGGCAAAGACCGCGCAACCCGTGCCCCCGCCGCAGACCAGGCCGTCAGCTTGCAGCGCAAGCCCGTCAACCTCGTCCGCCCCAACCTCGATGTCGCGAGAGTCGCTCGCGATCCTGGGCGCGTAGCGGAAGTATCCGTTGCCCCACTGGCGGCGGGGCCAGAACCGCTCCGTCGGCCCCTCCGGTCCCGTCTCATTCGGATAGCGGGCGAACGCCTCCGGATACGTCGGGAACACCGCCCACCGGCCGCGGTGGTGGAAGTACCGCGTCATCTCCTCGCCCGGCCGCAGGCGATAGTCCATCGAGTGGATTCGTTCCTCCAGGAAATCGGAATAATGCGGCTTCGACTCGTACAGCCTGCGAATCTGCTCGGGCAGCCGGTCCGGCAGGTGGTATGGATTCGAGGGGTTCGGCTGGTCGTCCACCCGCGACGGGTCCTGGTACAGGTCCTCGCGGGAGGCGATCGTCTCCTGTCGCGGCGGCCGCAGGCGATGGAACATCTGGATGTCGGCGTCGAAGTAGTGCCACGCACCTTCGTAGAAGACCTCGGTGCCTTCGTGGCCGGTGATGTGCGCGATGCGGGCCGGAAAGCCGGCGGCCGCGTACAGCATCGCAAGAACGTTGGCGTGGACGTGGCAGATGGTAAAGCCATAGACGTTCAGGACCTTCAGCGGGTCGAAGACGTCCTTGCCCCAGAACATCTCCTGGGCGGGGAAGTAGTGGAAGATCCCCAGGTCGCGGTCGACCAGGAGCTGCCAGAGTGCGATGGCCAGATCCTGCCCGGCCTTTCCCGCGAACCGCGGCGAGCGGACGAGATTCTCCAGCGTCGAAAAGTCCGGCACGTGCTCTGAGACGATCCAGGGCGTATAGCGCATCCGATAAGCCCTCAAGCCTGGAGGGCATGATAGCGGCAGGCCCGCGGCAGGCCAACAAGGCAAGATCGGCCGGAGCCGCGAAGACTTGCGTGCGTCTCCGGAGGTAGTGCGCCGCAACATCGGTTACGCGCTGCAATTCGCGCAGGCGGGGGGAACGAAGCATCCCTCGGCCAAGCCGCTGCATGGCTTTGGCGGTGTTGGCGCGGTTGAGATCATCGAAAACTGTGAGGGCGGAACCTACCGTACCGTTACACTGTACGCTTCTCGGATGCTGTCTACGTACTCCATGCCTTC
>Ga0315298_1010982_pt1 | contig 10758 bp, 7 predicted proteins | sample WHS_1_MG_FD_203077 | JGI IMG/M metagenome (GOLD analysis project Ga0315298, IMG submission 203077) | Extremophilic microbial mat communities from Washburn Hot Springs, YNP, Wyoming, USA - WHS_1_MG | ecosystem: Environmental > Aquatic > Thermal springs > Hot (42-90C) | place: USA: Wyoming...
CGGCCGCGAGCGGACACTGGAGCGAAATGTTTTCCTCCTTCTACCTGCCGCGCACGCTGATGATCTCGATCTTCCAGTTCGCGCAGACCATCGCGGTGTTCGGGTTTACCGCCTTCGTTCCGATGCTGCTGGTCAAACAGGGATTCACGATCATCCACTCGCTCTACTACACGACGATGATCGTCCTGCTCGCGCCGGTCGGCGCGATCTGCGGCACGATCTTCGCGGAACGGATCGAGCGCAAGTGGCAGCTCGTCGGCACGGCGGTGCTGATCGGCGTGAGCGGCATCGCATTTGTCCACGCGCATACGGTGGCGCTGGTGATCATCAGCGGCGCGCTGATCGCGCTCGGAAACAACTGGATGATCGCGATTTTCCATCCCTATGCGGCGGAGCTGTTTCCAACCCGCATCCGCGCGCGAGCCGTGGGCTTTACCTTCGCCTGGAGCCGCGTGAGTTCGATCTTTATCGGCTACTGGGTCGCCGACCTGCTGGCGGGATTCGGCCCGGCCGGGGTGTTCGTGATGATCGGCCTCGGCATGCTGGCGATCATCCTTTCGGTCGGCCTGTTCGGCCCGCGGACGAACGGGCAGAGCCTGGAAATCCTGTCTCCCTGAACCCGAAACTGCAAAGAAGGCAATCGAGATAATGAAGATCGGCATACTCAACGGCGACGATATCGGGCATGAAATCGTGCCGGAGGCTGTCAGGGTCATGCAGGCCGCCGCGGCCCGGACCGGGCTCGCGATCGAGTGGCAGGATATCCCGATCGGCCGGGCGGCGCTTGACAGCCTGGGTTCCACCCTGCCGGACGGAACCATCGAGCGGCTCGACGCCCTGGATGGGTGGCTGCTTGGCCCGATCGGGCACATGGCCTATCCGAAGATACCTGAGGCGATCAACCCGCATCCGCTGCTGCGCAAGCATTTCGACCTGTTCGCGAATATCAGGCCGGTGAAGTCCCATGCCGCGCTGCCCTGCCTGCATCAGGGCGTCGATCTCGTCATCGTCAGGGAAAACAACGAGGGCTTCCAGCCGGACCGCAACGTCGTCGCCGGCTCGGGCGAGTTTCGGCCAACGCCGGACGTGACGATCTCCGTGCGGGTCATCACCCGGAACGGGTCATCGAAAGTCGCGCGGGCGGCATTCGAACTGGCACGGGCGCGCCGCCGGCATCTGACCGCCGTGCACAAGGACACTGTGTTCAAGCTCGGTTGCGGCATGTTCGCCGAGGAATGTCGCAGGCTGGCGGCGGAATATCCCGATGTGACCTATGACGAGGCAATCGTCGACACGTTTGCGATGCGCCTGGTGATGACCCCGCAGCGCTACGACGTCGTCGTGACCACGAACATGTTCGGCGACATTCTGACCGACGAGGCCGCCGGCCTGGTCGGCGGTCTCGGGATGGCGGCAGGCCTGTGCGCCGGGCCGCGCCATGCGATGGCGCAGGCGACACACGGTTCCGCACCTGACATCGCAGGGCGCGGAATCGCCAATCCCTATGCAATGATCATGTCAGGCCAGATGCTGCTCGACTGGCTCGGCCGCCGCCATGCCGAACCCGCGGCAACCGCCGCGGCGCGCCTGATCGAGCAGGCCGTGGCAAACGTGATCGAGGGGCGCCGCGCGCTGACGCCCGATCTGGGAGGTCAGGGGACGACCGCAGGCATGGGCTCGGCGATTATCGAGGCGATGACCGAGAGTTGAGCACGCGCCCGGGGGGCGGGCGCGCTATCCGGCGTCCTGCCCCTCCTCGCTCAGGCGGAGCGCTGCGTTCACGAGCGCAACATGCGTGAATGCCTGGGGGAAATTGCCGATCTGTCGCCGGTTGACCGTGTCGTACTCCTCGGCAAACAATCCCACGTCGTTGCGCAACGCCACCAGCTTTTCGAACAGGGCTTCGGCATCCGCGCGCCGGCCCATCATCACGTAATTGTCGACCAGCCAGAAACTGCACGCGAGAAAGACACCTTCATTGCCGGTCAATCCATCCTTTCCTGTTTCGGTGTCATAACGGCGCACGAATCCATCTTGCAGAAGATGCCGTTCGATCGCGGCGACGGTGCCAATGATGCGCGGATCGTTGGGCGGTAGAAAGCCGACGATCGGCAGCAGCAGCAGGCTCGCATCCAGCGCCTTCGAGCCATAGGCCTGAACGAAGCTGTTCATCTCCGCGTCGAAGCCGTTCTGGCAGACCTGATCGTGAATCTGCTGGCGGATCGCGCGCCAGTGTTCGACCGGACCGTCGTAGCCGTAATCCTCGACGGAGCGGATCGCCCGGTCGAACGCGACCCAGGCCATCACTTTGGAGTGGACGAATTGCTGGCGGCCGCCACGCACTTCCCAGATACCCTCGTCCGGCTCGGCCCAGATCTTCTCCAGGGTTTCAAGCAGGACGAGGCGGATGTTCCAGCTGTTCTCATCCCGCCGCACCCCGCCGACATGTGCCTGATAGAGAGCATTCATCAGTTCACCGAAGACGTCGAGCTGACGCTGGCCCGCGGCCGCATTGCCGGCACGGACCGGCTTTGAACCTTCATAGCCTGGCAACCAGTCGATCTCGCGTTCGGTCAGAAGGCGCTCGCCGGCCACGCCATACATGATCTGGATGTCCTCGGCACCACCGGCGATCGCACGATCGAGCCAGCGCGACCACGCATGTGCCTCGTCCCGGTGCCCCGCATTCATCAGCGCCTGGAGTGTGAAACTCGCATCGCGCAGCCAGCAGAACCGGTAATCCCAGTTGCGCTCGCCGCCGAGTTGCTCGGGCAGCGAAGACGTCGCCGCCGCTATGATTCCGCCGGTTTCCCAATGTGTCAGCGCCTTGAGCGTGATGAGCGACCGCCGCACGATTTCGGCCCAGCGCCCACGGACCGGCGCGCGCTGCGCCCAGCTGCGCCAGCGCTCCGATGCCTGCTCAATTCCCATTTTCATATCGAAACGATGAGGCACCCGCTTGTGCGAGGGCAACCATTCGAGGCCGAACAGGAACTCGTCACCCGCCTCGATTGTGAATTGCGCTTCCGTGTGCTGATTCCGGCCGGTCATCGGCACGTCGCCCCAGACCACGACCATGTCGGGTCCGGCGACCGCCACGAAACCTTCATGGCCGGGCAGCCGCTGCACCCAGGGTACGACGCGGCCGAAGCCGAACCTGAACACGATGTCCAGCCGCATCTCCACTCGTCCGGACAGGCCGCTCACCATGCGGACCAGCCGCGTGGTGTCATGCGGGTGGGGGACCATGCAGTCGGTCACCCGCACCACGCCGTCATCGGTATGAAAGTCGGTTTCAAGCACAAGGGTCTCGGGGCGGTAACGCCGCTCCACCCGCAGGGGCGATTCAGCCGGTGCGATCAGCCACCGCCCGTTCTCGCGCGTTCCAAGCAGCGACGCGAAGCACGGATCGGAATCGAACCGTGGCAGACAAAGAAAATCAATCGAGCCGTCCTTGCCGACAAGGGCCGCTGTCTGCCGGTCTCCGATGATTGCGTAATCCTCGATTCTCAGGCTCATCGCGCCCTCCCCTCGCTAGTTTGCTGAAACCTGGCCAGCCTGCAGCGACCGCATGATTCTCCGCACGATGCCGACGGGAGACTCATCGATCGAGACGACAATCGCATCCTCTCCGGCCTGCGGCGGCTCGAGCGCCGCGAGCTGGCTGTCGAGCAGGGATGCCGGCATGAAGTGACCGCGCCGTGCGGCGATGCGCGCGGCCAGCAGATCGCGCGATCCATCGAGATGCACCAGCGTGAACGGGCCAGCACCGCCGCGCACCAGATCGCGATAACGCCGCGTCAGAAGAGAGCTGACAATGACGCCGCCGCATCGTCTCGTCCGCCATTCCGCAAGGCGCATGGCGATGCGATGCAGCCAGGGCATCCTGTCTTCATCGTCGAGCGGACGGCCGGAGCGCATTTTCTCCCGGTTCGACTCCGGATGCAGATCGTCGCCATCGCAGAACGGCACGCCCAGAAGTTCCGCCAGCAAAAGCCCGATCGTGGATTTGCCGGATGCGGAAACACCCATCACGGCGATCAGTGGCGGAATGTTCGGCTTCGGCAGGCCGAGGCAACGCAGCGTGGCCGCGGCGGGTGCGAGGCCGGCCGCGGAGACCGCGTCGCCATCGAACTGGCGGGTCGAGCCATCGGGATAGCCAATGATCGCGCAGGCGGAACCCGACAGGAAGAGGCCGGTGCCGACAACGCCGGCAATCGAGCGGAGGGCAGACTCGACGGCTTCGGGCACGATGCCTTTCGGCATGGTGCAATCGGCAATGAAGTGGCCGCCATCCGAAACGAAGGGACTGCCGGCATTCGCGCGCAGAACGGGCGCAAGATCCAGTTCGGCGAGCCTGGCACAGGTGCGGTCCGCGCCATGGCGGACGATCTCGACTGGCAGTTTCGAATGCGCGCCGAGCCGTGTCACCAGCTTGCTCCGGTCGGCGATGACGACAAAGCGCCGTGCCGATTGCGCCACCAGCTTTTCCCGCAGCAGGGCACCACCCAGCCCCTTGATCAGGCGGAGCGTTCCGAACTCCACCTCATCGGCTCCGTCAACCGCAAGGTCGAGGGAACCATCGAGCGGCACGAGGCGCAGGCCGAGGAACTCCGCCCTGGCTGCCGTGAGATCGGATGTCGCGACGCATTCGATGTCGAGCCCTTCGGCGCGGACGCGCGCGCCGAGTTGATCGATGAAATGGGCGGCGGTCGACCCCGTGCCGAGGCCCACGCGCATTCCGGATTCGACGAGGCCGACGGCCAGCCGCGCGGCCGCACGCTTGCCATTTTCGAAATCGGTTCCCATGCGATTTGCCCCCTTCAGTCTGCCCATCGTCCGGCGGCATCGCGATCCGCGAGCCAGATCAGGCGTCCGACCGGCCTGAGGCGGGCGGCGGGCACGTCACGATCCGAACCGCTCAGGACGCGATCGAGCATGTCGCGCTTGCCGGCGCCGGAGACGAGAAACACCACGACCCGCGCGCTTTCGAGGATCGGGTAGGTCAGCGTGACGCGCGCTTCCGGGCGTCCCTTGGTCACCGGAATCACCCAGCGTTGCCGTTCACCGAGCAGATCGTCCTGACCGGGCAGAAGTGACGCGGTATGACCGTCATCGCCCATGCCAAGCAGGCATAGATCAAAGAATGGCCTCGAAGGATCGAGAGTCGCTGCGCCATGGACCTCGGCCAGATCCCGCTGATATGCCGCGGCGGCCTGATCGACCGTCATCCCGTCGAACGGCACCTGATGCAGGCGGGGCGCCGCCGGCAGATGCGCGGTCAGGGCGTCGCGGATCATCCTGACATTGCTCTTGTCGTCATCCGGCGCGACGAAACGCTCATCGCCGAGAACGAGATCGATGCGTGTCCAGTCGATGCTGTCGCGCCAGGGCGCAGCGGCCAGCCGTTCGTACAATGCCCGCGGCGTCGATCCGCCGGCGAGGCCGGCCACGAACCGGCCGCGCGCGGCGGCGGCCTCTTCCGCAAAGAGGCGCGCTCCGTATTCGGCGAAGGCCTTCGCATCGGGCACGACGACGAGTTCGCCACGCACAGGTTTCATCAGCGTCTCCCCTCGAGCACGAAGCGCATCATCGCTTCGGCAAAGCCATCTTCCTCATTGCCGCGTGTGGCATGATCCGCCTTCCGCTTGACACTGTCATCGGCATTGCCCATCGCGATGGAAAGGCCGCTGCGGGCAAACATGGCAACATCGTTCGGCATGTCGCCGATGGTCGCGATACGCTCGTGCGGGATGCCGAGCTCGCTCGACATCGCATCCACCACCGCGCCCTTGTTCGCATGTGCGCTGGTGATATCGAGATAATAGGGCTGCGAGCAGTCCGCCGTCACGCCGTCACCGAACGCCTTGTGCGCGGCGGCAAGGCAGGATTTCATACGCTCAGCGTCATCGGTCACCCCGACAATCTTCACGACGCCATGAAGAGACGATACATCGTACCGCTCGACGGTCTCCGGCTCGAACGCGACGGTACGCTGTTCGCGATCGACATGTGGCGCCGCGGCATCGCGGACCAGCCAGCGATCATGCGTGTAGACCCAGGCATCGAGGCCATGGTCATCGAGCAGATCGATGGCCTTGCCGATCACGTCGTCCTGCAGGTCGTGCGAGGCGACGACGCGGCTGAAATCGGGGGCCATCATCACGCCACCGTTGAACCCGGCCAGCGGCGTGTCGATGGCGAGCGGTTCGCTCAGCATCCGCATGCCGCGCGGCGGCCGCCCGCTGGTGATCGCGAAGCGGATGCCCGCCTCGCGAAGCGCATCGACCGCCTGCTTCGTCGCCGCCGTCAGGCGCTTGTCATTGGTGACCAGGGTGCCATCGACATCGGCAATCACGAGATCGACCGCGCGGCTCATTGCCCGCTCTCCGCCGGATCGAGCGCGACCGGTCGCCAGCGCCGCGTCGGCTCATCATCCGCAAGCAGCTTGTCCGCCGCATCCGGTCCCGCGCTGCCGCTGCGGTAGTTCGGGAAATCGGCGGCTCGATCTCTGCCCCAGGCGTCCAGAACACGGCCGACCACACGCCACGTCTCCTCGACCATGTCTGCCCGCTGGAACAGGGTCTGATCGCCGATCATGCAATCATACAGAAGGGTTTCATAGCCGACGTTCGGTTCCGGTTCGAAACGGTCACGATATCTGAACTGCATCCGGGCGGGCGCCAGCCGCATGGTCTGGCCGGGTTGCTTCACCTCGAACTCGATGGCGATGCCTTCATCGGGCTGGATACGCAGAACCAGCCAGTTCGGCGGCAGGCCATCGAGCGATGCGCCCTGGAACGGCGCCAGCGGCTGCTTGCGGAAGCGGATGGCGATTTCGGTCATCCGCTCGGAAAGATGCTTGCCGGTGCGAATGTAGAACGGCACGCCGGCCCAGCGCCAGTTGTCGATGGCAAGCCGCAACGCGACATAGGTTTCGGTGTTCGAGTCCGCAGCAACACCTGGCTCCTCGCGATAGCCGCGCGCTGATTGGCCGGACACCTCGCCCGCGCGATACTGGCCACGCACGGCATCCTCCGGACGCAAGGTGCGGATGGCGGAGAAGAGTTCCAGCTTCTTGTCGCGGATCGCCTCGGCCCGCACACCAACCGGCGGTTCCATCGCCACCATGGCGACGAGCTGGAAGACGTGGTTCGGCACCATGTCGCGCAACGCGCCGGCCTGCTCGTAGAATTTCGCCCGTCCCTCGACGCCGACCGTCTCGGCGACGGTGATCTGCACATGGTCGATTCGATCGCGATTCCAGAGCGGATCAAAGATTCCGTTGCCGAACCGCAACGACATGATGTTCTGAACGGTTTCCTTGCCAAGAAAATGGTCGATCCGGTAGATCTGCCGCTCGTCGACCACGCTCAGAAGCTGCCGGTTCAGGTCCTGAGCCGATGCAAGGTCGTGGCCGAACGGCTTTTCGATGATGATCCGCCGCCACGTCCCCCCGCCCGACTCATCCTCGGTCACGAGGCCGGCCTTGCCCAGATGCTCGACGATCGGTGCGAAGAACCGGTCGGCCACCGCAAGGTAGAACAGCCGGTTGCCGCCCGTGCCTTGCGAATTTTCGATCGCTTCGAGGCGGGACTTCAGGGTTTCGTAGAATTCGTCCCTGGTGAAATCACCCTGAACGTAATCGGCATGCGCCGTCAGGCGATCCCATGCGGCGTCGTCAACTTGCTTGATCTGGTCTTCGGCTTCCGGATCGCCGACGAAGCTCTCCAGCATCTCGCGCAGCGAGCCGGTCCAGTGCTTTGCGTCGAGGTCGGCGATATCGGCGCCAAGCAGGCCGAACTTCTCGGGCACCAGGCCGGTATTCGCAAGATTGTAGAGCGCCGGCACCAGCAGCCGCTTGGTTAGATCCCCCGCGGCACCGAAAATCACGACGCTGCAAGGGCCCGCGGGGGAGGCCGAGGCGGCGCCGGAGGATCCGGCCTCTGACCGGAGCGGGTGTTTTGCCAGCGGGTTCATGCGCCACCTCCCTGCTTGGCAGCAGCCGGTCCCTGCTCGACATGACCGCCGAAGCCCTGTCGCATGGCAGACAGGATCTTCTCGCCGAACGTATGATCGAGCCGGGAGCGGAACCGCGCATAGAGTGCGGCGGTGAGCACATCTGCCGGAACCGCCTCCTCGATCGCGGCGTTGATCGTCCAGCGTCCCTCGCCGGAATCCTCGACATAGCCGCTGTAGTCGGAAAGCGCCCCGTCGCGCGCCAGTGCCGCGGCAGTCAGGTCGAGCAGCCAGGACGAGATCACGCTGCCGCGCCGCCACACCTCGGCAATGTCGGCGACATCGAGGTCGTAGCGTTCGGCTTCGGGCAACGCATCGGCGCAGCGGTTGCGCAGGATCGCGAAGCCTTCCGCATAGGCCTGCATCAACCCGTATTCGATGCCGTTGTGCACCATCTTCACGAAATGCCCGGCGCCGTTCGGGCCGGCATGGATGTAGCCAAGCTCGGCACGCTCGTCCCGTCCCTCGCGCCCCGGCGTCGGTTCGATTTCCCCACGCCCCGGCGCCAGGGTTCGAAACACGGGGTCGAGCCGCCGGACGATGGCGTCGTCGCCCCCGATCATCATGCAGTAGCCGCGTTCGAGCCCCCAGACTCCGCCCGAGGTACCGACATCGACGAAATGGATGCCCTTGCGTTTCAACCGCGCGGCATGGGCGATATCGTCGCGATAGAAGCTGTTGCCGCCATCGATGACCACGTCATCCTGCCCGAGAAGGTCGCCGAGCGCGTCGACGGTCTCGCTCGTCACCTGCCCGGCCGGAAGCATCACCCAGACCGAACGCGGTGGCTCCAGAGCCTTCACGAGGCCTGCGAGATCGCGCGCGCCGGTCGCCCCTTCCTTCTCGAGCTTTTCGACGGATTCTGCCGATTTGTCGAAAACCACACAGTCGTGGCCGTCTCGCATCAGCCGGCGGACAATGTTGGCGCCCATCCGGCCAAGGCCGATCACACCAATCTTCATGGCTCTGTCTCCGTTCCTGTTGCCGCGCCATGCCGCTGACGGTCCCACGACGCGGGGCCGCCGGGCATGACGCTCGTCAATGGTCTCCGGTCGGGCGCGGAGCTGCGCGCCCGCAAGATTCAGGCGAAGGCGTGGTCGATGGCCTTCTCCAGTTCGGCGAGCCCCGCGTCCACCTCGGCAAGGTGAACGCGGATGGCCCGGCGTTCGCGTTCGACGAGAACGCCGAGATCTCCCTCCGCCTGCGCCCCCTTCACCTGGCCGAAACTGTAGCGGTGGCCCGGCACGGGGAAATCCGCCGCGTCATCGGCGGTAATCTGCAGGAAGACGCCGCTGTTCGGCCCACCCTTGTAGGCCTGCCCGGTGGAGTGAAGGAAGCGCGGGCCGAAGCCGACACAGGTCGCGACCTTGCGGGCATCGCGCAACCGCAGGCGAATCGCCTCCAGCTTCGCCTCGTGCGCCCGCGTGTGTTCGATATAGGCGAGCAGGCCGATATAGTCGCCCGCGTGGGCGCGCTGGAAATGGTGCTTCAGCCAGGCCGACAAAGTGTTGTGACGGCCGAGCGCCTCGGCGTTCGCCGGGTCGGCGTAGACGGCGATGCCGTTCTCGCGGAACACCGGATCGGGGGCGGCGACGGGCGCGCCCTTCTCATAGGCATCGGTCAGGGCGCGGGTCTTGATCTTGCTCGCCTCGACGTCGGGCTGGTCGAACGGGTTGATGCCGATGATGGCGCCGGCGACCGCGGTCGCCATCTCCCAGCGGAAGAATTCCTGACCGATCTGGGCGGCGTCATCGAGCACGATCCGCACCACCGGATGCCCCGCTTTCGCGAGTGCTGCGAGCTTCGCATCCTGAGCCTTGTCCTCATCGCCCTTGAGCACGAGCTGCGCGAAGACCCGGTCCTTGCCATAGGCGGCGGGCTCGCCGAGCGCCTCGCCATCCACGGGGATGAGTCCGCGCCCCTGCTTGCCGGTCGATTCCGCGATGAGCTGTTCGAGCCAGGCGCCGAGACCGGCAATGCGCGGCGAGGTCACGATGGTCACCTTGTCGCGGCCGAACCGCGTCGCCGCGGTGCCGAGGAGGAGGCCGAGCCGCACGCCGGGATTGCGATCCGCCGGCACGCTCGCGGCGCAGGAGGCGACCATGTGGGAGGTCCGGACCAGGAAGTCCGACACGTCGATCCCCATCGCCGCCGCCGGCACCAGGCCAAACTTCGACAGCACGGAATAGCGCCCGCCGATCGACTTCACGCCATGGAAGAGATGCGCGAAACGCTCGTGCTTCGCGACCTGTTCGAGCGAGGAGCCCGGATCGGTCACCGCGGTGAAGTGCCGCGGCCACGCCGCCTCGCCCGCGGTCTCGATCATGCGGGCGCGGAAATGCGCGAGCATGATGTTCGGCTCCAGCGTGCTGCCGGACTTCGACGAGACGATGAACATCGTCTTCGCCAGATCGAGCTTCCGCTCCAGCGCGCGGATCTGGGCGGGATCGGTGCTGTCGAGCATGTGGAAGTGCGGCCAGCCGGCCTGACGGCCAAAACTGGTGGCGAGAACTTCAGGCCCGAGGCTCGATCCGCCCATGCCGAGCAGGGCGACATGGGTGAAGCCCCCCTCGCGGATCGCGTTGGCGAAGCGGACCAGCGTGCCGACATGGGCGTGCTCCTGCCCGACGATGTCGAGCCAGCCGAGCCAGTCGGCTTCGTCGGCGCCGGTCCAGACCGCGGCGTCGCCGGCCCAGAGCCGCCGGACCACGCCATCCGCCCGCCAGCCGGCGGCGGCCT
>Ga0315298_1010983_pt1 | contig 10757 bp, 8 predicted proteins | sample WHS_1_MG_FD_203077 | JGI IMG/M metagenome (GOLD analysis project Ga0315298, IMG submission 203077) | Extremophilic microbial mat communities from Washburn Hot Springs, YNP, Wyoming, USA - WHS_1_MG | ecosystem: Environmental > Aquatic > Thermal springs > Hot (42-90C) | place: USA: Wyoming...
TCAGCATATATGAATCTAGTCATGCTATCACCAATAACCGAAAATGATAGAAATTCTTATAAGCATTTCTAGTATATAGGTATGTAGGTGAGCTACTCTGTGAGGGGTGGAGAGCCCGTTGTTATAGAGGCTCTTAGGGTGAGGGCTCTTCCCGAGGGTGGCTATGACCATCTGCTAGAGTTTCTGAGGCTCTACCGTGATGCAGTTCAAATGGTTGTTGACAGGATTTGGAGCATTAATGATAGGTTGTCTAAGAGGAAGCTACACAGGCTATTCTATAATGACTTGGTTTCCCTGGGTTTTAGAGCACACCACACTAAAGAGATATATGTATATGCTGAGAGTGTAGTAAAATCGGCTAGGAGTAAAAATGAGAGAAAACCAACTCTCAGGAGGCTGAGTGCTAGAATAGATAGGTACGACTATAGATTAGACTTAGACAGCATGACCCTGACGCTGAAGCTCCACAGCGACTACGAGGCTAGGTTAAAGCTGGTAGCATCTAGTGAGAGGGTTGAGAAGTTTAAGAGTTGGAGCAACTACGAAATGGTAGTGAAGTGTGATGGAAGTGGTTTCTGGGTCTCGATATACTTTAAGAAAGCTGTTAAACCGTTGAAGCCCAGGACAGTTATGTCCATTGACCTAAACTTCGACAATATAACAATAGCAGTACTCACTCTCGATGGTAAACTACTTGGATTGAAGAGGTTTAAGACACCATTGAGAAAGATTTTGACCCACAGGATCTGGGTTGAGAGGACTCAGAAGAGGTACCCAAGGTCATGGAGATTCATCAAGGGTGTTAAGAAGGCTGTTGATAGGCATGGCGAGAAGATAAGAAACATCTCATGGGACTACGCCCACAAGGTGGGGGATTTAGTAGCAGAGCTAGCATCAAAACGCAGCTCAATAATTGCCTTAGAGGATTTAGATAAGCTGAGGGAGAACAACAAGAAGGGTAAGAGATTTAATAAGAGGCTTGGTCTATGGATCTATAGGAGGATACAGTTCTGCATAGAGTACGAGGCTAGGGAGAGGGGTATAGAGGTAGTTAAGATCAACCCCAGGAGCACTTCATCAAAGTGCCCTAGGTGTGGCAAGAAGCTAGCTGAATATAGGCATAGGGTGTTGAGATGTAGGAAATGCGGCTTCGTAGGAGATAGAGATGTGATAGCAGCAATAAACCTATACAAAAAGTATATGTCTAAACACCCAAGATGTGGGGTCTCTGGGGTGGCCCCAAACGCCCCCAAGCACGATGAAAACCCGAGTGGGGTGCAGGGGAAAGGAGATGATGCTATGAAAAACATCAAACCACATGAACTTATATGAGAGCTGAACCCCTTATTTAGTTATTCTTGTACTAGCGTTTAACGCATTAGTAAGTTTCCTTGGGGTTGCAGCACAGCTTTTAGCAGTTGCAGGTGCTCTTGTGATTCTCTACTTTGCCTACTTCCTATTTAGAGACACTTATAGAGGTGTAAACATTGATGCCGTAGGCGTGGGAACAGCCACGAACCCTCTCGCGCTTGGCTTTACATTCACAGCCCTAAACCCCTACTTCCTTCTGTGGTGGTTAAGCATAGGCATGGCACTAGTGGCACAGGTGCAGAGCCTTGGACTAGCATCACTAGCGATTATCTACCCAGCTCACATGTGGCTAGACTTCGCATGGCTAACACTAGTAGCAGAGCTCAGTGGAAGAGGGTCAAGAGCGCTAAGCCCCAGGAGCCAGAGAGTACTACTAGTACTACTAGCAACAATACTAGTCATATTCGCTACAAACACAATTATTAAAAGCACCCTAAACACCTCAATACTACCATAAAAACCCGCGTTACAATTACAAAGTAAGAGCGCTATCAGTTTCACAACAGCGTTTTAGTATCCCTGACAAAAGTTAGGGTTGATATAGCTTAGCAAACCTTAGTAGCTACAAGCTCGCTAAGCCTCTTCTCAACCTCCTTAGTGTAGTACCTTGACGATGTTAAGGGCTTTAGGGATGTTAGAAAGTGTTCACCACTCGCTAAGACCTGTGAAGAATTTTTTACACAACCCTTTCATAAAGTTGGCCGTTGAGTGTAAGGATGTTGAGCACATGTTTTGGGAACTAAATGCAGTGGGCAGTGCATTTACGTATAGAGAGCTGTATCAGCCAGAACACATAGTAATAGCCTCTCTAAAAACCGTGCCGCCATACGTCAAGGAGTTGCTAGCAGAATTCAACACAGTTGTAATAGACAATGTGTACCCTGGAGGCGGCGGAGAGCAAGAACTAAATAACATACATTAAGCACGCATTAAGTTAGCAGACCAGCTCAACCCCACCACATCCTACAGCTGTCGGTAGTAAAAACTCCCAGAGCACTTGTATTCAACTCTTTATATTTTAATTAGTTTACAGCGCAGTAAGCGAAAGCGAGTTGTGTACGAGCTGAGGCTGTAATTAAAAATATAGTTACGGGTAAGAGCACTAAAGTTAGGGTTCTTGTTGGTACCAGTGCTATGTGTACTGTTGCCTCCGTAAAGTTTTTGATAAGCTGTAATTTCTCGTTGTTGATAGAAAGTGCGTTGGAATTGCTAGTGGTTTTGCGGAACTTAGTGAACATCTCGGTATTATTGAAAGTGTTAAAATTAGTTGAGCTTGTTATGGCTGTAATAATAGCTGAGAAAGGTTCTCGGGAACTTTGTATAGGCTATGTTAAGAGTGAATGTTGGGCTGAAAAGCCTTGGCGCAAGCCTGTAATTAATTTCTCACCAGATTTAAGAGGGTGTTAATAAAAATGTTATGTTTTATTGAGTTGAATTACTTACCTGGTGTTGGTGGGTATGCCCATGGTAATTTGCATATCTGTTCAGGGTTCTCCAAGCCTATGTCTTTAAGCCATTCATAGATCCATTGTTGAATATCAACATCTTTAAATACATCGGGGTAGAGCAGTTTGGCTACTAGAGCTGTTTGTATTACATAGCCAGGGCCATCTAGATATGCTGTTGTATATACATATACTCTGCTGTTCTTTACAGCTGAAATTGTGCTCCAGCCTGGTCTAGAGATAATGGTGTTGTATGTTTCATCCAGAGGCTTTGTAGAATTCATTCTGCAGGGGTCGTACCTCGTGCTTGACACAACCTTTATAATCACATCAGGATTTCTCTCAATAACAGCTTCAGGACTAACCTTTGGGTATGGCTGCGTAACATCGCCAAAAACATTTATGCCCCCGGCTAGGGCTAACACTAGATACCAGCCACTTCCAGGCCCAGCAGTTGCAAGGTCTGTATATGTTTCAAAGAATGTCTTGGCCTTATCACTAGGCCTAATCTCCATAGCCTTGCTGGTAATGTAGATAAGTCTCGAAGTCCACTTCGATATTAGCTTCAGCGCTCTATCAACTCTATTAAATATTAACCCAAGTTTGTATATCTCATCAAACATTGTTCTAGCTATGTAGCAGTCAAAGTAAACAACTTTAACATTTGGCGGAAGCTTAGATGCTATAGAGTCATACACATTTCTATAGAAACTTGCATAAAATATTACAAGATCTGAATTGGCACTGAGAATAGCTTCAAGACTAGGCGATGAAAATGAACCTATATTGATAACTTCTCCAGCCCCCTGCTTTTGCAAAATGCTCATAAGCACAGGATTATTAGTTACAGTATCAGATGCCCCAACAATTTTACCCCCAGCACCAAGGGCTGACAAGACCATTGCCTGTGTTGACGCTATTACAACAACTCTTTGTGGCTCTTTTTCTATTGTTACTGTTCTTCCAGCTGAATCAACTATTGTTATTGGGTATTTAACCTCATGCTCAGAAACCTCTTTAACAATAGTTTGAGTCACTGTTAGTGTTGATGGTGTAATAGCTTGTGTAACTGTTTGCACAACTGTTTGTAGTTGAGTAACTGTATGTGCAGTAGTTATGGTTTGTGTAGTAGTTATGGTCTTGGGGGGCGATACATAGTATCCGGTGAAAAATGTTACAATAGCCACTAAAACCATTGCTATAGCCAAAACCTGAACAGTTCTCATCTATGTACACCTTAAAAACAGAAAACCGCACTGTACACAAATATAAATTTATAGTACACATACGGAAAGCTATACCATAAATGCTCAATGAAAATTGCTATTTTGATATACTGTTAAGGATTCTTATGGACACAAGTAACTATTTAATGTTTAAGCTGCTAATTCTCAGCGATACTCACCTAAGAAGCTAGCTATTGCATTAATATCTCCAGTAAAGGCTTGTTTTACAATTCAATTACATTTTTCTCATGTAAAAATTCTAACCTAACCATTGAGCCTCTACCCTTTTTAACTCTTTAACATTTACAGCACTTCTCAACATAGAATAGCCTTATAGAGGTATTTACATTGCTTTTGAGAAAGCCTATTTAATTGTTTTACACACTCTTACTGATGTTGATAGCAGTTTTCAATCTTTTACATAGTGTAAGTGTGTTGAACTAGGGATAGAGGAGCGTTATTAGAGTTATCATTACTATTGATGAAACTATTGTGTAGAGCAGCAGTGTTGCTGTTAGCTTAGCTGCTAGTTTTACAGGGTATATAGATACGTAGAATGGGAATGAGTGTCTGGGGTACTCAGATACTATTCCAAAGAATATCCTGCCTAGGAAGAGTGCTACTAGCATTTCTTTAACTGTTAAAAGCCCTTTTAATAGCATGCTGCCTGCAAGTTGGTAGCTGGCAATTGGTGTTACTGCATAAGTAGCTGCAACTGTTAGTATTGCTGGGCTTATTGGAAGCATGTTTTTTATTAACATCAGAAATGATTTTAGGTATTCGAAGCAGCCTAGCTTTAGTAAAACAAATATTGTTGTCAGTATCATTACAAACCTTGGGCTTACAGACCTTACATATCTCAAAGCCTTTCTAATACCATTCCTTAGTGAGCTCCTTTGCCTATTAGCAAAGCTATTAACAATCTGTGTCGCTTTACCTTCTTGCTGATGCGAAGTACTTTTAATTGTGATTCTCGAAAGTGCTAAACCCATTATGAACGCTATAAGTGTTGAAGCTAGGGAGAGGCATACATATGTTATACCTAGAGTGAGCCTAAGAGTAGATATGACGACAGGTGCTACATACTGTATTACCAGCCTTGGAGCTGTTATTGGCATTGAGACGAGGTTGTAGGCGATAACCTCATTCTCTCTAACCCTACACTCTTTAACCATTGATGAGATTAAGGAGTGCTCAGCTCTACTATCAAAAACTCCAAATAGTAGTGGAGTTGAAAAGTCTATGGGAAGCCTAGCAATTCTCAGAATTGATGCAAGTGCATTTAAAAGCCTTGAGAAGAGCCTTGCTGAAAACAAGTACTCACTGACAATTATTGTAATAAGTGCTATTGCTACAAACGATACAAATATTCTACCTACATAATACCACCAGCCCTGCAGCCACTCAGCAATTACACTAAGAGTCTCTTGCATAGTCTGAAAACCTGGCATAGACACTGTTTGTTATCTATACCTTGTAGTATCTCCCTCCAACAGCCTCAACAAATAACTTCATGTAGTCAGGCCTAATAGCCATAGTGCTTGAAGCTGTGTGGTACGCCACTACCTCTACACCTAGCCTCCTGTACTCTTCAGCAAGTTCTAAAAACTCCTTCCTAGGACTTTTTGTTAAAAATACGTTTGCTCCTCCATCAGAAATTATGTGGAGAACCATCTTAGGCTCTTTAAACACTCTCTTAAATGTTTTGAAGTAGTTTAAAGCCTTTAGCAAGGCTGCTGTAAATGGTGTAGAGCCTCCAACAGGTATCTCCTCTAAGCTCTTAAAAACAATTTCCAAATTTCTAGTGGGCTCAACTACAGCAATGACATCTACACCTCTAAATGCTATGAGGGATACAAAGGTTCTTTTAACATATGCTTCTTCCATAAATGTTTTGAGAATGTGCTTTGCCACAGAAATCCTCTTTCCAACCAGCATGCTTCCACTCACATCTAGAAGTATTGTGTGTAGAGTTGGGATTCTCTCCTTCCTAACCCTAACCCGGATGCAAGAAGATCTAATGGCTATTGGAAGCATTGGACTAAGTGCTATAGAAGCTCTAAGGCTTGCAGGCAAGTCCACATCTACAAGCATTTGCTTAGCAGGTGGTATGGCATCTATAGCAACACCTTTGAAACTTGCTATAGCTGTTGTTTTAAACTCTCTTGAACTCCTGCTAAACGTGTTGCTCTGCATGTTAGCATCATTGTAAGGCTCTTTAGCAAGGCTTACAGGCGTTTCACTAAGGTTTTTTAGCAAAGTCTCAACCCTATCGCTTCTCCCACTACCCATAACCCCAGGAACTCCACTACCCTGAGCCCCACCTTTATCACTACCCTTGCTCAACTCCTCTCTCTGCTCAGGCTTTTCACCTGTCAGCTCCTTTACAACTTCCTCAAACCTCTTCTGAGGCTCTTCAAATGGCTTTGACTTTAGCCTATGCCTCAAAGCAAGCTCCATAGCCTTTAGAACATCATTTAAATTGACTCTTGTTCTTCCATCTAGAGCTGCAATGGCTTTTGCAGTTCTAGTAGTCACTATTTCAGCTCTGTGAGTCTTGATCCCAAGCTTAACAACAGTTGTTGTTATAAGTTTAAGCAAGTCCCTGTCCATAGCGACGCTACTTATTATCTCCCTAGCCCTAGCAATTCTCTCCTCAACCTGCTTCTCAACAGGCTCCCACTTCTTGTAGAAAGCCACGGGATCTCTTGCAAACTCCTCAACTCTCTCAACAATTTCAGCCCTTTCCTCAGGACTCATAGAGGCTTCTACTGGTATGTAAAGCCCAAACCTATCCAGTATCTGTGGTCTTAGCATACCCTCTTCAGGGTTCATGGAGCCTACGAGAACAAACCTCGCTGGGTGTTTAAATGATATGCCTTCCCTCTCAACAACATTCCAGCCACTGGCAGCTGCATCTAGAATGAGGTCTGCTATATAGTCTTCAAGCAGGTTAACCTCATCAATATAGAGAATGTTTCTATTAGCTTCGGCTAGGAGACCAGGCTTAAACACAACTTTACCAGTCTTAATTGTTTGCTCAATGTCTATAGAGCCTGCAACCCTATCGGGAGTAGCGTTTAGTGGAAGGTCTACCACGCGTATCTTTCTAAGCTCATACTCTATCTTATCCCCATTGGACCAGAGCCCATAGTGATAATCACACATCTCAAGAGGGTTAAAGGGGTTGCAGTTAAATGAACAGCCCTTGGCAACAGGCTGCTCAGGCAATACCTGAGCAAATGCCCTTACTAAAGTAGACTTTCCAGTGCCCTTATCCCCGGCAAGCACAACCCCTCCAATCAGGGGGTTAACAGCATTAACCATTAGTGCTAGCTTAGCGTTCTCCATACCAACAATAGCACTAAACGGAAAGTATATCTTTGCGTGGTGATGAGTCACTTCTTCTTCACCACGTTGAAAGCCTTTTCGACATCCTCCATTCTCTCACTCCATGAGCTTACATCACCTGGTGCATATACCCATACTTCACCCATCTGTGCCTCTCCAGAGACCTCGCCTTCAAGCAGAGCCTCTACCTCAGCGTATATACTCTCGATTTGCTCTATAAGCTCTCTAGGCGCCTTCCACAGCCCTCTTCTATGCATTTCCAGAAACCTCCTTGCAATTTCCTCTAGCGCAAACCTGTTATTCTCCTTGAACCACTCCTTCATCTCTACAACATACTTCTCTGCAAGCTGATTCCAAACCTCATCAGGCACAAATCTCGTTGTTGCGTGCCATCCGTAGAGATTTTGAAGCTTCTTCATAAACTCATAGGCGCCTCTATAACCATGCCTCTTCATCTCCTCAACCCATGCTGGGTTTAAGAGCTTTGAATACGCTATTCTCAGCAACTCGTCTTTAGTACTCCTAACCTCGGTTCTAAACACGTCCCTTGTGTCAATCCACAGGTTTACAGGGTCTCTGCCAGTAACGGTCTTTACAGCCACGTGGAAGCCTCCTTGAAATGCGAAGTAGCAGCAACAGTTTGTGAGATCATGCTCATCACTTATGTGATGCCTTAAAACAGCCTCTACATGGCCTAGCTGAAGAGCCATTGCATTGGGTGCTCTCTTCCCAAAGAACTTCCTGGTGTAGGCATGAGAGCTCCAGTGAATCCATGTCTTGGCCAAGTCCTCATCACCTTTCCAAGCAGATGCAAATACCTGGAGGTTTACTCCAGCGCCATAGGCTCCCGGAGGCTCTGCCCACACCCTAGCCTTCGCGAGCTCCCTAGCCTCTTCAAAGCCCAGTCCCTGCACAACAAGTTTCTTCAGGTACTCGAGGAAGTGCTTCTTCGGGTAATTCATTTCCTCAGGCTCGTCAACAAGAACAGCCCTTTCAACAGCTTCATCAATTAGGTGTATGTAGTTTGGCAAAGTGTCTCTCACAATACCGCTAATCCTAACCACTACATCTATCCTAGGCCTGCCAAGCTCTTCAAGAGGTATTAGCTCAACACCCACAACCCTACCAGCAGAGTCCCACACAGGCCTAGCACCAATGAGGTATAGTATTTCTGCAAGTTGCTCACCATCAGCTTTATAAGCATCTATACTCCACAAAACCTGACCCACAGACTCCGGGTACCTGCCAAGCTCCTTCTTCACTCTTTCAAGCAGCTGCTTAGCCGTTTTAACACCAATTTCCCAAGCAGCTCTCGTAGGTATTGATGTAGGGTCTACAGCAAAGAGGTTCCTCCCAGTTGGAAGAACCTCAATCTTACCACGGGTTAAAGCACCACTAGCACCAGGCTCAACATACATGCCTTCAAACCCGACTTCAAGTAGAGCCTCTGCCTCCTTTCCGCCAGACTCTCTATACAGCCTTGCTATCCTTAACGCTGTTTTGAAGCTTTCTAGCACCTCCAGCTTCAGCTTCTCATCGATTACAGCTATTTGCTGTAATTTCACATCTTTAGCTCTTGGATCTGGATCCACAGCCCATCACCCCGCCTCGGATAGAATTTTAGGGCCAAGGACTTGAAAAATAGACTCCTTCAAGACACTTTCAAGCACATCCCACGAGAGGGTATCATCGCTGATCCCCATGGCAAAGAGCTTTTCTAAAGCCTTTTGAGCTATCTCCATTAGCACCTCCCTAGCCTTTCTATTGCTCACACCTAGATGCTTGCAGAAGCCTGCAGGGTTAGAGATGATATCGTCATAGTCAAGCCCTAGATATGCAGCAACAGCCCTTAAGATAGACCTCCAGCTTGGCGTGTCAAACTCCATAACAGTCGCAGCTGCTTTAGCAAGCTTCATTGAGTCGTAATCAGCTTTGCCGAAAATGTGAAGCCCATCCTCAACCTGGCTAGACCTCACCATGTCAAGGTACCTGTGAACACTCTCAACAACCTTTTCCTCAGGCTCGCTGACATCTATTGGCAGCCCCAGCTCCTTAACCTTAGACACAAGCTGACTGTAAACAACTTTTGCTCTGTGAAGCTCGCCAAGCCTAATAACCCTCTCGTACTCCTCAACAAGCCTGTCAAGCTCCTCCAAGCCGCCCCTAGCATCCATCATTGGCGGGTACAGGTGGTCAACTATAGTTGCATAGCCTCTTCTCTTCGCAATAACACCCTCCATCGGGTTGGATACTATGTATATGTATAGAAATGGCACATCATCAATAGATATCTCGGGCCAGCACCAGGGGGATAGACCAACGCCTTTACCAGGCCTAAACTCCAAGTAGCCGTGCGTGCCCACATGGAGAATTAGGTGTGCTTTGAACACCCTTGTAATCCACCTGTAGACAGCAAGCCACTGGTGTGGCGGTGGTATTGTTGGATTATGTAAAATCTTACAAATCCTTCCATCACAACCCGCACCCACACACCCGAATTTTGGTTGCGGGATTATAACTACATTGCCAAACCTCAGTCCAGGCACCACAAACTTCCCTTCATAAACTCCTCCAGCAAACACCTTCTCTGCTCTTCCTCTTACCAGCTCCTCAGGGTTGCCCCACTCCTTAACCATCTCATTCCTAACTTCTTTTGGAAGCTCATTAAACCACTGCATGTATAGCTCTAGTGGTACCATATCCACATACCCACCCCTCTTGACAATATCCTCAACACTAGTCCACCTAAACTCACTAGTAGCCCTCTTCTCAAAAAAGAGACTTATGAGCTCCTTACCGCTCTTAGGAAGCTTAGATGAGTCACTAACATTATAGCCGAGTTCAGCAAGCCTATGGAGAATTCTAACGAGGGTCTCAGGTACGTCAAGCCCATAGCCAACACCTATTGATGCCTCTACACCTCTGCATGGAGGGTTGTTCAACACGATGGCTATTCTCCTCTCACTTGGCTTACTACGCCTAAGCTCTACCCACTTCCTAACCCTTCTAGCAATTAGCCTTACATGCTCATTAAAAGGCTCGTAAACCTTTGAGCCGTCCTCAAGCTTCTTAGCACCAGCAATGAATATCGGCTCTACAGCTCCATCAACTTCAGGCATAATCACATGATACACCTGTGTAAATGGCGATACACCAGCGGGGTTTGCAAGCCACTCACTAGTGCTTTGATAGTGCTCAAGTATGGGCTTTATAATGGGTACTCCAAGGCTCTTTAAAAGCTCTACCCCTCTAACAACAGCAAAGCTCTTTTTACTCTCTTCAGCATGCCACTTGCCATGATTTAGCACAAAAAATGATGTTAATACGATGGCAGCGTCGATAACGGGCTTTCCATCAACTATCA
>Ga0315298_1010986_pt1 | contig 10755 bp, 9 predicted proteins | sample WHS_1_MG_FD_203077 | JGI IMG/M metagenome (GOLD analysis project Ga0315298, IMG submission 203077) | Extremophilic microbial mat communities from Washburn Hot Springs, YNP, Wyoming, USA - WHS_1_MG | ecosystem: Environmental > Aquatic > Thermal springs > Hot (42-90C) | place: USA: Wyoming...
CTTCTCCATAACGAGCCGTTTGGCATTTTGAGAGCGGAGGTTGAGCATTTTATTGATTGCATCCTCAACGACAAGCCACCATTAATTGGCGGCGAGGAGGCGCTTTTAGCGGTTAGGATAGCGGAGGCAGCGCACAAATCAATAGAATTAAAGGAGAGGATAGAGATATGAGGCTCTATCTCGGGATAGATGGAGGGCAAACCAAGACCGTTGCGGTGATAGGGAATGAAAATGGGGAGGTTTTGGGGTGGGGCAAGGGCGGACCCTCAAATCACATCAGGGAAAAGGGAGGAAAGAAGAGGTTCAGGGAGGCTCTGCTTGTTTCAATAAGGGAGGCAATGGAGGATGGCGGATTGGAGGAAGCGGTCTTCCATTCCGCTTATCTTGGGATCTCGGGAGCTTGCGATGAGATGCTCAAGATAGCGAAGAGAATAATAAAAGCCGAACAAATCTTCCTTGAAGGGGATGCTCTTCTCGCACTTGCCTCCTGCACTCTCGGTAAGGAAGGAGTGGTGATAATCGCTGGTGGTGGTTCAGTTGCCTTCGGGGTGAATAAAAATGGGGAAATGGCTTCCGCTGGTGGTTGGGGATATTTTATGGGCGATGAGGGAAGCGCCTACTGGATAGCGAAGGAAGGGATAAACAGGGCAACCAAAGCGGTTGATGGAAGGGGAAAGCAAACCTCCATCCTTCCCAATCTTCTCTCCCATTTCAACATCCCCGACCTGCATACTCTTCATAGATTGATTTATTCGGGGAAAATCTCCCGTCCCGAGATAGCGGGAGCGGCGGAGGCTGTTTTGAAATCGGCAAAAGAAGGGGATGAAATCGCCTTGGAGATATGTAAAAGGGCGGGAGAGGAATTGGCGGAAGCTTGCCTTGCGGTTCTGCGAAAGCTCTCTATGGAAAAGGAGGAAGTGACAGTGGGATTGTTTGGTGGAGTTTTCTCCGCAGGTGAGGTAATAATAGAGCCTTTGAGGGAGAGATTGTTGAGGGATGCGCCCAATGCAAAGCTCGTTTTCCCCATTCTCCCTCCGGAGGGAACTGCTCTCCTATTAGCTCTCAAAAAGAGCGGAAGGGAGATAACGCCAGAAGTCGTTGAGAGAATCAAGAATTCCCTTGCGGAAAGGAGGGGAAGATTTGGCGGAGGATAAGATATTGAGATTGAAGGGAGGATTGATAGTTTCCTGTCAAGCAGATAAGGATAGTCCCCTTTATGGACCGCAATATATGAGCGCTATGGCGAAGGCGGCGAAGATTGGTGGAGCGGTTGGGATAAGGGCAAATGGACCGGATGATATAAAGGCGATTAGGGAGGCGGTTGATTTAGTGATAATAGGAATATATAAAATTCAAGTGGAGGGCTATCCAGTTTATATAACTCCCACCTTTGAATCTGCTCGGGCAGTGGCGGAGGCGGGAGCGGACATAATCGCCTGCGATGCGACCCTTAGGGGGCGTCCCGTTCCCTTTAGGGATTTGGCGAAGATGATACACGAGGAGCTGGGATTGAAAGTGATGGCTGATATATCAACAAGGGAGGAGGGATTGAGGGCGGTTGAGGATGGAGCTGATTTGATAGCGACGACTTTATCGGGCTATACGCCATACTCTCCAAGGAGGAAGGGACCGGATATAAAACTGATAAGCGAGTTGGCGAGGGAGGTTGATTCGCCGATAATAGGGGAAGGGCGGTTCAGATATCCTTGGCAGGTGAGGAGGGCGATAAGAGAGGGAGCTTATGCTGTCGTCGTAGGAAACGCCATAACCAATCCAATCTCAATAACAAGATGGTTTTGCGAATATCTTAAAATTGACAACGAGTTGAAAGATATATAGCATCATAAGAGAATATTTTATAAAGGGGAGATAACGATGAAACTCTCTCTCCATCATCTATCGCGGTGGCTTTGGCGAGGAAGCCGAAGGGGGTAATTATGGCTAAGTTGGGGGAAATTATAGCTAAGTGGAAATTGGATTCCTCGGTTGAGGAAGAGATTAGAGGGGCGGTAGAAGAAGATTGGGAAGAAGGGGAAATAGAGCGCTATATAATTGGAGTTCTGTTAAAGAATGGTGATGAGGGATTTGAACGCATAGCGGAAAGGAGTCTTTCCATTGCAGCGAGGATAATTGAGAGGAGGGTTCCCAGGGAGGATGTAGAGGATGTTAAGGGGGAATTTCTTATGCGTCTTTTTAAAAAGATTGGAGAATTCGCTGGTAGAGGGAGATTTGACAACTGGTTGAGGAAGCTCGCTAATAGTGTCATAGCGGATTGGTATAGAGATAAGCCCGCAGAAACGCTGGAGTGGTCTGATTACGAGGAGAGCGTTGCTGGTGAAGGATGGGGGGAGGAGATTGAGAGGGAATCCTTGCGGGAAGAGGTTAGGAAGATAATCGGGGAGCTTCCCCCGAAATTAAGGGAGGTAGGTGTAAGGATATTCATAGAGGGAAAATCCATACCGGAAACTGCTAAGGAGCTTGGCAAGGCGATAGGAACTGTTTGCTCTCAATGTTCGAGGATAAAGGAATTGGTCAAGGAAAAATTGGAAAAATTTCTTCAGGAGTAATAAATAAAATCCTAAAAATCAGCGTCTATATATAATAGAAAGGAGGTAAAAGTTGAGAGATGAGAAATTATAAAGCTTTTACAATCTTGACGGTTGTTATTGTTTGCTTGGTAGCGGGCGGTGCGCGAGCAGGATTGATGGGCAATTGTTGCAGGGATATAAAAAGTATTCAATCTGTTGAGAGCACCGTCGGGGAACATGAGTATTGGGTTGGCAGTGAGAAACACACTTGTCAAGTCAAGGATTATCAGTATTGGGTGACAGAATGGACGCCAAAGCAGTGTCCAATGCCAGAAAAGATAGGAATCTGCTATCACTGTTCACCGCCCCACCAATATCGTTATAAGGAGTGCACAGGATACCAAGATTATTGCATTCGTAGAATTCATTTATCCTGCGGCTTAGGTCAGATTGCTCACGACGGCACAAGGGATTGGTGTTGCCAAACAAGGATATGTAAATATCACCACACATCTGATATGAACACACACCCCTCTCATTATTAATATTATCGTTTAGATTACATTACCATATCGCGATAGATGGGAAGGCGAGAGAAATTTTTCAGACTGAAAGATTGCATAAGGTTATTACTAATCCTATCCTTGGTTAAGGGTTATATTTGGGCTGGCAGTTCTACAAAGATAGGACAGGGGGTTGTCTTCTCGTTTCTTGATAATGAGAGGTTATTATTCTTTAAATACTCTGGTAACCTCTTGCAATCTATCAATATTTACAATCTAAGGAAAAAAGAAATCAAAGAGGGAATTGCCTATCTTCCCAAGGAGTGCGCACCGTTGGACACAAGAGCCCTAATACCTTCACTTAGCCCAGGAGGGAAAGTTATAGCTTTTGCAGGTCCACCAATGGAAGAAAGCTCACAAAAAGGATTTCGCGTATTGCTGCTTGATATTGCAAGTGAAAAAATAAAAGAATTGAGGCAAGTAAAGGATACCCTCTCTTCAATGGATAGAATTAGCTGGTCGCCGGATGGAAAGGCCATAACATATACTGCAAGGAAACCGGGTTGTTTCTATAGAGGCATAGTATATAGGCTCAAAAACCCGAATATGCCCCCAAGTGAGGATAATCCCTATATAGAAGAAGAAACCAATCTTCCAAGAGAAGGGATATGGATTGCCTACCTTGGGGAGAACAGAGAAGAGCAACTAACTATTGATGCTGATTCCGATGACTTTGCCCCGATCTTTACCCCTCACGGTGAAGCTGTTCTTTATACATCCGTAAAAGGCAAGTATGTCAACATTTGTATAGTGGACCTAAAAACTAAAAGAGCCAATTATCTAACGACTGATAATGACTCCTTCTTACCTTATCCTTCCCCGGATGGAAAGCAAATCGTCTATTATAGAAAGAAAGGCGACGGAGAATTATGGCTTATAGACATGAATAAGAATGAAAGAATGCCCCTTGTGGACAAATTGCCCGTGTATCCTATGCTGCCTTTCCTTTGGCACCCCTCAGGAGAGGGAGTTTTCTTTGTAGCAAAAAATAGAAATAAATGGTTGATTGCGTTTGTTGAGGTATCGACTGGTAATATAGAGGAAATTTTGTCCTCGGAGGACCCCATCATTTCTTACTCTATTTCCCCAGACGGGAAATGGCTTGCTTATAGTGTTTCGTCTAAGGAAGAGAGAGGAGAAGAAGCTTTCTCCTATATAACTTCTTTTTCTCGTGGCAAATGAGGTTAGCTATTTTTTTATTAATCGCGCTTCTAACCTTAACAGGAATATCGCAAGAGGAGGATTCCCTTCTTTCACTGCTTGATTCCGCCTTAGCAAATTCCGCTCAGTGGTTGAAAGTAGTAGAGATCATCTATACAAAAGCTAATCCCCTAGCGAATATGTACTCCTCTCTTTGGAGAGCGCGATATGCGGAAGGAGATTATATTAATTTAGCCCCTTCAAAAATGACCGAAATTTTTTGCAAATATAAACCTAAAAAGAATACTATAATAAAATGGGAAGAGGCAGTGAAAATTGTTGAAAAAGAGGTATTTCCTCTTTTAGAAGAAATAATCCAACCTCTAGAAGAACAAGCGAGCTATTTTCTTCTCTGGCTAGCATATAATTATAGTTTTTATGATAAGGACCTAATAAAGGAACTTGTGAGAAAAGCATCTGTCAGATACCCGGATGCAGGAGCTGGAAGAATAGCGAAATCTATATTAGAGGAAGCCAAGGAAGAGAAAGAGCTGATTTTCCTTTTGCATAGAAAGTTTGAACAATTGAAAAATCCTGTTGATACCGATGGCGAAGAGGCAAACACAGTGAAGGAAAAAATTCGGAGAGCTTTGACCGCTTCTAAAGAGTATAGACAATGGCTTAAAACAGTGGGAGAGTTAGAAAAATTAAAATCTCAAAACATACCTGGTGTAGGCAGTGTGTTCTTTTATGCTGTCCCACATATAAAAATTATAACATCTATTTTGGATAACTTTATTGCTTATCTTTACAGCATTATGGCGATTCCCACTGGAACTAAATATTACGAGGTCCAAAAGAAACTTTCTGAATGCTTCCCCCACACACCTTGGGGCTATTCTTCCTTGCTAAATCTTCACTATGGAGAAAAATGATGTCAGTCATTAAGAAGGTTATCCCTTTCTTTTCTCTTTTAATCATTATTATCAAGTTTTTATATGCTGAAAATCTTGCTAACCTTGCACCAAACCCTTCTTTTGAAGAAGGCGATGTATTTAAACCAACAGGGTGGGTCTCTCTCGCATCTGGGAAAACCTCTATAGAGACGGTTAATTATCGCTCGGGTAAAAGAAGCCTTGCTGTTTTCCGCACTTTATACCCCAATGGTCAGCCAATCTTTGCCGGATGGGAAAGTCAACCTATAAAACTAAAAGAGAACAGAGAATATATATTATATGGTTTTGTAAAAACTTTAAACGCAACAGGCTATACCTATCTCTCACTTGCTTGGTTCCAAGATGACAGGGTATTAAAAGAGAACATCTCGGATGTCCTCCAAGGTGATAACGATTGGAAACAGCTCATAGTAGTTGCCTCACCACCTCCTCAAGCTAACTATCTTCGCATCCGTCTCATCTCCCAGGGGAATTCTGGCTCAGCTTATTTTGACGATATCTACCTCGTTGCTTTACCTAAAAAAGAATTCAATATAAACCTTGCACCAAACCCTTCTTTTGAAGATGGATTGGGCGATAAACCCTATGATTGGGAAATAGCGAGGGAGTGGGGTGATAATGCTGAGCAATTTCGTTCCACCCAATATGCTCACAAAGGTATTTATTCCCTTCTAATAAGGAACAGCTCCAATGGTCTCAGGATGGCTGGATGGAAAAGCAAGGGTTTTCCTGTTGTTTCAGGGAAGCTCTATACCTTCACCGTTTGGATAAAAACGAAGAACGCAGCCGGTGAGACCTATCCTGTGATCGCTTGGTTCAATGAGAAAGGTTGGATATGTAATAGTTATCATTGCTTTTCTCTAACTGGTAATAACGATTGGACAAAGATATCTGTTTCAGATCTTCCCCCAGAAGGCGCAACTTACGCAATATTATACCTTCGCTCAGATGATAATCCCGGCGCTGCCTGGTTTGACGATGTTAGACTTAACCTAACGGAGTCCCTGATGAGTGAAATCGCTGTTCCTAATGCCTCTTTTGAGATAGAAAGCGATTTCTGGCAGCCTTGGCTCGCTGAAGGACATTCAAGAGAAATAAGGATTGATGACTCGTTTGCTTATGAGGGTAGGCACTCTCTTATGATACGCGATGCAGTGGGAAAGGTTGCTTGGCAGAGTAGAGAGATGAGGTTGTTTTGCAATCGCCCATATCTATATAGGCTAAGCTGTAAAGTGAAGTCCGAGGGTGAAGAAGGGAAAGTTTTCATCTGGATAGCCTGGACTATCGAAGGAGAAGACCTAAAGAAATCCCAGAGTATCTCCGCTCCTTTACTCTCCGATGGTTGGATTGAACTATCCCTCTTAGCAAAGCCGCCAGAAAAGGCGCGTGGGTTGAGCATTTTTCTTGGGTGTCAAGATTTCAAAGGCACTGTGTGGTTTGACGATGTTAAAATGGAGCAAATACTTCCGCCATTAGAGGAACGCAGGGTAATTACGGAAGAGGATACCCCTCTTGAATATTATATTCTAAGGCATTATCAAACTCTATCCGTTGTGTCCCCTGACAGATTGTTTAGATGTTTCGAGGACACCTTTGGAGGAATTGACGAATCTAAGAAAATAATAGATGGGTTGTTGCCATATCTGGGAGAGCACCCGGAGAAAAAAGACAAAGAAATGCAGAGAGTAATGGGTATTTTGTTTTTCCATAATGGAGATTACGGAATAGCTTTGAGGTATATGGAGAGATTGCTCTATATAAATCCTTATGATAGCCTAGACCTACGATACGACGCTGTTCTGCATTATATCTATTGGGCGAAGCTTAAATTAGAAGAAGAGAAAAAAGAAAAAGCGGAGGAAATCGAGAGGAAAACGAAGGTTGCGTTGGGGGGAAAACCCGAAGAAACATGGAAATTATTGCTCAGCTCAGCGGAAAAATTTTTCAAGTTAGGAATGTATAAGGAAGCAAGGGAGACTTATGAACAATTGCTCCGACAGTATCAGTTTACACTGAACGAATTTGATATATCTAATTTTCATTTTAGGATAGGTCTATGTCTATTTCAGGAAAAAAGATACCGCGAAGCAATAAATAAGTTTAATGATTTCCTTCAATCATTCCCTCGGAGTGAATTAAGGGAAGAAGCTATATTCTATATAGCCAAATCTTTAAGGTATCAAGGAGATATTCTTAAAGCGTTAGCACTGCTAAAAGACCTCTGGAAAGAAAGCAAAAACGAAGAATTGAGCAGAGATGTAGAGAAAGAATTAATAAGTTGTTACCATGGCTTGAAGGATAGGGAGTTTGCCATTGCTGATTACAAAAGCTTTTTCAATAGAAAAACAATGCCCGGGGTTCTTTACATAGGGGATGACATAAATACAATGGGAAATTGGGAGCTTTACGGGAATCTATTCTGTATTTTGCCTATGAAACTCTGGGGTTTGGGTTTCGTTGCTGGTGGCCTTGGAGAGCCTCTACGATTATCAGGATTAGCAAAATATAATGATGGTATAGCTTCTTCTAAAACCAGTAAATACAAGATAATATGCAGATTATATACTGGGGACCCTGCTAATCCCGTTAGAACATTTTTCCCTCCACAAAGTGATATGGGATGGTGGGACGACAGGGGAGAAACACACCCTTTTGATGAAAATGGCCCCGACTTGTTTATAGATCTAAAAGGCATCCCCGAGGGTGTTTATAGGCTAACGCTATGTATGAGAGAACATGAGGTTAGAATTATGGATGATGAAAAAAATATCCTATCAGTGAAGCCAAGGAAGGAAACAATGGGAAGGGATAACTCACCAGATATTTATGAATGCTTTGTGGTTTTTGGTCCAGTAGATTTAACAATCCAGATAATAAAAGGTAAAAGCCTCTGTGCCCTGCTCAAGGGGATATTTTTAGACAAGCTTTATCCCCCTGAGCCTCTACCAGAGATCAAAGTTGGAAAACCCGAAGAAGACGAGGGGAAAAAATCTCTTTTTAATAAAGCTAAAGAAATCTACGAGGAAATGAGAAAAAAATGGGAGGATGAACCCTATCGGTTTTATGAGAATCTTAACAAATTCAGGGAGATAATAAGCCTTCTCTACGATTATATTTCTCTTTCACCAGAGACCACTGAAGCTTTGCTCGCAGAGTGGATGATTTGGCAATGCTATCATCAGCTTCCCGGGGAGTTTGAAAAAGAAGAAAAGGCCAAAGAAAGGTATATAGAACATTTTCTATCTTTAAGAGGGAATTATAGGTAAGGTAGGAACAATGATAAGAAGTGGAAATTAAAGAGATTATGAAATTCGCTTATAATCTTATCTTTAAAAAGAGAGGAAAGAGCATAAGAGATGAGAGGTTATAAATCTTTTTCGCTTTTGCTGATTTTCCTAATAAGCTTGGGAATTGCTTTTTCCCAAAAGGAGCGTTTCCAAGAAGGGGAAAGGTATTTCCAAGAGAAGAGCTATAATAAAGCAATCGCTATCTTCAAAGAGATTTTGGATAGGCTTGAATGGGATGAATTTTCCTTCCAATCCGCTCTGAGATTGGGGCAATGCTATAGCGCATTGGGAGATTATGAGAATGCGCGGAGGTTCTTCAATGTCGCGAAAAAAGGGGAGGGAGATGTTAAATGGGAGGCTATGATAGGGATAGGCATCTCCTATATGGGGGAAAAGAATTTTGATTCCGCAATAGATGCATTCTCGGATGTGATCTCTCAATTCAAAACCGATAGGGCGTTCGCCTATGCATATTACAATAGGGGATTGGCATATAAAGGAAAGGGCTGGATAGTAAAAGCCCTTGACGATTTCAGTAAGGCGAAGACAAAAGCTAAGGGTGAGGAAGAGCTTCTCAAAGCGATAGAGAAAGAGCTCTCCGAGTGTCGCTCAAAATATGAGGAATTCAAATCCGCCGAGAATTCCTATCTATTGAGGATACAAGATGCCCAAGCAAGGGGTGATATGGATGGCTGCGCCAATCTTCTGCGAGAATTGGCGAGATTATGCGAGGATAAGGGAGATATGGATGGAGCGATAGGCTATGAGAGGCAAGCAATAGATTATTCCACCCTTGAGGAATTCAAGGCGCAGAGCTTGATGAACATTGCTTGGCGTTATTTCAAGCTGAAGGATTACGAAAAGGCTGCTGAGGCATTTAAAGAAGTAATAGATGAATATCCGAAGAGTGCCCAGGCAAGGGAAGCTTTTTTTGGCGATATGGAGATATGCAGGGGTATATGGGGAAGCAGGATGAGGCGATAAAGGTATTCACGGCTTATTTAGAAATGTATCCAAACGACCCTGAGGTTGCTTCGGTCAAGATGAAGATAGCATGGTGCTATTATAATAAGGGGGATTACGAAAAATCCGCTGAGGCATTTAAGAGAGTCGTGATGGAACATCCCGATAGTGGGGAGGCGAAGAAAGCGTTGATTGAGATGGGAAATTCCTATGCGAAGGCGGGGAAGAACGAGGAAGCGATAAAAGCGTTTCAAACTTTCATAGAAAAATACCCACAAGATGAGAGGATACCCGAGGCAATGATGAACCTCGCCTGGCGTTATCGCGCTAAAGGAGATATAGAGAAAATGGAAGCTGTTCTTAAAGAACTCAATAGGCGTTTTCCCAATAGTGAGCTTGGTTGGTTTGCTATGGGTCTAATGAAGGAGACGGAAGGTATGAAGGACCCAAAGAAAGCGGAGGAAGGAATAGAAGCTTATTTGAAAGCAGCGAGTTTTTATGGGAGTCAGCGTGAGGTTGCGCTCCTTGGGGTAGTAAACTGCGCCTACCTGGCGGGACAATACAAAACGGCAATTCAATATATTGATAGGCTTTTAGAAGAGTATCCAAACATTTACGATGATGCGATTAGGGAAGCAGAATATTTAAAGGGAAGATGTTATATAGCTTTGAAAGAGGATACCTCTAAAATCGTTTCCTATTTTCGCAAGCTTATGGAGAAGTATCCTGATACGGAGTTCGGTCGTGGGGCTTGGGCGCAGATAGTATATGCATATTTGATGGGAGGGAAGATGGAGCAAGCCCAGGAAGAGGAGGAGAAGATAATCAATCAATACAAGGATATGCATCCCGAGTTCGTTGCCCAAACCCTCTCCGAATGGGGTGATTTCTTTTATGGCAAGGGGGAATATGAAGAGGCTATAAAGAAATACTTTGAAGCGATGAAAATGAACCCGAAGCTGACTCAGGAGTTGCGGATTCAAATCTCCTCTTGTTTTGAGCTTATGGGTGATTATGAAAATGCAATTAAATATTTAGAGGTGCTCCTTGAGGAGATGGATAAAGGGGGAAAGGCCGGGCTTAAAGATGTTGGCTGGATATTGTGGAAACTTATGCGTAATTATGAGCATAAATTTTGATTTTCTATCCGCTATTAATGCTTATCATCGTTTTAAGTCCCTGATGGCAACCGATGACCCAATGGCGGAGTTGACGAAATTCCGTCTTGGATATTGCTATTTGCAAGTCGGTGATTGTGAGAAAGCCTGCAAGGTTTGGCAGGAAATCGTGGAGGAAACCTCCAAGGATTACTATCTCC
>Ga0315298_1010990_pt1 | contig 10752 bp, 8 predicted proteins | sample WHS_1_MG_FD_203077 | JGI IMG/M metagenome (GOLD analysis project Ga0315298, IMG submission 203077) | Extremophilic microbial mat communities from Washburn Hot Springs, YNP, Wyoming, USA - WHS_1_MG | ecosystem: Environmental > Aquatic > Thermal springs > Hot (42-90C) | place: USA: Wyoming...
GCATATCTACCTGAAAGGCCGCAGCGACGAGGTGTACGGCAAGGCCCTTTCCGGCGGGCTGCGAAAGAAAGTGCTGCTGATGTCCAAGGCCCACGAGCGCGATCGCGAGGGCGCCATGCGGCAACTCGAGGAGACGCTTCGCCGCATGAAGACCGACTATCTTGACCTGTGGCAATGCCATCAGATCAGCACACACCGGGAGGCGGACCGCCTGCTGGCGCCGGGCGGCTCGCTGGAGGCATTCGTCGAGGCCAGGAAACAGGGCAAGGCACGGCACATCGGATTCACGGGGCACGCGGATCCCGGCCTGCTGGCGCGCGTGCTGAATGCCTACGACGGCTGGGAAACAACGCAGTTTCCGGTGAACCTGGTGGACCCGCATTTCCACAGTTTCATCCTGAATTTCCTGCCCGAAGCCCGCAAGAAAGGTCTGGGCGTGCTGGCCATGAAGTCCAACGCCATCGGGGGCATCGGCAAACACAACATCGCTCCCATCAACGAGTGCCTGCGTTTCTCCTTGAGCCAGGATGTGGACGTGGTGGTCTCGGGCGTGGAGACACTCGAGCAGCTCGAAAGCAACGTGCTGGCGGTGAAGACCTTCCGGCCAATGTCGAAATCGGAAATTCAGGCGGTGCTGGAGCGCACGAAGAAAGGGCCGACGGGCGTGGAGGTGGAGCAGTATAAGACCTGGACCGAGCCGAAGGGTTCGCGCCTGTACCCTCTGCATCAGGACGGGGAAGCGGTGTAGGCGAACCGGCCAGCCAGGAACCCCGGAACCGCGCCATAATCTACCCATGGCAACTGAAACCGCTCGCCGCACGTTCCTGCGTGCCGTGCTGGCCACTCCGGCCGCCGGGCGCGCCCTGGCCGCGGACACCATCAACGGCCTGCCCGCACGCACCCTGGGCAAAACCGGCCTCAAGGTCACCGCCCTGGGCTGTGGCTGCGCCTGGACAGCCGACCCAAGCGTCTTCACCCGCGCGCTGGACGCAGGCATCAACCACTTCGATACCGCGCCCGTCTACCAGGGCGGCAACAGCGAAGCAATGGTGCGAGCCGGGCTCGGGAAGCGCCGCAAGCAGATCATCCTCTCGACCAAAACCGAGGCGTCCGATAAGGCCGGGGCGCTGGCGCAGCTCGACCGGAGCCTGAAGGAACTCGGGACCGATTACCTCGATATCTGGTACCTCCACGGCAAAGACAGCCCCGACTCCATCCGGGAGGAATTGGTGGAGGCGCAGACAATCGCCAAACAGCAAGGCAAGACGCGCTTCATCGGGGTCACCACCCACCGCCTGCCGCGGACTGCGGAGGCGATTTTGAAGACCGGCAAGATGGACGTCGTGCTGGCCGCTTACAACTTCACCATGGAGCCGGCCGTGGAGCAGTCCGCCGCCGCGCTCAGCCAGGCCGGCATCGGAATGGTGCTCATGAAGGCGCTTGCCGGGGGCCGCAGTCCTGCCAAACAGTCTTCCGGGCCGCGTCTGGTGGAGCGGCCCGACATGGCGGGCGCCGCTTTGCGTTGGGTCTTTGGGAAAACCCTGTTTGCCTCCTCCCTGGTGGGCATGGTCAGCCATGATGAAGTGGACGACGACCTGGGCCACCTGCGCGCGCCGTTCACTGACGCCGACCGCAAACTGCTTGCCACCCGGCTGGAGGAGATCGGCCCCTATTACTGCCGCATGTGCGGGCGGTGCGACGGGGCTTGCCCGCGCGGCCTTCCAGTCTCCGATATTCTCCGTTACGCGACGTACGCCACCGGTTACGGCCAGTTTGCGGAGGCCCGTGAACGCTTCCGCAATCTGCCCACACCGGTCCGCCGGGTGCGCTGCTCGGATTGCGCCACCTGCGCGATTCGGTGCCCCAACGGGGTGCGCGTGCGCGAACGGCTCAGCGCCGCGCAGGAGTGGTTTGCCTGACCCCCGGCACTCTCCGGACTACCTGATCGAACTGCAACGGCGCGTCCAGGGTTGTTTTCTGCGGAGCACAACCCCGAAGGATTTCTTCGCCAGGCGCGACATACTGGTTGAGAACCGATGACGGAGGAAGCCATCGCCGCTTTGCTCCAGGCCGGAGATGAAACCGCCTGGCGCCATGTCTGCGATGATCTCGGCGCGCCGCTTTACCGTTACTGCTACTGGCTGGCAGGAGCGGATGCGTCCGCCGCCGAAGACCTGCGCCAGGAAACATTTCTCGCGGCCATCGCGGGCATTGCGGACTATCGGGGCGGGGTTCCTTTGTTCGCGTGGCTGACCGGTATCGCCCGGCATAAGGCCTCGGATGCGCGCCGCCGGCGCCGGCGGCAGATGGGGCTGGATGAAATCGACGATGCGCCCGCCGCGGACCCCTCCCCCGAGGCGGGCGCCCTCGCCAGCGAGCGGCTTGCAGACGTGGTGGAGACCCTATGGAGCCTGCCTCCGGACTACCGCATTGCCCTGCTCGCCCGCTACATGGAGGAGGAAAGTGTAGAGTGCGTGGCCGCCCGGCTGGGCCGGTCCTACAAGGCCGCCGAGTCGGTTCTCTCGCGGGCGCGCCAGGCATTTTTCGAGCGCTTCAGAAAGGGATACAAGCATGTCGGACGAACTTCCGCACACTGACGAAGAGCTCGCGCTGAGGGATCTGCTCCGGCAGGCGATGGCCGGGCCGGACCGCCCGCTCAGCGCGGCGCAAACGGCGCAGATTCTGGCGAGCCTTCCTGCGAGGCCCGTTCCACGGGGCCGGCTGCTCTGGGCGCTGCTGCCGGCCGCGGCCTGCCTGACGCTCGCCATTGCCGCGGCGCTGTCGGGCGCGGTTCCAGCGCAGGTGCGCGGGCTTGCCATCGCGGTGGCGGCTGGCAACCTGGCCCTCAGCCCCGTGGCTGCTCTGGCGCTGGTTCGGCGAAGGAGATCGCAAGATGCCATCTAGAGCGAGACCCTTGCTGGCCGCATCGGTGGCCGCTCTCCTGATGGCCACCCTTGCGCTGATCGCGGGCAACAGCAAGCGCGATGCGTGGCTGAAAGAATCCGGCCAGACGCGCCGTGCGGTGGAAGAATCCGCCGCCCGGTTACTGCCCGCGACGGCGGAATCTGCTGCCGATCCGCGGCTCCGCGCCGGGGCCGCGCAACTGGCCCAACAGCCCTACGTCACGCGGCTCTGGCTGGTTGACCCCGGCGGCCGCATCCTGCTCAGCCGCAACAGCCCGGGCCGCGAGGGCGATTCGGTCCACGATCTGGCCCCGGAGGATTTCGCCGCCGTCCTGCGCGGCGCGCCGGACGCCGCGTTCACCACCACCCAGCGCACGCAACTGCTGGCCATGGCCGCCCAGCGGCGCGACGGCGATCATAACGACGTCTTCAAACCCCTGCTGCGCGTCGTGCGCACTCCGGCCGGAACGGACGCCGCCTTCGTCGCGCTCTGTTACCTGGTGAACCCGGAAGCGAGCGGTTTTACCCCGCTGGTCCTGACTGCCGCCGGCGGGGTCGTTATTTACTGGATTAGCCTGGTGGGATGGGTGTTCATCGATGCCCGCGCGCGACGCGAGGACGCCGCCCTGTGGGCCCTGCTGGTGTTCTTCACCAACCTGGTGGGAGCGCTCGCCTACTTGCTGGCCACGCGGCGGCCCTTACCATGAATTGCCCGGCCCTGTTACAGTAGTTCCCCATGGACAGGCTGGAAGAACTGCGCCGGAGGCGTGAAGCCGCTGAACTGGGCGGCGGCGAGGCGAGAAAGCAACGCCAGCACCAGGAAGGAAAGCTCTCGGCCCGCGAGCGAGTCGAGTTGCTCCTGGACGAAGGTACTTTCGAGGAGATCGACAAACTGGTGACCCATCGTTGCCGGGACTTCGGCATGGACGGTCAGGTGGTCCCCGGAGACGGCTTCGTTACGGGCTACGGCCGCATCAGCGGACGGCTGGTCTACGTCTTCGCCCAGGACTTCACCGTATTCGGAGGCTCCCTCTCTGAAGCCAACGCTCAGAAGATCTGCAAGATCATGGACCTGGCGCTCAAGAACGGAGCCCCGCTGATCGGCCTGAACGACTCCGGCGGCGCGCGCATTCAGGAAGGCGTGCTTTCACTGGGCGGCTATGCGGATATTTTCCTGCGGAACACCCTGGCCTCGGGCGTGGTGCCGCAGATTTCGGCCATCATGGGACCCTGCGCCGGGGGCGCGGTCTACTCGCCGGCCATCACCGACTTCGTGTTCATGGTGGACCGCACCAGCTACATGTTCGTGACCGGACCGGACGTCATCAAGACGGTGACTCACGAGGACGTCACCAAGGAGCGCCTGGGCGGAGCGATGACTCACAACTCGCTCAGCGGCGTGGGTCATTTTGTGGCCCGCGACGATGCCGAGTGCCTGCGCATGATCCGCAAGCTGCTCGAGTACCTGCCCCAGAACAACCGGGACGACCCGCCCCGCCGGGACACATCCGACCCGGCGGACCGCGCCGAAGCCCGTCTCGACCGTCTGGTGCCGGAGCAGTCCGAACTCCCCTACGACATCAAGGAAGCCATCTACGCCATCGCCGACGACGGCGAGTTCTTCGAGGTACACGAGCATTTCGCCCGCAACATCGTGGTGGGCTTCGCGCACCTGGACGGCCGCCCGGTGGGCATCGTGGCCAACCAGCCGGCTTTTCTGGCCGGCTGCCTGGACATCAACTCCTCCACCAAGGCTGCGCGCTTTGTGCGCTTCTGCGACGCTTTCAACATCCCGATCGTGACCTTTGAGGACGTGCCCGGTTTTCTCCCCGGCGCCGATCAGGAGTTCGGGGGCATCATCCGGCACGGCGCCAAACTGCTCTACGCGTACGCCGAGGCCACCGTGCCGAAGATCACCGTGATCACGCGGAAGGCCTACGGGGGAGCCTATTGCGTGATGGGATCCAAGCACCTGCGCACCGACGTCAACTTCGCCTGGCCTTCGGCCGAGATTGCCGTCATGGGCCCTGAAGGCGCGGTGAACATCATCTATCGCCGCGAGCTAAAGGCCGGGGAAGCCGCCCGAGAGGAAAAAGTGCGCGAATTCCGGGAGCGCTTCGCCAATCCGTTCATCGCCGCCGAACGCGGCTTCATCGACGACGTGATCGAGCCCAGGCAGACGCGGCCCCGGCTGATCCGCGCCCTGCGTATGCTGGAGAACAAGGTGGATTCGACCCCGCGCCGGAAACACGGCAATATCCCCCTGTAAGGCCGCCCGAGGGAAAACCGCAAGTCCTACGGTATACTGAGGTAAGGACGGTTCCGGATGGCCCAAAAGAGGCGCTCTTTACTTTTTGTCCCCCTGGTGGTTGCCGCATGTTCGGTTCTGGGAGGAATGTACGGCCCCAGGGTGGAAGCGGGTTCTTCGGTTCGCACCGACGACATTGATTCGGCGCTGAAGACCTTTACCCGGGTTTACGATGTGGTCGAGCAAAACTTTGCCGACCCGGTAAACCCCGACAAAGCCGTGTATAAGGGGGCCATCCCGGGCATGCTGCGCACCCTGGACCCGCACTCGAACTTCTTCGATCCGCGGGACTTTCAGTTGTTGCGCGAGGAACAGAAGGGCCACTATTACGGGGTCGGCATGACGGTGCAATCCCGGGGCGGCAAGACGATTGTATTCGTGCCTTTCACCGGGTCGCCCGCCTACAAAGCCGGGCTGCATCCCGGCGATGTGATCGTCGAGGTCAACGACAAGTCCACGGAAAACCTCACCACCACCGAAGTCGCCGACCTGCTGAAAGGCCCGCGGGGCACCCCGGTTCAGATCAAGGTGATGCGCGAGGGCAACGACAAGCCGCTGGTCTTCAACGTGATCCGCGATGAGATCTCGCGCAAGAGCGTCGAGGATGCCTTCTGGCTGCGCCCCGGCATCGCCTACGTGGATATCAACTCGTTCAACGAGACCACCAGCAAGGAGCTCGAAGACAACCTGAAGGCGCTGGGCGAGAACAATATCAAGGGCCTGGTCCTCGATCTACGCCTGAACCCGGGCGGACTGCTCAACGAGGGCGTGGCGGTGGCCGACAAGTTCCTGCAAAAAGGCCAGACGATTGTCTCCCATCGCGGCCGGGCCTCGGCGGAGAAGCCGTATGTGGCCAAACATGGGAACAACGGGCGCGACTACCCCATCGTCGTGCTGGTGAACCGTTACTCGGCGTCGGCGGCCGAAATTGTCGCCGGGGCTTTGCAGGATCACGACCGGGCCTGGATTCTGGGCGAGAACACGTTCGGCAAAGGGCTGGTCCAGACCGTGTATCCCCTCTCGGAGAACACCGGCCTGGCCCTGACCACGGCGAAGTATTACACTCCCAGCGGACGTTTGATCCAGCGTGATTATTCGCACACCTCATTTCTGGACTACTACTATCGCCGGGACACGGAAGCAAAAAATCCCCTGGACGTGAAGATGACCGACAGCGGGCGCACTGTGTACGGCGGCGGCGGCATCACGCCGGACGAAAAGTACACGCCGCCGAAGCTGAATCGCTTCCAGAGCGACCTGGTGCGAAAGTCCGCCTTTTTCAACTTCAGCACGCGCTACTTTGGCACGCACAGCGCCAAGTTGCCGAAAGGCTGGGACCCCGACGCCTCTGTGATGGAAGAGTTCCACCAGTTCCTGCTCAAAGAGAAGTTCCAGTTCACGGAAGCGGAGTTCGCCGAAGTGCACGCCTGGCTGAAACAGAACTTGAAGCGCGAAATGTACATCACGGCATTCAGCGTGGATGAGAGCCAGAAATTCGCCATTCAAACCGACCCGGAGGTCGAGAAGGCCATTGACGCGATGCCCAAGGCTCGCGCCCTGCTGGAGAATGCCAAGCGAATCGTCGCGCAGCGGCTTGCCAGGAAGTAGCGCAACCAAACCGTCTCAGATTGTGGTCCTCGACGCAGGAGGCCAGTACTGCCATTTGATCGCGCGCAAGGTGCGCGAACTGGGCGTGTCGGCCGAAGTTCGCCCCAGCGAAACGCCGGCTGCGGAACTGGCTCAGGCGCGGGCGCTGATCATCTCCGGCGGTCCGAACAGCGTGTATGATCCCGGCAGCCCCACCGTGGATCCGGCAATCTTCGGATCCGGCCAGCCCGTGCTCGGCATCTGTTACGGACAGCAGTTGATGGCTCAATCCCTGGGCGGCGCGGTGCGCAAGGGTGAAAAAGGCGAATACGGACTCGCCACGCTGGCGGCGCAAGACAGTCCGCTTTTTGCGGGAGTTCCCGCCCGGCAGCAAGTCTGGATGAGTCACCGCGATACGGTCGCCGCCGCACCGGACGGATTCCAAGTGATCGGAGCTACGGAAACCTGCCTGGTGGCGGCTATCGCCGATCCCGTGCGCCGGCTCTACGGCGTGCAGTTTCATCCCGAGGTGGCGCACACCACCCACGGCCGGGAGATCCTTGCGAATTTCCTGTTTCGCATTTGCGGCTGCGAGAAAGACTGGGCGCCCCGCGACCAGATTCAACGCCTCGAGGAGCAGATCCGGCAGACGGTGGGCGACCGCAACGTGTTCTTTTTCGTCAGTGGCGGGGTCGATTCCACCGTCGCGTTCACCTTGTGCCTGCGCGCCCTCGGGCCGGAGCGGCTGCGGGGCGTATATGTGGACACCGGGTTGATGCGTGAAGGTGAAACGGAATTCGTCCGCGCGCTTTTCGACTCGCTGGGCGCGGGCGTGGTGTCCGTCGAGCACGCCCAGGACCGCTTTCTCCCCCCGCTGTCGGCCGTCTGCGACCCCGAACAGAAACGCCGCATCATCGGCGAAGAGTTTGTCCGCGTGCAGGAGCGCATCATCGAAGAACGCCATCTGCTCGACGGCCATTGGATTCTGGGACAGGGGACCATTTATCCCGACACCATCGAATCCGGCGGCACCCAGAAGGCGGCGGTCATTAAGACCCACCACAACCGCGTTCCGGGCATCCAGCGCCTGATGGCCGCCAACCGGATCGTCGAACCGCTGAGCGCATTCTATAAGGACGAGGTACGCGAAATCGGCCGGGCGCTCGGTTTACCCGAGGACTTACTCGAGCGGCACCCGTTTCCCGGCCCGGGCCTGGCCATCCGGTGCCTGTGCGCAGGCCGCACCCGCGGCGTGACGCCGGCCCAAGGCGGATACCTGATTCCGATTCGTTCGGTCGGCGTCCAGGGCGACTCGCGCACCTACGCCGCGGTGCTGGCGCTGGACTGCAATCCCTCCGCCGCGGTCCAGGAGACTGCCACCGAACTGATCAACCAGGTTTCCGGGATCAACCGCGTGATGGCGCGCGTGGACTCCGCCGTGCCTCTGGCCGCCATGCAGGTGACCGAGAGCCGCCTCACTCCCATCCGGCTGGCTCGCCTGCGGCGCGCCGACGCCGTGGTGCGCCGCCTGTCACACGAAAGCGGCTTCGACCGGAAGATCTGGCAGTTCCCCGTGGTCCTGATTCCTTTGGGTTCCTCGGCAGCCCCCGACTCGGTCGTATTGCGCCCCGTTCATTCCGTGGACGGCATGACCGCCCAGGCGGTGCTGATCGACGAGCCGTTGCTCGGCGCGCTGGCCGCCGAACTGCTGCGGATCGAAGGCGTCTGCGCCGTATTCCAGGACCTCACTCACAAGCCGCCCGGCACCATCGAGTGGGAGTGAGCGTTCCCCGCCTCCCGCCGTGTAGAATATCCGGCATGACCCGCAGGTCGATATTTGCACTCCTTTCTCTGCTGGTGGTGGGTGGCGCCGCCCGCGCGGACACCCTGACCGTCTCTCCCGATGGCCCCATCCGGTCTCTGGCCGAGGCGCGCGACGCCATCCGCGCCAAACGGCAAGCCGGCAACCAACAGCCTATGACCGTGCTGGTGCGCGGCGGCACGTACCGCCTGTCCGAGCCGTTCGTGCTTACCCCCGCCGACTCGGGCTCGCCGCAGGCGCCTGTCGTCTACGCCGCCTATCCGGGCGAGCGGCCCATTTTCAGTGGCGGCCGCAAAATCGAAGGATGGCAGAAGGGCGAAAAAGGCGTCTGGACCGCCGAAGTCCCCGGCGTCAAGGAGGGCAACTGGTATTTTCGCCAGTTGTTTGTGCGCGGAGCGCGTGCGCTGCGGTCCCGCACGCCCACCAACGGGTTTTATCGCATCGACGGCCCGAGCCCGAAGGAAGGTCCGTTCGTTCTACAGTTCCGCGGCGGAGACATCCGCAAGGCGTGGGAGGGAACCGACGCCGAGGTGGTCGCCCTGCTGGCGTGGGCCGAGATCCGTATGCCCATCGTGAAAGTGGACGAAGCCGCGCACGCCGCCACTCTGACCGGCAACCCCCGCCCGTCGAACCGCGAAACCGACGCCCGTTACTGGATTGAGAATACACCGGAGGGCGTGGACTCGCCCGGGGAATGGTATCTGGACCGCAAGACCGGCGTGCTCAGCTACCGCCCGCGCTCCGGCGAGGACATGCCCGGCGAGGAGGTCATCGCGCCGGCGCTTTCGCAGTTGGTTCGCCTGGAAGGCAAGCCCGAGGAAGGCCGGTTCATCCGCAACCTCACCTTCCGCGGGCTGGAGTTCCGCCACGCGGATTGGACGCTCGGCCCCGGGGGCTACGCCGATACCCAGGCCGCCAACGAAGCCGGCGCGGCCTTCGAAGCCACCGGCGCCGAGGACGTCACCATCGATCACTGCGTGTTCACCCAGATCGGCGCCTACGGTGTCTGGTTCGCTCGCGGGTCGAAACGCAACCGCGTGCTGCACTCGGAGATCTACGACGCCGGCGCGGGCGGCGTGAAACTCGGCGAGACGCGCCAGCGCGAGAACGAGGCCGAGCAGAACTTCGAGAACACGGTCAGCGACAACCACCTGCACCACCTCGGCATCGTCTACCCGGCGGCGGTCGGCATCTGGGTGGCCCAGAGCGGCCGCAATACCCTGTCGCACAACCACATTCACGATCTCTACTACACCGCGATTTCGGTGGGCTGGACCTGGGGCTACAGCGCCAACCAATCCAAAGGCAACCGGATCGAATACAACCACCTGCACCATATCGGCAAGGACATGCTCAGCGACATGGGCGCCATTTACACCCTCGGCGAACAGCCCGGCACGGTGATCCGCAACAACCTCATTCACGACGTCTGGTCGTTCACCTATGGCGGTTGGGGAATCTATCCGGACGAAGGCTCCAGCGACATGCTGATCGAGAACAATATTGTCTACCGCACCAAGAGCGCCGGCTTTCACCAGCACTACGGGCGCGCCAACCTGGTGCGGAATAATGTTTTCGCCTTCGGCTCGGAATACCAGTTGATGCGCTCGCGCGCGGAGCCGCACCTCTCTTTCACCTTCGTCAACAATATCGTGTACTTCGATCAGGGCGAGTTGCTGGGCAGTAACTGGACCGGCGACCAGTTCAGGATGAACCGCAATGTTTACTTCGACGTGCGCGGAGGCCGGCCACGCATGGCCGGCAAATCGTTTGAGGAGTGGCAGCAGCAGGGGCAGGATACCGAGTCGGTCGTCGCCGACCCGTTGTTCGCCGACGCGGCCAGCTACAATTTCGCGCTGCGGCCGGATTCGCCGGCCCTGAAACTGGGCTTCAAACCGATCGATATGACCACGGTAGGACCGCGGCCGTAGCGGGCGCCTTTTACCAGTTGTTCAGCGCGGCCCTTCGGGAAATCAGGCTCATGTCAGGCCTTGATCCTGTCGTAGTCGAAGGGCTCGTTCACCAGGTGGTACATCGGCTCTCCCGCCTTCCGCAGGTAGTAGGTCTTCAGCGGCGTGCGGGGGAAATCGGTTAGCTTGCGGGGCACCGCCGTGCCGTCCACCCATTCGAAG
>Ga0315298_1010991_pt1 | contig 10751 bp, 10 predicted proteins | sample WHS_1_MG_FD_203077 | JGI IMG/M metagenome (GOLD analysis project Ga0315298, IMG submission 203077) | Extremophilic microbial mat communities from Washburn Hot Springs, YNP, Wyoming, USA - WHS_1_MG | ecosystem: Environmental > Aquatic > Thermal springs > Hot (42-90C) | place: USA: Wyoming...
GACGGTTGTGGTATCCGTCTCCTGGCCCCAATCTTTCCGTCTTCAACCGGCCCTAAGCTTTTCCTAAGCGTTCCCTAAGGGTTGGCAAACGCCCCACCGCTACCATTGAATTCCGCAGCATGTCAACGGAAAGCATAGAGCGGCGTGGCCATTCAGAAGACCCACCCGGACGACGAGAGCCGTAACGGAACCTCGGAACAGGGGAAACGGCCGTGCCCCTGGCCTTCGGCTCGCGATGACGTGGTCCTGGCGATACTGTGGATGGCGGTAGTGGTGGGCTTCCTGGCGCTGGCGATCTTCGCGGTCCTCAAGTCTCTGTAGATGCAAGACGATGATGCCGCCGCCGGCTGCCATGACGGGCGCCGGACTCGGCCGGTGGAATTCCCACAAGCACCCTGAGGAGGTGGTCAAGTATGCAGAAAACCATGAGGCGTCCTTATCAGATCGCGGGCATCGTGCTGATTCTCTTCGCGGCCTTCATCGCCCGTGAGTCGCTGGAGCTGAAGTACTACACGACGTTGGGCCCCGGCCCCGGGTTCTTCCCCTTCTGGCTCTCCGTGCTGATGGGGGTGCTGGCCGCGATCATGTTCGTTCAGGCAACCTTCCGCCAGGCCGAGCCGATGCCCGACGACTTCTACGGCTCCAGGGTCGGCTACCTGCGGGCCCTGGCCGTGATCGTCTCTTTCGTCTGGCTCGTGTTCACGATGGAGGGGATTGGCTTCAGGATCAGCATGGCGGTCTTCTTCGCCTGGCTGCTGCTGACTCTGGGTCGGCAGAAAGGCGTCATCGGCTGGATAATCATGATTGGGCTCACGGCTGCCGGAAGCTGGGGCGCTTTCTGGCTGTTCAACGACGTACTCAAGGTCATCCTACCTCTGGGCCCGTGGGGCTTCTGATCAGTTTGTGAGCGGGAGGACTTAGTGGAAGCTCTTGGATATCTGATGCATGGCTTTTCCATAGCCTTGCAGCCCCAGAACATCCTGTTTGCGATAATCGGGTGTTTCCTGGGGACGCTGATCGGCGTCCTGCCGGGCATCGGCCCAGCGGGCGGCACCGCGATGCTCATTCCTGTGACCTTTGTGCTGGATCCCACGCCGGCCATCATCATGCTGGCGGCCATCTACTACGGCGCCATGTACGGCGGGACCATCACCTCGGTGCTGGTGAACGTCCCTGGAGAGGCGGCCTCGGCCATCACCTGCATCGAGGGCTACGAGATGGCGAAGCGGGGGCGAGCGGGACCCGCCCTGGCGGTCGCTGCCATCGGCTCCTTCATCGGGGGCAACGTCGCCACCGTCGGTCTGGTGCTGCTGGCGTTGCCGCTGACCAATTTGGCCTTGAAGTTCGGCCCGCCCGAGTTCTTCGCCCTCATGTTCGTGGGGCTGTCTCTTGTCACAGGTCTGGCCGGCAAGTCGATGGTGCGGGCCCTGATCTCGGCCGTTTTTGGCCTTATGGTTGCCATGATCGGGATCGACCCGGTGATGGGTGCGCCGCGATTCTCCTTCGGCGTCACGGAGCTGCTGGACGGCTTCGGCATCGTGCCGGTGGCCATGGGCGTGTTCGGCATCGGTGAGATCCTCCTCAATGCCGAGGGTGAGGTCACCGAGATCATCGACACCAAGCTTAGCCAGTTGTGGCTCTCCATGGACGATATCAAGGCTTCCGTGTGGCCGGTAATCCGCGGTACCTTTATCGGGTTCTTTCTGGGGCTGATCCCGGGCGTCGGCGCGGTGGTTCCCACCTTCATAGCCTACGTGGCGGAGAAGAAGACGTCCAAGTACCCGGAGAAGTTCGGGACCGGCATGATTGAGGGGGTTGCCTCTCCCGAAACGGCCAACAACGCCTACGCCAACGCGGCCATGATCCCGCTGTTCACCCTGGGGATCCCCGGGTCTCCCACTATCGCCATCCTGATGGGCGCCTTCATGATGAACGGCCTGATCCCGGGTCCCTTCCTGTTCAAGGAGCACGCCGACTTCGTGTGGGCCGTCATCGCCAGCCTCTACATCGGGAATCTGATCCTGGTGATCATGAACCTGCCCATGATCCCCCTGTGGGTGGCAGTGCTGAAGATCCCCTACTCCATCCTGTACGCCCTGATCCTGGCCTTCTGCGCCATCGGCGCCTACAGCCTGGACAACAGCATCTTCGATGTGGGTGCCATGATGGGCTGGGGCATCATCGGGTACATCTTCAAGAAGCTGGATATCCCGCTGGCTCCCCTGGTGCTGACGTTGATCCTGGGTCCGCTGATGGAGCGGGGCCTGCGGCAGTCGCTGGAGATCTCCCGGGGAGACATGACCATCTTCTTCACCCGCCCCATCTCCGGGGGCTTGATGTTGATCGGGTTCGCCTTCATCCTGCTGGCGTCTTTCCAGGCCATCAACAGGGTGAGGGGCGAGGACTCCCAGCTCTAGCCAAACGGGTAGGGGCGCACGCCGTGCGCCCCTATTGTGATCCTGCCTGCCCTCCCCTCGCGTAGTGTGCCTGGGGAGGGCATGTCTTTCTCTACAGCCCTTTGGCCAGGCCCAACAGGGCGGGTATGCAGAGCGCGGCCAGGGCGAGCAGGCCCAGCAGCACCAGAGCCCACAGCACGGCCAACGCCAGATCGTCCGATGTCAGATTGCGACGACCCTGCCAGCTTGATCGCCGTGGCGCACACCCATATGGCCGATTCCCTTGTGGCGACGACGGATCGGCCACCCCGAGTTGCCTCCTAGCTAGGTATCAGAAAGTGTTCAACAGTTCTGGGGACACCCCCAGACCCGCCAGGCCGCGAACGTGCCACCGGCACGTTGCGCGTGCCCTGGACCCGCCTTCTTTGTGTGACCTGCTTAGAATCGATTCCAAGGTTCAGTCCATGATGGATGGTAACAGGGCGAGTTGCCCTCAGCCTGATGCGCGCCTTAGGATAGGCTGAAGACACGATTAATGGCATTGCCGAAGCACGGCTCTTGTGCCTCAACATGCCCGGTGATACTCTTTGTGGGAGCGACTGGTGGAGGCATTGGGGGGAATAATGCAGGAGACCATACTGGTTGTTGATGACGACAGTCTGATTAGTAACTCGATAGCCTTTGCGTTGAAACAGGAGGGGTACGGAGTGCTTCTAGCTGGCACCGGTCAGGCCGCGCTGCAGGAGTTCGCTCAGCACAGACCCGCCCTGGTGCTGCTGGACGTGGGCTTGCCGGACATAAGCGGCATCGAGGTATGTCGGAGGCTGCGCCACGAGTCCTCGGTGCCCATCATGTTTCTAACCGCGCGGCAGGAGGAAGTGGATAAGGTGGTGGGCCTGGATGCCGGCGGAGACGAGTACATCACCAAGCCCGTGGGCATCGCGGAGCTGGCTGCCCGGGTGCGGGCGCTGCTTCGCCGCAGCAGGATGGTGGCGAGCAGCCACAGGCCGACCACCTTCAAGGTGGGGAACGTAGTCCTGGATGCCGAGGCTCACCGTGTGACTGTCGGGGGTCGGGATGTGGCCCTCACCCCCAGGGAGTTCGATCTCCTGCAACTGCTGATGGCCAACGCCGGACGCGCTCTCAGCCGGCAGCAGATCCTGGACTCCGTATGGGGGACCGACTGGTTCGGCGACGAGAACGTGGTGGAGGTATTCGCGCGGCAGTTGCGACGCAAGATCGAGGCTGATCCGGACAGACCCCAACTGATCGAGACGGTCAGGGGCGTGGGATATCGTTTGGCAACAGATAGGCCGTGACCCATGTTAAGCAGTCTTAGAACGAAACTGGTCTTGAGCCACGTGGGACTGATGCTGCTGGCCATGGTGGTGCTGGCGTTCTACCTGATGCGGAGCATCAACTCGTTCTACCTGAGTACGGTGCAGGGACGGATGCAGGATGACCTGGTGCTCATCAGCGAGCAGATCGGGCCGATGCTGGCAGTGGGAGACAAGGATGCGGTTCGGTCCTACCTGGAGAAGATCAACCGCGCCAGCAGCATGAGAGTGTTGGTGGCCGATGCCGACGGGGTGATCGTCGGTTCCACCGAACCGGAGGACTACAGTCTGCTGGGCCAGCCTGGGATCTCGAAAGGGCTAACGAAGGCGTTGAGCGGCCAGGTCGAGCAGGTAATCCAGGGTGGGACTCAGCCTACGGCGGATCTGGCCTCGCTGGTGGCCCCGATCAACTCAGGAGGAAGGCGGGTGGGCTCGGTCCGGCTGTCATACCAGCTCGTGGACCTGCACGATCAGATCCAGCATCTGACCGATATCATACTGGTTGGATTGGGAGCGGCTGCGGCCTTCGGGTTGCTGGTTTCCCTGGCCCTGGCCCAGAGCCTCAGCGCTCCCGCTAGGCAGTTGGCCTCCGCCGCCAGAGCCCTGAGCTCCGGCGATCTCGGCTATCGGATCAAGCCCCGGGGCAAAGACGAGATCCGAGAGGCCGGGCACGCTTTCGACGCCCTGGCCGATCGGCTCCAGCAGTTGGAGATAGGTCGCCAGCAGTTGCTGGGGGACATCTCCCACGACCTTCACTCTGCCGTCACCGGGGTGAGCATGGCGGTGGAAGCCCTCCAGAGGGGGGCAGTGGAGGAAGCGACCACCCGTTCCGTGCTGTTGGATGGATTGGCCAGCCACGCCCGGCGGCTGCACCGGCTGGGGGACGACCTGCTGCAAGCGGCTCGGATTGAGGCCGGGCGTCTCAAGCTGAGACCGATCGAGCTGGACCCTCGTGCCCTGTTGCGCTCTGTGGCGGCGGAGTTCACGGCCGAGGCGGCGCAGGAGGGGGTGGTCATAGACGTCCAGGTGGATGAGCAGCTGCCGATAATACGGGCCGATGGCGAACGGTTGGCTCAGGCGCTGGGGAATCTGGTGGAGAATGCCATTCGATATACTCCTCCTGGGTGCAAGGTAACCATCGGCGGCGAGGCGCGCAACGGGGAGTGCCTGCTGTTCGTGCGCGACCAGGGCCCGGGCTTGCCGGATCAGGATGTCTCGCGGCTATTCGACCGATTCAAACACTACGAGCAGGAGCGACCTGGCCGGCTGGGTTTCGGTCTCGCCATCGCCAAGGGGCTGGTCGAGGCGCACGGGGGCCGGATCGACGTGAGTGCCGTCCCGAAAGAAGGCGCCACCTTCACGATTATTCTGCCTGTTGAGGCGGCTTCTCCGTCGGGGACGGCTGGGGCTTGACCGCGTCGGTGCTCTGTTGGTTCCGCTCGATGTCGAGGGCCCTGAGGAAGGTGAGAGCTGCCCGGCGGCTGGCTTCCGACTCCTGGTGGCCCAGTCTCGGAACGATGGTTAGCTCCACACTCACCCCGTGGTCCTGAAGCGCTTTGGCGAAGTTCCTGGCTCTTTCTACCCGGTTGCTGCCGATGTACTGGTCGAAAGACCGAGGCACGTCGTCGGGAGAGTCGTCCATCTCCCCGACTCCGACCCAGAACGCTACCTGCCTGAGAGCTTCCAGGTTGAACCGCTGGCCGCAATATCGAGAAAGGTCGCCCACTCCCATAGGGAACTCCAGAGGCGTAAGGGTCGGGGAACGGTCGGTGGGAAGGGTGTAGCTGCCGGCCGACATACTGGCGACGGCAAGGACCCGCCGCGGGTACATGAAGGCAAAGCGGTGCGCGGCCTGTGCTCCTCGAGAGAACCCATACAGCAGCACGCGCGGCCGCAGTTGCAGGGAGGTCTCATCGGGCAAGAGCCCGAGAAGGGAATCGAGCCAGGAGAGTGTCGTCTCCTCTTCGCTCTTCAGGGTCTCCACCTTCTTCCAGTCGCCGTAGATGAAATGAGGCACCACCAGCACCCATCCGTTTTCTTCAGCGGCCGGGACCAGGCTGGCGGCGAAGTGCTCGGCATCGTCGCCCACACCCCGCAATGCAACCAGGGCCGTCATGGGCTGGTCGTTATGAGCAGCCCCGGGAACGTAGATGTAGTAGTCGGTGCCCTCGAAGCCGCGAGGGACGAGCGCACCCTGGCTCACGCGGCTAAAGACGTGGGGTTCGTACGCATACCCGGCGGCGCCGAGGATCAGCAACCCTAACAACGCACCGAGGGTCGTGGTGGTGAGGCGATGCCCGCTCATCAGCACACTCCTGGACTGGCGGCGGCCCAAGATGGAACGAGAGCACTAGAGGACCTATCCGCGACTTTGCAAGTATAGCTGATGAACATAAGAACCGCCTACTGGGTAGCATCGTAGGTGACGACCGAACTGAAGGTGCCCGGCTCGTCATCCCATAGTATCCGCAGCTCATAGTCGTACACGTAGCTGCTCTGCCCTGGAGCACCTTCGGCGAAAGGGAGCGAAGAGGTAGCCATGGGGGTCCATCCTTGGTCTCCTTGCAGGCGCCATCGCAAGTCGCCGTCGGCAATCTTGATGGTGCTGGCGGTCCCGCTGTTCTCTCGCGCCTGCACCGTGCCCCTCCAGACCGCATTACTGTAGACGGTGATCTGCAGTGCCCGGCTCTTCACGTACGTGGCACCGAGGTCGTCCTCGGTGCTCGAGGTGTCGGTTGTGCCAGCCTCCAGCGAGCCGGCCGGCGAGACACTACCGAACGCAACGGTCGACGTCGACAGGGAGAGGGTGATCACTCCGTTCACCGTCGTTGTGTCAGAGGCGGTGGCAGAGCCGGTCGGACCTGGATTGCTGGCCGAGCTCGCCGTGATGGTCGTAACGTCTCTGGTGCCTCTCATGGCCCCGAGCGGCACCGCGACCTTGATGACAATGTCCGTCGATTGTCCGGGCCCGATCGGTCCAGTGTCGACGGTGCCGTTCTGGTTGCTGTCAATGAGCGGAGTCGTGCCGTCCGCCGCGAAGATAGTGACGGGCCACTCCAGGGAAGAACTGGCAACTATCTCCTTAACATCCAGAGTCGCTCCGAGGTTGGTGACCGTATGCCGGTAGACCGCGCTGGTACCTGGATCCGCATTGGCCGAATTGTCAGGAACGAGCGAGGTAGCGCCACTCAATGCCACGTTGGTCGGAGTTGGAGTTGCGGATTGAAGGGCCCCGGATGTATCGCCGGAAGCGGCGGCTGGGCCCGAAGGATGGGATGGAGCGGCAGGGGACGTGTCGCCGCTCGTCGGGCCGGGAGTGCCGGCGGGAGTTGGGCTCGATCTGCTGGCTGTTGTGTCGCTCGTGGTTGGAGTGACGGAGGGGGTAGCGCTCGGCGTGCGGATAGGCGTGGCGGGCGTAGCGACCGTCGGCTCCCACGTCACCGTGGGAGTGGGACTTGGCTCCACCACCTGATTCCCGCAGTAGAAGCTGGGGGACTTGGCGGTCATGTTGGTCACCACCGGATCAGCCGAAGCTATCTCGACTCGATAGGAATTGACTCGCTCCTTTGGGTCCGCGGTGGAAGGTGACACGGGGGAAAGGAGATAGGAGGTGCTGGTGGTCTGCCCGTTGAAGTCGTAGCTCCAGGTGCTCCCGGTGGGGATGAACTCGGGGCTTCCGGTCACGTGGTAGGTGAGTCGAAGGGTCATCCTCCCTGTGTACAGAGCCGAGAAAGACACAGTGCCGCTTATCCGACAGGGGTCGTCTATAGAGATGTTGGAAACGGAGACCGAGGTGCTCGAGGCAGGGGTGGAAGGCGCGTCCGAAACCGGGGAGGCCGAGGCAGCCAGCGGAGGCTCGGTGCCCTTCGGCCCGGCCGCGCCAGTGCCCTTGTTCGAGCCGGCCGAATCCGAGCAAGCCGGATTCGAGCCACCCGGACTGGCGCCGCTCCAGCCCGAGCCGCCCGACTTCACGCTGTTTCCCCCGGCTTTGGCGCTTCCTTCGTCCTCCTTTGGCTTCCTCTGCCTATCACTCTGGTGACCGACTTCCGATGCCCTGGCACTCTCCTGAGATCTGCTCTGGGCTCCTCCGGATCTGTCGGCAGACAGCACGAAGCCGTGGGCCGGCTCTGGTATGCTGGCTGCGCCCAGGAGGACGAGAACCAGGAGAAAGGAGTTGATGGCTCTGAAGGGCCGGAGTAGCTTCCTTGCCAAAGTGTCCTACTGTCCGTTATTCATCCAATCGGGAGGTGCCCACCGTCGATCCCTTTGTGGCAGCGACTCGCCACCCGAGTGCTGCCGAGGGCGCAAAACGTCCGATGCAGGCTCCTGTGAGTGAAGTGAGTGGCCACGGCTACCACCATCGGATCGTGGAACGCTCGGCGGCGCATCGGAGGCCTCGATAGATGTATCCAAGGATGGCTCCATGGCAGCATGACCGGGGCCACGCGGGTCCGGAACGGAAGTGTCCAGCCGTACCCCTGGACGCGGCCGGCGCCCGGCCGCGGTTGTTCCCATCCGCAGCGCTTCCAGGGCAGCTCTGGCTCCCCCTGCCTGCAGGTTGTCCTGGGCCTGGGGCTTTGAAGCCAGGCGCTGCGCGGTGAACACAATGCGTTCCGCCTCTTGATACGCCTCGGCTAGGATCTGCTCGGCCCGGGCCTCCGCGGCCTTCACGAGTGCGTCGAATACCCGCTCCCCAGCCTGGAGCGCCTCCCTTCTGATGACAGATGCTTCCAGGATGGCGAACCGAACGGACTCTGCAGCCCAACCTTCGGATCTAGCCTGCTGGGTGGTAGGTTGCCCCGACGTCGTGTCGCTGGCCATCCCCTGTGGCCTCCCCTCGAGATTCATCGGGTCCTCCATCTTCGGTCAATCCCCCACCAAGACTGGCAAGCCCTCGCTTCGCCCGAACATTGGTGGGATCCAAAAGGAGCACGGCTTTCAAACACATGCGAGTCGAGTGAGCGTCCTCGCAACTGGCCGCTAGCCACAACCAGGCATCGATGTTCCAGGGGTCCAGCTTGAGTGCCTGTCGGCTCAGGCGATCAACCGCGGCCTTATCGCCCCGGCGCGCGGCTCTCTCCGCCTTATCCACCAGTGCCGCCGCTTTCTCGGATACAGCACGGGCTAGGCGTGTCTTCGCCCGCTGTTCAGGCCTGCCGGCCTTGGTCGCTGGTTCTGGGGGTGATGCGGGTTCGGCAGCATCGATCTCGCCCCCCACCGAACCGCTCGACGGCATGCGCGGAAAGGCGGCACCAAGGTCCATAGCCGACTGTTTGGTCCGGTGCATCGATCTCTTGCTCTCCTCCCGGGGGGGAGGTAGGAGATGGAGCGGTGGCGGGGGCAACGTAGCAAGGGAGGAGTAGTGGGAGTAGGTGGCGTGCCGCCGCTGGCGTCGCCGCAACTGCTCCACAAGGCCGGAACCGATGGCCGCCGGGGAGGGCAGCGCGAGAGGTAGGCGTGGTCTTGGAGGAGATTGCTGAGGGTTGCGCCAGTACCAGGTCAGGAGGATTCCGATGAGGGCGAGAGTTGCCAAAGGCAGCAGTCCTGTCAGCGCGCTGGCCACTAGGCTACCGATATCCCGGACCGGGTCTGGGATGATTGGAGGAGAACTGGCCACCTCTTGAGGCTGCTTTGGGGCTGCCCCGGCCCACTGGCTGACCGGAACGGATCCCGCGGCTTGGGCGGTTGAGCTACCGATCTCGAAAGGTGCCTCCTGCTGTACCGAGAAGGCACCATACTCCGCTCGGGCGACGAGCGCGTACTTCCCGGGCGGCAACCGGCCCGGATACCTGGCGTTCACCTCCACGCCCTGGGCCGGCCACACCAGGGGGTCCTGGTTGGGGGAGAGAACTCCGACCACCTTGCCGTCATCCCTGCGAATAGCCATCACGACCCGCGGCAGTAGCCCGAGGGTTCCACTGTTCTTCAGACGAACCCTGACATCCAGCTCCCCGGCAGGGGTTGTCCGTGGGGCGACATCCTCGATTCTCAGCGCTGCACTGGCGCCGAACTCGATCTCCTTAACCTCAGGGCTGCCCTCCCCGAAGGAGACGGTCGCCCGGGCCCGGTAGGTCGCCCCATCCTTGAACAGGATGGGCTGGTCGCTATACAGCAGCTCGCTGGTGCCCGGCAGGATGGCCGTAGTTTCTCGGAGCTCGAGTCGCCCCCACGGTTTTCCGCTCGCGTCGGCCACATCCACGATGCCTCGGGCGTAGAAGTGAACGTTTCCCCTGTTCGTGACGCCCGCACGAAACCCCAGACTGCCATCCGGCTCGAGGACCGGTACCAGACTGTCGAGGGAGGGCTGCCGGGCGAGAGCGCCAGCCCCCTTCACCGTGATCAGGAATGGCACTCCCACCTGGGCTGCTACACCCACCCCACTGCCAGCGCCGGGTTTCCCACCGGTTCTGAAGGCCACCGTGGCGTATCGGCCCCCGGACTCCGCGTCGGCGGGCACCGTGATACTCACCTTCACCACGGCCCTCTGATTGGGGGCGAGATCAAAACTGGCGGGCTCCACCTTCAGCCAGCTCACCGCGGAGAGACTCCCCTCGGCACCCTTGTACTGCACCACCTCCGCGGAGACGTTGAACGGCTCGCTCCCCGCATTGGTGACTGTGATGTCCTGACTACCGACACCCCCGGGAGTGGCCGAGACCTCAAGGAGAGAAGGTGCGGCGCTGATGGTGACTTCGGCCTGAACAGGCCTTACCAGCAAACCGATGGCTAGGCAGAGCGCCACGAAGGCGATGGTCGCTCGGCTACTGAGGGACCTGGCCAACTGGGTTCTCCTAGTGAGTGGCAGAATAGGTTACGGAAGAGACGAAAGTACCCGGGTCATCATCCCAGTTCACCCGAAGGGCATAGAAAAAGGTGTATGTGTGGACCCCCTTTGTGCCAGCCGCCTCGAAGTTGGACCCAGAGACAGTGAAAGGGCGAGACAATGCCGCATCGTAGTAGCTGGCAGGCGGGCTGCTACTGTACCGCAGCACGCCGGAATCGATGGTCATGCTTGCCG
>Ga0315298_1010995_pt1 | contig 10749 bp, 8 predicted proteins | sample WHS_1_MG_FD_203077 | JGI IMG/M metagenome (GOLD analysis project Ga0315298, IMG submission 203077) | Extremophilic microbial mat communities from Washburn Hot Springs, YNP, Wyoming, USA - WHS_1_MG | ecosystem: Environmental > Aquatic > Thermal springs > Hot (42-90C) | place: USA: Wyoming...
CCGGATCGAGGGCAGCGCCGCGCCCTGCAGCAGCGCAACGGTGTACTCCCCTCCGGTGATCCACGCCTCGGCGAACACGCTCGCCTCGACGGCGCGCGCCGCCGCATAGGCGCCCGGCAAGTCCTCGGCGCGCGCCACCTTGCTCATTCCGACGCTCGAGCCCTGCCCGCCCGGCTTGACGATGAGCGGCAGGCCGAGCTGCTCCAGGGCGAGCTCGAAATCCTGCGGGCCGGTCAACGCGAGCGCCGACGGGGTCGGCACGCCGATGGCGTGCGCGAGCCGCTTGGTGCGCAGTTTGTCCATCGCGATCGCCGAGCCGAGCACGCCGCTGCCGGTGTAGGGCACCCCCAGATACTCGAGCGCGCCCTGCAGCGTGCCGTCCTCGCCGCCCGGACCGTGCAGCGCGATCCACACCCGATCGAAGCGCCCCGCGGCGAGCTCCGTCAGCGCACGCTCGCGCGGATCGAACGCCTCGGCGGCGACGCCGCGGCGCTTCAGCGCCTCGAGCACCGCGGCTCCGGAGAGCAGGGAAATCTCCCGCTCGCTGGAGTCCCCGCCGGCGAGCACCGCGACACGCCCGAACTGCGCGGCCGTGCCGGCGCGATGCCACCCAGCCGGATCGTATATGAGCCGCATCAGCGCGCCTCCCCGACGATGCGCACTTCGGTGTGCAGCGTCACGCCGTGCTCTCGCGCGACCGTCTCGCGGACCGTCTGGATCAGTGACTCGATGTCACTCGCGGTGGCATTGCCATCGTTGACGATGAAATTGGCGTGCTTGGCCGACACCGACGCACCGCCGATGGCGCGGCCCTTCAGGCCGCTCGCCTCGATCAGGCGGGCGGCGTGATCGCCCGGCGGGTTGACGAACACCGATCCGCAGCTCCAGGCGCCGATCGGCTGCGTGGCACGGCGCCGCTCGAGCAGCTCGCGCACCTCGCCCTCGCCCTCGGCGGCTCGCTTCTCGAAGCGCAGCCGCGCGGCCAGGAACCACTCGCCCTCGGCCGGCGGCTCGACGTGGCGGTAGCTCACACGGTACTCGCCCGCCTCGCGCCGATGCTCGCGCCCCTGGCGGTCGATGGTCTCGACTTCGAGCACGTGCCGCCAGGTCTCTCCGCCGAACGCCCCGGCGTTCATGGCCAGTGCCCCGCCGAGGGTGCCGGGAATGCCGGCGAAGAACTCCGCCGGCCCGAGTCCCCAGCGCACGCACTGGCGCGCGATGCGCGCACAGGCGACGCCGGCCTCGCCGTACACCGAGGTCTCGCTGGTGCGCTCGAGCCGATCGAGCGTTCCGTGGGTGCACACGACCACGCCGCGCAGCCCGCCGTCGCGCACCAGCAGGTTGCTGCCGAGACCGACCCAGTACACCGGCAGGTCCGGCGGCAGCGTGCGCAGAAAGGCGGCGAGCTCGGTGCGGTTCTCCGGGGTGAAGAACATCTGCGCCGGGCCGCCGACGTGCCAGGAGGTATGCCGGCTCATCGGCTCCTCGAAGCGCACCCGGGCGAGAAACTGCGGAGCGAGCGCGACGGTCATGGCGATCCCGCCGGCGGCGGCGCTGAGAGCTGCGCCGGCAGTCCGTGCGCCACCGCGCTGATGTTGCCGGCCCCCATGGTCACGATCAGATCGCCGTCGCGGATCACGTCGCGCAGCGACTCGGCGAGCTCCTCGACCCGCGCGACGAACAGCGGCTCGACCTGGCCGCGGCTGCGCACCGCGCGGCAGATCGCCCGCCCGTCGGCCCCCGCGATCGGCGCTTCGCCGGCGGCGTAGACCTCGGTGATGAGCAGCACATCGACGCCGGCGAGCACCCGGCCGAAATCATCGATCAGGTCATGCGTGCGGCTGTAGCGGTGCGGCTGGAAGGCGAGCACGATCCGCCGCCCCGGGTACCCCTGACGCAACGCCTCGAGCGTCGCGGCGACCTCGGTGGGGTGATGACCGTAATCGTCGACGACCGTGACGGTGCCGGCCGCGGTGCGGATGTCGGCGATGTGCTGCAGCCGCCGGTCGATGCCCTGGAACTGCGCGAGCGCGCGGCTGATCGACGCATCGTCGATCCCGAGGTCGGTCGCGACGGCGATCGCCGCCAGCGCATTCAGTACGTTGTGCGTGCCGGGCAGGTTGACGGTGACATCGAGTGCGCCGCCCGTCGGGCGCGTCACGGTGAAGCGCGTGCTCAGTCCCTGGCGGCGCAGTTCGCTGCCGCGGACGTCTGCATCCGGGCTCAGCCCGTAGGTCAGGACGTGCCGGCCGACGCGCGGCAGAATGGCGCGCACGTGCTCGCAATCCAGGCACAGCACCGCCAGCCCGTAGAACGGCAAGTTGTGCAGGAAATCGACGAAGCTCTGCGCCAGGCGCGAGAAATCCCCGCCGTGGGTGGCCAGGTGGTCGTTGTCGATGTTGGTCACGACGGCGAGCACCGGCTGCAGATGCATGAACGATGCGTCGCTCTCGTCCGCCTCGGCCACCAGGTAGCGGCCCGAGCCGAGCCGCGCGTGACTGCCGGCGCTCTTCAGACGCCCGCCGATGACGAAGGTCGGATCCTCCCCGCCCTCGGCGAGGATGCTGGCGATCAGACTCGTGGTGGTGGTTTTGCCATGCGTCCCGGCGACCGCGATCGCGTAGCGGAAGCGCATCAGCTCCCCGAGCATCTCGGCGCGCGAGACCACCGGGATGCGCTGGGCGAGCGCCGCAGCCACTTCGGGGTTCTCGCGCGGCACGGCGCCGGAGACCACCAGCACGTCGGCGCCGGCGATGTTGGCCGCCGCATGGCCGACGGTGATGCGCGCCCCGAGCGCGGCGAGCCGCTCGGTGACCGCGCCGCCGCGCAGGTCCGAGCCCTGCACCCGGTAGCCGAGATTCAGCAACACCTCGGCGATGCCGCTCATGCCGCTGCCGCCGATGCCGACGAAGTGGATCGTGTCGATGCGCCGCATGCGGTCCATGCCGCGCTCGCGCACCGTCTCTGCCGGTCCGCTCATGCGGCCCTCCCGAGATATCTCAGGCAGCTCGCGGCGAGCGCCTCGGTAGCATCGGGACGGGCCAGGGCACGGGCCCGCTCGGCCATCTCGATGAGTCGCTCGCGCCCGGCGCAGAGCCGCTGAAGCTCCGCGGCGAGCCGCTCGGCCGTCAGTTCGCGCTCCGGCAGCAGCACCGCGGCGCCCTCGCGTACCAGCAGCTCGGCGTTGCGCGTCTGGTGATCGTCGACGGCCGCCGGGAACGGCACCAACACCGCGGCGAGGCCGGCCGCGGCGAGTTCCGAGACCGTGAGCGCTCCGGACCGGCAGATCACCAGATCCGCCCAGGCATAGGCCTCGGCCATGTCGGCGATGAACGGCTGAACGTCGGCCACGACACCGGCCGCGGCATAACTGTCCCGGCACGCCTCGATCCAGCGTTCACCGGCCTGATGTCGCACCTCAAGGGCGCGGCTCGCCGCGGCCCGCGCGAGCGCCTGCGGCACGACGGTGTTCAACCGCACCGCGCCCTGACTGCCGCCGATGACCAGGACCCGCACGGCCGGGCCGCGACCGGCGAGCCGCTCACGCGGCGGTGCGAGCGCGGCGATCTCCTGGCGCACCGGGTTGCCGATGGTCTGTGCCCGCACGTTCGGTCCGAAGCTGCCCGGGAAGGCCTCGAACACCTCGCGCGCGAGCGGTGCGAGCGCCCGGTTGGTGAAACCGGCCACCGCATTCTGCTCGTGGATCAGCAGCGGCCGGCGGGTCAGCCACGCGGCGATGCCACCGGGGCCGGTGACGAATCCGCCGAGGCCCACCACCACGCGCGGGCGGCGGCGGCGCATCACACCGAGCGCCTGCCAGAGCGCCACGGCGAGGCGCCAGGGCGCCGCGAGGCGTGTCTTCCAACCCTTGCCGCGCAGCCCGCCCACCGACAGCCACTCGATGTCGATCCTCTCTGCCGGCACCAGACGCGCCTCGATGCCACGGCGCGTGCCGAGCCACACGACCTCGACCGAGCCGGCGCGCAGCGCGCGCGCGAGCGCGAGCGCCGGGAACACGTGCCCGCCGGTGCCGCCCGCCATGATGAGGATGGGACCCTTCACGCCGGCTCCTCGGCGCGCCGCCGGGCCGCCCCGCGGCTCTCGATCAGCGTCTCGTGATAGATGCGCAGCAGCAGCCCCACCCACACCAGCGTCATGATCATGCTGGAGCGTCCGTAGCTCATCATCGGCAGGGTCAGTCCCTTGGTCGGCAAGACCCCCATGTTCACCCCGATGTTGATGAAGGTCTGCATGCCGAGCCAGAGCCCGAATCCCGCGGCGAGCAGCCGCTGGAACGTCAGACCGGCGCGAGCGGCCAGCGAGGCGATGTGGAAGGCCCGCCAGACGAGCCCCACGAACAGGCCGATCGTCAGCAGCACCCCGGCGAGGCCGAGCTCCTCGGCGAGCACGGCGAACAGGAAGTCCGTATGCGCCTCGGGCAGGTAGAACAGCTTCTGCACGCTGTTGCCGAGCCCGACGCCGAACCACTTGCCGCGACCGATCGCGATCAGCGACTGCGTCAGCTGAAAGCCGCTGCCGTAGGGCGAGGCCCAGGGGTTGATGAATCCGGTGATGCGCCGCAGCCGATACGCCGAGGTGACCGCGAGCACCCCGAAGGCGAGCGCCGCGACGAGCGTAAGCATCACCACGTAGCGCAGGCGCGCCCCGGCGAGGAACAGCATGCCGAAGCCGGCCGCGAACATGACGGTCGCGGCGCCGAAGTCCGGCTCCCCGAGCAGCAGCGCCGCGATCAGCCCCAGCAGGGCGAGCGGCTTGACGAGGCCGGCGAAACTCTCGCGCAACTCGTCCTGACGGCGCGCCGCGTAGCTGGCGATGTACACCAGCACCAGAACCCGGGCGAGCTCGGAGATCTGGAAACTGAACCCGGCGAGGTGCAGCCAGCGCCGCCCGCCGTTGACGCGCAGGCCGAGCCCCGGCACCAGCACCGCCAGCAGCAACACGATGGCGGCAATCATCAGCCACGGCGAGAGCCGCTCGAGCCGCTCACACTTGAAGGTGAACACGAAGACCGCACCGGCCACCCCGATCGCCACGGCGATCAGCTGGCGCTCGAGGAAGAAGAACGGCTGGCCGGTGTACTGCGCGGCGATCGAGATCGACGCCGAGGTCATCATGATCAGCCCGAACAGCAGGATGGCGAGCACCAGCGCGAGGGTGACGGTGTCGAGGTAGATGACCCGGCCGCGTCCGCTCGAGCGCGCGAAGGACATCGGGTTGCGTTCCACGGCGCTCATGAGCCGAGGGCCTCCACCGCCGCGGCGAACGCCTCGCCGCGGTGCGCGTAATCGCGAAACATGTCGAGGCTGGCGCAGGCCGGGGACAGCAGCACCGTATCGCCCGCATGCGCCGCGCGCGCCGCGGCACGCACCGCCGCGTCCATCGAATCGCAGATCTGAAGCGGACACACGCCCTGAAGCGCACGCGCGAGCTGCGGCGCATCCCGCCCGATCAGCACCCCATGGCGGGTCTTGCCGCGCAGCGCCGCGGCGAGCGGCGTGAAGTCCTGGTTCTTGCCCTCGCCGCCGGCAATCAGCACCAGCGGACCGTCGAGTCCGCCCACCGCCGCCAGCGTCGCACCCACGTTGGTGCCCTTGGAATCGTTGATGTAGGTGACGCCGGCGACTTCGGCGACCCACTGCGAGCGGTGCGCGAGCCCCGGGAACTCGCGCAGTTCCTCCACCATGGCCTCGGGCGGCAGCTCGAGCGCCTCGCCGAGCGCAAGCGCGGCGAGTGCGTTGGCGGCGTTGTGCAGCCCGCGCAGACGCATCGAGGCGAGCGGCAGCAGCGGCTCGCCTCGACGGGCGAGCCAACGCTCACCGAGATCGAGAATGCCGTAGGTCGCCTCGGCCGCGCCGCGCACCGAGAAGCCGAGCGTGCGCTGCCCGGCGCGCGTCATGCGCGTCACGAGCGGATCGTCGAGATTGACCACCGCGGTGTCGCAGCGCTCGAAGATGCGCGCTTTGGAGAGCGCATAGGCCTCGATCGAGGGGTAGCGATCGAGGTGATCCGCCGTCACGTTCAGCACCGCAGCGGCCTTCAGGTCGAGCGACTGCGTCGTGTCGAGCTGGAAGCTCGAGAGCTCGAGCACGTACAGCTCGGTGGGCCGGTCGGCCCGCTCGGCCGCTCCGAGCAGATCGAGCGCCGGCTCCCCGAGGTTGCCGCCGACGCGCACCTGCAGACCGGCGCGCCGGGCCATGCGCCCGAGCAGCGTCGTCACCGTGCTCTTGCCGTTCGTCCCCGTGATGCCGGCGACGGGTGCCGCGGCGGCGCGCGCGAACAGTTCGACGTCACCGAAGACCTCGAGGCCGCGGCGGCGGGCTTCGGCGAAAAAAGGCAGCTCGAGCGCGAGCCCCGGCGAGGCGACCACGCAAACCGCCTCATCGAGCAGCGCGGTGTCGAGGCCCCCGGTGCGCACCTCGATGCCCGGATCGAGCGCACGCAACGGCTCCAGACCCGGCGGCGCGGCACGGGTGTCGGTCACCGCGATGCGCCACCCGTGCGCCCGCAGGTAGCGCGCGCACGACAGCCCGGTTCGCCCCAGGCCGGCGATGACGGCGGTCGCAGGTTTGTGGCGGCTCTCATTCATCGCAATTTCAGCGTCGCCAGTCCGGCCAGCACGAGGATCAGCGAGATGATCCAGAAGCGCACGATCACCTTCGGTTCCGCCCAGCCCTTCAGTTCGAAGTGATGGTGCAGCGGTGCCATGCGGAAGATGCGCCGCCCGGTGAGCTTGAAGGAGGCCACCTGCAGGATCACCGAGGCGGTCTCGAGCACGAACACCCCGCCCATCACCAGCGCCACGAGCTCCTGGCGCACCATGACGGCGATCACCCCGAGCGCCGCTCCAATCGCGAGCGCCCCAACATCGCCCATGAAGACCTGGGCCGGATAGGCGTTGAACCAGAGAAACCCGAGGCCCGCGCCGGAGAGCGCCGAGCAGAAGATCAGCAGCTCGCCTGCGCCCGGGATCATCGGGATCTCGAGGTAATGGGCGAAGACGGCATTGCCGCTCGCATACGCGAAGATGCCGAGCGCGGCGGACACCAGCGCCGCCGGCATGATGGCAAGGCCATCCAGACCATCGGTGAGATTGACCGCATTGCTCATGCCGACGGTCATCAGGTAGGCGATCGTGATGAACACCGCCGCGGGCAGCGGCTCGGCGAACGATTTGATGAACGGCAGATACAGCGTGCGCTCGGCCGGCACGCTCGCCGTGTAATAGAGGATCGCGGCGATCGCCAGGCCGAAGATCGACTGCAAGAGGTACTTCCAGCGCGCCGGCAGCCCGCGCGCGTTGCGCACGACGAGCTTCAGGTAATCGTCGAGGAAACCGATCAGGCCGAACGCGAAGGTCACCGCCAGCACGAGCCAGATCTGGCGGCTGCCGAGCTGCGCCCACAGCAGCGTGCTCACCAGGGTCGTGACCAGAATGAGCGTGCCGCCCATGGTCGGCGTGCCCGCCTTGGGCAGGTGGCTCTGCGGACCGTCGTCCCGGACCACCTGGCCGATCTGGTAGCGCGAGAGGCGCTTGATCATGCCCGGACCGACCAGCAGCGAGATCACCAGCGAGGAGCCCATCGCCAGGATGGCCCGGAACGTCAGGTACGAGAAGACGTTGAAGCCGGAGTACCAGGAAACGAGCCGGAGGGCGAGCCAGTACAACATTCAGTGCGCCTCCGGCGGTGCGCCGGCGCTCAACGCCGCGACCACCCGCTCGAGCCTGTTGATCCGCGAACCCTTCACCAGCACCGACACGTCGGTGCCGGCCTCCCCGAGCGCCGCACGCAGTGCCTCGGCGAGCCCCTCGCCCTCGGGGAACCAGCGCGCTCCGGCGCCGAAGCGCTCCACGGCGAGCGCCGCGAGCGGTCCGGTCGCATAGAGCCGCTCGATGCCCTGCGCTCGCGCGAACTCGCCGATCTGCTGGTGCGCGCTCTGCGCGTAGTCCCCGAGCTCGGCCATGTCCCCGAGCACCAGCCAGTGCCGCCCGGCGAGCGAGGCGAGCACCTCGATGCCGGAGCGGACCGAGCTGGGGTTGGCGTTGTAGGAGTCGTCGATGATCCAGGCGCCGCCCGGGGTCTGCTTCAGCTGCAGCCGGCCGGGCACGGGTTGCACGGCCGCGAGCCCCGCGGCGATGTCCGCAAGCGACGCACCGGCGCTGGCGGCCGCCGCGGCGGCGGCCAGCGCGTTCGCCACGTTGTGCCGGCCGCCGACGTGCAGCTCGATCGGGGCGCGCCCGAGCGGACACTCGAGCGTGAAGCGGGTGAGAAACCCCGCCGCACTGAGCGTCGCTTCGAGATCGGTCGCACGGTAATCGGCCGTGGCCGCAAACCCGAACGTCACGACCCGGGCGCGGGTCATGCCGCGCCAGAGGGCGAAGAACGGATCGTCGGCATTGAGCACCGCGGTGGCCTCGGGCGCGAGGCCCGCGACCATCTCGCCCTCGGCGTGTGCCACGCCCGCGAGGCTGCCGAAGCCCTCCAGATGCTCCGCGCCGGCGTTGGTGATGAGTCCGACGGTCGGCCGGGCGAGGCGCACCAGTTCGGCCACTTCACCGGCCCGGTTCGCACCCATCTCGATCACCGCGGCGCGGTGCGCGCGCTCCAGGCGCAGCAGCGTCAGAGGCACACCGATGTGATTGTTCAGGTTGCCGCGCGTCGAGAGACACGGTCCCGCTGAGCCGAGGATCGCGGCGGTCATCTCCTTGGTGGTGGTCTTGCCGTTGCTGCCGGCGACGCCGACCACCGGGATCGCGCAGGCCTCGCGCCAGAGCTGTCCGGCGCGCTGCAGCGCGAGCAGCGCATCGTCGACCACGATCTGCGCCAGTTCGAGCGGCTGCGCCCGCTCGAGCACCGCGCCGGCGGCGCCGCGCTCGAGCGCCGCGGCGGCGAACTCCGTGCCGTCGAAGCGCGGGCCGCGCAGCGCCACGAACAGATCGCCGGCCTTGAGCGTGCGCGTATCGATCGAGACCTCACCGAACGAACGGTCCGCGCCGCGCAGCGTCGCGCCGCAGGCGCGGGCAAACTCACTCAAGGTGCGCTCGGGCGTCATGCATCCTCCAGAGTCAGCCCCAGAGCGGCGCGCACCACGGCCTGGTCGCTGAACGGCCGCTGCTCGGTCCCGTACGTCTGAGTGGTCTCGTGACCCTTGCCGGCGATCAGCACCACATCCTCGGCGCCGCTCCCCTGCAGGGCGGCGCGGATCGCGCCGGCGCGGTCGTGCTCGATCTGCACCGGGTGCGACCCGATGCCCTGAAGGATCTCCGCGGTGATGCGCTGCGGCGCTTCGGTGCGCGGATTGTCATCGGTGAGGAGGATCTCGTCGGCGAGTTGCGCGGCAATGCGGCCCATGATCGGCCGCTTGCCGCGGTCGCGGTCCCCGCCGCAGCCGAACACCACCCGCAACCGCCCGCGGCAGTGCCGGCGTGCGTTGGCGAGCGCCTTGGCGAGCGCATCGGGCGTATGGGCGTAATCGACGATGACGAGCGGCCGGCCGGCGGATCCGCCGAAGGCCTCCATCCGGCCCGGCGCGGCCGCGCAGCGCTGCAGCGCTGCGAGCGCCTCGGTGAAGGGAACCTCGGCCCCGAGCAGCACCGCGAGCACCGTCAGCACGTTGTCGACGTTGAAATCCCCGATCAGCGGCACCTCGAGTGGCGCACGCCCCCAACTCGAGTCCACCGCAATCCGGAGGCCGATGCTCTGCACATCGGCCGCCGTGGCACGCACGAAGCGTGCGCCGGCGGGAACCGCGACGCTGCGCGCCGTGGCGATCAGCTCACCCGGGCCGCCGCGCGCGGCGAGCTCGGCGCCGAACGGATCGTCCAGGTTGATGACCCGGTGAACCAGCGTGTCGCGTTCGAACAGCCGCGCCTTGGCCCGCCCGTAGGCCTCCAGACTGCCGTGGTAGTCGAGGTGATCGCGGGTGAGATTGGTGAACGCCGCGGTGTGCACGCGCACCCCCGCGATGCGCTGCTGATCGAGGGCATGCGAGGACACCTCCATTCCGACCCAGCGCGCCCCGAGCGCGCGCACCTCGGCGAGCTGCCGATGCACCGTCACGGCGTCTGCAGTCGTGTGCGCCGAGTGGCGCAGCGCGCCGGGCCGGCCGTAGCCGAGGGTGCCGAGGTAGGCGGCGCCGCGGCCGGCGTGTTCGAACGCCTGCGCCAGCAGCCACGCGCAGGTGGTCTTGCCATTGGTGCCGGTGATCGCGCCGATGCCGAGCGCGCGCGACGGCTCGCCGAAGAAGCGGTCGGCGATGAGCCCGGCGCGCGCCGAGAGCTGCGGCACGGCGGCGAAGAGCGTCTGCGCCGCGAGCGCGGTGGGCACCTCGGCCGGCGGCTCGTAGAGCACCGCCGCCGCGCCGCGCGCAAGCGCCTCGGCGGCAAAGGCGAGCCCGTGCTGCGTACGGCCGCGGCAGGCGAGAAACAGCGCCCCCGGCGTGACCGTGCGGCTGTCGAGCGTCATGTCGGTGACGCGCAGGCCCGCAGGCGCCGCGGCGAAGCCGCCGAGCAGTTCGGCGAGCTCGCGGCCCGGGGTGTTGCGATGCGGTGCGGCGCTCATTGCAGCGAGGCCACCTGCAGGGTCTGGGCCGCCGGCAGCGGCTTGTCGGGCGCCACGCCCATCAGACGCAGCGCCTGACCGATGACCTTGGCAAACACCGGCGCGGACACGTCACCGCCGTAATACAGACCGGCGCGCGGATCGCGCAGCACCACCACCGCGGCCAGAC
>Ga0315298_1010997_pt1 | contig 10746 bp, 7 predicted proteins | sample WHS_1_MG_FD_203077 | JGI IMG/M metagenome (GOLD analysis project Ga0315298, IMG submission 203077) | Extremophilic microbial mat communities from Washburn Hot Springs, YNP, Wyoming, USA - WHS_1_MG | ecosystem: Environmental > Aquatic > Thermal springs > Hot (42-90C) | place: USA: Wyoming...
GCCCGCCGTAACTGGCGCCGGCGGCGGCCTGACGCGAAGCATCAATGAACCGAAAACGCCGGATGGCCTCGTCGGCTGCTTCGTTGATCTCCTCAGCGGGGCCACGCAGCGGATCCTCCTGGATGGCCTGGGCGAACCGCTCGCCGAACCCCGTTGAACCGGTGTAGTTGGTCAGCAGCACGACATAGCCGGGCGCCGCCAGCAGATGGTAGTTCCAGCGCAGGACGAACTGATCCGCCCACTGGCTGGCCGGACCGCCGTGCATCAGCACCAGCAGCGGGTATTTTTTCGTCTCGTCGAAAGCGGGCGGGAGGGCGAGCATGCTGTGGATCTGCCTGCCCCGTCGCGAGGTAAACCAGAAATGCCGCAGCGGCGGCAGATCCAGCCGCGCCGCCGGTTCGGCGGTGAATGCGGTGAGGGCACGATGAGTGTGCGCCGCGGGTTCCAGGCGGACCACCTCGGGCGGGCTGGAGGCGCTCTGCCAGTTGGCCACCAGCACCGTGGACGGGGCGCGCCGGGCGCCGGAGAGCCCGGAATACGCGCCCACGGGAGGGTCCAGTTCCAGGCGCGGCGCAGCGCCCGCCGCATCGACCGACCACAGCTTGGTGTGCCCGTGTTCCTCGGCAGTCAGGTAAATGGTGCGGCCATCCGGGGAAAACTCGAAATCGTCCACAGAGCGGTCCAGCGATTCGCCCAGCACCACGGGCTCGCCCGGCGAGGGCCACGCCAGCCGGGCAATGCGGCGCAGATTATAGACCTTGCCGTTGTTGCGTTCCACCAGACAGTAGAGGGCCTTTCCCTGGGGATCGAACGCCGGCCGCGAATACAGGTCGCCGCCTTGGGTCAGCCGCCTGGGTTCGCCCCCGGTTGCCGCCACCTCGAAAAGTTGCGTGGTCACCGGGGCGTAAGCCGCTGCATTGCGGTTCGTCGTGGCGGCAAACACGATACTCCGCCCGTCCGGCGCCCAGGCGGCGCGGATCTCTTCGCCGGAAACGGTTTCTGTTCCGCCAAAACCCGGCTCGCCAGCCAGTCTGGAGCCCGCCAGCAGGTCGCGCGCTTTGGCCCCCGCCTCGACCGCCTGCACGAACAGGTGGGTCCTGGCGTCGTCCAGCCACTTGTCCCAATAGCGGATGGGAAAACCATCGTAGACGCGGGCGCTGTACTTGCGGGCCTTCCGCTCGGCGGCGATCTTCTGATTGGCCTCGTCGTCCGGGGCGCCGGGATAGACCGCGCTGGTGAACAGAAGGCGCGTGCCGTCAGGGCTGAATTGCGGCGCACGCGCTCCGGTGGAAAGCGAGGTGACTCTCCGGGCCTCGCCCCCGGCGGCGAGGTCGAGCAGGTAGATCTGAGCCACATCATCCCCTTCGCGCCTGGCCGAGAACGCCAGACTGCGGCTGTCGGGACTCCAGGCGACGCCGCTCTCTTCGCCCTTGGTGAAGGTGATGCGCCGCGGCGGGGCGCCGCCGCCGGCGGGAACCAGCCACAGATCCGAGATCTGCCGGGCGGCATCATAGGCGGGTTCGGTAACCGAAAAGACCGCCCACCTCCCGTCCGGGCTAACCACCGGAGCCCCCACCCGCTTCATCAGCCACAGGGCTTCATGGGTAATCGGGATCCTGGCTTCCGCGGCGCCGAGCGGGAGAGCGAGCGCCGCGGCGAAAATCAGCCTGCGCATGGATTCCATCTCAGCGTTTGGGAGCGGAAGCCAGCATGCGGTCCAGCTCAGCGAAAAGCCCGCGGCCCTCGAAGATGTGGGCGGTGTTCGGAGAATAGGCGAAGTCGTTCTGAATCCACCCTTGGGCGTTGATGATGAACAGGTGCGGCACATCGATGCGCGGGTTCTGCGGAGTGGCCTTCAAGTAGGCCGCCGTCACCTGCCCGCAATCGAACAGCACCGGCACGGTGACCTTGTGAGCGTTGATGTAGTTGCGCACCGTAGTGACATTGTCGGGGGAAGGCACCACCTCAAGCACCGCCACGCGGTCGCGGTACTTGGCGGCGACCTGTTCCAGAATGGCCGAAAACTTCAGGCAGTGCGGGCAACTGGTCAGCATGAAGTTGACCAGCAGAATCTTCCCCCGATAGTCCTGGGGATCATAGTAGCGCTGCAAGCTCGAGTCCATCAGGGCGAAGCCGGGAGCGCGCCGGTTGGAAAGTTCACCCGCCCCGAACAAAGAGGCCGCGCACAGCGTCAGAGCGATTCCAATCCTGGGGGCTGTCAGATATCTCGTCATGTTTACCTCGTTGCCAGTTGGCGCAGCGATTCGGTATAAGGCGGCCGCGCCACGCCGCGTTCCGTGATCAGGGCGGTCACGTACCGGTTCGGGGTGATGTCGAAAGCCGGATTCTCGACCGCCACGCCTTCGGGGGCCACAGGGACGCCGAAGACGTGAGTGACTTCCGAGGGCGGGCGCTGCTCGATGGGAATCCCGTCCCCCGAGCTCAACGCCAGGTCCAGCGTGGAAACCGGCGCGGCCACATAGAACGGCACGCCATTCTCTTTCGCCAGCACCGCCACCGAATAGGTGCCCACCTTGTTGGCGACGTCCCCGTTGGCTGCGATCCGGTCGGCGCCCACCACGACGCAGCCGATCCGGCCGCTCTTCAGGAAGTGCCCGGCCATACTGTCTGTGATCAGGGTGGCCGGAATGCCGTCCTGCATGAGTTCCCAGACGGTGAGCCGCGCGCCTTGCAGAAACGGCCGGGTTTCGTCGGCGAACACGTCGATCTTCTTGCCGGCCGCCACCGCCGCGCGAATCACGCCGAGGGCGGTGCCATACCCGGCCGTCGCCAGCGCGCCGGCATTGCAGTGGGTGAGAACGGTCTTGCCGTCCGGCACCAGCTCCGCTCCGTGGCGTCCCAGGGCCTGGTTGATGGCGATGTCTTCCCGGCGGATCTGCTGGGCCTCCTGGATCATCCCTTGCCGGATCTCTGCGAGGGGGCGGCCGCGCAAGGCGGCGTACCGTTTCCTCATCCGGTCGATGGCCCAGAACAGGTTCACCGCGGTCGGCCGCGTCCGGGCCAGGGTCTCGCAGATACGGTCGAAATCGCGGTCCAGATCTTCAGGTCCGGCGTGCAGCACGCCCAGGGCCGCGCCCATGGCCGCTGCGACTCCAATCGCGGGCGCGCCGCGAATCACCATGGAACGGATCGCCCCGGCCACCTCCTCGTAAGTGCGGCAGGTGACGTACACCTCCTGGCGGGGCAACCGGGTTTGATCGATCATCACCACGCCGGCGTCAGTCCATTGAATTGTCTCTACCACGTTTTGGGCAGGTCCTTTCCTTGCACAAGATACCCGAGGAACAGCGTCAGGTTGTAGGCCGCGTGCATCACCGTGGCGGCCAGGGTGGATCCGGAATAGTGCCGCATCCAGCCGAATGCCGCGCCGGCGCAGACGATGAGCAAACCGTGCCGCCAGCTCCAAGCGTACTCCGGCAGGTGCAGCAACCCGAACGGCAAGGCGGAGAGCCAGATTCCGGCTGCGGCTCCCAACGACCGCGACAGCAGGGGCTGCAAGAAACCCCGGAAGGCAAGTTCTTCCGACAGCGGCCCCAGGGTCACGGCTACGATGCCGACGGCCAGAACCGCCCGCCGGTTCGCCAACAGGTCGCGGAGCGGCGTCTGAATGTCCGGAGTCCGCAGGGCCGCGCCCAGCGCGGCAACGGCGAAGGCCACGGCTATCCCCAACAAAACCGCGGTTCGCAATGGCAAGGCCGGCCGGCGGAAGCCGAGCGACCGCCAGAACGGCCGGCGGTATTGGATCTTCAGGATCAAGGCCAGTCCGGAGAACAGCAGCGCATAGCCCAGGAATTGCGCCGGCAGCAGCTCGAGCGCCTTGGTCTCAACGCGGATTCCGGCGGCGAACAGCAGCCCTTTGACCACAAGCGCGCCCAGCAACAACGCCGGGATGGCCAGCCCGGCAAAGAGCACCAGGTCATGGTAGCCCCAGAACGCCTCTGCGCCGGGAGCGGGCTTGGGCGCCCGGACCTCGAGTTCGGGACGGTCGGCTTCATTCATGGCTGGCGCTCGATCAGAATGGCGGCTAGCAGGGGAATCGTCAATTCATGGTGGCCGGTGATGGCGATGCCGCGGCCGCCGGCGTTCACATGGGGGCGTTCCACCACATTCACCCGCGGCCGGTAGTGCTGAAAAAAGTCGAGGTTCACGGTGGTGAAGTCCCTGAGCGGATGGCCCAGGTTGCGCACCGCGGCGACGGCCTTCAGGAACACCTCGGGCATGACCACGGCGGAACCGGCGTTAATGTAGACCCCCCCGCCGTCCATTTGCGCCACCAGCGCCGCGAACAGCCGGAAATCGCGGTGGCTCGTGCTGCCGATGGCCGCCGGCGCCGCGGCCGGATGGGTGTGGGGAGTGTCCGTGCCCACCGCCACGTGCACGGTGACCGGGACCGACGCGCGGTATGCCTCCGCCAGCAGACTGGCGCCGGCAAACGCGGGGTGGGCGATGGCTGCCAGTCTGCGCCCCAGCGCCTCGCCCATTCCCAGCGAGTCCCGGTCGCCGGCCGCGATGGCGCCGTTCATTTCCCGCCCGGTCTCTTCGGCCGCGCCGAAGCTGCCGCCGGGCAACACCGCCTCGACGTCTTCACTCGTGTGGCCGGACAGGGCGATTTCGAAATCGTGAATCGACGCCGCGCCGTTCATCGCGAACGCCGTGGCAAACCCGCGCCGCATCAGGTCGCAGAGCACCGGAGCAAGTCCGCACTTGATCACGTGCCCGCCCAGGCCCCAAATGACCGGCTTGCCTGCATCCCGGGCCCGCTCGATTGCCTGCGCGAGGGCCCGCAACGAATCGGCGGCCAGCAGGCGCGGCAGCGAATCCAGCCACGCCGGGAACCCTGTGCCTTTCTGGTACGGCCGGCCGAAGTCACCGGTTTTCACCTTGCCGCCCCGGGCCTGCAAGGGAACCGTCTTCAGCTCCGAGAGGTCGATCGGTTTCACCCCATACCGGTTCATGAGCCCGCTCCCCGCGAGTCGACGCCCAACACCCGCGCCAGCGCTTCCGCCGTATAACTCTTTTTCGACCGCAACACCTGCTCCGGCGGTCCCGCCGCCACCACGCGTCCGCCGTACTCACCGCCGTCCGGACCGAGGTCGATAATCCAATCCGCCGTTTTCACCACGTCCAGGTTATGCTCGATGACCACCACCGTATTCCCCAAGTCCACCAGCCGCTGCAACACATCGAGCAACTTCTTCACGTCGTCGAAGTGCAGGCCGGTCGTGGGTTCGTCCAGCACGTACAGCGTGCGCCCGGTCTGGCGCCGGCTCAGTTCCCGAGCCAGCTTGATGCGTTGGGCTTCGCCACCGGAAAGCGTGGTCGAGGACTGCCCCAAGTGAATATACCCTAATCCGACGTCGGTTAAAGTCTGCAACTTGGGCTTGATCTGAGGGATGTTCTCCAGCACCCCGAGCGCTTCGTCGACGGTGGCGTCCAGCAGATCCGCGATGGAGTAGCCTTTGTACTTGACCTGCAAGGTCTCATGGTTGTAACGCCGGCCGCGGCAGACATCGCAAGTGACATAGACATCGGGCAGGAAGTTCATCTCAATCCGCTTCAGACCGTCGCCCTGGCAGGCCTCGCAGCGCCCGCCCTTCACGTTGAAACTGAAGCGTCCCGGACGGTAGCCCCGTTCGCGCGATTCCGGCAGCATGGCATACAGATCGCGGATAGGCGAAAACAGCCCGGTGTAGGTAGCTGGATTCGAGCGCGGCGTGCGCCCGATCGGCGACTGATCGATGCGAATCGCTTTGTCCAGGTTATCCAGGCCTTCGATGGATTCGTAACGGCCTGGCTCCTCCCTGGATCCGTACAGCTCGCGGGCCAGGGCGCGATACAAGATCTCGTTGATCAGCGTGGACTTCCCGCTTCCCGAAACGCCCGTCACCACGATGAACAAGCCCAGGGGAATCTCGACATCGATGTGCTTCAGATTGTGTTCCGACGCTCCCCGGACCAGCAGTTTCTTGCCGTTGGGAGCGCGCCGCAGGGGCGGCACCGGGATCTCGAGTTTGCCGGCCAGGTAGCGGCCGGTGAGCGATTCCGGATTGCGGGCGATCTGTTCCGGCGTTCCCGAGGCCACCAGCGCTCCGCCCAACCGCCCGGCTCCGGGGCCGAGGTCGACCACATAGTCGGCCCGCTGGATGGTCTCCTGGTCGTGCTCCACCACCAGCACCGTATTCCCCATGTCGCGCAGCTCGGCCAGAGTTTCCAGCAGCCGTTCGTTGTCGCGCGGATGGAGACCGATGGACGGCTCATCGAGCACGTAGAGCACCCCGCGCAGACGCGAACCGATTTGCGTCGCCAGACGAATGCGCTGCGACTCGCCCCCGGACAGCGTGGCCGCCGAGCGGTCCAGGCTCAGGTAGTCCAGGCCGACCGCGGAGAGGAATTCCAGCCGGCGCCGGATCTCGTCCACCACCCGCGCGGCAATCTGCGTCTCGCGCTCGTTCAGCGTCCACGAACGCGCCGTCAGCAGCGCCCGGGAAATTGGCATCTCGGTGAATTCGGCGATGGAAAGCCCCTTGACCCGCACCGCCAGGCTGGACGACTTCAGGCGTTTCCCGCCGCACTCCCGGCAAGTCACCGGCGACATGTACTCGGAGAGCCACTCGCGGTAAGCGTCGCTGGTGTCATCGAAAGTCTCCTGCAATGTCTTCAGGATATGGTCCAGCAGCAGGCTTTGCACTTTCCTGGGGAATGCCTCAAAGGGCGTGCTCAGATCGATGCCGTTGCGCCGGGCGAGTTCGTGCAGGCTGTGCTGCATGTACGCCGAGCCCGCGCTGGGGCCGAGTCCCCCGTCCAGCAGCGGCCGGCCACGGTCCACAATCACCTTGGCCGGATCGAACGTCCACTTGCTGCCCAGCCCGGCGCAGGCCTCGCAGGCGCCGTACGGGCTGTTGAAGGAAAACGACCGGGGCTCGAGTTGGGGCACGCTGGTGCCGCATTCCGTGCACGCCATCTTCTGCGAGTAGAGCCGCTCTTCGCCGTTGACCACCGACACCAGCACCAGCCCGCCGGCCAGCCTGGTGGCGGTCTCGATGGAGGCTTCCAGCCGCTTTTCAATCCCCGGCTTCACCAGCAACCGGTCCACCACTACTTCAATGGTGTGGTTCCGGCGTTTGTCCAGGCGGATATCTTCGTCAAGCGAGCGCAGAACGCCGTCGATGCGGGCGCGCACGAAACCCTGCCGCGCCAGTTTCTCCAGGTCCTTCCTGTACTCGCCCTTCCTCCCGCGCACCACCGGGGCCAGAACCATGATCCGCTCGTCGGTTTTGAGCGCCAGGATGTGCCCCAGGATCTGCTCGGTGGTCTGGCGCGAGATCTCGTTGCCGCACAGCGGGCAGTGCGGCACGCCGATCGAGGAGTAGAGCAGCCGCAGGTAATCGTAGATCTCGGTGATCGTGCCCACCGTCGACCGCGGGCTCCGGCTGGTGGTCTTCTGCTCGATGGAGATGGCCGGGCTCAGTCCCTCGATGGAGTCCACCTCGGGCCGCTCCATCTGATCGAGGAACTGGCGCGCATAGGTCGAGAGCGTCTCGACGTAACGGCGCTGGCCTTCGGCATAGATTGTGTCGAAAGCGAGCGAACTCTTCCCCGATCCGCTCAAACCGGTGATGACGGTCAGAGTGCCACGCGGAATCTCGACGTCGATGTTCTTCAAATTGTGCTGGCGCGCGCCGTGCACACTGATCCGATCGAGCATAGCAGGCTTCAACAGGGGAAGGCTGAGCTTTCATTGTCCCGCGATCCGCGCGAAGCCCGCAACGCCCCTGCCCGGCCCCGGCTCACATAGGTTTTTTCAATCGGACCCATAAAAACGTTGCGCTTGGCCCGCGCGGCGAAGCGTTCAATAATGGGAACGAATTGCCGAGCCGGCAATCCCTGTCACTCCGTTGGAGACCCCTGATGCTGAAATCGGGTACCGGTGTTGTTTTGTTAGCGGGCGTTGCATTCGCGCAGGCGCCCGCGGATCTGGAAGCGCGCCTGAAGTCGCTGGAGAGCGCCGCCAGGACGGCGCAAAGCGCGGGCGATAACGCATGGATGCTGGTCAGCGCCGCGCTGGTTCTGATGATGACCGGCCCGGGCCTGGCGTTATTCTATGGCGGGCTGGTGCGGAAGAAAAACGTTCTGGCCACCATGATGCAGAGTTTCATCCTGATGGCCCTGGTGACGGTGGTCTGGGCGGTCTGCGGTTACAGCCTGGCATTCGGCGGCGGCGGCCCGTTTCTGGGAGATTTCAGCCATTTCCTGCTCGACGGAGTGGGCAGCGCGCCGAACCCGGACTACGCGGGAACCATCCCGCAGCAGACTTTCATGGTCTACCAGCTCATGTTCGCCATCATTACGCCGGCGCTGATTTCCGGGGCCTTCGCCGAGCGCATGAAATTCAGCGCCATGGTCTTGTTCATGGTCCTCTGGTCGCTGGTGGTCTACTTCCCGATGGCCCACATGGTGTGGGGCAAGGGTGGATTTCTGAACACGTTTCTGGGAGGGAAGGTGCCGTGCCTGGATTTCGCCGGGGGCACGGTGGTGCACATCACCTCGGGCGTCTCGGCTCTGGTCTGCGCTCTTTACCTGGGCAAGCGGCGAGGCTATCCGAGCGAATCCATGAAGCCGCACAGCATGGTGCTGAGCTTCATTGGCGCGTGCCTGCTGTGGGTGGGCTGGTTCGGCTTCAACGCCGGCAGCGCGCTGGGAGCCTCCGGTCTGGCCACGAGCGCCTTCGTGGCCACCCACTTTGCGGCGGCTTCGGCGGCTCTGGGCTGGGTGGTTGCCGAGTGGATGAAGAACGGCAAGCCCAGCGTGCTGGGGGCCATTTCGGGATCGGTAGCCGGCCTGGTGGCCATTACTCCCGCCTCCGGTTTCGTGAAACCGATGCCGGCGCTGTTGATCGGGTTTGCCGCGGGCATCGTCTGTTACTTCATGGTGGGCAAGGTGAAACACAAGTTCGGTTACGACGATTCGCTGGATGCCTTCGGCGTGCACGGCGCCGGTGGGACGCTCGGCGCCATTCTGACGGGCGTCTTCGCCACCAATGCCGTCAACGATTCGCTGAAGGACGCTTCAGGCAGACCGGCGGCGCTCGGACTGGTGGATGGCAACGCCGGGCAGATTCTCAACCAGATCGCCGGCGCCGCCATCGCCGCCGGGCTGGCCGTCATAGGGACCTACATCATCCTGCGGGTGTGCGATGCGGTCCTGGGCGTCCGGGTGCAGCCCGAACACGAGATCGAGGGGCTGGACCTGAGTTTGCACGGTGAAGAAGGTTACGTGCTGGAATCGTAATCCCGGAAAGGAGGTTCGATGAAGAAGATTGAGGCCATTATCCAGCCCTTCAAACTGGAAGAGGTCAAAGAAGCCCTCAAGGGCATTGGCATCGACGGCATGACGGTCACCGAAGTCCGCGGCCACGGCCGGCAGAAAGGCCACAAGGAGGTTTACCGCGGCCAGGAGTACAACGTCGACCTCCTGCCTAAAGTCAAAATGGAGATGGTGGTCGCCGACTCCCGCTGTAACGAGGTCGTGAGCGCGCTCGTCGCGGCGGCGCGCACCGGCAAAATCGGAGACGGCAAGGTCTTTGTCTCCGACGTGGCCGAGGCCATCCGCATCCGCAATGACGACCGTGGCGACGCAGCCCTCTAGCAGCGCCTGGGAAGAGATCCGCGGCGAGTTTTTTCGCACCGGCGATGCCGAAACCGCTCTCGCCCGCCGGACCGCGGTCGTGGACTCGATTGCGCTGGCGGCCTGCGCGGAACTTCTCCTGCCAGCCCTGCCGAAGGGTTTCACGTTGCTCGCCGTGGGAGGCTACGGCCGCCGCCAGTTGTTCCCTTGCTCGGACGTGGATCTGCTGCTGCTGTTTGAAAGCGAGCGGCTGGCCCAGAACGCGAAACCCGCCATCGGACGGTTTCTCCAGCGCCTCTGGGACGCGGGACTGCGGGTCAGCCAGTCCGTGCGCACCCCCGCCGAGTGCCTGGAGAGGCATGATCAAAACGTCGAGTTGAACATCAGCCTGCTGGACCGCCGCTACCTGGCCGGCGACGGCGATCTTTTCGGGCAGGTCGCGGAGGGCCTGCCGCGATTCCTGCGCGGGCAGCGCGATCCGCTGGTGCGCAACCTGTCGCGCATGGCCCGCGCCCGCCACGCCAAGTACCACAACACGCTGCATCACCTGGAACCCAATATCAAAGAAACGCCCGGAGGCCTGCGCGATCTCCAGCTCATCTACTGGCTCGACCGGCTGCGCAGCCCGGGCGCCACGAACCGCTTCCCCGATCTCGAAGAGCCGCGCCGGTTCCTGTTCCGGTTGCGTTGCTGCCTCCATTACCTGGCCGGCCGGGATCAAAACGTCCTGGGCTTTGAAACCCAGGAGACGATCGCTGCAAAGCAGAACGGCGGCGATGCAGCCGCCTGGATGCGGGAGTACTACCGCAACGCGCGGGCCATTCATCGGGAGGCGCTCCGGCAACTCGAGATGAGCGAACCCCAGGCCAGTAACCTGCTGGGGCAGTTCCGCGACTGGCGCGCACGCCTCTCCAACGCGGACTTCAGCGTGGCCCGCGAGCGCGTCTATTTCCGCGCGCCACACCGCCTGGAGGTCGAACCCGAGCACGCCCTGCGGGCCTTCGAGTTCGTGGCCCGCCACGGTGTGCGGCTGTCGCTCGACGCCGAGCAACGCCTGGAGGCGGCGGAGCTTTCCGCCCTCCCCGCGGTTTGGCCGGCCCT
>Ga0315298_1010998_pt1 | contig 10746 bp, 9 predicted proteins | sample WHS_1_MG_FD_203077 | JGI IMG/M metagenome (GOLD analysis project Ga0315298, IMG submission 203077) | Extremophilic microbial mat communities from Washburn Hot Springs, YNP, Wyoming, USA - WHS_1_MG | ecosystem: Environmental > Aquatic > Thermal springs > Hot (42-90C) | place: USA: Wyoming...
CAGACAGAGCGCTTCGCTTTCGAGCTTGTTGCGTCCGTATTCGCCGATGGGCGAGGGCGGCGCCTCCTCGGGGCAGGGCGTCTCGCCCGGCACGCCGTAGACCTCGACGCTCGACAGGTAGACCACGCGCCGTACTCTGCCGGCACGGGCGGCCTGCAGCACGTTGGCCGTGCCGGTGACGTTCACTGCACGCATGGTTTCGGGCGTAGCGCGGCGCTGCGGGATGAGCGCCGCCAGGTGGTACACCACTTCGACGCCCTCGCAGGCGCGGCGCAGGGCGTCGCCATCGCGGATATCGCCTACGATCCGTTGCTCGCTAGCCTCGGGTTGCGAGGGAGCCACCAGATCGAAGGCACGGACCTGGTCGCCCCGTCCGCGCAGCGCTGCGCGCAGGTAGCTGCCCAAGAAGCCAGCGGCTCCGGTCACCAGATGGATGCCCATTCACCACCTCGCTTTGGTGTAAAGCGGTTCGTTGCTGGGCTCGCGCACCATGCTGCTCGACAGGTACCATTCGTACATGCGGTTGTACTGGGCCAGCTTCTCTGGGTCGAGTCGCACGCCCAGGCCAGGCCCTTTGGGTACAGCGATGGCCCCGTCGACGTAGGGCATGGGGCCGCCGACGATGATGTCGTCGCGCAGGTAGTGGTAGTGGGCATCGGGCGCATGGTGGATGCTGGGCAGGGCGGCGCCCAGGTGCAGCACTGCCGCCATCGACACGCCGAACTCGGTGCCTGAGTGCATGCCCATGTCGAGGCCAAAAGTCTCGCACAGGCGCGACAGCGCTTTGGTGGCGTGGAGGCCGCCGTACCAATGAGGGTCGGCCAGGATGACGTCGACGGCATCGAGCAGGGCAGCGGGCGCTACGTCTTCGTAGCCGAAGCAGGCCATGTTCGAGGCCAGGGGCACCCCCGGCGCCAGCCGCTTGAGCTTGGCCATGCCCTGCAGGCCCCACACGGGGTCCTCCAGATACTCCAGGTTGCAGTCGGCCAGGGCCCGGGCCACCCGGACGGCTGTCGTCAGTGCCCAGGAGCTGTTGGGGTCCATGCGCACAGGCACGCCGGGCAGCCGTTGGCAGAGGTGGCGCACCGTTTCTACCTCGCGGTCGGGCGGGTAGACTCCGCCTTTGAACTTGATGGAGCGGCAGCCCATGCCCTCCACCAGGGCGACGGCGCGTTCGACTATGGTGCGGTCGGCTTCCTCCCAGGGCGTATTGCCCTCGCCGCCCGGGTCCTCGTAAAAGATGTAGGCCGAGACGGGCACCCGGTCGCGCATGCGGCCGCCTAGAAGGTCGCAGACCGGCCGGTCACAGGCCTGGCCCTGGAGGTCGAGGCAGGCACACTCGAAGGCCGCGTAGGCGTTGGTCAGGTTGGGGCCAAACATGCGCACGTAGAAGGGGTTGGCGATCTTCCAGCGCAGCCTCTCCAGGTTGAAGGGGTCCTCTCCCACCACCAGGTGCCGGCACGAGCGCAGCACCTCCTCCATCTGGCGGCCGTTAGGGGTCAGCGTGGTCTCGCCGAGGCCGGTCAGGCCGTTGTCGGTCACGAGTTGGATGATGACGCGGCCAAAGCCCAGGTGCCTGCCCCAGGCGTGCAGGAGGGGCGTTTCCAGCGGGATGGCCACGGGCGTGACGATCAGATCCTCGATGCGCATGCGCTCCTCCTCCACCATTTGCAGCCCTAGAAGCGTCCGTACTTCAGGTACACATGCATGGGGTGGCCTCCGGCGCGCAGCTCCTCACGGATCTGATTCTCGACCCGGATCACCTCCTCCGCCTCGAGCAGCACCTCGATTACCAGGTCCTTGGGGACGATGACCACGCCGTTGGCGTCACCGACGGCCCAGTCGCCCGGGCGAATGTCGACCTGGCCGATGTGGATGGGCACACCAATCTCGACATAACGCCAACGACCGCGGATGTCGGCAGGGGTGTGGTAACGCGCGAAGACGGGGAAGCCCAAGGCGATGATCTGCTCCACGTCGCGCACGCCGCCGTCGATGACCGCGCCACCAAGGCCCTTGGCCTTGGTGGTAGTGCTGAGCATTTCGCCCCAGTGGGCAGCTGTGCGGTCGCCCGATGTGTCATAGACCGCAATCTGGCCGGGTTCCAGGGAGGCGTAGGCGTCGACGGCTACCTCCAGGTACTCGTCTTTGTGGACGATCGTAGCGGTGCCTTTGATGGTCTGCGCGGGCCCTGCCACACGCATACCGGGGGCAATGGCTTGGATCTCGGGGGGCAAGACTTGGTGGAAGAGGCCCTTCTTGTCGAGAACGTCGGCGATGGCGCACGTGTGCACGCGCTTGTACCGGCCGACCAGTTCTTCGGTGGGGATGGCGCTGCTCATGGTTCCTCCTTCAGGAAACACCTTCGCATCGGTCTACGTTCCAGCATTCGCCGGGCTCGAGGAGCTTGCCGCTCACTCCCCAGTCCGCGAGGGTCGCAAACCATTCGCGTACGGCGGCCTCGACCTGCGCCGCATTGTCGTTCTGTACGCGGAGGCGCCGGGCCCGGTCGAGCCATTTGCCAGCGCAGTGCAGGTGCAGAGGGATCAGCCAGCGCGGGCGGATGGCCCGGCAGAGCGCGGCGGCCTCATCCAGCGACATGCCGTCGCTGCCGATGAGGGGGTAGTGAGCGCAGGCCGCCTGCACCAGTGCGACATCGACCCGGTAGGGGGCCAAGGCGGCGGCCAGACCGGGGGTGAAGCGGGTATCGCCGCTGAAGTAGAGCGTGTGGCTGCCCTGGACCACAAAGCCGATGGCATCGGAGGCGAGGGGGTGCTCGGCAGGCACAGCGCCGATGCGCACAGGGCCGAACTCGACCGCCTGGCCTGGGTGCAGACTGGTCACAACCTTCACCCCGGCCCGCTGGGCCCGGCGGGCCACCGAGGCGGGGGCGATCACCCGCCAGCCCAGCAGGCGGGCCAGCGCCAAGGCGAGAGCGTCGAGGTGGTCGAGGTGGTGATGCGATACCAGGAGCCCCTGAACGGTGCTCAGGGCGCGAGGCGAAACGGCCGGGGGAACGCTGCGCGGCGCCAGGAGCCGCTCGAGCCAGGTGCGGGGCCCGAACCAGGGATCGGTGAGGAAGACGGCGCCGTCGAGCTCCACTGATACTGTCATGTGGCCGAAGAGACAGATGCGCATGTCGGCACCCTCGCTGGCCGGATGGCCAATACACGGCGCGCCATATGCTGATTATACAGCATGCACGGAAAGGTCGCAACCCCGGCGCACCCAAATGCGAATCTTGACAGTTGCATAATGTCGCATATACTGACCTAGGAAGGTTTCTGCGAGGGGGTGCGCAATGTGTCAGGCGCGAGTGTACGTGCGGCGCGGCGGAGTCGAGCAACTGGTGATGGAGGATGTGGCGCGGGTGGAAGTGGAGGACGACACTTGCACCCTCTCCACGCTCTTTGGCGAGGAAGAGCGCATCCGCGGCCGCATCGCCCGCATTGACCTCCTCAAGCATACCGTGCACCTTGAGGAGATAGAGGAGGTGGAGGATGTGTAGGGAATGCGGCTGCGGCGAGGAGGCGGCGCTCGTGTGCGAGCAGTGTGGCGGGCACATGGTGCTGGTCGACGGCGTGCCCATCTGCACGGCCTGCGGCGCGCGTGGCCAGCCAGAGGAAGCTGCTCACGCGGCGCACCATCATGGGCATGCGCATGGGGCCGGGGCCTACGCGGGGCGGCCCGACGATCTGACCCGCCTGCGCGTGCTGCTGCCCCACTGGCTGGAGCACAACGAAGAGCACCTTCGCGACCTGCGTGCCTGGGCCAAGACCGCGCGGGATCTCGGGCAGGGCCAGGCCGCGGACCTTCTGGAACGGGCCGTTGAGCAGATGGAGGCGGCCAACCAAGAGCTGGCGGCCGCCTTGGACGCACTGGGCCGCTAGCAGGCAAGGCTGCTGACGGTGGGAGGGATGGCATGTGTTGTGAAGACAAGTTCCTCGAGCGTCTGCGCGAGCGTGGCTTTCGCCTGACGCCGCAGCGAGAGATCATCCTTCATGTGTTGCACGAGGACATGGAACACCCGACGGCCGAGGAGATCCACGCCCGGGTGAGCGCGGTGAGCGCAGCCATTGATCTCTCGACGGTCTACCGCACCCTGGAGCTGCTCCAGGAGCTGAACCTCGTCTCTTCCTTTGAGCTGGGCGATGGGCAGCGGCGCTACGAGCTCTTGAGCGTGCACCATCCCCACCACCATCTGCTCTGCCGGGGCTGCGGCAAGCTGGTGACTATCGAGGCAGCCGAGGTGCAGCCGCTCCTGGATGCGCTGCGGCGGAGCCGCGGCTTCGAAGCCCAGCTCGAGCACATGGTCATCCCCGGGTTCTGCCAGGAGTGTGCGCAGGCGGCCCGCCCTGCCGAGCGCGTCGCCTAGCGCTGTCAGTCGACGGCGAACCTGCGCACGAACCAAGTCTTCACGATCTGGGTGAGCACGAGGTAGCTCAGGAGCATCGCCGCCAGGAACAGCCAGTAGAGCCCGGGCAAGGGCACGAACCCGAGCGGGCCGGCCAGCGGTGAGAAGGGCAGGAGCGCCCCGATCGTCACGATGGCCAACGAGGTCAGGATCAATGGACGGCTGGCCCGGCTTTGGATGAACGGGATCTTGTTGGTACGAATGACGTGGATGATCAGCGTCTGGGTAAAGAGCGACTCCACGAACCAGCCAGTATGGAAGAGCTGCTGGTGGTACAAGTCGGGCGTGGCCCAGGCGCCGAAGACAAAGAGCATGATCAGGTAGGTGGCATAGTCGAAGATCGAGCTGATTGGCCCGATGAGCACGATGAATCGCCGGATTTCGTCGATGGCCCACTTGCGCGGCTTGGCCAGCCACTCTTTGTCGACATCATCCGTCGGGATCGCCGTCTGCGAGAAATCGTAGAGCAGGTTGTTGGTGAGGATCTGCAGCGGCAGCATGGGCAGGAAGGGGAGGAAGATGCTGGCCCCGACCACGCTGAACATGTTGCCAAAGTTCGAGCTGGCCGCCATTTTGATGTACTTGAGGATATTGCCAAAGACCCGACGGCCCTCCATGACGCCGTCGCGCAGCACCAATAGGCTGGTCTCGAGCAGGATGATATCCGACGACTCCTTGGCAATGTCGACGGCACTGTTTACCGAGATGCCCACGTCGGCCGTGCGCAGGGCTGGGGCGTCGTTGATGCCGTCGCCCAAGAAGCCGACCACGTGACCCCTGGCGTGCAAAGCACGGATCACCCGCTCCTTGTGAGCAGGCGACAGCTTGGCAAAGACGGTGATCCCCTCCACGCAAGCGGCAAGAGCCTCGTCGCTCATGCCTTCGATTTCACCGCCCAGCAGGATGCGCTCGACGCTCAGGCCCACGTCGCGGCAGATCTTGCGGGTAACCACCTCGTTGTCGCCGGTGAGGATCTTGACGTGCACACCGAGGCTGGCCAGCTCCTGGATAGCCTCCTGGGCGGTATCCTTGGGTGGGTCGAGGAAGGCCAGGAAGCCAAGCAGGGTCAGGTCGCACTCGTCCTTTACTGAGTAGAGCCGTTCCTCGTCGGGCAGGCGCCGCAAGCCCAGCGCCAGCACGCGAAAGCCCTCGCCGTTGAGCCGTTCGACCAGCGCCAGGGCATCGCAGCGGCCCTGCTCGGTGAGCGGCACCACGTCGTCGCCATCCTGCACTGTAGTGCAGAGCGTCAACAGCTCCTCGACGGCCCCCTTGCAGATCAGCAAGTGGCCATCGCCTTTCTCGTGCACCACCACCGACATGCGGCGCCGCACAAAGTCGAACGGGATCTCGTCGACCTTGCGGTAGGCCGTCTCGGGCTGCAGGTCGGCCTTGACCTCGTGGTGGTCGAGGATGGCCACGTCCATCATGTTCCGCAGGCCAGTCTGGTAGAAACTATTCAGGTAGGCAAAGTCGAGCACCTGGTCGTTCTCCTGGCCGTGGATGTCGATGTGCCGCTCGAGGACTACTCTGCCCAGGGTGATAGTGCCGGTCTTGTCGGTACAGAGCACATCCATGGCGCCAAAGTTCTGGATGGCGTTAAGGCGCTTGACGATCACCTTCTTGTGCGACATGGAGATGGCGCCCTTGGACAGGTTGACGGTGACGATCATGGGCAGCATTTCGGGCGTCAGGCCGACGGCCACCGCCAGGGCAAACAGGAACGCCTCCAGCCAGTTGCCTTTGCTGAGGCCGTTGATCAGGAACACGGCCGGCACCATCACGGCCATGAAGCTGATCATCAGCCATGTAAACTTGTTGATGCCCTCGTCAAAGCTGGTGACCACCTGACGGGCCACAACGCTCTTGGCGAGGGAGCCGAACACCGTCTCGCTGCCAGTGCTCAGCACCACAGCGGTGGCTGCGCCGATTTCCACGTTCGTGCCCATGAAGCAGAGGTTGGCCGCTTCTAGCGGGTTGCGAAGGGGCCGTGTCTCGGTGGCAGCGGTCTTTTCTACCGGCAGCGCTTCGCCCGTGAGGGCGGCCTGGTTCACGAACAGGTCCTTGGCCGAGAGCAGGCGCACATCGGCCGGCACCATGTCGCCCGCCGCCAGCACTACCACGTCGCCGGGCACCAGGTCCTGCAGGGGGATCTCCTGGCGTTGCCCATCGCGGATGACCGTGGCCGTGGTCGAGACCATGGCGCGGAGTTCCTCGGCGGCAGCATCGGCGCGTGCTTCCTGAAAGTAACGGAGGGACACCCCCAGGATGACCATGGCGCCCATCATGGCGGTGGCCTTCAGGTCACCGGTAACGAACGAGATGAAGGCGAGCGCCAAGAGCAGGATGACCAGTGGGTTGCGGATATTGGAGATCAGCCGGTCGAACCAGGTGAATCGCTTCTCGCGGACGGCCTGGTTGGGCCCGTATTTCTGCAGGCGCTCCGCCGCTTCCTCAGCAGAAAGCCCCTGCAACGATGAGCCCTGCATCTGCAGGACCGCCTGTACCTCACTTCTGGCCGCTTGCAGCAGGGCGGGCGACGTGCGCGTCGCCAGGGTGTTCGCGGCGTCAGCTTTGCGGCCGATCACGCCAGAGACCGTGCTGAACAGCCCCATGGCCCGAACCTCCCAATGAATTGCGATCGAGCGGAATACGTTGTGAGCTGCAATGCGACAAGCCAGGGGATGCGCTGTCCAGCGAGACTGGAGAGAGACGAGCGCGGAGCAAAGAAGAGGCGTCACCTCGCCAAGGAGCTGGGAAGTGACGCACTCTAGAAGGAGATCGAGGCTGAGGCTACCGCCCTGGGCCTCCACGCGAGCGAACTTGTGCGGACCAGCCGTGGGCGAACGCGGGCAGCCGCATCTGGCGCGGCGCCGGGAAGGCGACCAGCACACTCGCGTCACACGCCTGCGCCCAGCGCAGTGGGGCCTCACCGTTGTCACTTCTCAGCTCAGGCACACCCTGACCTGCTGGTTGTTTCGGGTTACTGCCATCGTCCACGCGCTCACCCCCTTCTACGCCTGTGTCGCTTCGTTTGGGCGCCAGCTTGAGCCGCAACACAGGGGCAAAAAGAAACCTCCCCGTCAGCAAGCCAGGGGAGGTCTACACACAAGCCTATAGCCCTGCGGCGCTCCACCACCACAGGCCCCCCCTGGTTGAGCTTTAGCACTGCGCGTCGTAGGGAAAACCCAGCCACTTTGAGCAAAGCCTTAAGCCGACCTTGCCTAGCCTACCCCTTGGCGTCTCTCGACGTTTCGGAGCAGCGGCCTGTGTGCCGCGCAGGAGCCTCGCCTAACGAGGGTTTCCTCTTGCGTTTGTGATTGTACTCCCATTCTGAGAGCGAGTCAAAGAACGAGCGAAGCTTGTGCGCCCCCGTCGCTCTTGGCGCGTCGCCCGCACGCTGGGTCAGGGTTGGAGGCCGGTGTTGGCGCCTCCCACTGGGAGTACTCCCACTCGCCCGTCATTCTCGTTGTAGAAAAAGATGCCGGCCTTGCCATAGCGGCTCACCATCAGAAAGGCCGGAGTATAGTGCTTCAGGGCGAAGGACTGCGGGTTGGGAGCATACTCGGGCTTGGCTCGCCCGTTCACTTCCCACTGCCAGCAGGTGTTGTCGAAGGCGAAGTGAGAGACTTCGACTGCTCCGCCGCTGGTTGCCCTTACCTCGACCTTGACGGGCGCACCAGGCGTCCTTGGAGTGAGCACGGCGAGTTCGGCCAGGCCTTCCACCGTTTCCTTCTCCCACCCGTGCGAGCCGCAAAGGACGGCCGCGCCGACCTGGCCTTCGCTCTCGTTCCCCAGGATGAGCCCCAGGTTCTCGTGGCGCGCAACCATCAGCAGAAACATCCCAAGGCTCGGCCGCCCAGCGTAGTGATCGAGGTAGTAGGATTTCGGGTTCGCTCGGAAGTCTGGTTGTGCTTGCCCTGCTACCTCGTCGTGCAAGTAGCGGCCGTTTACCCAGAGTCCGACCTCGACCGGGTTGCCGTAGGAACGCACCTCGAAGTGGTCACCTTCCTGCCAGGTTACTTTGGCTAGCCCGGGCACGTCGAGACTGTCAAAAGGACTCCCTTTGAGCACCCGGCATGTAAGCTGCCCGTCGTTTTCGCGTAGAAAGACGGCATACATGTCGCCGTGTCGGCCCAGGACCATGAGGCAAGCGCGGTAGTGCGGCAACGGGAAGTACTGAGGGTTCGCTGCTTGGTGTGGCTCGGCCTGACCGCCAACCACAGTGTAGAAATAGTACTGCTTGCCCGGGTCCCAGCCGGCCGACAAGTTGCTTCCCCTGACCTCGACGCCGCCAGTGGGCCTGGCGGGGGTCGCATCGCTGTCGGTGATCAGGTAAGATACTTCCACGGGCTTGGCAGGGTCCATCGCCCTCACTTCGAGCACAATGTCAGTTGCCCACCATTGGTGATGGCCCTGGTTGGGCACCGCGGTGAGCTTGACGAAGGATGGGTCGTCGATAAGCGGCGTGCCTGCGGGCGACGCCCGGGTTGGGGTAGGCGAGGGAGCCCTAGTGGCCGCGGTCGGTGATGCTGGCGGGGGGACTGCTGGAGCCACGCTCGGCGTGGCCAAGGCTGTGGCAGAGCCTTGCGGACTCGGCGTTGGGAGTATCTCGCCGCGGGAACCCGGTGGTGGCACCACCGCACAGGAAGCGAGAAGCAGCATCAGCATGGCGATCTGCGCCGCAGTGCGCAAAGACCCGAGGCTCGGGCAGATTACACTGCGAGCCGTGTTGCGAGCGTTGTTGACCTCCTTCATTGGCCACCTCCGTGAGGGTCACCGATTTCAGCTAAGTCAACCTGGCTCTGGTTGGCATTCTATACGAGTCTTGCCTGCGCGGCAAAACGGCCGGAGCGGGCCGGTGTTCGGGTGCAGTTCAGTTTGGGGGCAAGCCTGTGTGCCAGCATTCGGTGTATGGTGCCGCCCCCACCCCCGTCGAAGGGCTCACCCTTCCCACTGCGGCGGGAAGGAGGCCGGGGGATGGGTCTGATACCTGTCCAGAACGCTGGTCGCTGGCTTGCCCCTAAAACGAACTACACCCCCGATGCTCCCAGCCGTTGTCGCGAAGGTACAAGTATGTTATAATCGACTCACTAGCGATGCTGTGGTGAAAAGACTATGCTCTGGAGGACACGATGGCAGCCTCGCTAGGCAAGCGCGCTCTGGACTATTTCGACCTGCGCCGTTGCCCGCGCCCTGAGCGGGGCGGTTTCGGCGCGCCCGCCGCCACTACGGCGTCGTCGTGCTTGCGCGACCTGCTGTGGCCGATGGCCATCTATGGCGCGGGCGTCATCGGGGTTGTGGCCAAGCAGTGGTACGATTCGTTCCAGGCCGGCCAGTTGTTCGACCTGCGGCCGTCGACCTTTGTCCTCGCCGTTGTCGTCAGCGCCGTGACCTACCCGGTCACCTACCACAGCCTGCAGGCCGAGAGCAAGCCGCTCCTGCAGATCTTCCTGGCCCTGCAGAACGGCTTCTTCTGGCAGTCGGTCCTCGGGCAGGTCATGCGCTGAAAGCGCGTCTGGCAACCAATTGTGGGGTGTGGCCACTATCACCGCAGCCCACAATCTGTTCGCAACGCCGTCCGGCCCTGGCATTCTGTTGGGTGCCAGGGCCGGACGGCGCCATGGCACGACAGCTGCACCAGGCGCCTGCCGCGCCCGCAAAAGCCAGCTCACCACCTAGAGGGCCCGTTCCGGTTGCGCGCGAAGCATGAGGTCCGGACACCAGGTAGGGTCGCAATACCCTGTGGAAGAGAGAACATGTCCGAATTCGAGCTCGTATCCGAAATGAGGCCCACCGGCGACCAGCCCCAGGCCATCGATCGCCTGGTGGAGGGCCTCCATAAAGGCTACCAACACCAGACGCTCTTGGGCGCCACTGGCACGGGCAAGACTTTTGTGATGGCCAACATCATTGCCCGCGTGCAGCGCCCGACCCTGGTGATCGCCCACAACAAGACGCTGGCGGCCCAGCTCTACGCCGAGTTCAAAGAGTTCTTCCCGCACAACGCGGTGGAGTACTTTGTCTCGTACTACGACTATTACCAACCCGAGGCTTACCTGCCCCGCACCGACACGTACATCGAGAAGGACGCCTCGATCAACGAAGAGTTGGACCGACTGCGCCTGGCGGCCACGTCGGCGCTCTTTAGCCGGCGCGACGTGGTGATCGTGGCATCGGTGTCGTGCATCTATGGCCTGGGCAGCCCCGAGGACTATGGTCGCGAGGTGCTCCACCTGCGCCAGGGAGAACTGCGCGAGCGCAGCAAGGTGTTGCGCCATCTGGTCGACATCTACTATGAACGCAACGACGCGTCGCTCAGCGCCGGCAAGTTC
>Ga0315298_1011001_pt1 | contig 10744 bp, 4 predicted proteins | sample WHS_1_MG_FD_203077 | JGI IMG/M metagenome (GOLD analysis project Ga0315298, IMG submission 203077) | Extremophilic microbial mat communities from Washburn Hot Springs, YNP, Wyoming, USA - WHS_1_MG | ecosystem: Environmental > Aquatic > Thermal springs > Hot (42-90C) | place: USA: Wyoming...
CTGAAGCGGAGGAAAAGATCCTCCTTATGGTCACAGAGCAGATGAACGAAAGCTACGGGAAGAGGATTTTACCTAACTGGCACACAAGCAAGCCAGCTTTGGAGAAAATGAGAAAAGAGAAGTATGGGTCAGAGGTTCGGTCAGAGGAGGCGCTGGTTGAGGCATAGAAAATTTGACACAAAAGTCTTGACACTACCGAAACAGTTGAAGGTTATCAAAGAATTATTGAAATTAACTCAGGAAATAGAAGAGCTTTATGAAGATAAAGAAAGAAATTATGAAGCTGAAGTCAAGACAATTGTTGCTAATCTTAAACAAGCATTAAAAAAAGGAGCTAATAAGAACACTGTTGCTTAGGCTCTGGCTGGAGTAGGCACTAAAGAATCTATGGCCTTAAGAGAAAGGTTATTAGAAGAAGTAAGGTTATTAGAAGAAAGAGGTGACAAGGACGCTGCTAAAGACCTCAAGTCTTCTATTGCCAGTGGTCTGGCTGGAGTAAATACTGAAGAAGCAGAAGAATTTAGAAAAAAACATTTTGCCGATGATCCAAATCTTTTTGCCAGCAGTTATATAACTAGCTGTGTTTTCCACGATGCAGTTGTCTGCCGTTACGGTTACGAAAAATAAAGTTTTAAGATAAAATTTTCTTTCCACAGCAGGAACAAAAACAAGTTTCCATACCCCTCAAGGCATTAATTACCTTCAAACATATCAATAAAAATAAAAAAGGTTTTTGGGGAAGTTTTCCCTTGGGTGTTTCCATACCCCTCAAGGCATTAATTCCCTTCAAACCCAGTGTATTACCTCTGGAGCAGAATTCGTCTACAGAATGTTTCCATACCCCTCAAGGCATTAATTCCCTTCAAACTGAAAGGGGAAAAATGGAGAGATATGGAAATTAGATGGCTTCGTCCGTTTCCATACCCCTCAAGGCATTAATTCCCTTCAAACAAGAGATTTTTTAATCCTGACCGTTTAGCTACCGTGTTTCCATACCCCTCAAGGCATTAATTCCCTTCAAACCTTTCCTTGACGGACTTTATAAACCACCCGGCCACTGAGGCCACTCAGGTTTCCATACCCCTCAAGGCATTAATTCCCTTCAAACGAGAGAGGTTCTCTCGGTCGGCCTTTGGGGCCGACCGATAAAGTCCCTCCGTTTCCATACCCCTCAAGGCATTAATTCCCTTCAAACACTATGTTTTTAGTCAGGATCCAGTTATTAGATGGCGAGTTTCCATACCCCTCAAGGCATTAATTCCCTTCAAACCGTTATGTTACGTATGTGTTCGGGAACGGCGTGTTTTGTTTCCATACCCCTCAAGGCATTAATTCCCTTCAAACGCCTCGTCTTATAGCAAAACATTCTCCGTTACTAAATACAACAATCGTTATGGGTTTCCATACCCCTCAAGGCATTAATTCCCTTCAAACCCTCGTTAAACTCTGCAGCTGAAAGGAGGAAAGAATGGTTGTTTCCATACCCCTCAAGGCATTAATTCCCTTCAAACATAAAGTCCCTCTCCGATGAGGAGAGGGAACTCCTCAGTTTCCATACCCCTCAAGGCATTAATTCCCTTCAAACTTAGTGGAATTGGATAAGGATGAGGCGGTTAAAGAGTTTCCATACCCCTCAAGGCATTAATTCCCTTCAAACTTCTATCAACCAAGTAAGGTAGTCGACTGCGGGTTAGTTTCCATACCCCTCAAGGCATTAATTCCCTTCAAACTTCGCGCCTTTTGTTCTCCCGCCCGGTCGCACGATGTTGCGTTTCCATACCCCTCAAGGCATTAATTCCCTTCAAACAACTTGGGTACAAAGGCGAAGTAGACAGCCTCACAAAAGTTTCCATACCCCTCAAGGCATTAATTCCCTTCAAACATGATGAGGAGATATTCTAATGGCAAAACGTAAAACAGTTTCCATACCCCTCAAGGCATTAATTCCCTTCAAACGAAGTTCACTAATCCGGAATTAGCTGAAAAGCTTCGTTTCCATACCCCTCAAGGCATTAATTCCCTTCAAACTCAAAAAAGGAATAAAAATAAAAAAAAATAAGAGGTTTTGGGGAAGTTGTTTCCATACCCCTCAAGGCATTAATTCCCTTCAAACGAAAGAAATTAATCTCCGCCTCGCCGCAGGCTACAGAAGTTTCCATACCCCTCAAGGCATTAATTCCCTTCAAACACACCTCGGTTAGGAAGGTGGGGGGGCGTGACTACCGTGTTTCCATACCCCTCAAGGCATTAATTCCCTTCAAACTTGAGGCCTGACGACCCGGCTACGGAGAAACAGAGTTTCCATACCCCTCAAGGCATTAATTCCCTTCAAACCAATTAAAGAAACGGGCTATCGCCCGTTGACGGGTTTCCATACCCCTCAAGGCATTAATTCCCTTCAAACCGTGGGAGTACGGCACCGACCCGTTCCCGGCCTACAGGGTGTTTCCATACCCCTCAAGGCATTAATTCCCTTCAAACGGTAAAAATTCTCTATGCCATGAAGGTGAATGACTCGTTTCCATACCCCTCAAGGCATTAATTCCCTTCAAACGAAAAAATCAAAGCCCTTCAGGTAAAAAGGGAGGCGGGTTTCCATACCCCTCAAGGCATTAATTCCCTTCAAACAAAAAATCCTACTATTGAGCGTCTTCGTAAAGAGGCGGAGTTTCCATACCCCTCAAGGCATTAATTCCCTTCAAACAGCACTATTCAAGCCCTTTTCTTGTATTAGTATATCACTTCCGTCAAATACCCTGAAACCTCCACCCCTTATCCTCCCTGTTTTCCGGTGTAATGTCCCCAATATTTTCGCAAATCCCATACTTTTCGATTTCCAAATTTCAGCAAATGGTGGTTTTAAAATGAAGAATCCAGGAAATATGAGCCCTGCGGTTTCTTTAAAACTTCGCAAATGATGGCCGAATTTTTTCCCCAAAGATGATTTGCGAAAATTGTTCATTTTGCCCAAAAATTGTTGCGCATTCAGAGCCTCTTCCCGGGGACACATTTTTGCAATTTTCGCAAATCTTCCTCCTGTTTTCCCTGCTTGATGCCATTTGCGAAAAAATTTTTCCCTTCTGCTGGAAGCAGTTTTTTGCTCTTTTTCAATTGGGAAGCCATTTCTTACCGGAAAAAGAAATTTTCGCAAATCTCAAAAGCATGATTAAATGTCACTTGTAAGTTAAATCTTCTCTCAAACATTAAAAAAGCAATTATCCAAACAACAAGAAACTATTGAGCCGAAAACCTAAACTCATAAAACCTCAATAAAAAAGTCAATCTGGCCAAATTCTTTTAAGTGGTTCGAGGCTTTCAAATTAAACATGATTAGAGAAAAAAATTTAGAAATAAAAGAAATTCTCAAAAGAGGGTTCTTTCACCTCTTCTCATTATCTTTTCCTCTTGACGATCAATCTGCGCCAATTTTTTCAGCCATTTGCGCCTTTCTTGCTTTGTTTGGCCCTCAAGGATCATAAATATAACCTCAAATTCCGATTCATCACCGAAAAACCGTTTAATTCTTTCACCCTTTAGCCCTTCATTTCTCACTTTATCACCTCCGCCTATACTTTATAGATTACCATCAAATAGAACAAAGGAGACTGCATTCGCCAAAAATTATAGCCCTTCAGCCTCCTTATCCAGTTGATCTTGATTATTGTCCCAGGCTTTAGCGGAACTATTTTCCTTAAGTATGTTCCTTGACGCTCTCAAAGTCGGCGTTTGCAGATTGACGTTAGAATATTGATTTTACGGAAGGCGGGAAACAACGCATCAAAACATGACCCTAAAAAATAAATTACGATTTCCACATCGCTTGGGCTTACGATGAAGTCTTTCCATTATTTCAGCCTGACGGTAAAGGAGAAGCCCGTTTAGGCTCACTTCAAGGTAGAGAAAGAACAATTTTTAAAAGGCGTATTTTTCTATTATCCCTTCAGGGCCCGAGAGTTCCGAGTAAAAGACTTCCCTGTAATATCGGCACCTCGATAGGCCCCAAGAGGAATTCTTGAATCCTGCGATATTTTCTGAAATGCCAACTTTAAAACTGTCTTAACCTTACTATCAAAAAATTCTGCGGGCATCGAAACGTAAGTTCTAAACCACTCAGGGTGTTCGCCCTAGATGAAATTTTTGTCAATGCTGCAGCTTTAATCATCTTTATTTGGAAATAATTCCAAATATCAATCCTTTTAGGTAGTCTCAAAACCGGGAAGATTGCAATTGGATGTCCAATCCGCTAAATATGTTTCAATCCCTTTTAGGTAGTCTCAAAACCCGATTACGGAATGCCCTAAATGTACACGGAAGAGGAAGCGTTTCAATCCCTTTTAGGTAGTCTCAAAACTCAAAATAAATGAAGTCTCCCCTGGCAAGCCCAGAAGTTTCAATCCCTTTTAGGTAGTCTCAAAACCTGAAGAGATCAGGCTCATCGGTTCTTTGCCTCCGATTGTTTCAATCCCTTTTAGGTAGTCTCAAAACAGGTCCGTGCCCAAAAGAACCAATCATTATACTGCGAGTTTCAATCCCTTTTAGGTAGTCTCAAAACCTGAAGAGATCAGGCTCATCGGTTCTTTGCCTCCGATTGTTTCAATCCCTTTTAGGTAGTCTCAAAACAGGTCCGTGCCCAAAAGAACCAATCATTATACTGCGAGTTTCAATCCCTTTTAGGTAGTCTCAAAACGCTGTTTATTTTGATTCGTGGGGGGATCTCATAAGTCGTTTCAATCCCTTTTAGGTAGTCTCAAAACTTGAAGTCCACAATATAGGTTCGCTTGTTTTCTCGAAGTTTCAATCCCTTTTAGGTAGTCTCAAAACTGTTTGTCATTACTCCTTTGCCTGCAAATGGAGAGGTCAGTTTCAATCCCTTTTAGGTAGTCTCAAAACAAGAATCTCAAATGAAACAGCTTTGGGAAGTATGTCTGTTTCAATCCCTTTTAGGTAGTCTCAAAACAGGCCTATGAAATGCATGAAATAAATTTGCCGGCTGATCGTTTCAATCCCTTTTAGGTAGTCTCAAAACATTTCCTCCACTCCGATCTCATCAGGCGGACACTCCGGTTTCAATCCCTTTTAGGTAGTCTCAAAACACTAAAGTAAAGGAGGAAAAAATGAAAAGGTTAGGATTGTTTCAATCCCTTTTAGGTAGTCTCAAAACCGGATCCGTACATGGACTGGTTTCTGGTCCCGCGGGTTTGTTTCAATCCCTTTTAGGTAGTCTCAAAACTTTGGAGAGAAAGAAAGGAGAGAAAAAATGAAGCAAAGTTTCAATCCCTTTTAGGTAGTCTCAAAACTGGCGGTTGCGGCCCTTGTATATTCTTTATCATGGTTTCGTTTCAATCCCTTTTAGGTAGTCTCAAAACTCAGGATAGAAATAGCCATCGGGATAGCCGTAGACGAGTTTCAATCCCTTTTAGGTAGTCTCAAAACTTATTGGACAGCTCATTCAGTTTTTAAGTGTGAACCTGTTTCAATCCCTTTTAGGTAGTCTCAAAACACATACTGACTTTCTGAGGTAGTGGCGATGATATTGGTTTCAATCCCTTTTAGGTAGTCTCAAAACGCCTTCCTCATTTAGAACTTTCATCTGGCGTCTCCTTGTTTCAATCCCTTTTAGGTAGTCTCAAAACTCCAAGGCTTCTGGTTCATTGCCTATTTTTTGGGCTAGTTTCAATCCCTTTTAGGTAGTCTCAAAACCGTTAATCTTTCAAGTTATTCTCAATTAATTAGTCGTTGTTTCAATCCCTTTTAGGTAGTCTCAAAACAAGGAAGTTCAGGAGAAATTTGCAGGAGAATTAGTATGTTTCAATCCCTTTTAGGTAGTCTCAAAACGAGGATAAAATGGGCTGGAGAGAATTTGCGCAAAATTGTTTCAATCCCTTTTAGGTAGTCTCAAAACGGGCAAGAATGAAGCCGGACTCCGTCCGTAGCAAAGGCGTTTCAATCCCTTTTAGGTAGTCTCAAAACGATTGATATATACTTGTATTTGCACCATTGGACACAGTTTCAATCCCTTTTAGGTAGTCTCAAAACCAGTTCAGGCTGTTTGGAATATCAGAAGCCTTGTCACGTTTCAATCCCTTTTAGGTAGTCTCAAAACCAGTATTAAAATAAATTGCGAAACCGATCAAGTAGCGTTTCAATCCCTTTTAGGTAGTCTCAAAACCCAAGTTTTTTCTCCATGACTTCCGCTGTGGAAGCCAGTTTCAATCCCTTTTAGGTAGTCTCAAAACTTTAAAAGGAAAGGATTTAGAGGTGAGAAAGGAGGTGTTTCAATCCCTTTTAGGTAGTCTCAAAACCAGAAGAGGCCTATCACGAACTACGGGAAAGATGCGGATAGTTTCAATCCCTTTTAGGTAGTCTCAAAACAAGAAATCCTGGCTAATATCCTCGATTTCGGGATAATGTTTCAATCCCTTTTAGGTAGTCTCAAAACAAAATACTTTTGAAACTTCTTACTTTTCAAAACTTTTGTTTCAATCCCTTTTAGGTAGTCTCAAAACTGAAATAGTTGATTTGGACCTCGACGAAATGAAAAGTTTCAATCCCTTTTAGGTAGTCTCAAAACTAATTTAGGCAATCTCTTTACGGATTATCACTTCGAGTTTCAATCCCTTTTAGGTAGTCTCAAAACAATCCCCGCCTTATCAATTACTGAAACCTTAAACCAGGTTTCAATCCCTTTTAGGTAGTCTCAAAACTGCCGATGCCGAATCTAAGACAATCCGCATATACATGTTTCAATCCCTTTTAGGTAGTCTCAAAACATGTTCTTAAGTTAAGGAGATGATGAAATGGCTTTATTGTTTCAATCCCTTTTAGGTAGTCTCAAAACTGGCTCCAGCCATACCATTTTTGTTCTTTTTCACAAGTTTCAATCCCTTTTAGGTAGTCTCAAAACGAGGTCATATTTTGACATGCCTTTATGGTGGGTAGAAAGTTTCAATCCCTTTTAGGTAGTCTCAAAACATCTCGGCAGTAACCCTGACTGTCTCTATCTCCCCAGTTTCAATCCCTTTTAGGTAGTCTCAAAACGAAGAAGGAAAAATAAAAGGAAAGCCACGAATAAACCGTTTCAATCCCTTTTAGGTAGTCTCAAAACGAAGAAGGAAAAATAAAAGGAAAGCCACGAATAAACCGTTTCAATCCCTTTTAGGTAGTCTCAAAACGAGCTTACGCAAGATCACTTGGCCACCGGTGGAAACAGGTTTCAATCCCTTTTAGGTAGTCTCAAAACCAGTTCAGGCTGTTTGGAATATCAGAAGCCTTGTCACGTTTCAATCCCTTTTAGGTAGTCTCAAAACCCAAGTTTTTTCTCCATGACTTCCGCTGTGGAAGCCAGTTTCAATCCCTTTTAGGTAGTCTCAAAACTTTAAAAGGAAAGGATTTAGAGGTGAGAAAGGAGGTGTTTCAATCCCTTTTAGGTAGTCTCAAAACTTAACTATCATGGTGCCCTTATGTGCCAAATGCCCTGTTTCAATCCCTTTTAGGTAGTCTCAAAACTTCTTTTCTAACCTACTGGAACCTTGCGGATTGTAGGTTTCAATCCCTTTTAGGTAGTCTCAAAACGGATTGTTATGTTCTTTAATCTCCTCTTCAAATTCTTTGTTTCAATCCCTTTTAGGTAGTCTCAAAACCTTTTAGATTAAAGGAAGGATTTATAGATCAGGAAATGTTTCAATCCCTTTTAGGTAGTCTCAAAACCCGTTTACGGCAATATCGATGCCATCGTTCAGCCGGCGTTTCAATCCCTTTTAGGTAGTCTCAAAACTTCAATACAGAAGAGTTTGCCCAAACAGTTAAGGATTGTTTCAATCCCTTTTAGGTAGTCTCAAAACAAGCTTATAAAGACCTGGGATATGATGATGACCATGCGTTTCAATCCCTTTTAGGTAGTCTCAAAACTTCCTTCTTTTATGAGAAGCGCAAGACGGCTAAACTTGTTTCAATCCCTTTTAGGTAGTCTCAAAACAAGGATCAGGGAGCCGCTCTTGAACGTAGGAGAAATAGTTTCAATCCCTTTTAGGTAGTCTCAAAACAATCTTTCCTCATCTCCTTAGGAAGCATTTGGTTTTTGTTTCAATCCCTTTTAGGTAGTCTCAAAACTTTGAGATTCTTTCTGGCTTCCTCTACTTTCTGGCAAGTTTCAATCCCTTTTAGGTAGTCTCAAAACCCCTTACCTTTGTCCCCTTTATCAGCATTAAATCAAGTTTCAATCCCTTTTAGGTAGTCTCAAAACACTTGGGTGTCCCGCTTGAGCAAGAATTCGAATAATTGTTTCAATCCCTTTTAGGTAGTCTCAAAACCAGTTGAGCACAGGGACTTGGACACAGGTAGGTTATATGTTTCAATCCCTTTTAGGTAGTCTCAAAACTTTGCTTCCAGTAGCTTTACCGCCAATACTGAAAAGAGTTTCAATCCCTTTTAGGTAGTCTCAAAACTTTCCATGTGATAACGCCTGTAGCCTTCCCAATGGGGTTTCAATCCCTTTTAGGTAGTCTCAAAACGAATAAAGAAAACAACCAGTCTGCAAATTGAATATCAGTTTCAATCCCTTTTAGGTAGTCTCAAAACTTGGGGTATTCCCTCGCTGGCCAGAGAATCCTTGTAGGTTTCAATCCCTTTTAGGTAGTCTCAAAACGATTGTTTCCTCGATTAAGTGCCGATCTTTTGCAAATTGTTTCAATCCCTTTTAGGTAGTCTCAAAACTTGTTGACATCATCAGCAGCCGTCCAAGTCAGGGTTGTTTCAATCCCTTTTAGGTAGTCTCAAAACTGGCTTCAAAACTCAAACTTAACCTTGAGGATTTCTAGTTTCAATCCCTTTTAGGTAGTCTCAAAACTAGTTTTTGCGGCACGATCTTCACGATCGAATCCATGTTTCAATCCCTTTTAGGTAGTCTCAAAACCTTAAACCAAGAAACTCGCCAGCAAGAAAAGCAACCTTGTTTCAATCCCTTTTAGGTAGTCTCAAAACGCTGGCTTATTTGGTTTCAAAAGGGCTGGGAAAATCGGTTTCAATCCCTTTTAGGTAGTCTCAAAACAGGAACTTCAATCCCGATATGAAGAAATCGAGCACATTGTTTCAATCCCTTTTAGGTAGTCTCAAAACAAAGTCCCCATAAAGGGGAAAGCGGATCATAATAATAGTTTCAATCCCTTTTAGGTAGTCTCAAAACAGACGTCTTCCATCAGAAGCATATCTGGTGAGAAGCAGTTTCAATCCCTTTTAGGTAGTCTCAAAACTCTGGTTACAGTAAGATTTAAAACTGCGGTGGCCGGTTTCAATCCCTTTTAGGTAGTCTCAAAACACCAATTCCGATTCCAATATCAGTGAAGCGATTCTTGTTTCAATCCCTTTTAGGTAGTCTCAAAACCCGGTGAGCAATGGAGAGCTTATTCGGCCGGCTATTGGTTTCAATCCCTTTTAGGTAGTCTCAAAACAATTTGGAGGCCCTGAGGATCCTGATGGGACATACCAATAGTTTCAATCCCTTTTAGGTAGTCTCAAAACCATCCAAAAAATCCAGCAAAGGATCACCCAAACCCAGTTTCAATCCCTTTTAGGTAGTCTCAAAACTGTATAACTCTTCAGCATATAACAAAACCACATATAAGTTTCAATCCCTTTTAGGTAGTCTCAAAACTAGTTAACTCTATTATACAGATTCACGGGAACTTGTGTTTCAATCCCTTTTAGGTAGTCTCAAAACAATGGTGTGGCCACGGCGGATTGGTTACCGCAGGCGTGTTTCAATCCCTTTTAGGTAGTCTCAAAACTACAAAGGAATGGGGAAAAAGCAGTGCCCCTATTGCGTTTCAATCCCTTTTAGGTAGTCTCAAAACATGGTCCAATCGCCACTGGCCCAGAATGGACAATATTTGTTTCAATCCCTTTTAGGTAGTCTCAAAACAAATTCTCTCAACGAAAAACCTTCTATTTTGTACGCAGTTTCAATCCCTTTTAGGTAGTCTCAAAACTAGATCAGGAAATTAATTTTTAGATCAGAAGAAGGGGTTTCAATCCCTTTTAGGTAGTCTCAAAACCTTCTCGATGTTGCGGAAAACGGCTCCTGAATTATCAGGTTTCAATCCCTTTTAGGTAGTCTCAAAACTCATTGATCTTTGCTTGAAGTTCTCCGGCTCTTTCGGTTTCAATCCCTTTTAGGTAGTCTCAAAACCCAATTTAATCCGGGCTTTGCCAGAAGGAGAAAAGGGTTTCAATCCCTTTTAGGTAGTCTCAAAACCTTGTAGGAATCGGCAGCCAGCTCGTGGGAAACCTCGTTTCAATCCCTTTTAGGTAGTCTCAAAACTGAGGTTTTGACTAAGGCATTTACAGGAATGAAGAGGGTTTCAATCCCTTTTAGGTAGTCTCAAAACTGCCTTATTGGCGTGACAAGCTTATCCAGCTTAGTTAGTTTCAATCCCTTTTAGGTAGTCTCAAAACACGTAGTCTTTTGTGAAAAGCTCAGTCGGGACAGGTTTCAATCCCTTTTAGGTAGTCTCAAAACGTCAATCCCATCCTCAAAGCTTCATTGGTGGCAGCAGTTTCAATCCCTTTTAGGTAGTCTCAAAACAAGCGGAGAAGCTGAAGAAAGCGGCTGAAAAGGAGGCGTTTCAATCCCTTTTAGGTAGTCTCAAAACCCATTTTATCGAGATATATTCTACCACAATTTTCAGAACCCTTTCCTTTATCAGGTTCATATAGGAAAAAAAGGGCCCCTGAATTGACATTCCTCTCA
>Ga0315298_1011002_pt1 | contig 10744 bp, 6 predicted proteins | sample WHS_1_MG_FD_203077 | JGI IMG/M metagenome (GOLD analysis project Ga0315298, IMG submission 203077) | Extremophilic microbial mat communities from Washburn Hot Springs, YNP, Wyoming, USA - WHS_1_MG | ecosystem: Environmental > Aquatic > Thermal springs > Hot (42-90C) | place: USA: Wyoming...
CCCGCACCCGGCCGAGGGTCCGCGTGATCAGCGCCCAGCGGTACTTTCGTCACCCCGTAAGCCGCACCTTCCACGGCCGCGACATCTTCGCACCCGTAGCGGCGCACCTGGCGCTCGGCACAGCGCCCGCAAGCTTCGGCAAACTTATCTCCGATTACGTCCGCGGGGAGTTTGAACGCCCGGCTCCCGCCGCGCCGGGGCGGTGGCGCGCCTCCATCCTCGCCGTGGACCGTTTCGGAAATATGATTACCAACCTTCCCGCGGCGGACTTTGCGTTTCTGGCGCGCGTTCCGTTCCGGCTGAAAGCCGGACGCCGGGTTGTCCGGCGCTGGGCCGAAAGCTACTCGGAAGCCGCGCCCGGCGAGCTTCTGCTCATCGCCGGCAGCTCAGGTTATCTGGAGATCGCCGTGCGCGAGTCTTCGGCTGCCCGGCTGTGCGGTTGCGCCGCCGGGGACAGGATCGAGCTGCGGTGCGCCAGCACCGGCGGCGCAAAAACCGCGGAGGCGCTTACGCGTACAACTGCTGAGCGCGGATGAGCCGCTCTTGCACCCGCACGCCGTTGGGGCACCGAATGGCGCATGCCGCGCAATCCTCGCAGCGGACCTTTTGTAACCGCTCCGGCAGCTCCAGGAACCGTTCCCGCCCTACCGTGTACTGGCCGTAGAAATCGGTGTAGGAGGCGAAGCGGATGACGTCCGCCACCGGCAGCCCTTGCGGACACTGGCCGTCGCACTGATGGCAGGCGCGGCAATAGTACGGCCGGATCTCCTCGTTCAGCGCCGCCAGCAGCTTCTCATCCTCCGGACCAAACCGTTCGTTCACCGCCCGCAGATTTGCTTCCAGCTGGTCCATATCGGTCATGCTCGGGACGATCGTGTCGATGAGCGGGTTCCGGAGCACCCATTTGAGCGCCGCCACCGGCTTGCCCGGCACGGGCGGCGTGGCTGCCGCTCCCCCTCTTCCCCGCCCCGCGGCCGGCGCCACAACCTTCATGCCCACCAGACCGAGGCCGGCCTCGGAGAAGCGCTTCAGCGTGGCGTCAATGGTGTTGCCCGAAGCAAAGTTGTACTGCACCAGCACCACGTCGAAAATGCCCGCCTGCATGACCCGGTCTGCAATGTTGTTCGGGTTGTGGGTGCTTACGCCAATGGCCCGGATCTTGCCTTCCTTCTTGGCCGCAGTCCAGGCTTCCAGACATTCGTCGGGGATGGCGGCGGCTTCGTCGCGGGCGTGCATGTACCAGATGTCCAGATGATCCGTGCCCAGCTCCTTCAAACTGGTCTCCAGATCCTGCATCGCCTCCGCCTTGGTCTTGCCGCCCGACTTGCTCGACAGAGTAATGCGGTTGCGCGCCCCCTTGAGCGCCGCTCCGACCATGCGCTCGTTGTTGCCCTGCTGGTAGCGCCGGGCCGTGTCGAAGTAGGTGATGCCCATGTCCACGGCGCGCGAGATTACCGAGGGATCGGAAGTGATCATGCACCCGAACCCGAGCCGGGTGACTTTCATGCCCGTTTTACCCAGCGTCCGCACGGGCAGCGCTGCGGGCGATTGATAAAAGGCGGCTCCGGGCCCACGCACCGAGGCGAGGCCGGCAGCGGGCAGAACCACTCCTGCCGCAAGAAAACTCCGGCGGGTCGCGGAAACTTTCTCATCTCTGTTCATTCTCTGGTCCTCCTGGCCTGGGACAGATTCAACTTCACCCCCATTGTACGCGTCTTGGACTTAAGTTTGGGCGCCGTTGCAGTGTTTCAGGCCTGGTTTACTGTTTTCGGCTGCGCCGGCAAGTCCGCCCGTCCCGGGCCGGACAGAGAGAGCGCACCGCCGGACTTGCTATCGTTACGGAAGGAGCTATGTCATCGAACCGGTCCAAGGAATTTCTGCAACTTCTCTCACAGCGCGCTCTGGTGGCCGACGGGGCCATGGGCACCATGCTGTATTCCAAGGGGGTGTTCATCAACCGCTGCTACGATGAGCTGAACCTGTCCAACCCGGCGCTGGTGAAGGAAGTCCATCTGGAGTACGTCAAGGCGGGAGCGGAGATTCTGGAAACCAATACTTTTGGCGCGAACCGCGCGCGGCTGGCGTCCTTTGGCTTGGCCGAGCAGTTGCGGGCCATCAACCATGCCGGCGTGCGCTTGGCGCGGGAGGCGGCGGCCGGAGCGGCCTTCGTGGCGGGTTCGGTGGGCCCTTTGGGCCTTCGGATTGAACCGCTCGGCCCGACTTCCTTCGAGGAAGCGCGCGCGATGTTCCGGGAGCAGATCGAGGCGCTGCTGGAAGCAGGGGTCGATCTGATCATCCTGGAAACCTTCACCTCGCTGAGCGAACTGCGCGAAGCCGTCTTTGCCGCTCGGGAGGCCGCCGGTCCCGATCTTCCTTTGGTGGCGCAGGTCACGATCGACGATGCCGGCAACATGCCCGACGGCGCAAGCACGGAGACTTTCTCCCGGCGGCTGGACGAATGGCCGGTGGACGTGGCGGGCTGCAATTGCTCGGCGGGCCCCAAGGTGATGCTCGAGACCATCGAGAAGATGAAGCAGTACACCTCCAAGCCGCTGAGCGCCATGCCCAACGCCGGACATCCGGCGCGGGTGGAGGGACGTCAGATCTACCTATGCTCGCCCGAGTACATGGCCCAGTACGCGCGGCGCTTCCTGTGGGCGGGCGTGCGGATCATCGGAGGCTGCTGCGGCACCACGCCGGAGCACATCAAGCTCATCAAGAATGAAGCCCGCTCGCTCCAGCCGGGCCACGCGCATGCCGAGGTGGCCGTGGAGGAACCTGCGGCGAGGGCCGAATCGATGGCGCCGGTTCCGCTGGCGCAGAAGTCGAAGCTGGGGGCGAAGCTGGCCGCGGGCCAGTTCGTGACCTTTGTTGAGATCGTGCCGCCCCGCGGCGTAGACGCTTCCCGGGAGCTGGCCGGCGCGAAGCTCTGCGCCGAACACGGCATCGATTGCATCAATGTGCCGGACGGTCCGCGCGCCAGCGCTCGCATGAGCGCCCAGGTCACCTGCCAGCTCATCCAGCAGCACGCCGGCATCGAGGCCGTGCTGCACTTTTGCTGCCGGGACCGGAATATTCTGGGCATCCAGTCCGAACTTCTGGGCGCTCATGCGGTCGGCATCCGCAACCTGATCTGCATCACCGGCGACCCGCCCCGCATGGGCGCTTACCCGGCGGCCACGGCGGTCTTCGATGTGGACTCGATCGGGCTGGTCCACATCGTCAGCAATTTGAACCGCGGCTTGGACATCGGCGGCAACCCGATGGGTTCGCAGACCAGCCTGGTGATCGGCGTGGGGGCGAACCCTGGCGCGATGAACTTCGAGGAAGAGCTGCGGCGTTTCGAATGGAAGGTCCAGGCAGGCGCCGAGTACGCCGTAACCCAGCCCGTGTTCGATGTGGATCTGTTGGAGCGCTTCCTCCGGCGCGCCGAGCGCTTCCGGATTCCGATCATCGCCGGCATCTGGCCGCTGCTGAGCTACCGCAACGCCGAATTCATGGTGAACGAGCTGAACGTGCCGGTGCCTGCCGAGTACATGGAGCGGATGCGCCGGGCCGACACCACCGAGAAGGCGCGCCGCGAAGGCGTGGAGATCGCCCGGGATTTGGTGCGCCGGATCGCCGGCATGGTGGCAGGGGTGCAGCTCAGCGCGCCGTTTGGGCGCTACGAGCTGGCGATTCAGGTGGCCGAGGCGGTCCCACACCGTTCCGCACAGGCGCGCCCTTCCGCGAGGCCATGAGACCGGCCGCGCCGGCGGCTAACCGCGGTCTCGAGTTCCATGCGAAGGAGGCGGGCAATGATCCGGCTTGCATGCTACCCCCGGCGCCGCTTGGCTGTTGCCAAGGAAGGATTTTGCAAAACAACAGCTTTGTCTTCGCTCAATTCTCGGCCGGGCTGCCGAAGCGCCCGAACCGCAGCGCCCAAGCCGGCAAGACCGTGAGGTTCAACACCGTGGAGGTCGCAAGACCGCCCAAAATGACAATGGCCATGGGACCCTCGATTTCACGGCCCGGCTCTCCGCTTCCAAGCGCCATGGGAAGCAGCCCGAGAGCCGTAACGGCGGCGGTCATCAACACCGGCGCAAGGCGTTCAGAGGCGCCGCGCAACATGCCGCCGGGTCCCCAGGTCACGCCCTCGTGGCGCACGAGATGATCGAAATGCGTGATCAGCATCATGGAGTTGCGCATCGTGATGCCAAAGAGCGTGACGAAGCCGACCATGGTTCCAACGCTCACCCGCGCTCCGGCGAAGTATGCCGCCGCCACTCCGCCAGCAAAAGCGAAAGGAAGGTTGGCGAGGACGAGCAAAAGGTTCCTCAGATTCCGGAACACAATGCTCAACAGCACAAGAATCGCGACGCCCACGATCGAGGAATGCACAAGCAAGTTGCTATGGGCGCGCGCAAAAGCCTCTTCGGCTCCGCCGACTTGTATGGTGCAATCGGGAGGCAATTTCACTTCACGGTCCAGCCTCCGCCGCAACTCCGCCACAAAGGATTGTACGTCCCGCCCGCGCACATTAGCGGTGACGGCTTGGCGCCGCCGGGCGGCTTCGTGCAAGATCGAGTAGCGCCCCGACCCAAGCGACACATCCGCCAGAGCATGCAGCGGCGCGCGCACTCCTCCGGCGTTCGAGACGAGCAACGAGCCCACGAGCTCGGGATCGCGGCGCAGATCGGGATCCAGGATTACGGCCACCGGAAACGCGCGGTTTCCATCGAACGTTTGAGCAACCACGGCCCCCTGATACGCGGTCTGAATTGCTTCCAAAACCTCCACAGGCTGAAAGCCTAGCTGCGCCAGCCGCTCCGGGCGCAAATCCACTCTAAGGAGCGGCGCCTCGGGCGGAGATTCGAGCTGTACATCCGCCGCGCCTGGAACGCTCTTCACGAGAGACAGCACCCGCCGTGAGGTCTGGTCCAGCCGGGCGAGGTCGTCGTCGAAGATTTTGACGACAACCTCCGCCATTACGCCTGAGATCACTTCGTCGATGCGTTCAGCGAGATAGGGATACACGGCGAAATGGATGCCAGGAAAGCCGGACAGCACCCGGCGGAGCTGTTCTTCCGCCAACGCCGCTTCCCGGCCGGACAGAGGCTTGAATTTCACATGGATTTCCGAATACTCGGGTCCCCAGGTGTCTTCGAAACGTTCGGCGCGTCCGGCTTGCTGCGCCACCGAAGCCACGAACGGCAGTTTCAGCAAGTCACCGGCGATGCGGCTTCCCACACGGACGCTTTCCTCGATCGACGTACCCGGCGCCAGGGCGGCATGCACGATCAGGTGCCCTTCGCGGAATTCCGGCAGGAACTCCCCGCCGAACTGAGTCAGGAGGGCGGCGGCTCCCAAACAGACAGCCGCTGTAAAGAGCGCCACGGCGGCGCGATGGCCGGTCAGGAAGCGCAGGAGGCGCACGTAAGCGGATCTCAGCGCGCGCAAGAACCGGGTTTCTCCGTATTCCTCGCCGCCTCGGGCCAGCAGAAAAAACGCAAGCGCAGGCGTGAGGGTTAACGCCACGCCGAGTGACGCTATAACCGCCAGCACATAGGCGAGACCGAGCGGAGCAAACAGCCTGCCTTCCACCCCAGTCATTCCCAAAACTGGAAGAAAGACCAGCGCCACCACGAAGGTTGCGTACACCACGGCGCCGCGAACTTCCAGCGAGGCGTCAAGCACCACCTGGAAACGCGAGCGGGGAAAACCCGCGGCGGCGTTTTCACGCAATCTCCGGAAGATGTTTTCGACGTCGATAATCGCGTCGTCGACAACCTCCCCAATGGCAATGGCCAGCCCGCCCAGCGTGAGCGTATTCAAGCTGATGCCCATCCGGTCCAGAGCGATGACCGCCGCCAGCAACGACAGCGGAATGGCCGTTATGGAAATCAAAGCCGTGCGCAGGTTGAAGAGGAAAAGAAACAATACGGCGCAGACGAGAATCCCGCCGACAAACAAAGACCGGTTCACATTCCGGATGGCGGTTCGAATGAAATCAGCGGGGCGAAACAAGGCGGGATGAAGGGTAATTCGCTGCGCAGATATGGCCGGCTTCATTTCCTCCAGCGCTCTTTCGACTGCATCAGTTACTTCCAGGGTGTTCGCCCCAAATTGCGACGAGATTACGATCAACACTCCGCGCCGCCCGTTTATAGTGGCGTCGCCGATCTTTGGCTCGAAGCCCTCCACCACCTTTGACACATCCTTCAACCGCACCGGCGTGCCGCCCCAGGCCCCCACAATGGCTTCCCCGAGTTCCTGAGGCTGCAAGGCTTGTCCCGAAGTCTGGATGGCAATGCGTTGCGCGGGACTCTCGACGAAGCCGGCCCCCCTGATCCCGGTAGCGCGCCTGCCCGCCGCGATTACTTCGTTCATCCCCAATTGAAACGCCGCCAAACGTTGCGGCTGCACCTGGATTTGAAGCTGCCGCTCTTCGCCCCCGAAAATGGAGACGCGAGCCACTCCGGGAACGGCGAGGAGACGCGGGCGCAAGTTCCAGTCTGCAAAGCTCCGCAGCTCCATAAGCGAGCGCGAGGCGGATGTCAGACCGATGGCCAGCACCACGTTCGCCGCGCCTGTAAGTGGAGCCATCCCCGGAGATCCGACGCCTTGCGGCAGATTGGCCGCCGCTTCCGCCAGCCTTTCCGCCACTAACTGGCGCGCATGGTATACGCTGGTTTCGTGGGAGAAGAACAGGGTAATCACCGACAAGCCTTGCACGGAAGTTGAACGGATGGACGTCAAAGCCGGCGTTCCGTTCAATGCGCTTTCGAGCGGGCGGGTGACAAGCTGTTCCGTTTGCTCCGGCGACAAGCCGGGCGCTTCGGTTTGGACCACGACTTGTGGCGGGGCGAATTCGGGGTACACGTCGAACTTCGCGTTCTTCGTGACATAAATGCCGTAAACCAGCATGGCTGCCGCCAACACGGCTATTGCCCCGCGGAAGCGAATCGAGAGGGACACGATGCGGGAAAGCATTATTTATCTCTCATCCCCCTCGCGCGCCTTGGGCAGGGCCCCTTTCAGTTCCTCAGAAAGCAACACCTGCGCTCCCGAAACAACCACTTTGGACTGGGGCGGGATCCCCGACACCACCCATCCGCGTTCCACGCGGCGGAGCAACTGTACGCGGCGCCGTTCAAAGCGCCGCTCGCCGCTGGCGGCGTAAATCCATGCGTACCCGTCCTGCCGAATGATGGCCTCTGGAGGCGCAATTGCTCCTTCCAGGCGCTGGCCCGGGACCGGCAAGAAAGCGGCAACCGGCATGCCGGGGCGGAGGTGCAATCCCGGCGCCGCAACGCGGTACACAAGAGGCTGGCCTGGCGCGCTAGGATCTACCGCGGTTCCCCGGGAGAGCAACTGACCGGCAAGCGGACGGTCTTCATGCCCAAGCACCACAACCCTCGCGCGATCCGGCGGCTGGATGGCGCTTTCGCCGGGCGGCAACGCCACATGGGCGAGGAGGCAGTCAAAACGCGCCAGCCGGATCAGCGGCTGCCCGCTCTCGACCGACTCTCCGGGGCGGGCCAAGATTTCCACGACTTCTCCGCCCTGGTCGGCCACGAGCGGCACAGGGGCGGCGCCGGGAGCAAGACCCGATTCCAGTGCCCGCACGGTGGCGTTCGCTGCTGCGGCGCGCGCCTCCTCCGTGTGGAACCGCGCCTCAGCCTCCTGAAGTTGGCGGTCCGACATGTTCTGGTTGTCAGCGTTCAGCTTCCGTGCGCGATCCAAGGCGGCAGCGCTAGCTGCCAGCGCCGCCTCGGCGGATTCCAGTTCCGCCCGGGCGGCATTGAGGCGGTCCGTCAATGTCAAACGCTCCGCGGGCGACAAGCGCGGGAACACCGCTCCAAGCACAGCGCCCCTTGCCAGGGCCTGCCCAAGCGACGGCCACGGCGCCTGCTGTGCGGCGATCGAACCAGCGGCGGGAGCGCGAATTACAAAGGAAAGGCCTGGGTCTTCCGCCAGGCGTCCATAGGCGGTGACTTCGGGCGCAACCGTCTGGTACGGGAGAGGCTCCGCGCGGATGTCCGCGCGCTGCTGCATCTCGGGGCTGATTTCGACAACCCCCGCCTCGGGCGGGACGGAGGCGCCCACGAGTTCCTGCGGCGGCTGGCGGTTACAGCTCCAACTCAGGATGGCGAAGGCGGCGGCGCCCAGAATCATCCATCTCATAACAAACCTTAGCGGGAAAGCAGCGGCGTTTGTAATGCGTCTTCCCATTCTCCAAAAGCACGGCGCCAACGGGCGCGGGCCTCCGCCGCGAGCCGTTCCGCAGCAGCAGCTCGGATGGCCACGGCTGTTTCTGCGTACCGGTCCAGCTCGCCAACGGCCACGGCTTTGGATACGGCCTCGCGCTGCCGGCGCAAAACATCCGCTTCTTTGCGGACAACCTCAAGTTCTCGCACTGCGGCCTGAAGGCGGGCTCTCGCCAGCTCCATTTCGGCTACGGCGCCCGACTGCACCAACCGGAAACGGGCCTCGGCCGCGCTCCGGCGGGCTTCGGCCTCGGCAATGGGACCCCGATTGCGATGGAACAGCGGAAGAGCAAGTGAGACGCCGCCAGTGATCTTGTAATGGCCTTCATCGAAGCTGTAATCCGGGCCAAGCTGAACGTCCGGATACTGCTGGGCGATTTCCAGCCTCAAACGGGCTTCGGCTGCGGCGTATTCCACCAGCGAGCGGCGTACGTCGAAACGATGCAGCAGCCCCGCGGCCAGGGCGTCAACGGTCTCAGCGCTGGCAGCGGGCGTCCACAGCAAGGGACGGCAGCCATGCAAGCCCTCGGGCGTTACTCCCAGGGCGGCGGACAGCGAAGCTAACGCAGCGCTCACAGCGCCTTCGGCTTGGCGCAGGCTCGCTTCCGCCTCAAGAAGTTCCGCCTGCGCGGCATCCAAGTCGGGACGCGCAGTCTCACCCGCGAGGACCCGGCGCTCCAACAGCTCCACGGCATGCCGGCGAGCGCTCACTTCGGCCGCCCAACCGTCACGGGATTCCACGGCGCTGTAGTAGTTGGATAAAGCGTCCCGGGTCCGGCTGCGTACCAGCCACCGCGCCTCTTCGGCCTGAATCCTGGCCGCCTCAGCCAGTTGAGCGGCTTCAAGAATGCGGTAGTCGCGTTTTCGCGCGGTCTCCACCAGAATTGCAGGAGCAAAGCGAAAAACCAGCGGCGATTCCGGCGAGTTTGTGTTTCCCCCGCCTGTCGAGATGGATGGATTCGGGCGCGGGCGTGCGGCCGTCACAGCGGCTTCCGCCACCCGGGCGCGCGCCTCAGCGACGGCGATCTCGGGATTCCAGCGGAGAGCGTATTCGACCAGTTCTTCCCAGCGGATCTCGCCAGGCGGCAGCTTCCTTGCGCGCAACTCCGCTTCCGCGCGCGCCGGATCAACCGGCTTCGGGTGGTACTTCACGCAGCCGCTCAAAGCAAGCGGCAGTACGAGCACGCTGGCTACGTAATCAAGCCGCACCGCGGTCCCCCAAGCACACGCAGCCTGCCAAACGGCGCAAGCGTCACATCTGCGAGAGTAACAAAACTGACTTTACGCTCGCACCCCCGGCGCGGGGAAGCCGTGCATGCCGGCACAAAACGACACATCGGGGTTTCCATTTTGACTCCCGGGCGGCTCGAATGTATATCACCACGAATCCAGCCCCAAGCGCTCTTCTTGGCGCGCGTCCCGCTTTGACGTTGCCCGCAGGGGACTCGACCGAGCCTTCCGGCGGCTGGAGCGAAGAAGAGTACGATCCGAATCGGACGTTCGGAGATGCCCCGCGCTCTCCCGCACTCGAATCTCGTTTTTCCCGGTCCTAGCTCGGAGCATCTATATCCCTGGCGCGGACGACGCCGGGGCGTTCCCTGGGCCCCGCCGCAGCATCTCCCCGGAAAGCCGCCGCGTCAAGCGCCCCTCCCCCAGCAACAACCGGCAACACCGGACGTGTATGATAAGCCGCCCGCCGGCCCTCACCGACCGCTGCTGTAGGCTCGTCAGCGGCCAGTTGCCGGCGCGCAGCGGCAAGAACCAGCCGCCGCCACAACTTCGCCCGGTTGTAGCCAATCACACTGAGCTACAGCCGCACCTCATTCGAGCGGAAGCGACGGCAGGACAAACGCGTCATCTTGACCGCCTGCTTGCCTCCTTGATCCCCTGTTCGGCCGTGCCGCGCTTGTTGTAGAACCGGACCACCGCCCGGCTGCCGGTCTCCAGGCTGGTCACGATGAATCCGAGCCGCGGAAGCCGGCCAAAAACTACTTGCCATTGGCGGCCGTGCGCGTTAGATTAGGAACTTGTCGCATAGCCAGGCGGACCGCCGGAAGGCGGGCCGCACAGCGCCTCCGGCGGATGTTGATCCCGGCTCGGCAGGACTCGAACCCGCGGCGGACGCAACTGGCATCGGACGAATCTTTTTCCAGGCGGCGGTCGCCGGTGCTCACGGACCTGATCGAAATCGACAGAGACAATCCCGAACCCAAGGCGATTGAGAAGGCCGCCGCCGTGATCCACCGCGGCGGGGTCGTGGCGCTGCCCACCGACGCACTCTACTCTCTGGTCGCCGACCCTTACAATCTGAATGCGGTGGCTCTGGTGTTCCGCGCCAAAGGCCGCGAAATCCACCGTGCCCTGCCGCTGCTCGTAACGGATCTGCTGATGGCGGAAGGTCTGGCGCGGGAGCTGAACAGCCGGTTCTACCTGCTGGCCCGGATGTTCTGGCCCGGTCCGCTGACGATCATCGTTCCTTCCTCGGGCAATGTGCC
>Ga0315298_1011007_pt1 | contig 10736 bp, 9 predicted proteins | sample WHS_1_MG_FD_203077 | JGI IMG/M metagenome (GOLD analysis project Ga0315298, IMG submission 203077) | Extremophilic microbial mat communities from Washburn Hot Springs, YNP, Wyoming, USA - WHS_1_MG | ecosystem: Environmental > Aquatic > Thermal springs > Hot (42-90C) | place: USA: Wyoming...
GGGCGAGGGAGCTCCGCGCCGTCTACGACGCGCTCCTCGAGGCGGGCCCATCTGGGATCGGGGAGGGGGAGCTGCTGGAGTCCCTGCGCTCCCGCCTGGGGATGGACCCGGCCTCCGCCTCCGCCGCGCTCAGGGAGCTGGTCCGGAGGGGGAGCGCGGTCGCGCTCGACGGGAGGTACGCGGCGAGGGAGGCGATCGAGCCGGCGGGGGAGGTCCACGAGGTGGAGGTGGTGGAGGTGCGCAGGGGGTACGCGATCGTCAGGGTGGACGGGGACGCCAGGGCGATAATGGAGCCCGGGGAGTTCAGCGGGCCCCCCTGGCTCGTGAGGAGGGGATCGAGGTTCCTAGCGGCGGCGAGCATCCGCGAGGTCGGCGGCGAGCTGCACCTGGGGGTCCTCAGGGTGATAAGGAGATTATAGTTCGGGGAGGGACGTCCCGGGGCTCGGGATCCCGATCCCGCGTTGAGGGATGTTGACAGAAAGGTTTAAAGATATGAGGCGATTGGAATGTTCCAAATGAGGGAGAGGTCCAGGAGGAAGGCCATATCGCCGATCATAGCGACGCTGATACTGATAGTGATAACGGTGGTAGCCGGCATCATGCTCTACGGTTTTGTCAGCGGGTTCATGGCGAACTTGGGCACGAGCAGGACGATCGCGCCGATATCGATAGCCTCCGCGAGCGTGAACAGCAGCGGTTCTGCGACGATCGTCGTGAGCAACCTCGGGACGACTCCCGTGACGATAACGCAGGTCAACCTGCTCAACGCGAGCACGGGCGCGCTGCTCGTGACATTCAAGCATATCGACACATCACCATCGTCGACTTCGACTTCGACTTCGGTTACAATAGCGGGAGGCAACACGACCACCATATATGCGAGCACAGTTGCTTCTGGCTCGATGCCGTATGTGGGCAAGACGGTCCTGGTGCAGGTCGTCACCAGCACCGGGTCCTACGCAGAGGCATACACCACCGTGAGCTGACGACTCCCCGAATTCCTAATTATTTTTATAAATAATCCATGAGATCCATGCTGCCCGTCGGCAATCCGATCGCCCGCCCTCCCCCGCGAGCCTCTCCCTCAGGCACTCCTCCAGCGCCTCCCTCCCCGCCGCCCTGATCATCTCGTGCTCCGCGAGGAGGGCCCCGACCGCTGCGTCGAACGTCAGGCTCCTCCCCCTCAGCCCCGCCTCCTCCCTCAGCTCCTCCAGGTACCTCCTGAGCCTCCTGTAGGTCCCTATCCTGAGCATTATGACCCTCTTCGTGGCGTCCGGCCTCGGCGGCCGCACGCCCCCATTCCCGCCGAATCAATATAATAGCGTTTCACCCGCGCGGGGGGCGCGCCAAGACCGCGATCCCCCTCAGGGCGGCCGCGACCCTCAGGGCGTTCCGCATCAGCTCGTCCGCGAACCTGAGCGCCGCCCCGTCCAGGAGCCTCCCCTCCCCGTCGAACTTCGACCCCGCGCCCCCCACCGCGACCTCCGGGTAGGCTATCACGATGGCTCCCAGGGAGCTCAGGATCTGGCGCAGGTGCTCCTGCGCCCTTATGCCCCCCGTGAACCCCGTCGACGCAGACATTATAGCCACCGGCTTCATCTCGAGCGGGTTCCCGGCGCGGGGCCTGGATACCAAGTCTATCGCGTTCTTCAGGGCCGCCGGCACGCTGTGGTTGTGCTCGGGGGTCGATATCACCACCAGGTCAGCTGCGGCTATCTCCCCCTTCAGCCTCAGCGCGGGCTCCGGCGGGTCCTCCAGGTCGTCCCCCGTCAGGATCGGCAGCCCGCCTATGTCGGCGATGGACCACTCGACGCCCGCCGGGAGCCTGCCCAGGACGTTGAGGAGGAGCATGCGGCTGTAGGAGCCCCTCCTGAGGCTCCCCGATATCCCCAGGACCCTCAGCCCCTCCGGCTCCTCCACGGGCGCTAGGAGCGCGCCATCCTATTTAAGCGATCCCGCTGAACAGCGCCCGGCGCTAAAAACAATAATGATCGGTAAATATGGGGGCTTCCCCTGCACACCTTATTAAGGCGCGCGGTCCCCGACGGCGCGTGGACCTCAGGTTCGGGCACATAGCCGACACCCACCTGGGGGCGGCCCCCTACGGGGTCAGGGAGAGGGAGGACGACTTCTACGGGGCCCTGGACGAGGCCCTGGACGCGATGGAGGGGGAGCGCGTCGACTTCATCGTCCACTCGGGGGACATCTTCGACTCCCCCCGCCCCCCAGGGACGGCGCTCAACAGGCTCGCCAGGAGGCTCCTGAGGCTCAGGGAGAGGGGCATAGGGTTCTACTTCGTCCTGGGGGAGCACGACATAAGCAGGCTCAGGGAGACCCCCTCCTCCCTCGTCTACGACGTCCTGGGCCTCGCGAGGGAGCTAAGGGGGGAGCCGGTCCTCCGCGGCGACGTCGAGCTGGTGGGGCTGCCGAAGAGGAGGAGGGGCGAGGCGGACAAGCTGAGGGAGGAGCTCAGGAGGATCGGGGCGGCCCAGCCCAGGGGGAGGCTCAGGGTCCTCGTCCTCCACCAGGGGATCGTGGAGGCCCACAGGTTCGCCGGCGAGATAAGCGCCCAGGACCTCCCCCCGAACTTCAGCTACTACGCCATGGGCCACCTCCACGACAGGTTCGAGCGCGCCTTCGACTTCCTGGGCGGCCCCCTCTGCTACCCCGGCTCCATAGAATTCACCCAGAGCGAGGGGATAAGGCCGGGGCAGGGGGAGAAGGGCTTCTACATAGTCGACGCGTCAGGGGGGGAGCTCCACCCCCAGTGGGTCAGGCTCAGCGGCACCAGGCCCCACCTTTACTACGAGCTCAGGTACGAGGACCTGAGGGCCTCCGTCTCCAGGATCCTCTCGGAGATATCCGGGATGGGGAGGAAGCCCATGGTCAGGGTCGTGGTCAGGGGGAGGGGGATGAGGAACGAGGAGATAGCGGCCGCCCTGAGGCCGCTCTCCGGGGCCGCGCTCCACTACGTGTGGGAGAAGGAGGAGGAGGGGGAGCCGGGGCGCATAGTGAGGGAGAGGCCCGAGGACCTGAGGTCCAAGATGAGGGAGCTCGCGGCCCACGCCCTGGGGAGCGAGGAGCTGGCCTCGTTCGCGCTCGACGAGCTCCTCCCCCACCTGAGGGAGGGGGACGCGGAGGCCGCGGCCGAGGCCCTCTACGAGGCCTTCCGCAGGGGGAGGTTCGGCCTTGATAGTCGAGGTCCGCGCCCGCAACTTCCTGTCGCACGCGGACACCGGGCTCGAGCTCTCGGAGGGCGTGAACGTCTTCGTGGGGCCGAACGGCGCCGGGAAGTCGTCCGTCATAGACGCGATAACGTTCGCCCTCTTCGGCGTGCACTCCAGGGGGAGGAACGCGAACCTCGTGAGGAGGGGGTCCGGGTGGGCGGAGGTCTCCGTGACCTTCACCGCTGGGCCGGACCGCTACACGGTCACCAGGGGCATCGACAGGGCCGGGAGGCTCACGCACGCGGAGCTGAGGAGGCTGGGCCCCGACGGCCCCCGCCTGCTGGCTGCCGGCGAGAGGAGGAGGGTGGAGGCCGAGGCGGTCTCCGACCAGGTCGGCGCCATACTGGGGATGGGCTTCAGGGAGCTGAACCTCGCCTCCATAGTCAGGCAGGGGGAGCTACTCTCGATCCTGGAGCTGAGGCCGAAGGAGCTCAAGGAGCTGATAAACAGGCTGATAGGAATAGAGGACCTGGACAGGGCCTACGAGCTCGGCCGCGAGGTCGTGGACGGGTTCGAGGAGAGGCTCAGGAGGGACACTGGGTACTCGGTGGGCGAGATCGGGAGGCTCGAGGCGGAGCTAGGTGAGCTCAGGAGGAGGGAGGCCGAGCTCTCGGGGGCGCTGGAGGGGCTCAGGAGGAGGGAGGCCGAGCTCTCGGGCAGGCTCGAGGGGCTCAGGAGGGAGCTCGACGCCATGGAGCCGCTGAGGGCGGCGGCCCTCGAGGCGGGGCGCGCCCGCGCGGAGCTCGTGGAGCGCGTGAGGAGGCTGAGGGACGAGTCCTCCAGGAGGCTGGAGGAGCTGGAGGCGATCCTCCGGGAGGCCCCCAGGAGGCTCGAGGAGGCCTCCAGGGCGGAGGGGGTGAGGGGGGAGCTAGAGTCCGTGAGGGCGGAGCTGGAGCGGATCGGGGCGGAGCTGCGCGCGGCGTCCGGCGAGGCCGCCAGGGCGGAGGAGGCCGAGTCCCAGGCGCGCTCGCTCGAGGCGGACGCGCTCAGGAGGAGGAGGCGCCTGGGGGAGCTGGAATCGAGGATCGGGGAGCTGGAGCGCCGCCTGGCGGAGCTGGGGAGCCCCCGGGATCCCCGGGAGCTCGAGGCCGTGATCGCCGGGCTGGAGGCCGAGGTGGAGGGGCTGAGGTCGGAGGAGGGAGGGCTCCTGAGGGAGAGGGGGAACCTGGAGGAGCTCAGGAGGACCGGCGTGTGCCCGACGTGCGGGAGGAGCACGGAGGGGATGGACGTGGAGGGCAGGCTCTCCGCCCTGGAGTCCAGGATCAGGGAGGTGGAGGGGAGGCTGAGGGAGGCGAGGGAGGCGCTGGCGGGGGCGGAGGAGGAGCTGAGGAGGGCGAGGGAGGCCGGGGAGCTGAGGGACCGCCTGGAGGAGCTCAGGGGGGAGGCCGGGGAGCTGAGGGGCGAGCTAGAGGAGATCGGGAGGAGGCTGGAGGAGCTCAGGGGGAGGGCCGGGGAGCTGGGCAGGCTGAGGGCCAGGATCGCTGAGCTGGAGCTCAGGTCCAGGGAGCTCAGGTCCAGGGAGTCCTCGCTGGAGGGGGAGCTCCGCCGCATATCCGGGAGCGCCGCCTGGCTGGAGGCCAGGGGGATAGCCGGGCCCGGCGACCTCGAGAGGCTGAGGTCCGAGGCATCGGCGCTGAGGGAGCTGGTCGGGAGGATACCCCCCGACCCCGCCTCGGCCCCGCTCGAGTCGCTCGCCCTCGACCCCGAGACCTCGGCCATGGCGGCCCGCGCGGCCGAGCTGGCGAGGGCGGCGTCGGGCTACGACGAGTCCAGGTACGCCGCGCTCAAGCGGGACGTGGACTCGGCGAGCGCGGAGCTCGCGGGCCTGGTGAGGGAGATCGGCAGGGCGGAGGGGGAGCTGGAGTCCGTGAGGAGGGAGAGGGCGAGGCGCGAGGAGGCCCTCCGCGTCCTGGGGAGGGCCAAGCGCTACCTGGACCTGTTCGAGAGGATAAGGGACCGCGTCTTCCACAGGGACGGGGAGCTCGCGACCGGGCTCAGGGACTGGGCGATGGAGGCGCTCTCCGACGCGGCGACCGAGCACATGCGCTCCTTCGGCATGGGGATATCCGCGGTCCAGCTGAGGGAGGGCGAGGATCTCGAGATAGTCTGCTACGGCCAGTCGGGGGAGATGAGCGTCGAGCAGATGAGCGGGGGCGAGCGCGTGGCGGTGGCGCTCGCCCTCAGGTTCGCAATGGCGAGGCTCGTGGGCGGCAGCAGGGCGGACTTCGTGATCCTCGACGAGCCCACGGCGAACCTGGACGCGGAGCACAGGAGGAGGCTCGTGGAGCTCGTGGCCTCCATGGGGGGGAGCGCCGGGCCGCTGCGCCAGATAATCGTGATAACCCACGACAGGGAGGCGTTCGAGGAGTCCAGCGTCGAGATACCCGCGATCTTCAGGTTCTCCAGGGGGCCGGAGGGGAGCTCGGTGGAGAGGATCGCCTAGCCCGGGCCCAGGAGGGCCCGGAGCTCCCTTCCGCTGAGGGACCCCTCGACTATCACGTCGTGGCCGTGTATGCTCTCGAGGCTCCTGACCCTCAGGCGGAGCGTCCCGTCCGGGGGGAAGGACGGGTGGGAGCGGGCGAAGCCGAGCGCCGCGAGCCTGAACGCGTCCTCGGCGAACCTGGCCCCCGAGACCGCGCCGTGTATCACGGCCGCCTCGTCGGGCCTCCTGAGGAGGGGGAGCGGCTCGGCGCCCAGCGCGGCCGCCGCGACGGACCTCAGCCTGGAGATGCTCGTTGAGCCGGCCGGCGAGGCCTCCATCCTGAGGTAGGCGCGCTGGGTGTGGGTGGCCGGGGCCGGGCAGCCGCCGGCCGCGGCCCTCATGAGCTCCTCGCCGCACGGGCAGGCGGTCACCCCGAGGACGGCAGCGCCGACCGAGGAGCGGACCGCGCCGGACCTGTCGGCGCTGGCGGACGCCATGGCCAGGAAGCGGGCCGGGGACCTGAGCCCGCTCGCCGGCGCCTCGCCCGCGCGGAAGGCGGAGGCGCGCACGACCACGCGGGCGGTCGATGAGTACTCGTGGAGCTCCAGGAGCCTCGAGGCGGCCGACGACGCGAGGTCCGCCAGCGAGCGAGCGCCCTCCAGGGACTCCAGCACCGCGCGCACGCTCCTGGACATGTTCACCCCCCTCATGCCCGGGGGCAGATCCACGAACGCGTAGACAGTGCCCTCCGAGAGCTCCATGGAGTCCTCCCGGATGCCGGAGAGCGGCACCCTGAGGCCGCCGATCCCCGCGGCGGGGATCCCCAGCGGCACCTCGGGCCTCTCGTACTGGACGTCGCGGGCCCTGCGCGCGACCTCCTCCCAGTCCACGCGGGCGGGCGGCGCGGGCCAGCTATATGCTATGCCCCCGCCCCCGATCCCCAGGGAGATCGGCCGGGCGCCCGGCCTCGGAACTCGAACTCCGATCCCACGCCGCCGACGCGGAACCCGCCGCCCAGCGCCCCCATGAGGACGGCCTGCCCCTCCAGCCCCGTGCAGTGCATCGCCGCCACGACCTCCGGATCCCTGGAGGCGAGGTAGCGCGCGGCCTCCTCCATCCTCGCCCTCCCGAGCCCCACGAAGTGCAGCCCGCCGATGATGGCGCGCAGCCTCCCGGCCCCCGTCAGCTGGAGCCCGTACTCCACGATGTTCTCCACCCCTGAGTGGCCGCAGCCCGTGATGGCCACGAGCCCGCCTCCGGCCTTCAAGTAGAGCGCCATGTCGTCCGGCACTTCGTCCGCGACCCCGCCCACGTGGCTCGGGCCCCACCTCCTCGGGATGCCGCCGGACGCGATGACGCCCCCCGCCACCTCGCGCGGCTCCCTGATGGCGACCACCCTGGCGTTCCTCCTGCGCAGGTCGTCGGCCGTGAAGCCGGCGCCCCTGGAGAGCGCCACCTCGTGCGCTATGACCGTCAGCGGCCTGGTCCTCATGTCCAGGAGCTTGATCACGCCGCCCGTGTGGTCCAGGTGGCCGTGGCTCAGCACTAGGTAATCGGGGTCGTCCGGGCCAATCCCCAGCGCCCTCATGTTGTTGATCAGCGCCAACCCCGTGAGGCCCGTGTCGTACAGTATCCTCGGCTCGTGCAGGTAGGCGGAGAAGCCCCACTCGGCCAGGAGCCTGGACCCGAGGGACGACGGCTGGGCGGCGCAGTTGTCGACGAGGACCGTGACCCTCACGTCCGGGAAATCGGGCGCCCTCCTATATATCGGTTTCAGATCGGCGCGCCCGGGGCCGCGTCGCTCCGTCGGTCCCTCCATCTCCCGGAGCTCCCCCGCCAGGAGGGCCCTCACCGCCTCCCCCACGGTGTGCCCCTTGGGCCTGTAGATCCTGACCCCCTGCTCCGAGAGCCTCCGGAAAGCCCCCGATCCGACGGTGTACGCGATGATGGCGTCCGGCCTCAGGCTGCCCAGGAACCGGGCGAACCCCATCCCCACGCCGCCGCCCATCCCCATGCCGTGCGCGTGCCCGTGCTCCTCGTGATGGTGCCCGCGCTCATCCCCCGCGTATGGGTTGGGGATCGACCTGACGGACGCCACGTTCCCGCCTTCGTCCACATCCACCACCACGAGGTAGGGCGCCATCCTCGGATGGGCCGTGATCCTAGAATCCAGGCCCCTGTCCTCCTTGCTCGGGACCACTATCCTCACGGCCCGCCGGCGGCGGGCTACGGATAAAAAATTTATCGTTCGTTCCCGCGCCGGATCCCCAGGAGCCTGGCGGGGTTCACCGAGCCTATGCGCTCCAGCCCCGCCCTCCCCACAGCCCCCTCCAGGCGCGAGGGCGCCCCCCTCCAGTCCATGATGTCGGCGGGGTAGTCGGTCCCTAGCAGCACCCTGTCCATGCCGACCACCGAGACGAGGAACCTGAGCGCGTCCGCGCCGTAGACGGCGCTGTCGAAGTGCATGGACCTGAGGTAGTCCAGGGGGTCCCTGGCGAGGGAGCAATCGGCCCTGGCCTCGGCGGCCCTCCTGATCCTCCCTACCTGGAACGGGGCCGCCCCTCCGCCGTGCGGGAACACGAGCCTGAGGCGGGGGAAGCGGTCCAGGACCCCCCCGAGGATGACGGACGCCACCGCTATGAAGTCCTCCCCTATCGCCCCCGCCACCACGCCCAGGTAGTGCTCCGAGAGCCTGGGATCGCGGGGGATCGAGGGGTGGATGAACGCCGGGATCCCCAGGTCCTCCAGCCTCTCGTATATCGGGTCCATGGAGCGCGACCCGGGGGACGTCCCCGCCATGTCGGACCACAGCAGGACGCCGGAGGCCTCCAGGTCCCAGTGCGCGCGCTCCAGCTCCTCCAGAGCCGCGCGGGCGTCGGAGGGCGGGGGGAGGACTGCGAGCCGCAGGAACCTCCCGCGGTGAGGCCTCGCCTCGGCCCTCAGCTCCTCGTTCATCAGCCTCGCGGCGCCCGGGGTCAGGGAGTGGGGGTCCACCATCGGGAGCAGGACCTGGGCGGAGATCCCCTCCGACTCCATGTCGCGGGCCCTGGAGTCCAGGTCGAAGAGGCCGCGCGGCGCCCTGGCGCGGACTCCCCAGAGCTCCACCGAGTACGCCCCGCCCTCCTCGGACGCCGACCCGTAGCGCTCTATGAGCCCCCTGGGGATCACGTGCGAGTGCACGTCTATGAGGTCCACCCGCTGGCGCGCGGGACGGCGCCGGAAAAGGGTTCCGCCCGGGGCGCCCTCGGCCCTGCGCGCCCCACTCCTCGAGCCTCCTGCTCAGGGTCCTCGGGCTCACCCCGAACATCCTGGCGATCTTCGACTTGGGCACGCCGAGCCTGAGGAGCCTGTCCACCTCCCTCCTGTCCACCTGCTTGCGGGGCCTCCCGACCGCCTTCCCCTGGAGCCTCGCCCTCTCGAGCCCCGCCTTCGTCCTCTCCGATATCATCTGCCTCTCCAGGTCGTAGAGGATCGAGAGAAGCCCCACGACTATGGCGCGGGCCCTGGGCTCCCTGAGCCACTCCGCCAGGTAGCTCTCCTTGACGGAGTAGACGGTGACGCCCGCCTCTACGCAGTCGTAGAGGAAGTCTATCAGGGTGCGCTGCCTGCGCGAGAGCCTCGAGATCTCGAAGACGACCACTCCGCGGACGATCCCGCCCCGCACCAGGCGCCAGAGCTCCTGGAACCCGGCCCTCTGGTCCTCGGCGCCGCTCTCCACGTCCTCGAGCCTGTAGTCCACGTCGTCCCAGGAGAGCCCCCTGGACTCCAGCCAGCGCTCTATCGCCAGCGACTGGTTCTCGGTCTCCTGCCTCCTGGTGGAGACGCGGAGGTAGACCGCGAGCGGCCTCTCCACCGACACGCCCGGCCTGGGCGCCCGGGGTAAAAATTGGTAGCGCGAAGTCGATTTGTCGCGGTTGTCCACCGGAGTGGGCCGGCACGCCCCCCGACTCCCAGCGCTAGGCCATCCAGTCCCCCGCCTCCGGCCTCCCCCTTGACCCACCTCCTGCCCCTGGGCCGGGTCTCCGGCCCGGGATCCCGGGGAGCCCTCGCCCTTCTAGGGCGGGGAGGGGGTCAGAGGAGGCCGATTCGGGTCGCTGCGTCGAGGTCCGCGCCAATCCGAGGGCACTCCATTACGTTAAATGTGAATATCACGTTAAATTTATTTAGCGCGAGCGCGCGGCCTGCCACATGCCCGCGCTCGCCCTGCTGATGCTGGGCGCACCCTACGCCGCGCTCGCCCTGCTGATGCTGGGCTCGATCCTGCAAGCGACATCGTGGATCCGCGCGCGGGGGTTCACCGGTTACGCAAACCCTCCACTGGCGCTCGCCGCCGGCGGAGGCATCAGATGGTTCGCCGAGAGGCTGGCGTTCAACGGCCTCGACCACGACAGGAGGCTGGCCGCGGGCGCGCGGATGCTCCATTGGTCGCTACTGCTGACGATGGCCTTTCACCTGGACCTCGCGCTCGGATGGAGCGCCGCTATGAGCGCGGAACAGCGCTCGCTCATCGCGGCGGCGCTCGGAATCCCCATGGGCTCGATGGCACTCGTCGGCCTCGCGCTGCTCATCTGGAGGCGCCTGCGCCCGGGCGAGCTGGAATCTCCCATCTGCGGACGTCGCATCGTGATTTTCAGCCACACCTCGCTCACTGTCATCCCGTTCGACGCGCTGCTGGCGGCGCTGATTGCCACCGGCATAGCGCTCGATGCGCTATACGGTTCCCGCGCCCTCGCGCTGGCGTCGTCGCTGGCGACGTCCATCCTGAGCCTGCGCCCGGATGCAGCAGCGGCCTCCCTGCCGCTGCTGGACGTGCACGTGCTCCTGGCGTGCGCGCTCGTGGCGTCACTGCCATGGGGCCCTCTCCGCCACTTCGCGTCCTATCTCGCGGTTCCGGACCTGGGGCAGGTGGGGCCGTGAGCTCGCCGCGCGCGGCGCCCAAGAAGGCGGGCCCGGGCCTGATGTCCTCCGTGAGATCGCTTGCCGGGCTCATGGGCGCTGAGCGGTCGGCCCGGGACGCGATGCGCGAGGCCTACCGCCGCGACAGGAACGTGAGGCTGGCGCTCGACCTCTGCACCGGGTGCGGCGCA
>Ga0315298_1011011_pt1 | contig 10731 bp, 6 predicted proteins | sample WHS_1_MG_FD_203077 | JGI IMG/M metagenome (GOLD analysis project Ga0315298, IMG submission 203077) | Extremophilic microbial mat communities from Washburn Hot Springs, YNP, Wyoming, USA - WHS_1_MG | ecosystem: Environmental > Aquatic > Thermal springs > Hot (42-90C) | place: USA: Wyoming...
GAGATTTGACCCTCGTAATGTCGGAGAGGAGACAGGTTAAGTGCAGCTTTTGCGGTAGGGAGATTCTCCCTGGTCATGGAATGATGTTCGTTAGAAACGACGGAACCATCCTATGGTTCTGCTCCAGCAAGTGTAGGAAGTCCATGTTGAAACTGAAGAGAGACCCGAAGAAGCTGAAGTGGACGGCCTTTTACATGAAGGGTAGGTGAACGATGGCAGTTCAGCGTACCTTCGTGATGATAAAGCCCGATGGAGTGAGGAGGGGTCTAATTGGGGATATAATTTCTAGGTTCGAGAGAAGGGGGATGAAAATCGTTGCAATGAAAATGGTGAAAATAGACAGGGCATTAGCCGAAAGGCTTTATGAAGAACACAAGGGCAAGAGCTTCTTCGAGGAGTTGATATCATACGTTACATCCGGCCCAGTAGTGGCCATGGTTATTGAAGCCGACGAGGCCGTGAGCGTAGTGAGAAAGATGATAGGGGCGACCGATCCGAAGGAAGCTCTGCCTGGAACGATCAGGGGCGATTACGCTTTATCGAAAGCGGAGAACGTAATACATGCCTCCGACAGCCCCGAGAAGGCTAGTAGAGAAATTTCTATATTCTTTAAAGAAAATGAAGTAATCACAGCTTAAGCCCTAAACCGTAGGTGGGATCCTTAGCCCTTTTTATCGCTATTATCTCCTTGATTACCTCCTTCATATCGTCGGTCACGAGATCACTATATCTCGTGAGAAGAATCTCGAGATCCTCTTTCGGAACGTCAGTGTAAAGTAAGTCACCCTCATCGATTTGTCTCCCTACCATCACGTTACCTTTTATCGAAACCGCCACCTCTGAGCCTTTAGAGACCTGCTCTACGGGCTTTTTGTTATCCTGTATTTGTTGAATCTCACCGACTGGTCTTCCTTCGGAGTCCATTACTGGCGATTTCGCCCTCAATATGCCGCCCAACACTTCTACACCAACTATCACGGGGTCAGATCTTCTAAACACGTAGCCCGGCAGTATCTTGAACTTGGCGGGCAAGACGAGCTTGTCCAAAGTTCTTCTCTTCTCGGTCTCTTTCGCTAACTGTATAATTTTTTCAATTTCGTCTATTAATTGGTATATTATGTTGCTACTCACGAGCTTCACGTCGCTAGGTATTTCGAGCCCTGGAAGAGGTTTCACCTTAAAGGCGCCAATCAGGGCGTATTCCTTCGCCTCTTTCTTAACCAACTCGGCCTCAAGCAAGTCGCGTTTAGATATCGGTCCCACATCGGCCAGCCTCACTGGGATTCCCCTTCTCCGCAACTCGTTCACTATCGCTTCAAGGCTACCTATGCTGTCGGCCTTTACGACAATCCCGTTTATTGTTGAGTCGTAGAACCGAACTCCCTTAATTTCCTCCTCTATTTGCTTCTTTGCGGCCTCTACTTCCGCGTCACTGTTCGCCACTATCAACGGAGAGCCCGCCAGAGCCTCCTCTAATCCTGGAGCAGATATTTTCACACCAGCCGCTGCCTGGATCTCGTCGATGGCGGTCAGCTCGGTCTTGGCGAACCTTATGTCGGATAAGGGTCTTGGCACAAATATTGACCTCACTTTTGTCACTATGGGGCCATTGAGGCCAGCGAGTACGAACTGGTCGTTTTTACGAAGTATCCCATCGTACAGGATTACGTCAATAGTATGGCCTATTCCGGGCTCTTCCTTGACCTCGAGCACCACTCCCCTTGCGGGCCCTTCCGCGTACTTCAGCTTCCCCTTCATGTAGGCTTGGGCTAAACCGGCTATTAGGGCAAGAAGTTCGGCTATCCCTTCCCCAGTTTTTCCGGAGACCGGAACTATCGCCACGTATTTCGTGAAATCCTTTATCCTGTCGAACCTTTCGCTGTTGAAGCCCACTTCCGCCAGTTGTACAACCAACTTGTAGACGTATTGGTCCAAGAGATCCCTAACTTGAGGACTCTGTTTGTCAAGGCTTAAGAGAACGGATGAGGTATCCTGAGGCTTCCAGCCTGGGATCCGGTCAATCTTATTGGCCGCGACCACGAATGGGACTTTCCTTTCCTTTAAGATCTGAATGGACTCATAGGTCTGCTTCTGAAACCCCTCAACAATATCTACAACAAGAATTGCGAAATCCGCGACGGAACCTCCCCTCCTTCTTAAGTTGGCAAAGAGCTCATGTCCAGGGGTGTCAATGAATAGTAGTCCAGGAATTTCGAGCTTGACGTTTATTACCTTCCTGAGGGGTTGAGCCAACGACTCAATCACCGACTTGGGGACGAAGCTGGCTCCAACCTCCTGAGTCATTTCTCCTGGCTCCTTCTTGACTAAAGCGGTACCCCTAATCTTATCCAGAAGCGTAGTTTTTCCGTGATCGACGTGGCCTAAAACCACAACGATCGGTTGCCTGAGCTTCCTCGTTTCAGAAACGGTTTCAGGCGTCAAGTGATATCGGAAATCATTGATGTTTCAACCTCTTAAGGTTGCCTAAACGTTATAATGCCTAAGAGGTAAGAAGAAAAGGAGCCCGTTTGAGTCCAACTCCTGAAGAGAGGGCTTTAGAGATTTCACAAAAATATCATGGTAAAATACAAGTTTTGCCCAAGGTTCCTATAAAGGGGATTGACGATTTCGCGGCTTTATATACACCCGGTGTCGCTGCCGTTTCTAAAGCGATAGCGTCCAATAAGGACCTATCCTTCGAGCTGACCTACAGGTGGAACGTAATAGCCGTAGTCACGGACGGAACCAGGGTTCTCGGTTTGGGCGATATAGGGCCGGAGGCGGCCATGCCGGTAATGGAGGGAAAGGCTTTACTCTTCAAATATTTAGGAGGTGTGGACGCGGTACCTCTTCCGATAAGGACTAAGGACCCGGACAAGATCGTTGAAACGGTTAAGTACTTAGAGCCCGCGTTCGGGGGAATTAACCTGGAAGACATCGAGTCGCCGAAGTGCTTCTACGTACTCGAAAAACTGAGGGAAATCATGGAGATACCGGTGTGGCACGACGATCAGCAGGGTACAGCAGGAGCCACGTTGGCTGGACTCATTACTGCCTTGGAACTAACGGGAAGGAACCCCAGAGACACGAGGGTACTCCTCTTCGGTGCTGGAGCGGCTAACATAGCTACTGCAAGGATCCTAAACAAATTCGGGATTCCTTACGATAATATGGTAGTGACCGATAGCAGGGGTCCGTTATATAGAGGCAGGCCCGATGAGGAGGAGATGAAAGTAGAGAACCCCTGGAAATATGAGCTATTAAAGAAGACCAACAAGGACAACGTAAGCTCCACGGAGAAAGCGTTCGATGGGATGGACGTAGTTATAGCTGCCTCGAAGCCCGGCCCAGGCGTCATAAAGCCTGAGTGGATCAAGAGGATGAACAAGGATCCCATAGTTTTCGCCCTAGCCAACCCTGTGCCTGAAATATGGCCAGACGAAGCGAAGAAGGCAGGGGCCAAGATTGTGGCTACTGGCAGGAGTGATCTGCCCAATCAGGTCAACAACTCGTTGATCTTCCCCGCAGTATTCAGGGGAGCTTTGGACGTGAGGGCTAAGACGATTACGGACGAGATGGTTATAGCTGCAGCCAGGGAGTTAGCCGCTTATGTTAGGGAGAAGGGAGCTAGTGAGGATTACATAATTCCGAGAATGACAGAGTGGGAAGTCTATCCTAGGGTGGCAGCAGCAGTCGGGGTAACCGCTGTGAGCCAAGGAGTTGCCAGAATCAGGAAAACGTTTGAGGAACTACATGAGAGCGCTAAGGCTATGTTGGAGAGGACCAGAAGGACCTTAGCAAGCATGGAATATATTTGAACGACTGGAGCATATGATTATAATTGAACTTCATTTCGACATACACGATAGGCAAACTTTATTTTACGATTAAGCTAGTCCAGTTTAGCCCTGGGTCGGTGATTTACTTCATGCCCTCTTCGAGACGTAAACAATTCGATCCTATCACGCATGAGTTAGTGCCTAAGCATGAGGTTCTACCTTTAGAGGAGGCTGTGAAGGTACTCCGAGAGTTAGGCGTTCACCCACAAAAACTGCCGTGGATAAAGGCTTCAGATCCGATTGTCCAGCAACTGAAGGCTAAGCCCGGTGATATAATTAAAATAGAGAGGATTAGTCCTTTGGGCACTAAAGTGGTTACCTATAGGTTCGTCGTAGTGGGGTAATTGGTCATGTTAAGCGTTGAGGACAGGTGGACTCTGATTGAAAGTTACTTCAAAGAGAACGGCCTCGTGAGGCAGCACCTGGACTCTTTCGACGATTTCGTTAGGAATAAGCTTCAGCAAATAGTCGATGAGCAGGGCGAGATAACTCCCGAAATACCTGGGCTCAAGATAAAGCTAGGCAAGATTAGATTAGATAGGCCGAAAGTTAGGGAGGCTGATAGAGGTCCAGCCGTTGAAATAACGCCTATGGAAGCCAGGTTAAGGAATCTCACGTATGCAGGTCCTATTTATCTTACTATTACCATAATTGAGAATAACATAGAGAGTGAACCTACAGAAATCTACATAGGCGACCTCCCCATCATGCTGAAGTCCGTTATAGACCCTACGTCTACAATGAGTGCCGATGAACTAATCAAGATAGGGGAAGACCCGAAGGACCCCGGTGGGTATTTCATAATCAATGGAACCGAGAAAGTCATCGTCACGCAAGAGGATCTGGCCGTAAACAGGATCCTAGTAGACTACGGGAAGCCGGGCGCCAACGTGACTCACGTAGCTAAAATCACATCTGCAGCTCCTGGCTATAGGGTCCAGACGTTAATTGAAAGGGAGAAGGATGGAACGATTCAAGTTTCCTTCGCGTCCGTGCCAGGCAAAATACCCTTCGCGGTAATGATGAGGGCCTTAGGAGTGGTCACGGACAGGGACATCGCGTTCGCCGTTAGCTTCGACCCCGCTATACAGAACGAGCTTTATCCGTCCCTCGAGCAAGCGAGGGCCATATCGACCATGGAGGACGCTTTAGCTTTCATAGGTGACAGAATCGCAATAGGCCAAAAGAGGGAGAACAGGATACATAAGGCCGAACAGACTATTGATAGGTACTTCTTACCTCACCTAGGAACGACACCTGAAACGAGAAAGTTAAAAGCCTATTACTTAGCTGCCGCCGTAGCGAAACTAATTGAGCTCTACTTAGGCCGTCGTGAGCCCGATGACAAGGATCACTACGCTAACAAGAGGCTCAGACTGGCAGGAGACCTGATGGCTAGCCTGTTCAGAGTAGCGTTTAAGGCTTTCGTGAAAGACTTGACTTATCAGTTAGAAAAATCAAAGGTAAGGGGAAGGAAGCTAACCCTCGGCAATCTAGTAAGATCAGACATAATTACTGAAAGGATAAGGCATGCCCTCGCGACGGGTAACTGGGTCGGAAACAAGACGGGAGTTAGCCAACTACTTGACAGGACTAACTGGCTGTCAATGCTAAGCCATCTTAGAAGGGTCGTCTCCTCACTGGCTAGGGGGCAACCTAACTTCGAGGCCAGGGACCTCCACGGGACTCAATGGGGTAGAATGTGTCCGTTCGAGACGCCTGAGGGACCCAACAGCGGCCTGGTAAAGAACCTCGCTCTAATGGCGCAAATTTCCGTTGGAATAGACGATAAGGAAGTTGAGGAAGAGCTCCTCAGATTGGGAGTGATCCCCGTAGAGGAGGCGATAACGCAGGTAGTGGAAGGGAGGGCAGATCCCGAGTCTTTAGCCTCTTACGCTAAGGTGTTCCTTAACGGGAAGTTCGTTGGATACTATAAAGATGGGGTGGAGCTGGCGGATAAGATCAGGGATCTTAGGAGGTCGGGTCAACTTAACGACGAAGTCAACGTAGCCCATATAAGGACGGAGTTCGTTAATGAGGTTCACGTAAACACGGACGGGGGTAGGGTCAGAAGACCTTTAATCGTTGTTAAGAATGGGGAACCATTAGTCACTGAGGAGGACATAGATAACATTAGAAAAGGTAAGAAGACCTTTAAGGATTTAGTAAAGGAAGGTAAGATCGAGTTCCTGGACGCCGAAGAGGAGGAGAACGCCTACATCGCCCTAGAACCAAAGGACATAACGGAGGAAACGACCCACCTTGAGATTTGGCCGCCCGCAATACTAGGGATAGTCGCCTCGATAATACCATACCCAGAGCACAATCAGTCGCCGAGAAACACGTATCAGTCCGCCATGGCCAAGCAGGCGTTAGGCCTATACGCGGCGAACTTCCAGCTCCGTACCGATTCGAGGGCACACTTCCTCCACTACCCGCAGAAGCCTCTCGTGCAGACCAGGATAATGGACGTAATCGGCTACAACGATAGGCCTGCCGGGGCCAACGCGCTGATGGCCGTGATGACCTACACGGGCTACAACATGGAAGACGCAATAATCCTGAACAAGAGCTCAGTCGATCGTGGAATGTATAGATCGACGTTCTTCAGGCTGTATTCTACCGAGGAGCTCAAGTACCCTGGAGGTCAAGAGGACAAGATAGGAATTCCCGAACCGGGTGCTAGGGGGTATAAGGGAAAGGAGTACTACGAGCGGTTGGAGGACAACGGGATTGTCGCGCCCGAGGTGGAGGTTAAAGGCGGCGATGTGCTAATAGGTAAGGTAAGTCCTCCCAGGTTCCTCCAGGAGTTCAAAGAGCTGACAGCCGAGCAGGCAAAACGCGACACTTCAGTCACCCTGAGGTACGGCGAGAGCGGTATCGTGGACTTGGTCGTTGCAACACAAACAGCGGAAGGGAATAAGTTAGTCAAGGTTAGGGTCAGGGATCTGAGAATACCTGAACTAGGGGATAAGTTCGCTACTAGACACGGGCAGAAGGGCGTTGTAGGCATGCTTTTGCACGAGGCGGACATGCCCTACACGGTCGACGGCATAGTCCCTGACATCATACTGAACCCACACGCCTTACCCTCGAGAATGACCGTGGGGCAACTGCTCGAGGCCCTGGCAGGTAAATACGCAGCGGTCGTAGGAAAGAGCGTGGACGCAACTCCATGGTACTACAGCCCTAAGGAGGACGAGATGAAAAAAGCCTTACTTGAGCACGGCTATCTGCCGAATGCTACTGAGGTGGTTTATGACGGAAGGACAGGACAGAAGGTCAAGGGAACAATTCTGCTCGGAATAGTGTACTATATGAAGCTTCATCACATGGTTGCGGATAAGATCCACGCAAGGGCAAGAGGACCAGTTCAGATCTTGACGAGACAGCCTACGGAGGGTAGGGCCAGGGAGGGAGGTCTTAGGTTCGGAGAGATGGAAAGGGACTGCTTAATAGGGTTCGGTGCTGCCAGCTTGCTGAAAGATAGGCTGCTCGACAACTCGGACAAGACCGTAATTTACGTGTGCTCCCAGTGCGGATACGTTGGATACTTCGACCGCAAGAAGAACAAGTATTGGTGTCCGATTCACGAGGATAAGAGCGTGCTTTACCCGGTAACCGTATCCTACGCTTTCAAGCTCTTGCTCCAAGAGCTTATGAGTATGGGTATTTCTCCCAGGTTAATCCTAGGCGATAAGGTCCCGATTGGAGGAGGTGACGGTAATGAGTGAGACCGAAAAGATCATTAAAGGGATTCAATTCGGCCTACTCTCGCCTGATGAGATAAGGAAGATGTCTGTGGGGGCGATCAAGAGTCCGGACGTTTATGACGAGGACGGAACTCCCATCGAAGGAAGCGTTCTAGACCCGAGGTTAGGCGTCATTGAGCCCGGTCAAAAGTGCCCTGTATGCGGCAACCCGATGGGCGTATGCCCTGGTCACTTCGGTCACATCGAGTTAGTTAGACCCGTAATTCACGTGGGCTTCGTTAAGGAGGTATATGATACGCTTAAGGCTACTTGTAGGAACTGTGGTAGACTAAAACTCAGACCGGAGAAAGGTTCCACATGTGAGGAGTTCAAGGCGGCAGAAGAGGAGTTGACGCTCGAGAAAGCCTACAGGATACTGAAGGCAATAAAGAAGAGGTATCCCTTGGCAGCCAAGAGGCTAATCGACCACGTAAAGAAGACCGCCGCTAAACAGGAGGTCTGTCCCCACTGTTGCGCGAAACAGTACAAGATCAAGATAGAGAAGCCTTACACGTTTTACGAGGAGCGTAAGGAGGGGCTAGTGAAGCTCCTGCCTACGGAAATAAGGGAGAGGCTGGAGAAGATACCTAACGAGGACGCGGAGCTATTAGGATTCGATCCGCAATATAGCAGGCCGGAGTGGGCGGTCCTAACAGTACTACCCGTGCCTCCGATCACCATAAGGCCATCAATCACGATCGAGAGCGGAATGAGGGCCGAGGACGACCTAACGCACAAACTCGTCGACATAATAAGGATAAACAACAGGCTTGAGGAGAGCATTAGGAGCGGTGCGCCGCAACTCATCGTCGAGGACCTTTGGGACCTACTACAATATCATGTCGCCACGTATTTCGATAACGAGATCCCTGGGATTCCGCCGGCCAAGCATAGGTCGGGAAGGCCCTTAAGGACGCTGGCTCAGAGACTCAAAGGAAAGGAGGGAAGGTTCAGGGGCAACCTATCGGGTAAGAGGGTCGACTTCTCGGCTAGAACGGTCATTTCGCCCGATCCCAACCTCAGCGTTAATGAGGTAGGAGTACCGATATACGTGGCGAAAATACTCACAGTTCCAGAAAGAGTGACTAAGTTCAATATCGAAAGGTTGAGGCAGGCGGTGATAAACGGCCCAGATAAGTGGCCTGGGGCTAATTACGTGATAAGGCCGGACGGTAGAAGGATAGATTTGAGATACGTGAAGGACAGGAAAGAACTGGCCGCCTCCTTAACGCCCGGTTACATAGTTGAGAGACACCTAGTGGACGGCGATATCGTTCTATTCAACAGACAACCGTCGTTGCACAGGATCTCGATGATGGCCCATAAAGTCAAGGTCTTGCCAGGGAAAACCTTCCGCCTTAACCTACTCGTATGTCCGCCTTACAACGCTGACTTTGACGGAGATGAGATGAACCTACATGTTCCTCAATCGGAGGAGGCGATAGCGGAGGCCAGGGAATTAATGTTGGTTGAGAAGAACTTAATTACTCCGAGGTATGGAGGCCCAATTATAGGCGCCGGACAGGACTTCATAAGCGGGGCTTATCTCCTTACGGTAAAGACAACCTTACTAACGAAGGAGGAAGCCTATACGATTCTGGGTATAAGTGACTACATTGGGGATCTAGGTGAGCCCGCGATACTCGCTCCCAAAGAGTATTACACTGGAAAACAGATAGTTAGCCTGTTCCTACCTAAGGACTTCAACTTCCACGGAACAGCTAAAATATCGAGCGGACCTAGGGCATGCAAGACCGAGGACTGCCCGCACGACTCTTACGTAGTCATAAAGAAGGGAATACTCCTCGAAGGGGTTTTCGATAAGAACGCCATCGGAAACCAGCAGCCCGAAAGCATACTCCATTGGTTGATAAGGGAATACGGTGACGAGTACGGCAGGTATCTAATGGACAACCTGTTTAAGGTGTTCATCAGGTACGCCGAGATGCGCGGCTTCACTATGACCCTTGATGACATAACGATTTCAGAAGATGCTAAATCGAAAACCAAGGAATTAATAAAGCAGCACGAGGAAGTGATCAACGATTATATGGTTAAATACAACGAAGGGAAGTTAGAGCCGATTCCAGGAAGAACGTTAGAAGAAAGCTTAGAGAATTATATCTTAGACACGCTGGATAAGTTAAGGAACTCCGCCGGCGAAATAGCTGCCCAGGACCTAGATCCGTTCAATAACGTCTATGTAATGGCTAGGACGGGAGCTAGGGGCAGCGTTCTCAACATCACTCAGATGGCCGCTATGCTAGGGCAGCAGACGGTCAGAGGCGAAAGGATAAGCAGAGGGTATCTTAATAGAGTTTTACCACACTTCAAAGTTAACGACAAATCGCCGATCGCGAAGGGCTTCGTATATTCGTCTTTCAGGTCGGGTCTCAATCCAATCGAGACGTTCTTCCACGCCGCCGGAGGACGCGAAGGATTAGTGGATACCGCCGTAAAAACGTCCCAGAGCGGTTACATGCAGAGGAGGCTAATCAATGCACTATCCGACATGAGGGTAGAGTACAACGGTATGGTGAGAACCACGTACGGGGACGTAATCCAGGTGATATACGGAGACGATGGTGTAGATCCCATGAGGAGCGCTCACGGAAAGACGTTCGATGTCAACAGGATTATAGAAAGAGTAGTCGGATGGAAGAGGTGACATCTCATGGTTTCAGAGCAAATCAAAGAATACGTGAGTAAAAAGGTAGAAGAGTACAAAGAGGTAATACCAGAGAACAAGCTCAGGGAGTTACAATCCGCTATAACGTCACTTGAGATAGATATAACCCCTGAGGAAGTCGACAGGATTTTCGAGCTGGCTAAGGAGGAGTACCTGAAATCGCTTGTGCAGCCTGGGGAGCCCGTGGGAATCGTCGCAGCTCAATCAATCGGTGAGCCAGGTACTCAAATGACATTGAGGACGTTCCACTTTGCAGGCGTCAGGGAACTAAACGTCACTCTGGGGTTGCCGAGGCTAATAGAAATCGTAGACGCTAGGAAGACCCCATCAACGCCGATGATGAAGATTTACCTGAAGGAGGAGTACAAAAACAACGTCGAAAAAGTTCTAGAAATAGCGAGAAGGTTGGAGTATACGAAGGTGCAAAACGTAGTATCATCCATAGATATAG
>Ga0315298_1011017_pt1 | contig 10728 bp, 7 predicted proteins | sample WHS_1_MG_FD_203077 | JGI IMG/M metagenome (GOLD analysis project Ga0315298, IMG submission 203077) | Extremophilic microbial mat communities from Washburn Hot Springs, YNP, Wyoming, USA - WHS_1_MG | ecosystem: Environmental > Aquatic > Thermal springs > Hot (42-90C) | place: USA: Wyoming...
CGGCCCCAATAGCCTCGAGCTGCAGCGCCCTCTGGTTCTGCTCGCTCATGAGATACCCTCCAGGTCTGGCCTAAACGCCTCATGTTCAACCTGGAGGGTATCATATTTTATGTCTTCCTAAAACTTGCACCCATGTCTTTGGGGATGTGGTTTGGATTGTTCGGCGGTGCGCAAGGTCGGTCATTCAGAGGCTCTCTTGGGGCAGGCAATCTAGGGTGCTGAAGTTTGGCGCTGTGGTAACGGGCGTACTATACTTGACCGAGGAGGCGGTACAAGGCGACTGAGATGGCCCTGAATTCCTTTGATAGGTATTGGGAGTTGCTGTCACCTGAGACGCTTAGCGATGAGCAGCTCCAGGATCTGCTTGCTGCGGTCGGCTTTGCCGATTTGCGGGCTGCATACGATCATCTCCGCTGCCTAAGCGATCGTGTGCAACCCAAAGCGGCCTTTGTTCGGTGTCTTCCTCAACTTCTTAAAGCCCTGAGCAACACAGCCAGTCCGGACCGCGTATTGGTCAATCTGGTGCGCTTGGTTTCCGTCGTCGCCGATCCCTTGAAGTTGTGTCGTGCATTCGCTGACGAACCGCGGTTGCTGGATACGCTGGTAACCCTTTTCGCCGGTAGTCAATTCCTCAGCGAGATCCTCCTGCGTGATCCTGACCATTTGCCGTTATTGGCCGATCCTCAGCGCCTGGCAGAACTGAAAAGTCCCCAACAGCTTTGTATGGAGGCCGAGGCGGCTGTTGCCTCTGAATCCAGTATATATGACAGGGGACTTGATGCGCTGCGGCGCTTTCAGCGCTTGGAGTTGTTGCGTATCGGGCTAGCCGATCTACTGGGCCTTGTTGATCTGCCGACGGTGACGAGGCAGCTCTCGCATCTTGCAGACGGTCTTGTCCAAGTCTGTCTAGACGTCGTTGCTCGCCAGACGGCAGTAGCCCCCAAGGGCTTTGTCGTGGTGGGATTGGGCAAGTTGGGAGGAAACGAGCTGAATTACAGCTCGGATATAGACTTGCTCTTTCTCGCCGCCTCGGCTTCTAAGCCGTATCAGCAACTGGCAGAACGATTGGTGGATGCCCTAGCACGCGTGACCTCTGAAGGATTCCTGTACCGCGTTGATCTGCGCCTGCGGCCTTGGGGTAGAACAGGGCCTTTGGTCTCTACTTTTGAGGGCTATGAGGCTTATTTGCGTCAACACGCGCGGTTATGGGAAAGACAAGCTTTGCTTAAAGCCCGCGTTGTTGCCGGAGATATAGCCTTGGGGGAAGAGTTCTTAAATTGGATCGGACCCCTGATCTTTGAGCTGGATGGACAGGCGCAGGATTTACGGGCCAAAGTGCGCGAGATGAAAGAGCGCATTGAGGCCGACTTGCGTCGCCTTGGGCGCGAATGGGGAGAGGTAAAACTGGGGAAGGGTTCCATTCGCGATGTGGAGTTCGTAACCCAATACTTGCAGCTTCGCCATGGAGGTGCGCATCCTGAAGTGAGAAGCCCGAACACCTTGGACGCGCTGGCGCGGTTGTTTGCGGCGGGGCTTTTGACGGCCGAGGATTATCGCGTGCTGGTAGACGGCTACACTTTCTTGCGCCCCGTAGAGCATTATCTGCAGATGATGCATAATCAGCCGGTTCACCTTTTGCCCGCTGATCCCCGGGAGTTGGATTATCTGGCGCGTCGCCTGGGTTTCCAGGGAGCTCAGGCCGGAGAGCTATTCCTCACGCGATATCAGCAGCACAGTGCGGCAATTCGGGCTGTTTACCGGCGATGTCTGGAAGAGAGTGAGGTGAACATGACTGGCGATTCCTCCTCAGCGATCCCGAATGTGCATCGTCATCTGGCTCGTATGGTCCCCTCGTACGGTTCGGCTTTTACCCCCGAGGAGATCCAGCGTCATGCCGCATTGGCAGATAGCCTAGATGACGAGCATTTGGTCAATGTGGAAGCAAAACCGCTCGGTGACGACCTCTGGCGCGTAACTATTGTGGGATACGACTACGTAGGGGAGCTTTCGCTGATTTGTGGACTGCTCTTCGTTTACGGGTTCAACATCCGTGATGGATTCGCGTTTACCTATGAACCGCTGGGGAGTATGCCGCGAGGTGGCCCGGCACAAGGCCGCGAGGCTCAGTATATTGGCCTGGAGGCCAAGGACTTGCGCCGAAAGATCGTAGATGTTTTCACCGTGCACTCGGTTACCGGGAAGGTTACGCCGGACCTTTGGGTTCGGTATGCTGAAGATCTCGCGGCTCTCTTGCAACATTTGCAGGCGGGAGAGTTGCGCGAGGCGCAGGGCAAGTTGACCAGGCGAGTCACCGAGGTTTTACGTGCGATAGCGGGGAGCTCGCCGATACTTTATCCTGTAGATATTGAGATCAACAATGATGTTTCGGATCGTTATACGGTGCTCTATATCGATGCCCCGGATACCGTGGGCTTTTTGTATGAGTTCACCAACGCCCTCGCCCTAAGTGGAATGCACATCGCCCAGGTAGTGGTCAATTCAACGCGGAATCGCGCTCAAGATATATTCTACCTCACCGACTTTAATGGACATAAGATAACTTCTCCTGAAAAACAACGGGAATTACGCGCAGCGACCGTGCTCGTTAAGCACTTTATTCGCGTCCTACCACACTCACCGAATCCGGAGGCCGCTTTGTTGCACTTTCGGGAGCTCCTGGGGCAGCTATTCATGAATCCGGATTGGCCTGATGAATTGGCCTCGTTAGAGCGGCCGGAGGTATTGGGTGCACTTGCTCGGCTGTTAGGGGTAAGCGACTTCCTTTGGGATGATTTTCTGCGCATGCAATATGCGAACCTCTTTCCGGTGGTCCGTGATGTGAAGGCCCTAGCCGTTGGTAAGACGAAGGAGGAATTGCGGGCCGAATTAACGGCTGCCATAGAGAGAGTCGTGGATGGGGCGGCGAAGCGGGAGGCGCTTAATGCCTTCAAGGATCGCGAGATGTTTCGGATTGATATGCGCCACATTCTAGGGCACATCAAAGAGTTCAGGCAGTTCTCGGCCGAGCTTACCGATTTGGCCGAGGTCGTCGTGGAGGGAGCCTATAGCCTGTGTGAGGAGGAGTTGCGGCAGCAGTACGGGGCGCCTTGTTGCGAAGATGGCTCGCCTTGCCCCTTGGTTATTTGTGCCCTGGGCAAATGCGGTGGTAGGGAACTTGGATTCGCCTCGGATATAGAGCTGATGTTCGTTTACGCGGGTGATGGGAAGACCTTGGGGCCTAAGGTGATCCCTACATCTGAGTTTTATGAGCGGCTGGTGAGACGCTTTTTAGAGACCATTCGCGCCAAGCGAGAAGGCATCTTTGAAATAGATTTACAGTTGCGCCCTTATGGGAAATCGGGTTCTCTAGCGGTGTCTCTCGCGTCGTTCCGGCGTTACTTTGCCCCAGGTGGTCCGGCCTGGCCTTATGAGCGACAGGCGCTCATCAAGTTACGCCCCATCGCCGGCGATATGACGCTGGGGCAACAATTGATCGAGTTGCGCGACGAATACGTGTACGGTGGTGGAAGCTTTGATGTGACTGCTATGCGCGCCATGCGCGAGCGGCAGTTACGGCATCTGGTGGCGGCCGGCACTGTCAACGCCAAGTTTAGCCCGGGAGGATTGGTAGATATTGAGTACCTCGTTCAAGCCCTGCAGATGCGCCATGGACGAGATAATCCGGCGTTGCGCTCTACAAACACAGAGGAAGCGATCGCCGCTTTAGCGGAAGCGGGCATTCTGACCCCCGAAGAACATCATCAACTCGTTGAGGCCCATGCTTGGCTACGAAAGCTTATTGATGCGCTGCGCATTGTCCGAGGCAACGCCCGAGACCTGACGGTGCCTGCTGCGGATAGCGAAGAGTTCTCTTTCCTCGCACGTCGCCTCGGATACGGCGATGATCTAGCCCGTTTGTTGGCAGATCTGGCGCAGCACACGGGCAACGTCTTAAAGCTGGAGAAACGGTTTCTGGGTTAGTTTTATCTCTTGCCAGCACGCCATTTCTCGATCTGTTCTTTGGGTGTGATAGAGGCCAGCCTCTCTGCGGCGGCCTTTTCGGCGGCCACTTCTGCGGGATCAGGGCGCGGTGGGCCGTGGACGGCAAAAGAAGAGACCAGACGCTGGACGTCCTCGCTCTGACAGAACGGACAAGCCGGAGCTCGTCTTTCTGTGGAGCTATGCATGGTGCGATAGAACTCGCTGAAGCGGTGACCACAGGCTCGGCATTCAAATTCATAGATGGGCATAGCCAACCTCCTCGTTGCGTTGAATATGAACACCGAGCAAAGCCAACTTGCTTTGCCTTGACCGCGGCGCTCACATCACTTAGACATCGCCTGGCAATAGGACGAAAGGTATGGTCGTTAAAGCCTGTGCGACGGCGGCGATGATCAGCGCCGCACTAAGGGAAGTAGCCTCCGAGAGCATCGCCCCTAGTAGAGGGCCAATAAATATTGCCATATTTGCGGCTATGCTCCAAAAGGCGGCAAAGAGGGGCTGTCGCCGTTCAGGACAGGAAGCTAGCATCAGGTCAAACAGACCGATATCCACTCCTGATGCTGTGAGTCCCCATATGGCCGCCGCGGGCAACAACCAGAACGCGCTGGAGGACAAGGCGGTTACTAACGGATAGAGGGCCAGGGTAAGAGCGCTCAGAGTGAGCACTTTGCGGTGTCCCAACCTGTTCGCAGATCGTCCCCAGAAGATATATCCCACCACCAACGCTGCGTGGCCTATCGTGCCGCGCAAGCCGATCAGGGTATCTGAGGCGTGTAGTTCGTTGACCCAGAAGAGGCTGAATAGGGGACTAGGGAGATTGAGCGCCAAACGATAGAGCATTGTCGCCGCAAGGTAGACCATAAAGGGTTTGTAATGAAACACGGGGTTGAGGTATTCGGCAACGCGTTTGCCCAAACCGCGGACGGTATTCACAACGGGCTTTTCTAAAGGGGGGACTTTGATGAACGAGAAGAAAAATGGATCTAATAGAGCGGTAGCAAACGAGATAAAGAAGACGATTTGATAGTTCAGCGGGAAGGCAATGTGGTCCAGGAGCCAACCAAAGAACGCGCTGCTAGCCGCAGAGAGCAGGCTCAGCATGGCCCAGCGGATGCCGTTCAATTGCGCCCGATGTTGGGGCAATACAGCTTGATGTAGGACGGCCATCCATGAGGGCACCGTTATGGATTCTCCTACGGCTTGGAGAGTCCATATGGCAACCAGGACAGTGGGTAACTGCTGTGCTGGCAGAAAGAAGGGCATCAGGCCACAGAGCAAATAGGCCGAATAGACGAAGCTGGCTACAGTTGAGCGCACCCTTACTTGATTAGCATAGCGCTCAGCGATCATGGCCCCGGGGATGCGCAGGAACACGGCGAGGAGCGCAGGAGCAGAATTCAGCCAGCCTAATAACGTGGGCGAGGCCCCAAGCCTGGCCAGGAACACGGGCATAAAGGCCACGATCCCGCCCGAAGAGATGCCGATCATGCTGGTGTTAAGTAACAGGAGCCGCGCGTTGTGTTCTTCGCGGGTATGAGGGTGCACCAAAGGGGATCTATGGATCTGCTGTATGGCGCGCTGCATGAGCAGCCGCAAGTGCATAGAGGGCTCCTAGCAGTTCTGATTGGGCTGGTGACGCCGTGCACGATATGGTGTGCTTTTGCGCCTAGAGCATTTTAGCATGTTGCCGGGCTTGGGCAAATCTTTGCCGATCTCCTAGATTGGGAGTAGAATTTGAGCTTACGAGGCGAGTAAGTATGACAGTGTCTGAACAGATCAAGCATATCATTGCGGAAGCGTTGGCCGAGGATATTGGACCGGGCGATGTGACGAGTGAGGCGATCGTCTCCGCGGATGATTATCTCAGAGGGGAGTTTCTGGTCAAGGCTCCGGGGGTTATCGCGGGCCTTGAGGTTGTGAGACAGGTTTTTGCCCAGGTTGATGAGCGGATTGTCTATGTTCCCTTGGTACAAGATGGGGCGTTGGTGGCCAGAGGGGATGTCGTAGCTTGGGCGGAAGGTTATGGGCCGGGCATCCTTGCTGCGGAGCGTGTAGCGCTGAACTTTTTACAACGTATGTCCGGCATTGCCACGATGACACGACGTTATGTGGAAGCGGTCGCTGGGACGCGGGCCAAGATCCTAGATACGCGTAAGACGGCACCGGGATTGCGCGTGCTTGATAAGCTCGCTGTGAAGCTTGGTGGTGGCTATAATCACCGCTTTGGTTTGTATGATATGGTGCTGATCAAGGATAATCACATTGCTGCCGCGGGCAGCATCACCGAAGCCGTGAGACGAGTGCGCGACCGCGTGCGGGGGCTAGCTATTGAAGTAGAGGTTACCTCATTGGAGCAGTTGGATGAAGCTTTAGCGTTAAACGTGGAACGGATCATGTTGGATAACATGAGCCTGGAGATGATGCGAGAGGCCGTTCGTCGTGTGGCCGGGCGCGCTGAGCTGGAGGCTTCGGGGGGCATCACGCTGGAGAATGTGGCCGAAGTGGCCGCTACGGGCGTTGACCTGATCTCTGTAGGGGCGTTAACTCATTCGGTTAGCGGGCTAGATATCAGCCTAGAGATCACCGTATCTAGGCCAAGAAAGGGGGCATGAGAGGCGTGGCTTTGCTCGCAAGGTATAATCAAATGTCGGAAACCGAGCTGGTCACGGCGATTCAACAGGCCAAACAGTCCTTGGGGCGGTCAGTGACCATCCTAGGCCATCACTATCAGCGCGATGAGGTCATTCAGTTCGCCGATTATCGGGGAGATTCACTGGAACTCTCGCGGCGCGCGGCTCAAGTTAAGGAGGCACGATATATCGTCTTTTGCGGCGTGCACTTTATGGCCGAGACGGCCGCAATTCTCTGCCAGCCGGAGCAGGTGGTCATTCAGCCGGTGATTGAGGCCATGTGCCCCATGGCCCATATGGCCAACGTGGCCGACGCCGAGCGGGCTTGGGAAGAGCTCTCGGCTTTGTGGCCTGGCAAGCTTGTCCCCATCACTTACCAAAACTCGACGGCTGCCCTCAAAGCGTTCGTTGGGAGACGTGGGGGCGCCGTATGTACCTCAGCCAATGCGAGCAAGCTATTTAAGTGGGCTTTCCAGAAAGGCGATCACATCCTTTTTACCCCTGATGAGCACCTGGGCACGAATACTGCTCTGGCGATGGGCATCCCTTCGGAGGAGATCGGCATTTGGGATCCGCTTCATCCACCCAAACCCGAATCGTTGGCTCGTTGCCGGATAGTCGTGTGGAAGGGCTTTTGTTACGTGCATACGGCCTTTACCCCCGAGGAAGTTGATGAGGTGCGTCGCAAGTATCCCGGCGCCTTGATCATCGTGCATCCGGAATGTGTGCGTGAGGTTGTGGCCAAGGCTGATCTGGCCGCCTCTACCTCGGGCATCGTCCAGGCTGTGGAACGTGCGCCCAAAGGAGCGGTCATCGCCATCGGCACAGAGTGGCATTTGGTCCATCGTTTGCAACAGGAGCACCCCGATAAGACCGTGATCCCCTTGCGTCATTCGGTCTGTGTGAATATGGCCATGACCAGGATGCCCCATTTGCTTTATGTGCTGGAGGGGCTTGTTCAGGGCGAAGTGCGCAACGTGGTCTCGGTGGACCCCGAGACAGCTCAGTGGGCACGCTTAGCCCTAGAAAGGATGCTAGAGGCGAGCTGATATGTCTTCTGAGATTCCCGAACTCCTTGAGTGTGATGTATTGATCATCGGCTGTGGCATTGCCGGGGCAACCGCTGCGCTGAGATTATCCGAAGATGAGCGTTGTCGCATCATCGTAGTGACCAAGGCCGATAATCCCTTGGAGTCCAATACCTATTATGCCCAAGGGGGGATTATTTACAAAGGGGAAGAGGATTCCCCGGAGCGCTTGCAGGAGGACTTGATCCGCGCCGGGGACGGTTTGAACAATCGTCGAGCTGTGGAGATCCTCGCCACAGAGGGGCCGCGGCTAGTGCGGGAGTTGCTCATTGAGAAGTATCACGTCCCTTTTACCCTTGATGCCGAGAACCACCTGGAGTTGACCCGCGAGGCCGCCCATTCCACAAGCCGCATCCTCCACGCCAGTGACGCAACGGGCCGGGCTATTCAGGAAAAGTTAGTCGCGGCCCTGCGCCAGCGGCCGAACATTCAGCTTCTCGTTGATCATCTCGCTGTGGATCTACTGACGCCGGCGCATCACTCGCTGGATCGGCTGGCGATCTACGAACCCCTATCTTGCGTCGGCGCTTACGTCTTCGATCAGGTAACCGGCGTGGTGCGCACCATCTTGGCCAAAGCCACCATCCTGGCCAGTGGCGGATTGGGCCAGATATTTCTGCATACGACGAATCCCGAAGGGGCTACGGGAGATGGTTTGGCCATGGCCTATCGGGCAGGGGCGCGGATCATCAATGCCGAATACGTGCAGTTTCATCCCACGACTTTTTACCACCGAGGGCAGGCGCGCTTCTTGATCAGCGAGGCATTGCGCGGTGAAGGGGCGCGATTGCTGAACGCCTTCGGCGAGCCCTTTATGGAGCGTTACGAGCCGGAGTGGAAAGAGCTGGCTCCTCGTGATGTCGTAGCGCGAAGCATCCATCTGGAGATGTTGCGCACAGGGACTAATTTCGTCTATCTGGATATAGCTTCCGTCATGTCCCCGGAGAAGATCGCCGAGCGTTTCCCCAATATCCGCCAAAGCTGTCTAGAATATGGGGTAGACCCGGCCAAGGAGCCGATACCTGTCGTCCCGGCGGCCCATTACTTTTGTGGAGGAGTGTGGGTTGATGAGTGGGGGCATACTAATCTTGAGCGTTTGTATGCTATCGGCGAGGTATCGTGCACGGGCGTTCATGGCGCTAACCGCTTGGGCAGCGCCTCGCTCTTGGAAGGCCTCGTGTGGGGATGGCGTGCGGCCGAAGACCTCCTTCCTCGGCTGGGCGACTTGAGATTGATTCCCTCCAAGAACATCCCGGCATGGAATGCGGAGGGTGCGACCGAGCCGGCCGACCCCGCCTTGATTGAGCATGATATGGCTACCATTAAGCATACCATGTGGTACTATGTGGGGTTGGTGCGCAGTCGCCGGCGGTTAGAGCGCGCCTTGGGCGATCTGGGAAACCTGCGTCATGATATTGACGCCTTTTATCGCACCACCCGGCTGGGCACCAAGATCATTAGCCTGCGCAACGCGGCTTTGGCTGCCTTCATCGTGGCCCGTGCCGCCTGGGAAAATCGTGAGAGCCACGGCTGTCACTACCGTTTGGACTGATGAGCCCAGATCTCGTTTAAGGAGGGACAAAACTTTATGGATGGCCGAGAGCGCGTCTTGCGGGTGCTGACAGGGGATGTGCCCGATCGCATCCCTCTGGATGATAGCTATTGGGAGAGCACCTTGCAGCGTTGGTGGCAAGAGGGCCTGCCCAAGGGCGTGCACCCACACGACTATTTCCAAACCGATATCGTGCGCATCGGCGGCGACTATACCATGCAATTCCCGGTGCGCGTCCTGGAGGAGACCGAGTTCACGCGCACCTACTGGGATCGCGACGGGGCCTTGCGCAAGGACTCGCGCATGCCCGATGGCTGGACCTCGCAGTGGCTGGACTATACCATCAAGACGCGAGAGGACTGGCTCAAGTATCGCCATCAGATGGCTTTCAATCCCACGCGTATCCCCGATTCGGCTCTAGGGACTTATCGTCGCGCTAGGGAGCAGGGCAAGTGCGTGATCTATTCGGGACATGCCTGCTTCCATCCCACATGGGCGAGGATTGGCTTTGAGAACGAGCTGATGCTGATGATCGAGCAGCCCGAGTGGATCGGTGAGATGTACGCGGCACACGTTCAACTCATCATAGACATCTATGAGGGGATGCGTCGGCTGGGCTTGGAGTTCGATGCTGCCTTTCTCGCTGACGATCTGGGCTATGTGAAGGCCCCCTTCATCTCCCCGAGGCTCTATCGGGAGCTGGTTCTTCCCTATCACAAACGCCTTTGTGACTACTTCGCCGCCCAAGGGCTGAAGACGATCCTACACTCTGACGGTAACGTGGCCCCCCTTATCCCCGGCTTCTTAGAGGCCGGTTTCGCTGCGCTGCACCCTTTGGAGGCCAAGGCCGGTTTGGATGTCCGCGAGCTCAAGCGACAATATGGCGACCGGCTGGTCTTGTTCGGCAACATTGATGTACGCAAGCTCTCGGGGACAAAGGAGGAGGTGGAGGAGGAGATCCTCAGCAAGGTGCCGATGGCCAAAGAAGGGGGTGGCTACATCTACCACTCCGACCATTCCGTGCCTCATAGCGTGCCCTTTGAGAATTACTGCTTGGCGATGGAGCTTTTGAGGCGATATGGGGCGTATGAAGGGCGTTCATAGGACATTGAACAAGACCTGTCAGGTGCTCCATAAGACCTGACAGGTCTTTTTTTTTTCCTGGTCTCTTGGCCAGGTGCTCAGGGAATTAGGGGAAAGTCAATATTCAGTTTGTTAGCCAGTTCCTTTAGCCGGCGGACGGTGCCCTCGGGTAGGGGGATGCCATTGCGGATGCGGTCATCATAGGCCCTATCTTCCGGCTCGCCGGGGACGAGGATTTCGCTGAACCCCTCTGCTTTGGGTAGGCTCTTTAGTCCCTGGATCAGATTATCAATGTGCTCTTTGTAGCTCTCTACATCGGTGAAGAAGCCGATGTTGATGGCAGCTACGACACTGTTCTGGGTGCCGGGCGGTA